>Ga0302267_10003928_pt1 | contig 16655 bp, 13 predicted proteins | sample III_Bog_E1_3_FD_194555 | JGI IMG/M metagenome (GOLD analysis project Ga0302267, IMG submission 194555) | Peat permafrost microbial communities from Stordalen Mire near Abisko, Sweden - III_Bog_E1_3 | ecosystem: Environmental > Terrestrial > Soil > Wetlands > Peat | place: Sweden: Abisko... | reverse complement strand
TAAGCGAGTTAGCTAAGAATTTGTGGATATTTTCGCCTGAAATCATCTTGTGGAAAAGGGGAGGGGGGTGGGGGGGGTGCGCCTGCCGTCGAGTGAATTCCCAGCTGAGAGCATTATGGAACAGATCGGAAAAATGTTGTGCAAATGGGGGTGGGCCGGGGCTTGCTGCTTTTTTGAGGGGCTGGGCGTTTTCGTGGACGGATTCGGAATCCAGACGATTTGCGATCCCACTCCGCAAAGAGCGCGGGAAGGATGGGGCACCCTCAATGTTGGGTTGGGGTAAGTTCTCAAAAGACCGGAAGAAGGGTGGGCCACCCGCCCTGCCGCAGATGACCTAGCTTACACTCAAACTACATGCTCAACCGAGGCTATGCCTACACCACAATCATCGGCAGCGAACAGCATGGACAGACCCTGCTCTCCCACTTGGCAAGCCTCTATCCCCACTCAACCCCACAAGCCTGGCAACAAAATCTGGACAACGGCGAAGTCACCCTCAACGGCGTCATCGCTACCGGAAGCGAATCGGTTATTTCAGGCCAAACCCTTGTCTGGAACCGTCTGCCCTGGATCGAACCAGACACCCCTCAGCACTTCGAAGTCCTGTTGGATGACCCCCATCTGTTGGCCGTCAGCAAACCCGGCGGGCTGCCCACCCTCCCCGGCGGCGGCTTTATGGAAAATACCCTTCTGCGCCTGGTGCAAAAGCAATTCCCCAACGCAAACCCTGTCCACCGGTTGGGCCGTGGCACCAGCGGCATTGTCCTGTTCGCCAAAACACCGCAGGCGGCTTCTCATCTGACCGTAAACTGGAATACACCCAAAATTCAAAAGATCTACCGGGCGCTGGCTCAAAACATTGCACAGCAGGACGCCTACGAAATCCTCACACCCATCGGCCTCGTACCGCACCCGCGCCTCGGTTCCGTTTGGGCCGCCAACCCAAATGGCAAACCGTCAAAGTCACTGGCAAAGGTGATCGCCCGCAACCCAAGCACCACAACATTTGAGGTAAGCCTATATTCGGGCCGCCCTCATCAAATCAGAATCCATCTGGCATCCATTGGGCATCCTCTGGTTGGCGATCCTCTGTACGGCTTAACCGGCCAGCCTCTTGAAAATCTCCCCGGCCTCCCCGGCGATGGAGGATATTTCCTGCACGCCCAATTTCTGAAATTCCAGCACCCCATCACCGGAGAACAAATCAATCTTGAGGCAGCTTTGCCGTCCGGATTCGCCTTGCGTCAGTAGGTTCACGGCGGGAACCAAATCAGGGTGGCCGTTGAAAGCTGCGCGATCCCGACCTTCCGAATCCTAACGAAGCGAGTTGAATACCACTCCGACAAAAGGCGCAAGGATGGGGCACGGCGCTTCTATTTGATGGCCGGATCAATCGTGTGCCGTCTCTTGTACGGGACTCCGGTGCAGGGGAATTGCATTTGAATCTGCGAAGGGTACGGGCTTCAGCCCGTACGTAGATGGTGGAGCGAAAATGGGCTTTAGCCCCCGAGGGAATGGAGAGTTATTGATCCGGCAAGAAAACAGTGACATCGTATTCCCACCCATTTCCGCAAAAAACGCGGAAATGGATGGGGCACCCTGACAGTATTTAATTGCCGGATCTATAGAACACAAATAAGTTCTTTTCAAGGCGCTGGTGTTTCCCAGTCGCCACCCGCCGCCAATGCACATTCTGAAAGACTGTACCTCTGGGGCTAAAGCCCGTACCCTTCAGTTTTTGTCCATTTTTCAAGTGCAATTGCCCTGGACTCCGGTGGGTCTTGATGGGCTGCTGTCCCCACGCTGAAGCGCTGGGCTAACCTGCGTTGCGCCTACGGCGCGGAATTCTCCCGCCGGGATATTTACGCGCGGAGGATGCGGATGCCGGCTTGCTCGAAGGGGGCCAGGGCTTCGGCTGTGGCCGACGCGCTGGTGATGAGCAGATGAATTTCAGTAGTGGGGCAGATGATCGCCGGGCTCACGCGGCCCAGTTTGCTGGCGTCTGCCACCACAATGGTCTGGCGGGCCTGCTTGACCATCTTGCGGAAGACCAGAGCCTCTTCGGGTTCGAGCGTGGTGGCTCCGCGGGCGGCGTCAAAGCCGGTGACTGGCAGAAACACCTTGTCCATGTAGACGTCATCGAGGAAGCTGAGCGCGGCCGAGCCGGTGAGCGAGAACGACCAGGTCCAGGGCACCACGCCGCCGGTCATGCGGGTGCGGATGCCGGGCTGGTTGCAGAGCTCCATACCGATGTTGATGGCGTTGGTGACCACCTGAATGTCGTCGCGATGGCGCAGGCTGCGGCCGATGTGGGTGGTGGTGGTTCCGGCAGGCAATCCGATGGTTTCGCCGGCTTTGACCAGTTCGGCGGCGGCCAGCCCGATGCGACGTTTTTCGGCGGCAAAGCGCTGTTCGCGGGCCAGGAACGAGCTGTCGTAGCGGAAGGGCTCGTAGAGCAGGGGCTCGACCAGCGTCGCGCCGCCATGGGTGCGGCGGATGAGTCCGCGGCTCTCCAGCCGTGCCAGGTCGCGGCGGATGCTGGGGGCAGACGAGCCGGCCTCGGCCAGAATCTCTTCGATGGAGGCGCTGCCGGTGCGCAGCAACAGCTTCAGAATCTGCTCGGAGCGGTGGTTGAGAGTCTCGGACATGGCTGAACGCAGCCCCGGAAACAGTAGGCCGCCAAAAATTATTGTAGGGGCAATCTGAGGCGAAATTTACAGATTCGTTCAAGAAGATGATCGAATTGGCGAGTTATGATCGTATAAGAGAGAAAAACAGGCTCATCCGGCCTGGAAATGGGGTCCTTCCGAATGCCGAACTTCCCTCATGAGATGATCCGTGAAATCTACGAGCAGCCCGATGCCTTGCGGCGCACGGTCGCACTTTACCTTGTCGGCGACCGGCTGAAGCCGGAGGTGGCCGAGCGGCTGGCGGGCTGGCCGAACCCGGCGGGCGAGGTTCTGATTGCTGCTTCGGGCTCCAGCCGCCACAGCGGACTGTATGGCGAGATTCTGCTGGAAGACCTGTGCGGGCTGGCGGTGGATGTGGAGTACGCGAGCGAGTACAGCCTGCGGGGCGTGCTGGATCTGCGCCATCCGAGCGTGCTGGTTCTGTCGCAGTCGGGCGAGACCTCGGACACGCTGGCGGCGCTGAAGGAAGCCAAGCGGCAGGGGCACCACACGCTGGCCATTACCAATGTGCCTGAGTCAACCATGGCCGAGGATGCCGATGTTTCAATGCCGCTGGCAGCCGGCCGCGAGCGTGCGATTCCCGCCACCAAGAGCTTTACCTGCCAGTTGGCGGCGTTGTATCTGCTGGCGCTTTACGAGGGCGTGCGGCTGGGCCGGATGAACGCTGCGGAGTTGGCTTCGCGCGCCGGTGAACTGCTGGCGCTGCCCGGGCAGATGGAACGGGACCTGGACAAATGGTCAGAGCAGATGAAGGCGCTGGCCGAGAAGTACAAGACGGCGGCCACCTTCCTGTTTCTGGGCCGCGGCATCCACTACGCCATTGCGCGCGAGGGTGCGCTGAAGCTGAAGGAAGCCTCGTACGTGCACGCCGAGGGCTATCCAGTGGGCGAGCTGAAGCATGGGCCCAATGCGCTGGTCAGTGACCGCGTGCCGCTGGTGGTGCTGGCCACGGTGGATTACGGGCTTGAGGCCTCCGTGGTGCGCTACGAGAAGACGCTGCAACTGCTGGCCGATATGAAGGAGCAGGGCGCGCGGGTGATTGCCATTGCCAACGAGGGTGACCGCACCGTGGCCGGGCTGGTGAGCGATTGCGTGACCGTGCCTGGAACATCGGAGTATCTGCTGCCGCTGCTTGAAGTGGTGCCGCTGCAGTTCTTCTCTTACTACATGGCGCTGGAGCATGGGGTGGACGTGGATCGTCCGCGGAACCTGTCAAAGGCCGTGGTGGAGCAGGCCATCTAGGCAGGGTCTCGTATTGCTTGGGACGGTTCCTCCGATCCCACCCTGGCGCAGTTCTCCCTTTGGTATAGAGCTTCGGGTGCCCCATCCTTTCCGCTTTTTTCCGCGGAAAGGGTAGGATACCGATAAAGTTCGCGTCTGCATAATCTCCGAAACTGCTTCAGGAGAATCGCGTCCGTCTCCACAGCATCGTTCCGCACACACCCAGCGGAATGATGGTTCCCACGATCAGCACAAACATCCACGTCATGTTCATGGGAATACTCTGGCTCCGTGTCCCGATGGCCAGCCACACAAACACACTGACAGCCAGGCACATCACCACGATCTCCCACCAGCGACGCGGATGTGGATCGTTGGAGTGTGGATCGTCGCCACCCACTACGGTGGCCACCGCCGCGTGATTGAGCTTATAGCGATCGCACTCGCGGTTCATCGCCAGCTTCCAATTCACCAGCTCCGATTCCTTCGGGGATGCCATGCTGATGGCCACTGCGCCCGCGATCATGATCGCCGACCCCGCCAGAATCAGCAGCTTTGCATTGAGGCTCAACCCGGAGAGCTCAGAGAAGACCAATGCCCCCCAAGCCAGGCCCCATAGCTGATTTGTGTTCGATAGTGGAATGCCGCGGCCGATGCCGATGTATTTGGCCGCGAAGTTCTGGAACAAGTCGCCGATTACCCAGCAGAAGCCGCCCAGAAACGGCCAGAACAGCATGGGCCGCGCGCGGTGCAACTCCGCCACTAGATTGCCAGCGCTGCCGTAGAAGATGAGGCCGAGCGTGAACACCGTGCCCAGTTCGCCGAAGGTGAAGATGGTGACGAATGAGAGTGGGTTCATGCCGCTGATGTAGGCCTTGCGATAGGGAATGTACATGGTCCCTAGCAGAACGCCCGCGCCCAGCGCGGCGATGATGCCGAACATCGCCTTCTCCGGAGTTGCGGAGTGCTGCGCCGTAGCCACGGCCAGTATCGCCGCGCCGCCCACAATGCCGGCCGCGCCTCCCAGCACCTTGGCCCAATTCTTGGCGCCCGCGCCGCGTAGTTCCTTGAACAGCAGCCAACCCCAGAACAGGCCAACCAAGCTGTTGGTATTCCACAGCGGAAATGCGATGGCCAGGCCCACGTCGCGCACCGCAAAGATGGTGAGCGTGTTGGCGACGGCCCACAACATGCCGCCCAGCAGTGCCCACACGATCAGGTGCGGCTTTTCATACAAGTCATGGAAGAGGAATCCAGTGCCCTTGAGTAGCGTGGGGAGGGTCCAGCGCGCGACGAACGCGCCCATCACCATCCCCATCGAGATCAGGAAGGGAGAGAATCCCTGGTTGACGAGCTTGGTCGGCGCCTCTGCGCTGCCCAGCCAAACGGCCGCAGCCAGCCCGCAGAAGACGCCGAGTTTGTGCAGGGAGAGAGTCGAACGCTCGCGTACTGCAGTCATGGTTTCGCTCACGAGTTCACCTCAGGGTCATCAACAGTGTGGTACCGAAAATCAGCACAGCGACAGGCACCCAGAGATGCGCATCGGTAAGAATAGCCACAATCGTGGATCGGTTCATGCGGTAATCTCCTCAAGCCGCACCGGGCGATGCTCGTCATAGGACTTGCGCGCCGCCTTGGCCATCACCACGGGGATGCGGCCGTCGATGCCGGTGACTGCGGTGGGCTTGTTCTCTAGCACTGCTTCGGTGAACGACTTCAATTCCATAGCAAAACTTTCTGTATAGCGCTCCATAAAGAAGTTCAACGGCAAATCTCTATAGACGGTTTTCGCGCCGCTGATTGAAGCCTGATTCGGATAGCAATTCGAGGTTTCAATCTTGCCTTCACTGCCCAGAATTTCAACGCGCTGGTCATAACCGTAAACGGCTTTGCGGCTGTTGTCGATAGTGCCGATGACGCCGTTGCGGAAGCGCAGCACGATCAGCGCCGTGTCCAGGTCGCCGGCTTCGCCGATGGCCGGGTCCACCATCACTCCTGCAGACGTGTAAATTTCTTCCACCTCGTCGCCGATCAGAAAGCGCGCCATGTCGAAGTCGTGAATCGTCATGTCGAGGAAGATGCCGCCTGACTGCGCCACATACTGCGCGGGCGGTGGTGCGGGATCGCGGCTGATGATGTGCAGCAGATGCGGCGTGCCGATTTCGCCCGTGGCCACGGCATGACGTACACGTGCGAAGTTCGCGTCGAAGCGGCGGTTGAAGCCGATCTGCAGTTGCACGCCCGCTGCTTTTACGGCGTCGAGCGCGGCATCGATCTTGGCCAGCGAAAACGCAATCGGCTTCTCGCAGAAAATATGCTTGCCGGACTTGGCCGCCGCCACAATCAGGTCCGCATGGGTCGGCGTTGGCGAACAGATCAGCACTGCATCGATGCGCGGATCGGCCAGTAACTCCTTGCTGGATGCGGCAACGGTTGGAATGCCGCAGCGCGCGGCAAGTTGTTCGGCCGCCACGCGATTGGCGTCGGTGACCGCGATGATTTCCGCTTCCGGCAACCGGAAGGCCAGTGTCTCAGCATGAACACGCCCTATGCGTCCGGCGCCGATGATTCCAAAATGAAGGGTCTTCGTACTCATTGTGCCCTCGCAGGCTACATCTCTTTTGTTGATGACTGCGGAGTGCGTCTTCCGCGCATGATTTCCGTAACGACCACGGTCCAGGGTTCTGCCGCTACTGAAATCATGCGTAGGAAGACGCGCGGAGATTTCAAGCAAAGTTCGATTCAATCGAACGGATGTAATCGCGGTTGCGTTGCGCGCTCTCCTTGGGCGTACCCAGGCCGGGCAGCACATCCTGCTCCACCAGCGTGTAGCCCTTGTAGTCGCGCGCTGCCAGCCACTGCAGCAGTGCAGGGAAGTCCACGCAGCCCTTGCCCAACTCGCAGTAAACGCCGTTGCGCATACCGGTAAAGTAGTCCCACTCTTCCTCGCGGCTGCGCTGCGCTATGCTGGGCTCAATGTCCTTGAGATGGATGTACCAGATGCGCTCCTTGAAGCGGTTGAGCGCCGCCACAATGTCGCACTCCTCGCTGCCGGCGCCGTGATAATAATGTCCGGCATCGAAGACCAGGCCGAGCTTTTCTGGATCGGTCAGGTCGAGCAGCGTCGCGATCTCGTCCGGCGTTTCCACGTAACCGGCACAGTGATGATGGAAGACCGTGCGCAGTCCGGTTGCATCGAAGACCGCATGAGCAACCTTGTTCGCGCCCTCGGCAAACACCTTCCACTCGTCCTTGCTCAGGCCCTCGCTGGCGGTAATGCGACCGGCCATCTTGGTGCGCACAGGGTCGGTTCCATTGTCGTCGGCCAGCACCAGATACGGCGCAGGTTCCGTGGCCACTGCGGCCAACAGCCGCGCTGTCTTCACTGCGCGCTCCGTGCCCTCTGCATGGGCAGCGGCATGTTTCATCGCTACGGGAACAAACGCGCCCAGCATCACCAGCTTGCGCTTGCTCATCTCTGCGCTCAGTGCTTCGGGAGTGGTGGGCATGTAGCCCCAGTCACCCAGTTCGGTGCCGGTATAGCCGGTCTCCACCAGCTCATCCAGCATCTGGCTATACGAAATCTGCTTGCTCTGGTCCTGGTTCTCAAGCAATCCCCAGGAACAAGGCGCATTCCCAACCATCAGCTTTCTCATACGTGCTCCTTGCTTTTTCTTCTGCGACACGAGACTCTGCGCCTCGCGTCGCCCGGTCCGATCACTGACAACCGATAACCGAGATCTCGCTTAGAACTTGCGGCTCCAGCTCTTCGGCCAGCGTTCAACAACTACCTTGGTCTGCGTATAGAACTCCACAGCGTGGCTCGACTGCGCGTGCAGATCGCCGAAGAAGCTATCGCCCCATCCACTGAAAGGGAAGGTCGAAATCGGCGCAGCCACACCCACATTGATGCCCACGTTGCCGCTCATCACCTCGTAGCGAAAACGCCGCGCACTCGGCCCATCTGTGGTGAAGATGCAGGCCATGTTGCCGTAAGCGCGATCGTTCACCAGAGCAATCGCCTCATCCAGGTCCTTCGCATGTATCAGGCTTAGCACCGGTCCAAAGATCTCTGTGCGCGCGGTATCGCAACTCGGCGGCACGTCGTCCAACACGGTCGCATGAACGAAGTAGCCGTTCTCGTATCCTGCAACCTTCTGCCCGCGCCCATCGGCCAGCGGACGCGCTCCATCGGCGATGCCCTTTGCGATCAACCCTTCGATGCGCGTCTTGCTTGCGTCCGAAATCACAGGCCCCATCTCGATGCCAGCAGTTGCGCCATAGCCGGTCTTGCGGCCCTTCGCCGTCTCCACAATGCGCTCGGTAAATTCCTTGCGCGCATCGCCCACCGTGATGGCCACTGAGGCTGCCAGGCACCGCTGACCCGCGCAACCAAAGGCCGAATCGGCCAGGATGCGCGTGGTCATCTCCATGTCCGCATCCGGCATGATCACCACCGGATTCTTCGCGCCGCCCTGACACTGCGCCCGCTTGCCGTTGGCCGCCGCACGCGAATAAACATAGCGCGCCGTCGCCGTAGAACCCACAAAGCTGATGGCCTTGATCTTCGGTTCATCCAGCAGTGCGTTCACCACGTCGCGGCCACCGTTGACCAGTTGAATCACGCCCTTTGGAAAACCAGCCTTCTCGATCAGCTGAAACATCTTCTCCGATGTGATCGGTACGCGCTCTGACGGCTTCAGCAAGAAGCAGTTGCCCGCAGCCACCGCGTATGGCAAAAACCAGAAGGGAATCATACCCGGAAAATTGAACGGCGTAATCGCCGCCACCACGCCCAGCGGCTGGCGAATCATGTGCTCGTCGATGCCGGAGGCAATGTCTTCCGAGTTGGCGCCCTGCATCATCATTGGCATCCCGCACGCGGTCTCGATGTTCTCGATTGCGCGCTTCAACTCGCCTGTGCTCTCGCCAATCGTCTTGCCGCATTCCAGCGTAATCGTCAGCGCAAGATCGCTCAGGTTGTCTTCCATCAGCTTCTTCAACCTGAACAGCGGCTGCACGCGATCGGTTACCGGCGTCCTGCGCCAGTCCACAAATGCGCGCGCTGCCACTTCGGCAGCCTCATGCACTTCCGCAGCGGGTGAGAGCGGCACCTCGGCCAGCACCTCCACCGACGCCGGGTTCAGCACCTGCAAGGTCTCGGCTGCCTTGGACGAAACCCACGCTCCATCAATAAAATTCTTCAATCTCTCCGTCATTGTTTCTTGTCCCTTCTTGTTTTCAGAAAACCGTCTGATTCCGTCTGTGTTTGTGAAGGGTACGGGCTTCTGCCCGTACATGACTCTTGAATCCTTGAAGGGCTTTAGCCCCAGAGGGAATACGATATTCGTCCCTGCTCCATCGCAGTTTTCCTAAAGGTGATGGCGCTCCAGCTTGCGCGCTTCTACATAACGCGCACGAGCCTCGCGCACGCTCTCCATCTCTGAAATTTCGGCCACAGCCACGTCCCACCACGACTCGTAGCCCGGCACGCCAATCGCCGGATCGGTTTCGATCACAATCACTGAAGTGCGATCGAGAATCTTGGCAGCTTCAAGCGCGGCCTTCAACTCCACGATGCTCGATACCTTCAGCGCATATGCGCCCAGGCTCTTTGCATTGGCCACAAAGTCGAAGGTCAGCGGCTTGCCATCCAACTGCCCTGAGCCGGCAGAGCGCACCTTGAACTGTGTGCCGAACCCTGCCGATCCCACCGAGCGGCTCAGTGCTCCAATGCTGCCGAAGCCATGGTTGTCCACCAGCACGATGACGATCTTCACGCCCTCCTGCACCGACGTTGCAATCTCGGTCGGCATCATCAGATACGTTCCATCGCCAAGGAAGACAAAGACCTCGCGCGTCGGATCGGCCAGCTTTGCGCCCATCGCGCCCGGTATCTCGTAGCCCATGCAGCTGTAGCCGTACTCCATGTGGTAGCCGTTCGGTGTGCGTGTACGCCAAAGCTTGTGCAGGTCGCCGGGATGCGAGCCCGCGGCCGACAGCAGCACATCGCGTTCGCCCGCAACCTCCCACATGGCTCCGATCACTTCGCTCTGCGCCGGTTTGCCAGGATTGTTCAAGTGGAAGAGACGATCAACCTCCGCATCCCATGCGGTCTTCAGCGAACTCGTCTCAGCTTCGTACTCCGCACTCACATGCGTGCCACTGAGCGCGGTGTGTAGCAGATCCAGCGTCACGCGCGCATCGGCCACAACAGGAATCGCGCCCACCTTGTATGCGTCGAACTCCGCCGTGTTGATGTTGACAAAGCGCACCTTCGGATTCTGGAACGCAGTCATCGATGCCGAAGTGAAATCCGCATAGCGCGTGCCAATGCCAATCACCAGATCCGCATCGTGCGCCAGGTGGTTAGCAGCCTGCGCGCCTGTCGCGCCAATTGCACCCACCACCTGCGGATGATCCCATGCCAGCGCGCCCTTGCCCGCCTGCGTCTCCGCAACAGGAATCCCGGTGGCCGATGCAAACCTGTTCAGTGCCCCCGAGGCTTCGCTCATCAGCACGCCGCCGCCGCAAACAATCAGCGGCCGCTTGCTGGTGCGGATTGCCTCAACCGAGCGCGCGAACGAAACCATGTCCGGCTGCCCGCGACGGATGAGCCACACACGCTTCTCAAACAGCTCTTCCGGATAGTCATATGCCTCGGTCTGCACATCCTGCGGCAGCGCCAGCGTTACCGCGCCGCAACCGGAGGGCGACGTGAGCACGCGCATCACCTCTGGCAGCGCCGTGATCAACTGCTCGGGCCGATAGATGCGGTCCCAGTAGCGCGACACCGGCTTGAAGCAATCGTTCACGCCGATGTCCTGCGTCGAGGGTGATTCAATCTGCTGCAGCACCGGCGCTACGTTGCGCCGTGCAAAAATGTCGCCCGGCAACAGCAGCACCGGCAACCGGTTAATTGTCGCCAGCGCCGCGCCAGTAATCATGTTGGTCGCGCCGGGTCCAATCGACGACGTGCACGCAAATGCGCGCATTCGGTTTGAAGCCTTGGCGTACGCCGATGCCAGGTGCACGCCAGACTGCTCGTTGCGCACCGGGTAATACGGCAGGTCAAGGTTCTGCTGTAGCGCCTGGCCAATGCCGGCCACATTGCCGTGGCCAAACACGCCTAGTACTCCGGCAAAAAACTTATGCTGCTCGCCATCGCGCTCAACGTACTGGTTCTTCAAGAACTCAATCAGCGCCTGCGCCATCGTCTTGCGGCGGGTCGTCATCGTCATCCCCTCTTCACCACCGGAACCCTGGGGTCCAGCTCGTTCCATGTCCCTCTTACCCACGTGTAGTCAGGATCGTCGCTCGCGGCTAGTGACCGCGCCGATCCAGCCAGCACATTCAGGTAATACGCGTTGTAGCCATGCGCTGCTACCACCGGATGGTAGCCCTCGGGCACCAGCACCAGTTCGCCATCGTGCACCGTGATCGTCTCGTCAATCGAGCGCGTCGGCGTGTACACCTTCTGCACCGCAAAGCCCTCGGGCCGCTCGATGCGGAAGTAGTAAATCTCTTCCAGATCCACTTCGCCAGGAGGGTTGTGTACGTCGTGCTTGTGCGGCGGAAAACTCGACCAGTTACCGGCCGGCGTATATACCTCCACCACGATCAGCCGGCCCGCATCGAACGATGGCGGCACCATGCTGTTGATCTGCCGGCTAGCGTTTCCGCCTCCGCGCAACTCAACGCCCACGTCGTCTGGTGTCACCAGCTTTGCCGGATGCTCTTCCTCCGCCTTGGCGTAGCAGAAAGCCAGGTCGCAGGCCGTGTCGGCGGTAACCGTGAACTCACTCTGAATCGGCAGGTAGAGCGTGTAGGGCAGGCCGTCGAAGACCGTGGCGCGACCGCCAAAGCTCTTCCACTCGCCACGATTGCTCGTCACTGAGCAAACGCCGCCCAGCACCACGATGGCTAGCTCCGTTCCACCGGTCTCTGCGCTGTAGCTCTCGCCTGCAGCCAGCTTGCGCACGGCAAACGAGAGATATTCAAAGCCAAAACTTTCAATGCGGTTTTCAAAAACTTCAGGGCGAACCAGCAAGCGGCTCATCGGTACTCCTTCAAGGTTTCAGGCCGGCAAGCGCCACAGCATTCAGGCGCAAACTCCGGCCAGGGATGAAAACGGGCCACGAAAACCCTGGGTGAGGGCAGTAGCGAGCGATGGATGAAGATCGGGCAGTTCATGGCGCAATGCGGAATACACACGTGTGCATTCGACTGTGAATCATCTACCCGCCTTCGATCTCCTGTCAACTGGATTCAGAAAAGGAAATCATCCGCTGAGTTTTGCCCAAGCGCCCGCGCACCGCCAGGCACTCCACCCGCTCCCTGCCATGGATCTCCACGGTTCCCGCGTTCGCCGCTCCTCTGGTGCGGAAAAAATGGTACGAAAAAAGGCCGACATCGGCGAACCTAGGAAAAATATTTATCCGCTTTATCTTGTTGAAATATAATTGCTTAGTTTTTCCCCGCTTTTTCCCGTTCCCTTGACCGCGGGAATTTTGCGGTGTTAGCGTTCTTCTGCACACGTTTGCATTGCCAGGGAGGAACCATGGCCCAACCAGCCCCCGCCGTTCAGTTCAAGAGCCCGCTGCACCAAATGACCCAGACCACACCCACCTGCCTCTGGAACGACTCGGCTGCCATCGAAGAGTTGAAATATTCCATCGAGCACGGCGCCGTCGGCGCCACCTGCAACCCTTCCATCGCTGTCTCCGTCCTCAAGCAGGAACTGGCTCACTGGAAGCCACGCGTTCTCGAGCTAGCCAAGGAGATGCCCGAGGCTACCGAAGACCAGATCGCATGGCGACTGGTCGAGGAGATCTCGGCCAACGCATCCAAGCTCCTGCTGCCCATCTTCGAGCGTGAAAAAGGCCGCAATGGACGCCTCTCCATCCAGACCGATCCGCGCAACTACCGCAACAGCGGCGCCATGCTTGAGCAGGCCATCCGCTTCAGCCAGCTTGCGCCCAACATGATCGTCAAGATCGCCGCCACCCACGCCGGCATCGCCGCCATGGAAGAAGCCACCTACCGCGGCGTCAGCATCAACGCCACCGTCAGCTTCACCGTGCCGCAGGCCATCGCCGTGGCCGAGGCTGTGGAGCGCGGCCTCAAGCGCCGCGAAGCTGAGGGGCTCGACATCTCCACCATGGGCCCGGTCTGCACCATCATGGTTGGCCGCCTCGACGACTGGCTCAAGGTCGTACATGACAAGCAGAAACTCTCCATCGATCCCGGCTATCTGGAGTGGGCCGGCGTCGCAGCTTTCAAGAAGGCCTACAAGATCTACAAGCAGCGCGGTTACCGTCTGCGCCTGCTCTCGGCCGCCTTCCGGAACCACATGCACTGGAGCGAGTTCATCGGCGGCGACGTGGTCATCTCGCCTCCCTGCAACTGGCAAAAGCGCTACAACGCCAGCGACATCGAGGTCATCAACCGCATCGATACGCCGGTCGATCCCAAGATCGTCGATACGCTTCTGGCCAAGTTCCCTGACTTTGCCCGCGCCTACAACGAGGATGGAATGAGCCCTGAGGAGTTCGACACCTTTGGCTCAACGAGCCGCACCCTGCGCGGCTTCATTGCGGCCTGTGCCGACATTAATTCCATCGTGCGCGACATCATTCTGCCCAACCCGGATACTGCGTAATTCTGCCAGGTGCGAAGCAGACGAAAAGAATTTTCAACGAAGATCAACGCAGAAAAGCCCGCGACTATCGCGGGCTTTTCTGCGTTGATCGCATTCTTGCGATTGGATATCAAGTTAGCTCAGGCCAGCTTTCAACGCGCCGATTGGACTTCTTGCTTTGTAGCAGAGCACGACTTTAGTCGGGCCGATTGTAGCGGAATAAGGGACGGGCCTTAGCCCCTGCGGTACAGTCGGCCGATTACGTCTTGAAAGGGCAAGACCCTACAGATTCTTGCCCAGAAAATTTCCAGTGAAATGGGCCTCTTTGGCAAGATCAAAGTGTGGGGCAGCGCACTACCAAAGCGGTGGTACCGGAGCGGTGTTGATGATGGGTTTGGGGCCGCGGAAAGCCGAGAGTTTGGCGATTGGTAGCCACTGCCGAACGGCAGGATCGCAGGTAATGGTGATCTGGCCTCCGTTGCCATCGCTGCCATCGTGGCCATCCATCCCATCGTGGCCATCGGCGCCGCTGAATCCCGGAGGAGAACCTGAGCCGCCCGAACCTCCACGGCCTCCGCGACCTCCCTTGCCGCCTTTTCCGCCATCACCGCCATCGGCCGTAACGCTGAGCGAGCCGCCGTTGGGATCGATGAGATAGTAGCGTGGGCGCCCCTTGCCGGCTTGCACCTTGGCTTCGATCAGAGCCTGCGGGCCGGGATGGGGAGCAAGCCAGACCTGAACACTCTGCGCATCGCCACCATTGCCGCCGTTCGAGCCGTCGCTGCCATTGCCCCCATCGGTGCCGTTGCCGCCGGCCGATGGGCCAGCAGCAGGATCGTTCGGATCGATGGCGCCATCGGACCCGCTTGAGCCATCAAGACCCGCAGTTCCGTCAAAGCCGCTGGTGCCATTCGCGCCGGAAAAATTGGCACGGTAGGCAATGTTATAGCGCAGAGGAACCTCGAGTTCGGCGCGCAGGTCGGGATGGCTGGGCGCGGTGATCACGACCTTGCCAGTTTTGCCGTCGCTCAGGCGCGGATCGCGGGCAAGCGATAGTACGCCCTTGTTGTTGACGGTGACGATGGTGGGCGTAACGGTGAGATCGCTCCAGAGGATCTTGCCTCCGCCCTGACCTTCGGTCTGCCAGGTTTTGCCGTCGGATGTGCTGAAGTGAACCACCAGTGGCGATTTTTGGCCCGGTGCAATGGCCGGTTCTTTGGGCAGACTGGCCTCCATCGATGTGACTGGAAGGGTTGCGAGCGGCACTCTCATGCCGAGCTTGATCTGCAGTCGGGTGCAACCGCCCAGCGGGATGAGAGCGAGGAGTGCGGCCAGGCATAGGAAAACGCCGCTCGAAAGACGCATACTGCCGGATGAGACTTGCATCGTGAAGCTCCGTTCAGTCGTGCACTGCGGTTCGGAGGCTGCGCGCCGGTGGCCCGTAATGGCGGATGGCGGGTGGCCTAGGATCGATGAGATCGTTTATTGGTGCGCACTGATCCAGCTAACCCTGGTTCACCGTAATGGTTGCGCGGAGTGAAGAAGGTTCTTGGGTGCAATTACGGGGTTTGCAGTAACTCAGCTTGGCGGCTCGGTGTACCGGCCAATGCTCTTACCCTTCTGCTGCAAGCTTGGATTTCTCTTCGTTGCCCAAGAATTCTAGCGTCCTGAGTCATTCATTCGCATCACAAATACAGTCGCTGAGCGAACGGGGCCCCAAACGTACTTCGGGGTCCCCAAAGAGCGATTTTGGCTCATTGGGGCGGAGTTTGGGGGTGGTGAGTCGAAGGATCTGCGGTTGCTCTTTGAGACTTATGCCATAAACTTCTGAGATACCTGTCCAGAAACTCAGTTTTGCGGGAAGGGTACGGGCTTTAGCCCGTACATTGAGAAGCTGAGATGGCATCGGCTAAAGCCCGGCAAATTCTATAAGGTCGAACGTACTGGCTGAAGCCCGTACCCTTCAACCTGCCAGTTTCTGGACAGATTCCGAGATACCAAAATAGGGTGGGATCGCAAGAATCTTTCCTCTCGCAGAAGACGTGAAATCGTCCTACCGCAGCCACATCTGCGGATTGCTGGTCGAAACCGCGCTCAATCCCTGCCCCAGCAGATCCTCCACTTCCTTCATCGTCTGGATCAGCCCGCCGCCAACCACGGGCAAGTCAACTGAGATCGCACGGATGCGATCCAGCATCTTCGGAGCCACCGGCGCGGGTAGAATCTCCAGCGCGTTTACCAGGCTGTTCTTCAGCTGGTTGGTGATTGTGTCCATTGCGCCCGAGTCCAGCAGAAATGTGCGCTGAATCCCGTAGAGGCCGATGGCAATCGCATGGCGAAGCGGGTCCAGGTGGGTGGAGATGATGCCGCGCGCCCCCGTCCGCTTCAGGTAGTTCACCGCGTAGCGGTCGCGCGAGAAGCCGTTCAGCAAATCCAGATTCACAATCGGCACCTTGCCCGCCGCCAGAACCTCCTGAATCATGGCCTCGCAGTTCTCAGGGTCGCCTGTCAGCAAATAGACAATCTTTCCGTGCGCGCCAATGGCCTGCGTTACCAGCTCCGGCTTGCGAACCGCGGGGATGATCAGCGTCTGCTCGCACAGCACCCGGAACGGCGTCAGTTCTTCCTGCATGGTCTTCATCTTTTCTCCAGCGCGCTGAACGGATTGCCCATTCTTGCTGGAACTGCCGGCGGCTTGTTGTGTATAGACTGGCATTCTCTCCTACGAACGGCCAACTGTCCACAATGGCCTCCACGGACGGAGAACTCATTATATCCGCAGCAACAATCGCCTTTCCTGCCCATTCCGGTTCCCAAAGGAATGAGCGAACCCCCAGGGCAATCGCATTTGAGAAATGGACAAATACTGGAGGGTACGGGCTTTAGCCTGTACATCAACGGGGTGATGAAGGTGGGGCTTTAGCCCCCGAGGGACAGTCTTTCAGCATGTACATCGCCGGCGGGTGGCGACCGGGGAACGCTGAAAAGAGCTAATGTGAGTTCTTGCTCTCTATTCCCTCGGGGGCTAAAGCCCAGTTCCGCTCCAAGTATCTATGTACGGGCTGAAGCCCGTACCCTTCGAAGGTTCAAATGCGATTGCCCTG
>Ga0302267_10003927_pt1 | contig 16655 bp, 17 predicted proteins | sample III_Bog_E1_3_FD_194555 | JGI IMG/M metagenome (GOLD analysis project Ga0302267, IMG submission 194555) | Peat permafrost microbial communities from Stordalen Mire near Abisko, Sweden - III_Bog_E1_3 | ecosystem: Environmental > Terrestrial > Soil > Wetlands > Peat | place: Sweden: Abisko... | reverse complement strand
GGGCTACGCCCTCCCTCCGCTGGGGATGGACAAAGAACAAACAAAAACATAACCTCAACCATGTCCCAGGACTAACTCATGAACTGGACCAGAAAAGTGAACCCGGTCACCGTGTCTTGGTTTACCGGCAAGTATAGCGGCTTTCACGCCCTGCAATTGACCAACTCGTATATTTTCTTTCTGCGCCCACACACCACAAATTCGGACACCGCTTATCGGGATGTCACGGATATGCAGCCATTCGTGGAAGCAAGCGAGGCAAACATTTCAGTGTTGAAGTCTCATCTTGCCGACGATCCGAAAACCGATGATTGGGGGCGCACCAACAAATAACCTTCAGATTTCAATAAAACTTGAAGGCGGCGAGCAGCAAGTCAAAGCAGGCCAACCTTATGGTTTGGTGATTCGCTATAAAAACATCGCAACTAATGACACTTTTTCCATATATGAAGTAAACGGGACGATTGATGATTCCAGTTACTCATTTCATGTGACTTCGCCGTCTGGTAAAGATGTTTCGCCAGACACGTCAAGGTTTCAACACCCTTTTTCAGGCGGATTTCGCTACGCGCCTCCGGGGCAAGTGATTGAGATCAAATTTGATTTGAGCGCAATTTGTCGTCTGGATGAGGTTGGCGTCTACAAGATCACTGTAAAAAAAGCAAAAATATTTTGGCTCACTAAAAATAAAATGTTTGAAGCCGTTTCAAATCCGTTGAATGTCACAGTGGTGGCGAATCAGTAGTTGGGCTTGACTCGATTTGATTGTCACACAGGGCGCGGTTGCCAAAGCAATTTTCCTCTGGCATTTTGAGGGCATGAAATTTTTTGGTATCGCCGTCCTGCTGCTGGCGGGATTTTTGGGCAGTGCCCGCGCGCAGCAGGATGCGGATGACAAATACATCGGCATCTACGGCCTGATGCAGCAGGCGGATAATTTTGCCCAGACGGGCGATCCAGGCGAGGCGTTCGCCGCGTTCAGCGACGCGCAAAACCAGTTGCAACAGTTGAAAAGCCAGTATCCCGATTGGAACCCGAACATCGTCACGTTCCGGCTGAACCAGATCGCCGACAGGATGGCGCAACTGAAAAGTCAGGCCGACATGGTGGCGGCGGCCAAAAAAGCCGTGCAAGCGGCGGACACGAATGCTCCGGTCATCGCGCCCCCGGCGGCCAATCTGCAGTTGCCGGATGAATCCGCCAGCCTCCGCGCGCAGTTGCAGGCGGCGCAGGCCGCCAACGATATTTTGCAGGCCAAACTCAAGGAAGCGCTCGCCGTGCAGCCCGCCGCCGTTGACCCGCGCGAACTGGAAGCCGCGCAAGAAAAAATCCGCGAGATGATGAAGGAGATTGATTTGCTCAAAGTCAGCCAAGGCGGCCCGGTCGCGACGCCACCGAAAGTGGAAACGCAATTTGTCACCAACATCAACACGGTCTTCGTCACGAACACGCTGGCACCCGTCACAAATTTTGCCACGGTTTATGTCACCAACATCAACACGGTCTACGTCACGAACAGTGAGCTGGTCGCAAACACGGTCACGAACTTCGTGGAGGACACCAATGCGCTCGCCATGGCGAAACTTGATCTTGCCGCCGCCGTGAAAAATTTCAATGACGAACACGATCGCGCGGAAAAGTTGGCGGATGAAATCGAACGGCTGCGGCAGAATGCCGGCATCAACACGAACGACGAGGCCGCGCTCGCCGAACTGCGCACGGAAAACGAGCAGCTTAAAAATGAACTAGCCACTTTGCGCGCGGCAACGCCGACGGCGGGCGGCGATGATACGGCGTCCGCTGCGCTCAAGGAATCGCAGGCGCTCGTGGCGTCATTGCAATCCGAGGCGCGGGTGGCGGCGCTGGAAAAAACTGCGTTGCAAGAAAAACTCCAGGAACTTTCGGCAGCAACGAATGCCAGCGAGGACGTGACGGGTTACGAGGCGCGCATCCGCGCGCTGACGCAGGAACGTGATGACTTGGTCGCGAAGTTGAACGCGGCAGGCAATGCCAATTCCGGCGACACAAATATTGAGGTGACCGCGCAGATTGCCGCGTTGAACGACGAGGTCGGCGCATTGCGTTCCCGGCTGGCCGTGCTGGATGCGTCGCCCGTTCCCTACACGGATGAAGAACTGGCGTTGCTCAAGACGGCAATCCCGGTGGCGGCCAATCCCGACGCCGAGAAAAAATCCATCAGCGAAATGCCCGCCGGCACCGCCGAACTGGTCGCCTCCGCGCAACAGCATTTTGCCGCGCAGGAATATGATGCTGCTGAAGCGGACTATCTGAAAATTCTGGATCGCGACCAGAACAACGGCATCGCGCTCGCGAATCTCGCCACGATTGAATTGCAGCAGGGCAAGCTCGATGACGCGGAGAAGCACATCACCGCTGCGCTCGCGCAGACGCCGGACGACGCTTACAATCTTTCCACGCTCGGCTATCTCAAGTTCCGCCAGGAAAAATATGACGACGCGCTGAAGGCCTTGAGCCGCGCGGAGCAGATTGACCCAAACAATCCGGAGATCGAAAATTATCTCGGCGTGACCTTGAGCCATCAAGGCCAGCGCAAGGCGGCGGAAACGGCGTTGCGCCGCGCCATCCAGTTGAACCCGAATTACGCGCCCGCGCACAATAATCTGGCCGTGATTTATTTGAGCCAGACGCCGCCGCTGCCGCAACTCGCGCGCTGGCATTACCAGAAGGCGCTCGATGCCGGGGAGCCGCGCAATCCCGAACTGGAAAAAATGCTCGCCGACCAAGGTGCACCGGTGGCTGCGCCGTGAGCTTGAAACTCGCGAAACCCGCGAACGGAAAGCCGGCGGGGTTTTGGTAGAAAGTATTGTTCGCGACGGCGCGGTTCATATGCTAATCGTTTTTCATGGCGCGCGGCGTGTCTGACAACGAGGTGGTGGGACCGGAGAAATTCGGCCGGTTTTATCTGCGTGAACTGCTCAACAGCGGTGGCATGGCGGACATCTGGCTGGCTTCCGATGCGCGCGGCAAAACTTACGCGCTGCGCCGGTTGAAAAAAGAACTGCGCTTCAACTTCACCGCCCGCCGCCGTTTTTCGCGCGGCAATAAAATCCTCGCCCAGCTCACCGAGAGTAACCACATCGTCGGCTACGTCGAGCATGGCGGCGATTACCTGCTGATGGATTATGTCGAGGCGGAGAATCTGAAGCTGCTGTTCGCGCGGCGGGACGCGGTGCTGGCCGAGAATGTGGCGCAAATCCTCATCGACATGGCGACCGGCCTGAATGATGTCCACATCAGCGGCTATATGCATCTGGATTTCAAGCCGGAGAACGTGCTCGTTTCGCGCAACGGCGCGGTGCGGCTGATTGATTTTGACATGGCGCAGCCGCTGCCGGAGCGGCCGGTGAAGTTCGCCAAAAATCCCGGCACGCCCGGCTACATGGCGCCGGAACAGTTGCGGCATGAGGCATTTGACGGGCGCGCGGACATCTTTGCCTTCGGCGTTTCGGCGTATGAACTGCTGACAAACAAAAAACCTTTTCCCGGCGAATCGCCGGGGGAAATTCTGGCCGCGCAGTTGCAGGACGCCGGGCCGATTCCACTGCGCGAGTTGAATCCCGATGTGCCGCCCGCGCTGGAGAAAGTGATTTTGAAATGTCTGGAGCGCGAGCCGGAGCGGCGTCATGCGTTCACCGGCGTGATGCTGCGCGAATTGCAAAACGCGCTCTACGTTTGATGCTCGGCGATGGTTAACTTCAATGGATGACCGGCCAGTTGGTCAGCGAAAACTGGGTGAGCTGGTAATCGGTGCGGCAATGATTATTGGTCGAGAGGAGATGCATGGCTTGGTTGATGGCCGGAATTTGGCGGGCATAGTTGGGGCCGCCGCCGACAAAATAATTGTGGGAAACAAGCACGAGTTGATCGCCGATCAGGAGCATATTGGGATTGGAAGAATCGCCGCCGCGGATGGTCACGTTCCAATTGGTCGTCAGGCCAAACGGAACGGAGTCGCGGCTGTTCCAAGTGATGAAAGCGCCGGAAAAATTCATGGCCTGGCCGAACAAAAGCATATTTTGGTTCATGCCGATGCCTTGCACGAGGCGGTTCCCGGTCGTCGGCAGGTAGTTCGTATAATCATCCGGCAGCACCGGCAGAAAACCCACCGATGGCGGCAGGTCGGCATCCAGCAGGCCGACGCTGGTGTCGTTGCCCACGTCCACGCGTTGCAACGTTTTGCGCCAGTGCAGGACGTTGTCGGCGTCCAAAAATCCCGCGAGCAGATTTTCGGGATGCATATGGGTGGCGCATAAATAATGCCGGGGCGAAACCATGGTCAGCAAACCTTGTCCATTCATCTGGTTGCTGAAACCGATGGGCGTCGCGCTCAAACCGTGAACCCCGTTCAACCAGAAAGCTTGCGACCAGGCCGGCCTAAAAAAACGATCCACATCAATCGAAAGCAGCGCGTGAAACTCCACCAAGTCGCGGGCGTCGCCGGAGCGGCCTTCGGCGCGCGCCGTCAAGTTGGTCGCGAGATGATAAGCCAGCGTGCCGGGTTGCGTGCCAGTCGGCGCGTTGGGTGCGGCCTGCGTTTGTAAGACGAAGATCAGTGCGACGCCCGCCGCGAGCCAAAGTCGTGAACGCTCAATCATTCCAATTCGCAAGCCAAGGGCAGGGGATGGCAAATTCATACGCGCAAGACGGAAGTTCGTTGACTTGGTTTGAAACCCAAGTCGCGATATGCTATGAGAAAATAGATTAGCACCATCGCCACGATACCCGCCAACACGCCCCAGAACAATCGCCAGTCCGTGCGCCCCGGCGTGGTGCAGGCGGCAAACCACCAGCCGCCGCCGAGGTAGCCGATGAGATTGCCGACGCCGCCGTTGAGCAGTGTCAGCAACGCCTGCGCGCGGTTGCGCCACGCGGACGCGATGTTCTGTTCAAGGAAGATTTGCGCGGTGATGAAGACCAGCACGAACGACGCACCGTGCAACGTCACGCCCACGAGCAGCGAAGATTTTGTGTTCACAGCGCTGAACGCAAACCGCGCCACGCCGATGCCGAGGCCGCATGCAAAAATCCATTTCAATTGCCAGTGCGCCAGCAGCCACACGAGGCCGAACATCCCGATAATCTCCGTCGTCTGCGCCAGGCTCATCCACGCGCTCGTGTGCAGGAAGCCCAGGTCGTGCAGATGTGTCGGCGCATACGGATAAAACGCCGCGAGCGGGATGTTGAACAGCGTGGTCACGATGAAGACTACCCGCACATCGCGGTCTTTCAACAGCGACAGTGCGTCGAGGCCGAGCCGTTCGTGCCATTTCAGATGCTCGGCGGATTTGGGAATTTCCAGCGCTGGTAAAAAATAAGTGAACGCCGCGACCGCCAGCCAGACACCCGCGCCGAGATAACCGGCATACTCCGAACGATCCAGTCCCAGCGTGCCGATGAGCAACGCGCCGCTCATCCAGCCGATGGTCGCCAGCGCGCGGATTGGGCCGAATTCTTTTTTGGCGTCCTTCAGCCGCGCCAGCACCAGCGCGGTGGAGATGGTGAACATCGGCGCGTAGGCGAGGTAAAAAACTTGGATCAGCGCGAGGATGAGCCATGCGTTCGCATGTGCTTTCAGCGCCTTGCTGATGAGGGTGATGAACACGGCGGTGGCGAGCGCCAGACCGCGCAGTAGTTTCGCTGGCGGCACATGACGGTCGGCCAGCGCCCCAAACATCAGCGGCGAAATGAAGGCCGCCACCGCCGAGGCGGCAAAAGCCAGCGGCTTGATCGTGCGCAATCCGTGTGCGTCCAGAATGGTGCCGAGTGGCACGAACCACATCGCCATGGCCAACGACTGGATGAAAAATAAAATCATCAGCTCGGCGTATTCCGCTTGGCGCAGTGTCCTTAACACGGGCGGGAAGCATACTTGCAAACCGGAAAAATCAAAGCAAACAGGCATAGCCGCCGAGCAACGCGCTGGCAATTAGCCAGCGTCCGCCAGAAATTAAATTTTGTAAATCATGGCAGCAACGTGCGACTTTCTCCGTCAAACCAGCAGAAAATGAAAACAATTATCACATTCCTTACAGCCGGACTCATCCTGTGTTCGTTCGGCACGCCGTCCTTCGCCGACCGCAGCGTTGATAAAAATCTCACACAACAGGTTTCCGACATCTTGAAGGAGTGTGAGAAGATTAAGCCAGGCATGACGCGCGCAGAGCTTTTGAAGATATTCACCATCGAGGGAGGCATCTCAACCGCCAAGCAGCGGACTTTTGTTTATCGCAGTTGTCTAATCATCAAGGCTGACGTTGATTTCGCCCTTTCAGATCCGAAGCAGAATGTGCTTGAGGAGCGACCGACGGACACCGTTAGCAAGATTTCCAAGCCGTATTTAGAATGGATTATTGGAGATTAAACACCATGTCTAACAAGATTAGATGAGAAGGCAGTTTCCCTGCGCAAATGTTGCGTAGAGTGTAAATTGACTGCCTATGAAAAAAACTGCCCCCTCCGTTGTTACTAATCTCACCGCTGGGCTTGATCTGGGTGATTATCAACATCACGTGTGCGTCCTCGATGCTGCGGGTAACATCGTCCGCGAGGCTTCACTGCCCAACACCCGGCCTGCCTTGACGTTCAGCTTGGTTCTGGATTCAGCGAAGGCGGCAACCATTTCATGGGCCTGTTGGGGGAGTTCCATGGCTAACTCCTCCAGCCTGCTAAACAGGTAGAAGTTCTGAGGGTCGTCGGCAAAGTCGGAAGATTGAACACTCGACTCGAATCCGTCGGCAATCGCGGGTTCGCCCCAAAGTCCGGAGTCCACTTTCCGCAAAACGTAGTGAGCATCGTTAGGACGAAAGAATGTTTTGATGAGACCGTCATCGCGCCTCACGATGCCAATCTCGCCGGTGTCCAGATTGTATTTGACGACCGCAAGGTCGGCTAACCGGCCTTGAACTTGTTTTTGATTTCCGCGTCGAGGTCGTCATCCGAATCCTTGGCCTCCCAAAGACCGTGATTCAACCCGTAGTTGTCCAGCAGCGCGCCATCGGCGGAGGCGTCGGCCTGACCTTTGCGGCGGATGCGAAATTCGGGAACGAGTTTCCAATCAAACTGGCGGGCGCAATGTTCGAGCAATTCCTGAAAGGCGGAGCGGACGGCGGTCTCGTGTTTGACGCCCAGCTTGGCGAATTTGGCAAGACTGGCGTAATAGGCGGTAACGGCTTTGTGCGTGGGCTTGAGCGTCAGACTCGGCATATTTATTACCTAGTTTGTTACCTAGTTTGTGAGATGTTACCTAGTTTCCAGTTTTTTGCCAGCGCGCGCTGCGACCAGTGCCGAGGCATTTAACTTTTTTGGCCTTCCGTTGCTGGTCGAGCAAATGGCGGATCATGTCGAGGCTGACGCCGGGACATTCCCGCTGCAAATCCGCCACGCTGAATTCGCCAAGCTGCCGTTCAATGGCATCGAGCACCAAGGCGGATTTCGCCCCACGCGGCGCTTTAATCTGGCCGGCGCGCTGTTCAAATTCGCCATAGGCGCGGCGGATGACGGCGAGAAAATGGTTGAGCCACGGCAGCAGGTCGTGCTTGGCATCGTGCCAGCGCTGGCTGCTTTGCCGCAAAACATGGTAATAATCCTCCTTGGATTCCTCGACCAACCGCTCAAGGCTGACATAACGCCCGACCTCGTAGCCGTGCTGGTAAAGCGCCAGCAGCGTGAGCAGGCGGGACACGCGGCCGTTGCCGTCGCGATACGGATGGATGCAAAGAAAATCAAAAATCAGCGCGCCGATGGCGACGAGCGGCGGAATCCGGTCCTGGTCAATCGCGTGGCGATAGACGAGGCAAAGTTCATCCACGGCGGCGGGCGTGGCCTTGGCGGAAACGCATTTGAACCGGGTCACCGGCGCACGATCGGGATGCAGCTCGACGATTTCATTGTCGAACCGCTTGAACTCGCCGGCATCGCCGCTGCCTTCGTGGCTGAGTTTGTGCAGGCGTTTGATCAAGTCCGGCGTGATTTGCAGATTCGTGCCGCTGGTGTGAATCAGATTCAACGCTTTACGGTAGCCGGCGATTTCCTGCTCGGAACGGTCTTTGGGGCGGGCATTGCCCAGCACCAATGGGCGCAAGCGGTCGGCCTCGACGGTGACGCCTTCGATGCGGTTGGAAGATTCGACGCTCTGCACCAGCGCCATTTCGCGCAACGCCTTCAAGAGCTGGGGCGACTGGTGGGTGAAGAGCGCCTGTTTTCCCTTCGCCTCGGCAATGTCGTTGAGCAGCCAGTTGGTGCTCATGGGCACGGCAAAATCGCGGAGCCGGTGGTTGCGGAATGAATTCATGCGGTCAGACAGGGGCAGAGTATTTCAAAACGGATGATGGGCAAATAAAAATGCGTGCAACCTGATTAATTGTCCGGTGTTAAACATTGGTGAGTTACTACTTTCCACCAGATGAGGCTTTGCAGAGAAAGGCCGCAAAAAAATTGCGGAGTCTTCTGCACGAAAGGTCATTCATGGAACGGTGGGAACCGGTGATGAAAGAAATGAAATGGGTCATCAGCGGACGGCCAAACGCAGATCAACATCAAAAAATTCTGCCTGAATATTGTTATCATATATTCGACCTTTATGGGCGGACGATTTTCAAAACATTTGCACCATTGTCAGAGGTAGTGACGATTACGGACAAGGAACGCGCTGCCACCGCCAAAACCGTCGAAGAAGGCCGCGCGGCGATGAAGATTGATTGGGAAAAAATGAGTTCCGTGTTTGCCATGGGCGAACGGGCAATGTCGTTTTTTGAAAATGAAGCTGAGGCATTGCTGAAACGCGAAGGCCTTTTGGATTTGCCGCCTAAACAAGATGAAGAAATTTATCGGTTATTCTTGGGTGATCGTTGGTGGAATGCGAAGCTGGCGGAAATTCAGGCGCTAGACAAAGACAAGCCCGTCGAAGAAATCATCGAAACGAAGGTGGCCGCACTGGAAGAGACAACCAAAAAAGCAATTCCAGAATGGCATCAGCGCGCGCGGGATTGGGAACCGGGGGCAACGACAAAATTTCATGCGGGAGCCGCCAAAGGTTCGGCTGGGTTTATCAATGAGGCTGGTGAATTACACGGCGAAAAGAAAATCAAACACAAGAACACCTACGAAATTCTGCTGATCTGCTGGCCTGAAATCGAGGCCATGATAAAGGCCAAGCCGCCCAAGCGCATGGAAGATTTGTGGAACTGGCTGATTCCATTCAGTCATCCCTACTGGATTGAAATTCAAGACTTGGAGCAGCTCGTCAGCCTTGCCCGTTCCATCGGGTTGAAACTCGCAAAAGCCGGGCGTCCCTCCATGCCCCGGAAATGTTGAAGTCAGTTTTTTTCCCACTTCATAGTTGTTCTGCTTAAGGTCTGTCAAACTGCCACCGTCGAAGGAAATCTCCTTCACCGTTTCATTCGGTTCGGCAGCGAATGGAAATGTCATCCACTGCCGTATGGAAAAACAAAATGAAACTGACAGTAAATGTCATCTCGGATCGCCCCGACGAATACATCGGGAAGAAGGGACTTGTGAAAAATCAAGTCATCACGTGCCAGGACGTTGACCCGTCCGGCTACCGCCTGCTGATGCCGTTTGATTACACGCTCAGCGAAGATGTGCTAACGACCAGATCGTGAGACTGATTTAGAGAGTTAATTGGTTGACACTCCAATGATAGATGGAGTGTTAACATGAATGAACAAACTGTAGTAGAGAAGAAGAGGAACAGCCCCCCGAGGGGGGCTGGCGGCGCGAAAAAAGTGCGCCGTTTCACCGCCGATGAAAAGCTCAAGGCCGTGCGCTTGCGGCTGGAGGAGGGCTTCAGTCTGGCGGATGTCTGCGCCGAGATTGGCGTGGCGCAAAGCGGCTTGAGCCGCTGGATCCGCCAGTATCACACCTTGGGTGAGGCGGGCTTGCAGTCGGGAACGCCGGGTCCCCGGCAGTCCCGGTTGCCAGCGCCGATCACCGACAAGATCATCGAGCTCAAACAGGAAAACCCCACGTTCGGCATCAAACGCATCTCGCAGATATTACGCCGGTGCTTTTTTCTGCCGGCCAGCCCGGAGACGGTGCGCCAGCGGTTGCACGCGGCGGACTTGATGACCGAAAGCTCCCCGCCCAGGAAGCGGAACATGGTTCGGCCCCGGTTCTTTGAGCGGGCCACGCCCAATCAGATGTGGCAGACGGACATCTTCACGTTCCGTCTGGGCGGGCGTTACGCGTATCTCATCGCCTTCATGGATGATTACTCGCGGTTTATCGTGGGCGCGGATTTATTCCGCAGCCCCACGGCCAACGCGGTGATCGAAGTGTATCGCGTGGCGGCCGGCGAGTTCCAGCCGCCTAAGGAGATGCTCACCGACAACGGTCGCCAATACACCAACTGGCGCGGCGTCAGCCGCTTCGAGGCCGAGCTCAAAAAGGATCGCGTGGCGCACTTCAAATCGCGCCCACATCATCCGATGACCCTCGGCAAAATCGAGCGCTTCTGGGCCACGATCTGGCCGGAGTTTTTATCCCGCGCCCAGTTCGATAGCTTCGAAGCGGCCCGGGAACGCATCAAACTCTGGATCAAATATTACAACCACAAGCGGCCGCATCAGGGCATCGAAGGACTATGTCCGGCCGACCGCTTCTTCGAGATCCAAACGCAACTGCGCAGCACCATCGAAGCGGGTATCCAGGAAAACCTCTTGGAACTGGCCTTGCGCGGCAAACCCCAAGCTCCTTTCTATATGGTGGGCCGCATGGACGGACAGTCCGTCGTGCTGCGCGCCGAGAAGGGCCAACTCAAACTCAGTGTCAGTGATCAACAAAACAACGAACAAGAACTTACTTATGACCTCAACCAAAATAACGACCAGCGAAAAGAAAACGGAACGGAAAAAACGCACGCCAGCGCCCCAAGTCAGTGCCCCGGACAAAGTCCAGGCGGTGCTGGCGGTGTGGACGGAACGGTGCAAGCCGGCGGAAGTCTGCCGCCAGTTGAACATCAACTGGATCACCTTCAACCACTGGCAGCAGCGGGCGATGGAGGGGATGCTGCAGGCGCTGGAGAACCGCGTCAACCTGACCAAGGGCGAAGCCTTGAGCCCGCGCCTGCAGGCATTGTTGCAACATCGCCAGCGGGCGGTGACGGCGACCAAAATCACCAGCCGGCTCGAGCAGATAAACAAGCTTGCCAACCCCACCCTGACTCCGGCAAAAACGGAGTAGATGAATGCCAAGGCCCAACAGCGGGCGGAACTGATCCTGCAGGTCCGCTCCGGCCGGATGACGGCCACGGATGCAGCGCAGGCGCTGGGCATCTCCCGCCAACAATACTACCAGTGGGAACAACGAGCCCTCACGGCGCTGTTGTCAGCCTTGGAGGATCAGCCGGCGGGGCGGCCCAAGACGCCCACGGACCCGGAGAAGGAAAAACTTCAGCGCCGGGTGCAACAACTCGAGCAGCAAGTGCAACGCCAGGAACAGCGGGAACAGTTGCGCCAACTCCTGAACGAGTGGGCGGATCGGAAGGACTTGCCGCCGTCTAAAAAAAAACCGCTATGATCCCCAAAATCCTGCACCAGCTCACCGCCATGAAAGCAAAAAATCCAACTTCATGGCGGCAGGTGTGCGACCTCGTGCCTTATGCCAGCGTCATGCGCTGGCGGCAGCGGCAGCGACTAGGAAAACCCGTGTGCCAATCGCCCGGGCCCAAGCAGTTGCCGCCGCTGGACTGGACGGAGCTAAATCCGCTCCTGCGCCAGTTGCACCCTGGCCGCGTGCGCACCCGGGGCACCGGCGAACTCTTAAAACAGTTCGCAGGTCGCCTCTCGCGCCGGCAACTCCGGGCGCTGGTGCAGGATTATCGGCGGGATCAACTCCAAACCATGAAACACATTCACTGGCTCCATCCGGGGCTCGTCTGGTCTTGCGACGCCACCGAATACGGCGAGAACGGCGTGCTCATCATCCCCGTCCAGGATCTCGCCGCGCGCTACCGCTTCCGGCCTTTGGTCTGCCGCCAGCAAGCGGGCCGGCAAATCGCCACCCATCTCGAAAGCCTGTTCCGGCAGCACGGCCCGCCGCTGTTCCTCAAACGCGACAACGGTTCGCCCTTCAATAATCAATATGTGGATGAAGTCATGGGCCGCTACGGCGTGCTGCCCTTGAATAATCCACCCCACTTTCCCCGCTACAACGGTGGCATGGAAAAAAGCATCCGCGACCTCAAGGCCGCCCTGGATCAGCGGTTGAATGCCTCCGCCGAAGTGGCGAACAACTTCGCCCTGACGGTCGAAGTGACCGTCCATGATCTCAATCACCGCCCCCGGCGCTGCCTTAACGGCCGCACCGCCTGCGCCGTCTTCCATGACGACGCCATCCGCTTGCGCTGGTCAAAATACCAGCGTCATACCATTTTCCGGTTGCTGCTCGCACAGTTCGGAGCGATGATTGGAAATCCGACGAACGGCGCTCACCTCAAACCCGCCACGGCGTGGCGGGTCACTGTGGAAGCCTGGCTCCGCTGCCAGAATTTGATCGCCGTCCGTCAAAACCAGAAACCAAAAGTGTCAACCAATTATCAAAAAATTTGGTCTCATAATTAAGTTGGACGCACAGAGATGTATGACATCCTCCGTTGCACGAATGTCGTCACGGCTGATGGTAAATTTAGTCGGGCGGAGGCGACTTATCTTCCAAAAGGCACAAATATTTACCAAGTTACAGGGACGTGGATAGTCAAGAATAGAGACCTGATTGAGAAAATCGTTAGCACCACGCGAGTTGGTGTGCAATTACCGCATACCGATATTCACCGGATTGTTCGGCTAGATGACCATGAGCTTGTGGCATTATGGTATTCCACCAATGCGGCTGTATGGAAAAAAGTTGCCGAATGATGTTTAACAAGATTAGATGAGAAGGCAGGCATCCTCGGAAAAGCAGTTAACGAATTGAAATCAAAAAAGACCAGACAGCTAACAGCACAGATTTTATAAAGCTGAAATAATTTTCATGAAAACCTTAACGCGCAGCAGTGATTTTAACATGATCAAATTAATTTTGTCGTTGCTTTGTTTTGCATCAGTTTCTTTGGCGGCGCCGCCCGTGGTAGCGCCGGCTTCAAGAGAATCAATTGAATGGTGCGACATCTGGATCGCGCAGGCGGATCAAGCGGGACTGCCGCGCGTCTTGCTCATCGGCGATTCCATCACCCGCGCCTATGATCCCGCCGTCGAGCAGCGGCTGGCCGGCAAAGCCTATGTGGCGCGGCTGGCGACCTCGGCTTTTTTGTCCGATCCCATGCTGTTGAAACAGGTGGAGATGATGCTCGATAGCATGAAATTTGATGTCATCCACTTCAACAACGGCATGCACGGGTGGCAGCATAGCGAGGCGGAATATCGTCAGGCTTTCCCGGAATTTCTGGCGACGATTCAGAAACACGCCCCGCACGCAAAACTAATTTGGGCCACCACCACGACGTTGAAAGTAAGCACGCCGGCAAATCCGGGCGAGGCGCGGCCGTCGGATGAGCGCATCACCGCGCGCAACGCCATCGCGCGCGAATTTGTGACCGCACAGAACATTCCCATTGATGACTTGAATGCGCTCATGGCCGGACATCCCGAGTATCACAGCGACAACATACATTTCAATGAGCAGGGAATCGCACTGCAAGCGGATCAAGTCGCCGCCGCGATCGAGCAGGTGTTGAAACATTGAAAAACAAGGGTGGACATAATTTTCAGGAATGGCTGTTGCGGTGATTTAAATTATTTTTTGCAATACTTCCTGGCTCTGTTATATTATGTAATCAAAAGCCATCTGATTCAATGTCCGTCAACTGACCTTCAAGCTGATTCTCACAGCTAGATTTATCCTGATTTAATGAAACTCAATCTTTCAATTCTCGCCCTCGGTGCCGGCCTGTTGCTAACGGGAGACTACACTTCATCCGCCAGTTCGATTACAAATCTCATCAACGTGCAATATCTGGGGAGTTCCAGCAATCCCTTCGGGACATATGGCCTTGGCCAAGGCACGGCGTATTCCGGGGCGGCGGTATGGGGTTCGGCGGGCGATGTGTGGAACCAAGAGCCGGTTGGATATTATTATAATTCCGCCCCCGGCCCGATCATCAACGGGGCCTCTCTAGTTAATTCCGCCAACAGTGCGAGCGGTCTCACGCTCGCGCTGGGTTACCAGAGCATCGTTCAGGGCGCGGCGTTGGCGGGGACGGCCACGGATGCGGCCACCACAAATTTGATGCAATCCTCTGCTTGGATTTTTACTTATTCCGGCGACTCTGGCGCTGGCAATGCTCAAACGACACATACCATTGGTGGTTTGTCCAGTTATGCGGGAGCCACCGCCAATTTGGTGGTGTATGCCGGGGCACCGAGCGCCCAGACCGAACAGATTGCCATCACGGGCGGCGCTACGGGCGGGAACTCGGGCAGCACCTTGACCACTAGTTCCACCTCGCGGCAGATTTCCGCCGGTGCGGGGGTGGCCTATCAAATTTTCACGAACCTCACCCTGACGGGTGGCAATCTGGTGTTTACGGTCAATGAGACGGGGGCGGCGGCGAATGCCAATGCGGGCTATGTCAACGGCTTTCAACTGCAGGTTGTCACGCCTAATCCAACCATTGCAATCCAGCCGGTTTCGCAGACGAATTATCTAGGCCAGCCGGTTTCGTTCAGCGTGACGGCAGTGGGGACGGCACCGTTGAGCTATCAATGGCAGGCGACGAACAGCGCGGGCGGCGGTTTCACCAATCTGGTGAATGGCGGTTCGATCTCCGGGGTCAACAGCAACGTGCTGACCATTACCGGCGTGACCGCCAACTGGGCGCTGGCGTATCAGGTGATCGTGACCAACGCCAGCGGCTCCCTCACCAGCACACCCCCGGCCACCCTGACGATTCTACCGGGTTCGCCGTCGATTCGTATCATGCCGCTGGGCGATTCCATCACGCGCGGCGCGACGGATCCCAACGTTGAGCAGAACCTCAACCTTTGCTCCGGTTATCGCGATGCGCTTTATACGCTGAGCACCAACGCCAATGTGAACTTCCAATTTGTGGGTGCCACCGCAACTCAGGAGTCGCCGCAACTGGTTTCAGCCGGTCAGCAATACCACAACGGTTACGCCAGTTATACGACCGGGAGCCTGTTGACGAACCTGACCGCCAACGTGCAGCCGGCCGTCGGCGATTCCAATGTCGGCGGCTACTGGATGACCAGCGGTTCACCCGGCGGGGCACCGGTGCTGGAAGATGTGGTCACTTTGTTGACCGGGGCCAATGACATCGGCCAGAATCCGAACAACTCGCTCCAATACTTTACCAACAATGAGATCAATCTGCTCGGCTGGTTCAAGACCAACCGGCCGAACACCAAGGTGATCGTGGCGACAGACACCCCGCGCACCGACTCTACCGCCAACAACACCGCGGCACTGGCGATCAACCAGTGGATCACGAACAACGTCCCGACCCTCAGCCCCAACTTCTCGACGGTTGACCTGTATCACCTGTTCATTGACACCAACGGGAACATCAAGACCAGCAGTTCGCCCGACGGCGTCTGCCTACAGGATGGCGTCCATCCGTCGCACAACGGTTATCAGGCGATGGGGCAGGTATGGTTCAACGCCATCCAGGGCGTGATGAACCCGACCGCGCCCAACTTTGTATCCGCAACCGCCGGCATCAATTCACAGGTTTATCTGGCTTGGACGAACGTGCCCGGGGCGTTGGGCTACAACGTGAAGATGTCCCCGACCAATGGCGGCCCCTATACGCTGATCGCCTCGAACCTTAATGCCACCAGCTATACCAACAATGGATTGAACAACGGCACGGTGTATTACTACGTCGTCTCGGCGGTATCTGGCGGTGGCGAGGGAGCCAATTCCTATCAGGTCAACGCCACGCCCGGCTCCATCCCCATTGTGAATCATTCCTTCGACAACAACTATGTGCCGTATGCCAATTACCTTGGTTCGGCACCGGCAGGCTGGACGTTCACCGGGACGGGCAACGGTCAGCTCGCCGCCGTGGTGTTTCCGGCATCCGGCGACAGCCGGTTCAGCAGCTATCCGGTGCCCGGGCTGGACGGGTTGAATTACGCCCAGATTTTCGTGAATGGCAGTGCCGGTGCTGGCACGTTGTATATCAACACGGGTTACAATTATGTTGCTGGGATGACCTACAAGCTGACGGCAGGCTTTGGTATTGAGACGGGTTCTGGCGGCGGCACCCTGGCCCCCGGTGCGCAGATGCAGTTGCAAAACACCAGCTTCACTACCCTGGCCGCCACAAACATCACCACCGCCAACACCACGCCGAACCAGTTTAATGATTTGAGCACCACCTATACGGCGAACGGTACCGAAGGCAACATCGTCATCAGTTTCGCCATCCCTGCCGGCGTCGCCGGCAATGCCTTCTTCGACATCGACAATGTGCGGCTAACGGCGCTCAATCCAGCACCTCCCAGTATTACAACCCCGCCAGCATCGCAAACGGGCATTCTGGGCGGAACGGCGTCGTTTAATGTGACTGCGTTAGGCACCGCCCCGTTGAGTTACCAGTGGCAGGCGACGAACAGCGCCAGCGGGGGCTTCACCAA
>Ga0302267_10003924_pt1 | contig 16670 bp, 19 predicted proteins | sample III_Bog_E1_3_FD_194555 | JGI IMG/M metagenome (GOLD analysis project Ga0302267, IMG submission 194555) | Peat permafrost microbial communities from Stordalen Mire near Abisko, Sweden - III_Bog_E1_3 | ecosystem: Environmental > Terrestrial > Soil > Wetlands > Peat | place: Sweden: Abisko... | reverse complement strand
CTAGCCCGGGTTCCGCACCAAAGTCACTAACCATCTTTGTTGCCAATCCCGAGGGACGATTTTAGTCCCTATGTTCGCATTTTTCGGCCTTCGTCAGACCCAGGTGCGGATGGGCTTCATTGGTTCCCCGGCGATGCCCAGGAGGCGATAGATCTCCCGCGGGCGCAATTCGGGGATGCTGCCGCGGCGGATGGCCAGCTTCCGGCCGTCCGCCGTCGGCATGACCACGGTAGCGACATGGTGGGTGCTCAACTCTTTGCGCAGGGTTTCCCAGCTTGTGTGATCCCCCGCCTGCCGAAGGAGGTGCTCAATGGCCGTCTGTAGGTGGTAGGCCAGGACGCACAGAAATATGTGGGTCTCCACCCGCGTCTCCTTGCGGTGGTAAACCGGGCGCATGTCCAGGGTTCCCTTCAAATCCCGAAAGGCCGATTCCACCCGGGTGAGAACCATGTATGTTCTCCAGATCTCTTCCGGTTCCATATCCTTGCGTGAGGTCTTCAGGAAGTAGGCGCCATCCAGTTCCTCCGCCCTGGCCCGCTTGTCTTCCCTGATCGGCCAGACCAGGACGCCTTCCTGGCGATCCATCGCGTAATAGCGCGCCGCGCGGGAATAGCGTTCCCGCAGCCTGCCGATCCGCTGAAAGAGGTCAGCATCGGTCAAAGGCTTTTGCTTCTCCTGGGCCGACCGGACCCGCTCCCCCAGCTTCTCCAGATCCTTGAGCAGGCGCTGCTCCTGGCGCTCGCGGATGGCCCGGTCCTTCTCGGCCCTGGCAGGACTCACGCACAGCAGGTAGGTGACCTCGGTCTGCTCGATCCGCTTGATCCGAATCGGCGTTTTCATGGCGCTGGGTTGCAGTTCCGTCCAGCCTTGCAGCGCCTCGAACTCGTCCAGCAACGGACCGCGCTGGTTCTGGAAGCCGGCCACCAGGTAATGGTGGTGCCGGCTGCGCACCAAGTTCAAGTTGGTTTCGCTGGCGAAGCCCCGGTCCATGACCACGGTGAAGCCACCTTGGATGCCCGTCCGCTGTTCCAGCGCGTTCAGCATCGCTTCCACCGTTTTCCCATCCGGGGTATTGCCGGCAAAGATCTCGTGGCCGATGGGGAAACCATCGCCATCCAGCATCAGACTCATAGCGACCTGCTTGCAGTCAGTCCGCATCTGTTTGTTGTGCCCGCGCTTGGCCTTGGGAACCGCCGTCACCTGGCCTTCGAAATGGGTGTTGGTAAGGTCGTAGAGCAGCAGCTGGCCCTTGAGATTGAACAGGGACTTCTCACGTCCATGCAGTTCACGCTCGATCTCGACCCGCTTGCCGTGCAGGGTGTCCAGGTTCCGGTAGAATTTGTCCGCGTTGAGCGTCGCGATGTCCGTGCCCAGCACGTCGCCGAGGGCCACCCGTCCTGCCCACTCCACCATCGCCAGCTCCGAAGCCGGCTCGATCAGGCGGTTCAGGGTCATCACCTCGGTCAACTGCCGGGCCGGGATGGACAGCCCCACGGCCTTCAGCACGGAGTCCAGATCCAGCCGTTGCCAGAGCTGGTGCGCCACATGGAGCGGACCCACTTCCCGGATGTCCTGGATCTGGACCCCGGCGGGTTTCACCGCGACCACTTCCGGCACGGAGGTTTCGCCAGCAAGGGGATTCTCCGCCACCGCTTCGACTTGGCTCTTCTTGGCCTGGCGGGTCCGGCACAGCCGGACGGCATCCTCCACCCGGGGGTCCGGAAACAACGAAGGCTGGCCGCCCAGGGCCGCCTGGATCCGGTCGGCCAGGTCGAGCCACTCTTCCTTGGGGCCCGGGTCCATGTGTCCGAGATTGCAGATCACCTTGTGGCGGGGGCCGGCGGGCGTAGACACTGATTCGACCAGCAGGTGGTTGACGTAGGTCTTCTCGCCTCGCTTGGCAACCGTACGCTTGATGAACATAGTGATACTAATATATGTAGATATCCAACATTGTCAAGGCTATTAGAAATATTTTTAGTGACTAAATTGGCACTTTTTCGAACAGGGTACCGCAAACAAACGGCTTACGAGGTCCGCAGGGCCTCGTAAGCCGTTTTTTGCGAAGTCAGTGCGGAACCCGGGCTAGCATCCGTTGCGGGGCTCGCTCCGCAAGAGATGCTTGTGCCTCGCACGGTCGTTCAATCCAATCAGGGCTTCAAGGGTGCCAGCCAGCAGGAGGTCCTCCGGCAGGATCGCCAGGGTGTTGCCAAGGGTCCATTCGACCCGGGTATCGTTGGGGTTGATGCGGTCGAGGTACGGATCCAGGTGCTCCCAGCGCACTTCCCCCCATGGATCCACCTCCAGCAGCACACCGCCCCGGAAGTGGTTCCATAGAGGAAAAGGCTCGGGGGTCTTCGGCCGGTCCTGGCCGGCGTAGAGGCGCGCTACAGTCACACGGCGTCCATTCTTGCGCCCGGAACGGGTTTGACGAAGGTATTGGTTGGTCGTCGCTTTCGGGTTGGGCGGCGATGACCTCACCGAGGTCTATCAGTAAATCGCCCTGAACGGACGAAAGGCTCAGCCAATTCCGGGCCTTTCGTCCGAGTCCTGCTTTTTCCCTGCTGGTCACCACGGCGGCCCCCCGCCCTGCGATGACCGCGCCCGGATCCAGGCATCGAATCCAAGGTGGCGACCCACCCAGGAGCGATGTCCATGACCCGAACCCTTTCCCCGATCCTCTGTTTGCTTTTTCCCCTGCTGGTCACCGCGGCGGCCCCCCGGACGCCCGGCTACGTCCCCCTCCAGGGCATCCACGCCTATGTTTGCGGCCTCCACTTCTACAACGGCCAGATGAGCCGGCAGGTGGTGGCCCACCATTTCTGCTCCCACGCCACCGGCGAACTGATGCAATGCGTCATCTTCGACTCCAACCGCAAAGATGCCCGGCTGATCGGGATCGAATACGTCGCCAGCGCCAGCCTGTTCAAGACCCTGTCGGCCGAGGAAAAGAAGCTATGGCACAGCCACGCCTATGAGGTGAAGTCCGGCCTTCTGGTGGCGCCGGGCCTGGGGGCCGGGCCGGAGAAGGAGATGATGAAGGGCTTCGCCACAACCTATGGCAAGACCTGGCACACCTGGCAAGTGGATCGCGGCGATGCGCTGCCGCTGGGCATCCCCCAGCTCATGATGGGTTTCACCGCGGACGGCCAAGTGGATCCCGGGCTGGTGGCCGCCCGGGATCAGGACGTGGCTGTGTCCACGGCGGAGGCCGCGCGCCGGCGGGCAGGCCTGCCCGATCCGGCGGTGGATCCGGCTGCGGATTCCTGGAAATGGGGCGTCCCGCTGCAACTGGCACTCGAGCCCCAGGGACGACCGCCGGTCCAGCAGATCCCCATGCACTAGGAGGCTGGCTTCGTAAAGGTCCGTGTCCCGGCCGGTCACCAGCCCGACATAGGCTTATGGGATACCCAAGGCCTTATCCCTCAAATACGGGTGAAGGAGCCCGGACCGGGAATTCGTCAGGGGAACCGGCCAAAGCCGCCAAGGCCATTTCCGCAAGGCCATCGGCCCCGGACAGCCCCGGTTGAGGCCAGGCCAGGCAACGCCCTTTCGCAACCGCCAGGAAGGCCCTGTCCACCGGCTCGCACCCGGCCAAAAGCACCAGGCTTCCCGGTCGTTTGATGATTTCAAGCAGGGTCCGGCCGCCATTTACCCGCTCGAATTCCAGGATCGGGATCCCCCAGCGGGACAAGGGTGGTTCCCGGATGGCGCCTTCCGCCCGGCGGTCCCGCATGCCCAGCAGCCACCGCAGGGCGCCCACCAGACCGTATTGCCGTCTGGCCTTCCCGAAAGCGGCAAGTTTCAAGACGATGCGCTCTGGACGGGACCCCAGCAGGATCAGGCAGGGGGGATGGCCTGCCGCGCAGACCCGCGCCGTCAGACGCCGGACCGGGTCGTCCTCCTGGCTGGCGATAATAATCAGATCCTGCATGGCGACGCTCATCTGTCCTCCCCCCCCAGCCAGCATCGAGCGCAATGGGCGCGCCAGCGCGCCGCCGCCTCCCGGGCTGTCATCAGCACCAGGTCCGGGTCCGATGCGAGGCCCCAGATCTTTTCCATGAAGACGTCCAGCATGCCTTCGTGCGCGCCGGCGTTGAGAAAGGTCCTCACGTGCCAATCGGTGACCAGCAGGCCACCCCGCCGGGCATTGGCGATCAGGCGGTCCACCGCCGGGTGGATCCGCTCGGGATCAAGGGGGGAAAACGCCGGATGGGCGTAGGCATCCATCAGAGCCGTGGGGAGGACCACAAAACCATGGTCGGGCCCCGGGCGCCAGGTCATGGACGGCATGGTGGGCAGCATGGTCCCGCCCCGATAGCCAAGGCTTTGGGGGGTCAGGCTCGCATCGCAATCGAAGCCGGCCTGGTCCATGGCCTTCCAGGCTTCGAAGGGTTCCTTCCATACGCCACTCCAGTAGTGGCTTCGGCTCCCGGAAACAGTGGCTCCCCCCAGACGGGTCAGGACGTCCCGGCTTTCCGCATACGCGGCGGCCCCATGGGCCTTGATGCCGTGGTGCACAGCGATCTCCCAGCCGCGGCCGGAAAGGGCGGCCAGGGTTTCCGGAAACGGGGAACGGTGGGAATCATAGTGGGGATCATGGAAATGGCGCGGGGCCGCCGGCCCGGGTCCGGGGTAGACGTAGAAGGTGGACCGGGTCCCCATCAGGGTTTCCAGTTCGGCCCAATCCTCAAAATTCCAGTAAGGGTCGCGCCGCCTGCACAAGAGCGTGAGAGCGCCCAGCTGGAAGGACTCCATTTCCCGGCGCTGGCCCAGGAGACCCTTGGCCAGGGAGCGCAGCAGGGGAAATGGGGCGTGGAGCTGTGGCCCGTCCACATCGTGGGTGAGGACGAGGGCGCCCCGCGTTCCCTCCCAGGGGGTGGAGGCGATGGGCAGGTCGCCGAATCGGCCTTCCAGAATCTGCCGGAGGTACCGCGCATTATTCTCGACCAGGGGTTCCTGGAAGTGCTCCCGAAGCGGATGGGCTTGGGCGGGTATTCGGTCTAACCCATCCCGGGCCAACCCCACGCACCCGGTTTCATGCTGGAAGGAAAGGAGGGTCGCCGTCCCGGCCACCACATCCAGCCCGGCCTCGGCCTCCTGGCCGAAGCACCAGAGGTCCCCGACCCGGCGCGGCGCGCACGGAGCCGCGGATCCGGCTTCCCGGAGCTGAAGCAGGTTCCTGCCGCGGACTTTTTCGGTGGCCACGCTGCCGTAAAGCACGATGACCCCGTCCTCAGGAATCGTGACCGGATCTACATGAATTGAAAATTGGACATTGAGGCGAACCCCCAGTTCAAACAGAGCCTGGCGTATAAAAGCAGGATCCTTTGCGGAGGTCGAGCCCAGAACAAAACGCAGCATGAGTACTCCATTTCGAGCCGATGGAAGGAATAAAATTATATGGTTTACATGAAAAAGTTAAGCCAAAATGTTAAAATATCTTATATATACAACGAACGAAAATCGTTTTGATCATTTCAATCCAGACGGTTCTGCTTCCCCATCGGCCTTGCCCGGCTCCTCCACCCGAACCTGCCCCCCACGCTGGAACGGATGGGGCCCCCCAGGAAACGAGAGTTCAGCCATGCCGCAATCCCCAAACCCCGCCTTGCCCACTCCGCCTCCTCCGGTGCCGGGACTCCTGGACCTGGAGATCCGCCGTGGACCGCTTTCGGCCGAGGATCGTCTGGCTGTGCTGTCCGAATACAACCGCCTGGCCCGGGCCCGCGTCTCCGAGGCGGCGTTCCGCCGCTACCTGGAGGACGGGCCTTGCGGACCGGGGCTGCATGCCCTGCTGCGCACGGACGCGGGGAAGCTGGTCGGCCACATCTGTTGTTTCCCCCACCCCGTGTTCATCGGCGGCAAGGAAACCCTGGCCGCAAAGGCGGAGTATTTCTTTCTGGGCGAGGCGTACCGAACGTGTGCCATCCGAGGCCAGGAGGCGCAGAAACAACCCCCAGCCATCCTGCTGCTGAAGGCGTTCTACCGTCAGGCTCGCCTCGAAGGCCTTGATCCGATCCTGATCTCCGCCATCCCAGGGGTCGATTTCCTCCACAGAATGGCCGGCGCCAAACCCGTTGCCTTTCCCCTGCATGAATGTCTGTTTATCCTCAGGCCGCTGCGGGCGAGCCTGGCAACGCCCAACCTGAGCCCGCTCCGAAGGACGCTCCTGTTCGCCGCCGGGACCTTGCAGGCCTGTCTGGCCGTCGCCTTCCGCCTGGGCTTCTCCCTTCATGCTGGCGCTTTTGAGGAAGTTCCGGTTTCCCGGCCCTGGGCGCCGGGGTATCCCGGGGACCTGGCCACGTTCTCATGGGAGCCCTCCTTCCTGCAATGGCGCTATCCGGCCGATTCCTACCTTGACCTCATGTCCCGGGGCAAGCGGCCGTGGCGGTTCATCGCCGGTCGGGGCGGGCGGACCGGCTACCTGCGGGTATGCACCACCGACCTGGACAGCGCCCAGTTCCCCGCTGGCGCTTTCCTGGCGTCCCTGCTGGACCGGGCGCGCAAGGAAGGCGCCATGGGGGTGCGGTGGTCCATCTACGACCAGGGGGTAGTTCCGGCGGCCGCGGTCGGCAGGCTCCGGAAGCTGGGCTGGCTCTGCGTCGCCCGGACCCGGCAGATCCTGATCCACACCCAGAACCAGACCCTCCTCAAGGCCGAAGCCTGGCAGATGGAAGATTCCCTCATCGCCTTCGACGATTGACCTCCATCGCGGGGCCTTCTATTTAGCAGACGCCCTCTAGTAGCGCACCATGGTGGCGCCCCAACTGTAGCCGACGCCGAAGCCCACCAGCATCAGTTGCATGCCCCGGACCAAGCGGCCTTCCTGCTCCAACGTTTTCAACGCGATGGGGATGGTGGAGGAGACGGTGTTGCCGCAGTCGGCCATGCACACGGGCAATTTTTCCTTGGGGATGCCGATCTTCTTGCGCAGGGCCTCGAGCATGAACTCATTGGCCTGGTGGAAGACGAACAGATCCACCTGCTCCATGGTAGTGCCGGCCTTTTCCAGCAATCCCTTGACCAGAGGGGGAATGGACCGGAGGGTGAAGGAGAAAATTTCCGCTCCGTTCATATAAAGGTTGTTGATGGTTCGGACATTGCCGTTCTCATCGGTCATCTCCTCGGCTTCCGCGACCCGGGCCCGGCGCATGCCGCCCGTCGGTACCATCAGATTGCCGGCCCCCTTGCCATCGGTCCCATAAAGGAACGGCCCGATCGCCGGTGCCGAGGCCGGGACGGCCGAGACCAGTACGGCCGCCGCCGCGTCGCCGAACAGGGTGCGCACGCTCCTGTCCTGGGGATGGATGTGCCGGCTGTAGGTTTCCGCGGTCACCAGCAGGACGTTCCTGGCCTGGCCGGTTTCCACCAGGCCTTTGGCGAGCCCCAGGCCGTAAACGAAGCCGGAACAGCCAAGATTGAAATCCAGGGCCCCGCAGGTGGTGGGAAGCCCCAGCCGGTCCTGCACTAGACAGGCGGTGGTGGGCAGCAGGTAGTCGGGGCTCTGGGTGCACAGCAGCAGGAAGTCGATATCCTGGGCGGACACAAGTCCACCCTCCAGGACCTTGGCACAAGCCGCCGTGGCGAGATCCGACGCGCATTCGCCGGGTCCGGCCACGTGGCGTTGCCGGATGCCGGTCTTCTGCTGGATCTTCTCTGCGGTCCAGTCTTCGAACAGGAGCGAGAGGGCCTGGTTGTCCAGCACCGATTCGGGGAAGTGGACCTCAATTTGGCGGATGGCGGCCTGCAGCATGGCTTGGCTCCTTGTAGGGAAGGCATTAATGGGCCGTATAGCCCCCATCGATCACCAGCGTGGTGCCGGTCACCCAGGAGCTCATGCGGCTCAGCAGGAAAACCACGGCATCGGCCACTTGGACCGGCTCGCCCAGGCCCAGGGGGTGTTGGCTCTCGATGGCCTCAAGCTGGGCCCGGGTGAGTTTGGCTTCCAGGCTGGCGAACAGTTCGGTGCGCACATAGCCAGGAGCCAGACTGTTGACCCGGATCCCTTCGGGCGCCAACTCCAGTGCCAGGGAACGGGTCAGGGCCTCCACGGCGCCCTTGCTGGCAGAGTAGGCGGCGAGCCCTGGCGCACCCACCCGGCCCATGATGGAAGAGAGGAAGACCAGACTGCCCGCCTCGGCCCGGACCTTCGGCTGGCGGAAGGCCTTGGCTAGCATGAGGCCGGCTTCCAGGTTGATCCTCAGGACCCGCTCCAGGTCCGGAACCTTCAGGGCCCGGAGCGGAAGGGTCTGGTGGACCCCGGCGCAATGCACCAGGCCGCCCAGAGGTCCGAAGCTCGCGGCCAGTTCCTGGAGCTTCGCCGGGATCCCATCAAGATCGCCATCCAGATCAAGGAGCAGCACCCTGTGGCCCGTCCCGGCGCAGGCGCGCCGGACAGTCTCCAAACGCTCCTGGCTGCGGCCGAGCAGGACGACCCGGGCCCCGAGCGAGGCGAGCCTGAGGGCCACAGCCCTGCCGATGCCCGAGGACGCCCCCGTGACCAGGATCCCCTGGTTCTCCAGGCCGAGCCATTCCGCTGGATTCAGCATCGCTTCGGCCTCTAGTGGACCTTGTCGCCCATAAGTCCGGTCAGGTCCGCGACGGTGACACAGGTTCCGAGGGCCTCCGGCTCCACTGCAATGCCGAACTGTTCATCCGCCAGGGCAATGAAATTCAGGATCGCCATGGAATCCCATTTGCCCAAGGCAACGAGTTCCTCGTTGCCTTGGATGGTCCCTGCTGGAAGTTCCATCACCTCATCCAGGTTCTGGAAGAAAGTCTTCTGATTCATATGCTTCCCTCTGAAATAGTAATTCATTCTGCACAGGAACATCGGAAATGCAAAATACATCTTTGCCCCCTTTACGCAGGGCAGGACCATGACGATTTCGGTCGCCGTGAAAGGCGCCTGCCCTCCAAACGCCGACCCGTCCAAGCAGCAGCCCGGCCTGGTGGACGTCCTGCCCGATCCAGCAAACCCCTGAGTTAATTCGCTTTAGCCTGCACCAGCTGGCCATGCATCTCGATGGTGAGCTTTTCGATCCGCTGGCTGAGTTCCTGGATCCGTTCGGTCAGCTGGGTGTTCTGCTCCAGCAGCTTCATCACCTGGGCGGTCTGCTGCTCGGCCAGCACCTGATGCTGCTCGCTGTTGGCGGCCAGCGCCTCCCGGTGCTTAGCATCGGCGTCGGCATGGGCCTTGTCCCGGTCGGCCTGGCGGGTCTGGGCCAGCAGGATCAGCGGCGCCGCATACGCGGCCTGGAGGCTGAAGGCCAGGTTCAGCAGGATGAACGGATAGAGATCGAACTTGGTGAGGCCCATGACATTCAGGGCAATCCAGACCGCCACCACCATCGTCTGGGCGATCAGGAAGACCGGGGTGCCGAAGAACCGGGCGAACCCCTCGGCCTTGACCGCGAACCAATCATCACCGAACACCGACCCGAGGTGCAGGTGCGGGGCGTGAAACCTGAAATAATAATTGGTGGCCTTGGCATCCGCTGGGTTCATTGCGGGTCGGGCGGGCAGGGACGGCATCGGTTTCTCCATGACAGGTTGTTACCACTTTAGCGTGGAACGGCGGAAACCAGGCTCCCGGGCGACGGGGTCATAGGGCTGGGGCCTCCGGAATCCCGTCCAGGAGCTCCACCAGATCGCACAGCCGCGCCGCGTAGCCGACCTCGTTGTCGTGCCAGCCGAACACCTTCACCAGCCGGCCGCCCACCACCTGGGTCAGCCGCAGGTCCATCACCACGCTCTCCTCCCGGCCGATGAAGTCGTGGCTGACCAGTTCATCCTCGGCGATGCCGACGATGCCCCGCAGCCCACCCCGGGCCGCTGCCCGGAAGGCCTCGGCGATGGCTGTCACCGTGGTGTCCCGGTCCAGCACGGCGGTGAGGTCCACCAGGTTAACGCTCATGCATGGCACCCGCAGGGCCCAGCCGTCGAAGCCGGCGGGCAGGTGCGGCATGGCCTTGCGCAGGGCCCCGAAGGCGCTGCTGGTGGTGGGGATGATGCTCATGAAAGCGGCCCGGGCCCGGCGCGGATCCTTGTGGCCCTGGTCCAGGATCCGCTGGTCGTTGGTCACCACGTGTACCGTGCTCATGCCCGCGGCCTGGAGCCCGAAGCTCCGTTCCAGGATGTCCAGTATGGGGGCGGTGGCATGGGCGGTGCAGCTGGCGTTGGCGATGACCCGGTGACTGGACGGGTCCAGCAGATGGCCGTTGAAGGGGTGGATCACGGTGAAGTCCGCGTCCGGGCTGGGGGCGGAGATGACCACGTGGGCCACCGAGCCTTTCAGGTGGCGGGCCGCGCCGGCCCGGGTGGTGAACCGGCCGGAGGCTTCCACCACCAGGGTGGCGCCCCAGTCCGGAAAGGGAATGAGGGCCGGGTCGGTCTCGTGGAACAGCGGGTACTCGAAGCCCGAGGTCCGGATGAAATCCTGGCCGTCCCGCTGGAACCCCTGGACCGGCGGATGGTCGTCGCCATGGATGGAATCGAACCGGAGCAGGTGGACGACGGTGTTCAGATCGGCCGGATCGTTGAGGGCGCACAGGCGATGGGGGTGATTCAGGGCCAGCCGCCGAACCGACAGCCTGCCGATCCGTCCCAGTCCGTTGATGGCGATCACTGGTCAATCTCCCCAAGCCGGACGCAGAGTTCCAGGAGCCGGGCTGCGTAGGCGGTTTCATTGTCATACCAGCCGAACACCTTCACGAACCGGGGCGCCATGATCCGGGTGAGCAGGGTGTCCAACAGGCAGCTGGCGGTGCTGCCGCGCAGGTCCACGCTCACCAGCGGCTCCTCCACCCGTTCCAGCCGGCCCTGGAAGCCGGATTCCGCGGCCCGGAAGGCCGCCAGCACGGTTTCCAGGCTGGCGTCCCGGCGGAGGGTGACGGAGAGGTCCACCAGACTCACGTCCGGGGTGGGCACCCGGATGGCCTGGACTCCCAGCCGCCCGGCCAGGGCGGGCAGCACCCGTCCCAGGTCCTGGGCGGCGGCGGACGGAGCGGGGATCATGCTCAGGGCGGCGGCCCGGGCCATGCGCAGGTCCGGGTGGGGCAGGTCCAGGATGCGCTGATCATTGCCCAGGCTTTCCACCGCGGTGGCCAGGCCGCCCTCCACGCCGAACGCGTCGTCCAGCACCTTCAGCAGGATGGCCAGGGCATGGGTGGTGGCGCAGGCGGCGCTGATGATCCTTGGCCGCTCCGCCTCCAGGCGGTCCTGGTTCACGCCCATGACCACGGTCAGGTCCGGGTCCGGGGAGGAGGCGCCGATGATCACCCGTTCAACCCCATGGCGCAGATGGCGGGAAGCCTGCTCCCTTGCGGTAAAGCGTCCGGTGCATTCCAGCACCACCCGGGCACCCAGGTCGCCGAATGGCAAACCCTCGGGATGCTCCTCGCGGAACATCGGCACCGGCGTGCCGGCCAGCAGCAGGTAGTCCTGGCCGTGGCCCACGGCAAAGCCGGCCCGGCCATGGACACTGTCGTACTTCACCAGATGGGCCATTCCGGCCGGATCGGTAAGGTCGTTGACGGCCACCAGTTCCAGGCCCGGGGTGCGCTGGATCTGGCGCAGGGCCTGGCGCCCGATCCGACCCAGCCCGTTGATGGCAACCTTCATATCTTCCTCGCGTCCCATTGTGCACGAACGAAAGCCGGCAGGAATCTGCCGGCTTTCGTTGCGAACGGTTTTGCGGACAGCCTACTTGGCCATCACCTTGACCATCTCCAGCACTTTGCAGGAGTAGCCCCACTCGTTGTCATACCAGGACACCGCCTTGAGGAAGGTGGGGTCCAGCATGATGCTGGCGTCGGCGTCGAACACCGAGGTGCAGCTCTCGCCCCGGAAATCAGTGGAGACCACCTTGTCCGTGGTGTAGGCCAGCACGCCCTTGAGCGGGCCGTCGGCGGCGGCCTTCATGGCGGCGCAGACTTCTTCGTAGGTCGCGGGCTTGTTCAGCTCGCAGGTCAGGTCGACCACGGAGACATCGGAGGTGGGCACCCGGAAGGCCATGCCGGTGAGCTTCTTGTTCAGCTCGGGGATGACCTTGCCCACGGCCTTGGCGGCGCCGGTGGAGCTGGGGATGATGTTCTCCAGGATGCCGCGGCCACCGCGCCAATCCTTGTGGGAAGGGCCGTCCACGGTCTTCTGGGTCGCGGTGGCGGCATGCACGGTGGTCATGAGGCCGCGCTTGATGCCGAAGGCGTCGTTCAGGACCTTGGCGATGGGCGCCAGACAGTTGGTGGTGCAGCTGGCGTTGGAGATGATCTCCTGGCCGGCGTAGCTGGCGTGGTTGACGCCGTAGACGAACATCGGCGTGTCGTCCTTGGAGGGGGCGCTGAGGATCACCTTCTTGGCGCCGGCCTTGAGGTGGGCGCTGGCGGTCTCCTTGTCCAGGAACAGACCGGTGGATTCCACCACGATGGTGGCGCCCACTTCGTCCCACTTCAGGTTGGCGGGCACCCGCTCCTGGGTCAGCCGGATCTTGCGGCCGTTGACGATCATCGTGTTGCCGTCCACCGCGATGGTTCCGTTGAAGCGTCCGTGCACGGAATCATACTGCAGCATGTAGGCGAGGTAGGCGGGGTCGAGCAGATCGTTGATGCCCACGATCTCCAGGTCGGGGAAGTGCTCCACGGCGGCGCGGAACACCATCCGGCCGATACGTCCGAAACCGTTGATTCCAATCTTCGTCATCTGTGATCTCCAAAAAGGGAAGAACGTCCCTTTCAGTAGACGCTCTTCATCAGCAGTTGATACCAGGATACCTCATGGCGTCCAGTAGCGGTTCCAGCTTCTTGGACAATGTGTTCCGGTGGATCCCCAGCTTGCGGGCGGCGGCGCTCTGGTTGCCGTTGTTGGCGGCCAGCACCTGTTCCAGGTAGATCCGCTCCAGCTCACGCTTGGCCAGGTCCAGGGGGATCTCCTTCCGCACCAGTTCCGCGATGAGTTCCTCCATCAACTTGCGCATTGCTTCGACTCCAACGGGTAGCTGAAGAAGTTAACACCGCCCGCGACCTGTGCGAAGGTGATTTTAGGGCGATTCTGCTTCCCTTCTTGCGGAAAACCCTGTGGAATACCTGTGGATACTTCGGAGGAATGCGTGCGCAAAACCAAGATTCTCATCACCATGGGTCCTGCTCTCATGGAGGGTGACCGGCTCCGGGAAGCCCTGCAAATTGCTGATGCCGTCCGCCTAAATGCCAGCCATGGGGATCTCGATGCCCGGCTCGAAGCCTTGCAGGGAATCCGTGACATCGCCGCGGATCTTGGGCGGCGGATTCCAGTCCTGCTGGACTTGCAGGGACCCAAGTGGCGCGTGGGCGTCATGGACGCCCCCATCGACATGACGGTCGGCAGCCTGGGCGGCTTTTACCCGGCCGGCAGTCCGGCGCCCGAAGGGCTGGCCTGGGCCGTGCCCCTCCCGCACCCGGAACTGTTCCAGGGGGCCAGGATAGGTCAGAAATGGGTGCTGGATGATGGCAACCTGGAAGTGGTGGTGACCGAGGCGCACTTCGGCCTGGTCGGCGCCAAGGTGCTGGTGGGCGGGTTGCTGAAGGCGAGGAAGGGGGTCCACCCCATCGGTCTTGACGTGGCGTTCGACCCCTTGACCCCCAAGGACATGGTGGACATCCGCTGGGGCGTGGACAACGGGGTGGACTTTTTCGCCCAGAGTTTCGTCCGCCAGGCTTCGGACGTGCAGACCCTGGCCGGGCACATCGCGGAAATGGGCGGCAAGCAGCCCATCATCGCCAAGATCGAGCATCCCCAGGCCCTGACCAACCTGGAGGAGATCCTGGATGTTTCCTGGGGGGTCATGGTGGCCCGGGGCGACCTGGGCGTGGAACTGGGCGTGGACCATGTCCCGGCCCTGCAGAAGCGGATCATCCGGATGGCGCGCCAGGCCCTCAAGCCGGTGATCACCGCCACCCAGATGCTTGAGAGCATGATCGAGAGCCCCCAGCCGACCCGGGCCGAGGCCTCGGACGTGGCCAACGCCATCTGGGACGGCACCGACGCCGTGATGCTCAGCGCCGAGAGCGCGGTGGGAGCCCACCCGGTGGCCGCGGTGGAATGGCTGGCCCGGATCGCCGAAGACGCCGATGCCCATTACCATCCCCGCCTGGGCCGGCTGGAGGATTCCCTGGCTTCCCGGCTGTCCAGCCGCACCGACGTGTCGGTGGCCTTTGCCGCCTGCCGTACCGCCGAAGAGATCGGCGCGCGGATGATCGTGGTGTTCTCCGAGGGCGGCGGCAGCGCCCGCATGGTCTCGCGGCTGGCGGCCAACACCGAGGTGATCGGGGCCACCACCGACCTGGGCAACGCCAGGCGGATGGGCCTGCTGCGGGGGGTCGAATCCCTGCTCATTGACAAGGTGGAACCCGTGGACGAAATGGTGGATTCCGTGGAGGTGGTGGTGAAGAGCCTGCACGGGCTGGTTACCGGCGACAAGGTGGTGATCACCCTCGGCCTGCCCCTGTGGAAGGCCGGCAACACCAACACCATGAAAGTCATCCGCTACTAGGAGCCGTTACCGAGCTTGCTCGGGTACGGTTGCCTGTGCCCGGCACGGACCTTTGATCGTCCCGAATCCCACGGTGCTTGCCATGAAAAATTTGTTGGGTTTCGTCGGCATGAGCGCCGGCAGTTGGGTTGGCTGGTGGCTCGGAATGTTCGTGGGCATCACCACCGCCGTCGTGCTTAGCGGCATCGGCGGCGGGGTGGGCCTGTTCGCAATCCGTTGGCTGGCCGGGCGGTATTTGGAGGACTGAGCAGGCTCCTAGGCCGCCCGTTCGGGGTTCCCTGGCTGGAACCCCGAGAGGGCCGGCTGGGGCCGGGTCGTGACGTCCAGGGCGTCCAGCAGGGTGAAGGCCTGGGGCTCGGTCAGGGCGTCCACCTGGAGCCAGCGGCCGGCCCCCAGGTCGATCCAGAGCCGGGCGGTCTGGGGTTGCCACCACCCTTGACGGCCGGTGGCCGCCCCCTGCAGCCGGTGGGCGTCCGCCACCTGGGCCGGGGCGGGGCGGGGCACCGCCTCGATCCGGTGGGGACCGCCCCAGTCCAGGGACAACCGGCCCTTGGCCAGGGTCCAGCGGGCCCGGGGCACCCGCAGCGCCAGTCCCTCAGCCAAGACCGTATCGCCCTGGGTTCTGACTTCCGCGGCCCAGGGGCCTTCGGGAACCCAGGCTCCTTCCATGAAATTGCTGCCGCCGTTGCCGGAACCCAGTCCGCCCAGGCCGGCCAGGTCGGAGGTGCCCAGTTTCAGCCGGTAGGTGGAGGCGGGAGCCTGGTCGAAGGTGGGGTCGATGGGGATCCAGCGGCCGCCGATTTCCGCCTCGACCCAGAAATGGAGCCCCAGGACCTCGTCGAAAGCCATCCAGCCGGTGACCCCCCGGGCGGGCACCCCCAGCCGGCGGAGCATGGCCACGGCCAGCACCCCATGCTGGGCACAGGCTCCCTTGGGATTCCGGGCCACTTCCTGGGCGGAGGCGAAGCCCACGGTGTAGTTCTTCTCCCGGATCCAGTCGTAGACGAAAGCCGTGACCAGCTGGGCCAGTTGCCACCGGGTGGCGCCGGCCGGGGCGTTGAGGCGCCGCTCCAGCCCGTCGAACACCGGGTCCTTGAACTGGACCAGGGGGGTGGGGGCCAGGAACGGGGCGTCCTGGAGTGAGGGCCGGCCCTTCACCGGCAGTTCCGCCGCCGCGGCGGCCGAAGGGGGCGCGGCCCGGGTCAGCAGGAACAGCTTCGGCCCGATCCGTCGCTGCTGGGGATCCTCAGGCAGGTCCTGGGGCTTCTGGCCGGTCCAGCGCACCTGGACCTGGGGCAGCCAGAGCAGGAAGGGATGGGGGGGCAGGGCCTTGATGGTGCGCTCGAACAGGCCGGCGCCGGCCTCCAGTCCGGCCGGGGCCGGCAGCTCCGTCCGCTGGGAGAGCAGGGGGATCCCGGCCATGGATCCCTGGTGTTTCACTTCCCCCTGGACCGGAGAAATCCAGAGATCGACCTCTTCCACCAGGTCCCCTTCCACCGACCGGCCCCGGAACCGCACCGTGTCCGGAAATCCCGGCAGGGGCTCCGGCCCCAGGGGCTTGAGCTCGACCTCGGTCCACTGCTGGGTGGGGAAGGAGAAACCCTTCAGCCGGACCGGCGTTTGCGCCCGGGCCGCCGCCCGCAGGGCGTCATCCTGGTCTCCGGGCCAGATGGCGGTGCCTTCGGGAATATCCAGGGTCCGGGGCGGACCGTTCTTGAAGGTCAATTTGAGCTTTCCAGGTTCCCCGGGCGACCAGGAGCCGGCGCCCTCCATGGGTTCCTGGGACATGGTCAGGGTCCAGGTGAAACTCATGGAACCGTCCGGCCGCTTGCGGGCCCGCTGCTTGAGTTCCTGCTGGATCACCACCCCCATCCGTTCCAGGTGGCTCCACTCACGGCTTTCCATCACCTGGCCGCCGGCGTCCATGGATTTCTTCTCGGTGGCGCCGCCGGCTTCCTGGCCGGCGATCCATTGCCGGAAGGTCTGAGTCTCCTGGCCGTAGGTCCGGAAGGGTGTGAGCAGGGCCAGCAACAGGAAGATACGGGGGGCAAACGCCATGGAGGGCTCCGGCGGCCATTCTAGCAGCCGTTGCCGAGCTTGCTCGGTTACGGCTGCTTGTGCCCGGCACGGACCTTTGCTC
>Ga0302267_10003916_pt1 | contig 16713 bp, 10 predicted proteins | sample III_Bog_E1_3_FD_194555 | JGI IMG/M metagenome (GOLD analysis project Ga0302267, IMG submission 194555) | Peat permafrost microbial communities from Stordalen Mire near Abisko, Sweden - III_Bog_E1_3 | ecosystem: Environmental > Terrestrial > Soil > Wetlands > Peat | place: Sweden: Abisko... | reverse complement strand
CAGCTCAAGCCCCACGGCCAAAAGTTCGCCATCGGCCACACCTACCGCGTCACCTTCCGCCTCACCCACCTCCGCGACGAGCCCCTCGCCGGCTACTCCTTCCGCGGCATCGTCCTGAGCCGGACCAGGGACTGACGCCGCGCGCCAGGAAAATTTCACGCAAAGACGCAACGACCGCAACGCCTGAACCTCCTCACTTCGGTCGCCGCGATCGCTGCGTCGCCGCGTGAAACCGGTTCCCTCGTTCCCAAGTACAACCTGGGAACGAGAAAAGTCCCGCTAGGGACGTCCTGAAGGTAGCCCGGCACTAAAGTGCCGGGTATTCGCCCCCAAGATGGCGAGAGTCCCATAGGGACGACTGAAATCCCCTTTGGCCAACGCGTTCAAGCGTCCCTACGGGACGCGCCGCTCCTTTGTAGAAACCCGGCACTAAAGTGCCGGGCTACCTTCAATTCGTTCCTACGTAACGAACCGAAAGGCCACTTTCGCAAGGGCGGAAAGAGAATGAAAATGTGCCTGTCCCTTTTACCATGCCCTTTTCACCATTTGGCAACGCGCAAAAGAAACTGGCTGCAGCGGAGGCGATACTAAAGGCAGGAGCAGGCCAGAAGTAAAGTTTTGCGAGGAGACTGCGGGGAAGCGGTTAAAAAAGCTTTCATTTTGACCGATAATGCAACTCATACTCACCGAGAAGTATGAAAAGATACTTGTCCCCTTTTTCAACATGAATAAGTCCCTCGATGCGATGGAAGCTGCCGCCGGTCACCCGCAAATTCGCCTCCATGCGATCGACGGACTTCGTGGCACCGCCGCGCTCATGGTTGCGGTTTGCCACTTTCAAACCTTTTTCTCTCCCCACCCGTTTCTCGATTCAGGGTGGATCGCCGTATCCCTTTTTTTTCTTCTCAGCGGAATCGTCATGAGCCACGTCTACGAGCAAAAGATCCTCCAACAAAAAGTGAAGCTCTCGGAATTCCTCGCCCATCGGATTGCCCGGCTCTGGCCACTTCACGTCTTTGCCATGTTGACGGTACTCGTCGTTGAGCTTGGCCATGGTTACCTGTCTCCACGGCAAGATGCCCTAAACTGGGACTCGGCGGTTTATACTTTTTTCCTCAACCTCACCCTTCTGCAAAATGCGGGGCTGTTTTTCGGACGAGACGGCGGCGCCACGTGGGACGGCAACGGCTGGTCGCTAACGCCGGAAGTCGTCCTCAATCTGCTCTGGTTCTACTGGCTGGCCAAGCGGCGGCTTAGCTCGGGACTCCTCGTGGTCGTCGTGTTGGTCTGCGCCGTGGTCCAATTTAATTTTGGAGGCCAGCTCAACGGGACGATTCTCTCGTCTCGCATCGTTGCTGCCACCATCCCCTATGGCATCGGCTGCCTCGTGTACCGGCATTTCCTCCAGCGGGAGGCATGGCAGATTTTGTCGCCACGACTCTGGAACGTGCTCGGCGTCTTCACGTTCCTCCTCGCCGTCGCCGCGCTCGCGGGGGGGGGGGGGGGGCACAAGTCTTCCGTCTACTTTCTCTGGCACAATTGGGACTGGCTTCTGGTTCTGTTTGTCTTTCCCGCGCTGACCGTCATTGCCCTTATCGAGGGAACGCTGCTCAACCGGTTCTTCAGCTCGCCACCCCTCGCCTTCCTCGGCTACATCTCTTATTCCGTCTATTTGATGCAATATCAGGTCGCCAAGCCGTTAGGGCTGCTTCGGCCTTGGTTTACGGCACACGCGATCCTTCCCTGGCTGGGTGTGATCTTCCTGGTCACTCTGTGCACCGTCTCCTATTTCATCTACTGGTGGGTCGAAACACCCACCCGGAAGTTTCTTCGCAGACCACTGGAAGCCCTATTCGCGCGAGTCTGTGATTGAACAAGTCCGTACGCGAAACAAACCTACTTGGAATCTTGCTCGGACAAAAAAGGGGACAGGAAAAAAGGGGACAGGCATCTTTTCTCGCGATGGGCGGTGTCGGCAAAATGTGGGAATTTTAGGGAAGCCGGCGCGAAGGCGCAAGCCGTGCACGCCCGTGTGGCGCATTATTCAACAGCAGATTCTATTTCACCTAAAAATATACGCTCCCGAAGCGAAATAGGCGGCCTCGGCCCGGCCTAGTGGTACCCGTTGGTCATGCGCTTCTGGAGCTCGTCGGCGAGGGTCTGGTCGAGGGAGGCGATGTCGACCGGCTTGAGGAGGTAGGCGTTGAAGCCGGCGTCGGCCGCGGCCTTGAAGTCCTTGTCGCGGCCCAGGCCGCTGAGGGCGATGGCGACGACGTCCTGCCACTCGGGGTGCTTGCGGACCTCGGTCATGAACTCGATGCCGGACATGCCGGGCAGGCCGAGGTCGGAGATGATGATGTCCGGCGGGGTGCGGTTGACCAGCTCGAGCGCCTCCTCGGCGCTGGCGGCGGAGGTGACCTCGCAGGCGCGGCGGCGGAAGATGCGCTCAAGGGCTTCCCTCGTGTCGGTGGAGTCCTCGACGAGGAGGATGCGGCGACCGCGCAGCAGGCGGCGGTCGACGGTGTCGGGCAGCGGGCTGAGGCTGGGCACGGAGAAGTCGACAGCCTGCGAGTCGCTGAGGCGCGGCAGCCAGAGGGTGAATGTCGCGCCCTTGCCGGGGCCGGGACTTTCCGCGAGGAGACCGCCGCCGTGCAGCTCGGCGATGGAGCGCGCGACGGCGAGGCCGACGCCAAGGCCGCCGACGCTCTGCGTATGCGGCGTGCGCGCCTGGTGGAACATCTCGAAGATGCGGTCGATCTCCCCCTTGCTCAGGCCGGCGCCGGTGTCGGTCACGGCGATGCGCACGCCGTCCTCGCCCGAGCTGGTGCGCACGGTGATCTTGCCGCCGCGGTCGGTGTACTTGATGGCGTTGGTCACGAGGTTGGTCAGCACCTGCGTCATCCGCAAGGCGTCGATGTCGAGCTCGATGTCCTCGCTGCTCGGGATGAAGTCGACGGTCAGCTCCTTGCGCTCCCACTCGGGCCGCAGGTGCTCGAGCGTCATCTGGGTCCACTCGTTCATCTCGGTGCGCTCGCGGATGAGCCGCAGCTTGCGGTTGGTGACGATGGAGAGGTCGAGCAGCTCGTCGATCATGCGCGAGAGGGCGCGCGCGTTGCGGTCGATGACCTGCACGCTCTTGTACTCCTCGGGCGAGAGCTTGCCGTCGGCGTTGAGGATGTGGGTGCAGGAGATGATCGGAGTGAGCGGCGTGCGCAGCTCGTGGCTGAGCGTGGCGAGGAACTCGTCCTTCAGGCGCACGGCCTCGTTGAGCTTTTGGTTCTTGTCCTCGAGCTCACGCGTCTTGAGCTTCACGCGCTCCTCGAGGCCGGCGTTGGCGTAGCGCAGCGCCTCCTGCTGCTCGGAGAGGCGCTTGTTCTTGTCCTCGAGCTGGTGCCGGCCTTGGACGATGCTCTCGGCCATGCCGTTGAAGCTCTCGCCGAGACTCTCCAGCTCGTCGCCGGAACGCAGCCGGGCGCGCGCGGAGTAATCGCCGGCGCGCAGGCGGCGCACCACGGCGGTCAGCGTCTGTATCGGGCCGATGATCGAGTTGGCCAGCGCCAACTGCATCGCGACCGTGACGAAGGAGATGACGCCGACGCAGATCCACATCGTCGTGACGCGGTTGCTGGCCTCGAGTGCCTCCTGCCCCTGCAGGTTCTGGAGCTTGACCCGCTGCTCGCTCTGGACCCGCGCGGTCAGGTCGTTGATCTGGCCGAGGAGCGAGTTGCTGGCGGAGTTGAGGGCGTCGAGCTGAGCCGGCGTGGGCTTGGGCGTGTCCGCAGCATAGTCGCCGATCTCGCTGACCCATTTGCGCACAAGGGCGCGGCGCTGGCTCTCGAGGTCGCTGGGCAAAATCAGCGGCGTGTGGAGCGAGTCGAGGTTGGACTGGAGCGCGGCGCGGGCCTGCTGGTAGAGCGCGAGGTCGTGCGGGTCGCCGTTCTTCTGGTAGGAGAGCCGCTGCGTGTTCATGGCGGCGAGGATGGCCGGGACCGCCTTGACGCTCTCGAGCTGCACTTCGTCCGCGCGGGCCTCGGGCGTGTAGAGCTGCACCTGGTTCAGCGACGCGACGAGATAGAGCGCGAGGAAAAAGAGCAGCGCCAGGTGGCCGAAGAGACACAGCATCAATCGCCAGGCCATGCGGAACTGGATGCGGCTGGGCTTTTCTGGATTGGCGGTTTCTATCAAGCAAGTCATTTTAACAGCGCAGTAGGGCCCCGTCCACCTATGAGGCAAAGGCATTTCGCCTGTGTAAAGTTGGTCGGAATTAAAGGTGAACCACCCGGGCACGACAACCGGGGCCGCCAATTCGAGGCTTGGAATCACAAGCGAGCGGCCCCAAAATCCCGGACTTCACATGAAGCGTTCGTTTTGGTCCCTCGTGGCCGTTCAGATTCAGGTCCTGCTGAATGACAATGCCGCCAAGCTAATGCTCATCGCGCTCGGCATCTCCGTCGCGGGCGAACTCTTCCCCCACAACACCCACGACGCCGCCACCACGGCGAAAATGATCAAGACCACCCTGGCTGCGATCATCATCCTGCCGTTCATCGTCCTGGCGCCGGCCGCCGGTTGGGTGGCCGACCGTTTCTCCAAGCGCAACGTCATCGTCCTCACGCTCTGGGCCCAGTTCGCCGTCATGGCGTTGATCGCCGCCGCCTTGGCGTGGCACAGCATGTCGCTCTGCACCTTCGGCCTCTTCCTGCTCGGCATCCAGTGCGCGTTCTTCTCGCCGGCCAAGCAGGGCATCATCAAGGAAATCGTCAGCTCGACCAAGATCAGCTCGGCCGTCGGGATCGTTGAGGTCACGGCCATCTCCAGCATGCTGGTCGGCGGTCTAGCGGGCGGCGCGCTCTATGACTTCTCCTTCTCCCGGCTGCATGACCATTGGCGCGGCGCGGAGATGACCATGGCCGTGCTTACCGGCCTCGCGTTGATCGCGTTGCTCATCGGCTACCAGATTCAGCCGACGCCGGCCCATACCAACCAGCCGTTCCGCGTGTCGTTGCTGTGGGAGCACTTCGGGCAGCTCAAGGACGTCTGGCGCGATCAGCCCGTGCGGCTCTGCGCCCTCGGCATCAGCTATTTTTACGGCCTCGCCGGAGCGCTCTACCTCACGCTCATCGAGGTCGCGAACTCGGTCCACCCACACGCCGTCGGAACGGCGTCCCACGCGGGTGTTTTCGCCGCGACCCTAGGCGCGGGCATCGTCTTCGGCAGCTTCCTCGTCACGCGCATGACCACCCATCAGGTCGAGATCGGCCTGATCCCGATCGGCTCCTTCGGCTTGATCATCGCCTGCGCCGCCGCCGCCGAGCTCAAGCCCGTCACCGGCTGGTTTCTGCTCGCGCTGTTCGCCCTCGGCGTGGCCGGGGCGCTGTTCGTCGTGCCGCTCAACGCCCATCTGCAGGAGCAGGTCGAGCCCGAGCGGCGCGGGCGAATCCTCAGCGGAAATCTTCTGCTCTCGAATCTCTTCGGCGTCGTGGCCGTGATCATCCAGTTGATCGTCTCCGCCGTCTTCGACGTGCCGGCACGGACCCAATTGCTCCTCTACGCGGTGCCCACCACTTTCCTCACGCTTTACATCATTTTCCTCACGCCGGAGGGCCTGCTGCGACTGGCGCTGGGCCTCGTCGCGCGCGTGTTCTACCGCGTCTCGCCGGTGAACGTCGACGCGCTGCCCGCCAAGGGCGGTGTTCTCCTGCTGCCGAACCACATCTCGTACATCGATGCGGTCATCCTTCAACTGGCCTGCCCGCGGCCGATCCGCTTCCTCGTCTACGACCAAATTTACCGCGCGCGTTACCTGCACTGGGGCCTGCGGCTGCTCGGTGCGATCCCGATCAGCCCCAAGATCGCGCGCACGGCCATCGAGACGGCGGTCAACGCGCTGGCCCGCGGCGAAGTCGTCTGCCTTTTCCCGGAGGGCGCGCTGACCCGTACCGCGACGCTGCAGAAGCTCAACCGCGGCTATGAGCTCATCGCGCGCAAGGCCCGCGTGCCGGTCATGCCGGTCTGGCTGGAGAATGTCTGGGGGTCGATCTTCTCCTACTACGGCGGCATGTTTTTCTGGAAGCTCCCGCGCGTCGTGCCGCTGCACGTCTGGATTTTTTTCGGCAACCCGCTAAACGCGTCCGAGGCCACGTCGGAGCGCGTGCGCCGCGATCTCTACGACCTGTCCGAGGCGGCTTTCCAATCGCGGCCCGAGCTGAAATCGCATCTGGCGTTTGAAATCCTGCGCGGCCTGCGCAAGCGGTTCCTCAGCCCGGTTTTCGTCGACGCAAACGCGGGCGACCGCGCGCTCAAGGGCGGCGAATTGCTCGCCGTCGGCATCACCCTCGCGCAATGGCTGCGCAAGAACGTGCCGGAAAAACGGATCGGCATCGTGCTGCCGACGAGCATCGGCGCGGCGGTTGCCAACCTCGGTGTCGTACTCGCCGGCAAGATTCCGGTGAACCTCAACTTCACCGCCGGTCGCGCCGCCAACGAATCCGCCATCGCGCGTGCGGGCATCCAGCGCCTCATTACCGCACCAGCCGTGGTGGAGAAGATCACCGATTTTCCGTGGATCGAGAACCGCATCGACATCGGCGAACTGATCAAGAGTTTCCCCAAGAGCACGCTCAAGCGCTGGTGGATCATCGCCCGCCTGCTGCCGCTCGGCATCCTGCGCCGCAAGCTGAAGATTCCCGAGGTGGGCGACCGCGAGGAAGCCGGCCTGCTCTTCACCAGCGGCAGCGCGGGCGAGCCCAAGGCCGTCGTGCTCACGCACCGCAACATCCTCGCCAACGTGGCGCAGATCGGCGCGATCCTCGGCCGCGTCCATCTCGAGTCGATCCTCGGTTCGCTGCCCGTTTTCCACAGCTTCGGCTTCACCGTCACGCTCTGGTGGCCGCTGCTCGGCGGTCCGCGCGTCGTGACCTATCCCAACCCGATGGACGCGGCGAAGCTGGTCGAGACCATCGAGCGCCACAAGCTGCAACTGCTCATCACCACGCCGACGTTCCTGCGCGCCTTCCTGCGCAAGGCCAAGCCGGAGCAGATGCGCTCGCTCAAGATGATCGTCACCGGCGCGGAGAAATTGCCGCTCGACCTGCTGCGCGAGTTCGAGTCCAAATTCGGAATTCAGGTCAGCGAAGGCTACGGCATGACCGAGGCCTCGCCGGTCGTCGCCTGCAACCTCTTCGACGATCCGCCTTCGAAGATCAACCCCGACGGCGTGCTCGGCCGCCGCGTCGGTAGCGTTGGGCGCATGGTGCCAGGCCTCAGCGCGCGCATTCGCGATCCGGAGACCGAGGAGGACCTCGGCATCTTCCAGTCGGGCATGCTCTGGCTGCGCGGCGCGAACGTCTTCGAGGGCTACTTCAAGGACACCGACCAGACCACCGCCGTGCTCAAGGACGGCTGGTATCGCACCGGCGACGTCGGCCGCCTGGACGAGGACGGCTTCCTCTTCATCGAGGGCCGCATCAGCCGCTTCTCCAAGATCGCCGGCGAGATGGTGCCGCACATGACCCTCGAGCACAAAATCGTCGAGGCGCTCGATTTGCATCCCGCCGCGGGCGAGGGGCCGCCCCTTGCCGTCATGGGCGTGCCGGACGAAAAGAAAGGCGAGAGCCTCGTGCTGTTGACGACGGTGCGTATCGACATCGTCGTGCTGCGCAAGAAGCTGCTCGAGAAGGGCCTCACCAGCCTATGGATTCCCAAGGTGGCGCATCACGTGCCGGCGGTGCCGATCCTCGCGTCGGGCAAGCTCGACATGCGCGAGTGCCTGCGCCTCGCCAAGGAAGCCGTCGCGCCGACCGTCTCCTCCGTGGCCACATGAGCATTCTCGGCATCGGCATGGACATCGTGGAGACGAAGCGGATCGCCGAGTCGCTCGAGCGTTTCGGCGACCGTTTTCTGCACCGCATCTTCCTCGACGACGAAATCGCCTACGCGCGCAGCATGAAATTCCCGCACCTGCACCTCGCCGCGCGTTTTGCCGCGAAGGAGGCGATCAGCAAGGCCTTCGGCACCGGCATTGGCAAGGAAATCGGCTGGCGCGACATGGAAATCGTCCGCGAGCCCAGCGGCCAGCCCCGCGTCGTCCTGCACGGCCGCGCCGTCGAATACGCCAAGTCCTGCGGCGTGCTGGAAATCCACGTCAGCCTCTCGCACACCGCCGAATACGGCGCCGCGAGTGCGGTTATTGCGGGGTAGCCGTCGCACTCCGCGCGACGGGGCGTCAAAGAAAGCTACCGGATAAACATCGCCGCACGGAGTGCGACGGCTACCTAATTCAGCTCCGCGCTCGCGATTTCGTCGGGATCGGCGGCCAGGCGCGTCATGATCTCCTTGCGCTGCGAGCGCAGCGTGGTGATCGCGACTTTTTCCTGCGGGCCGAGCCAGGCTTCGTTCAGGCGATGCAGCCAGGTCTTGGTGCGGATCAACAGCAGGCAATTCACAATGGCGAGCACCGACGTCACGCTCACCAGCATCATCTCGCTGATGGGAAGAATGCCGAGCGCCTTCAGCGTGAAGAAGCCTTGAAAAATCAGCAATAGCGCGATGGCGAGGTAGAGCATCGTCACCTGCCGCTTCAGTTCCTGGTCCGCGCGCTTGCGGTATTCCGGGGACTTAAGAATGAAGGATTGGAGCTGTTGCTCGCGAATCTCAACGTCGTGGAGGGTCTCTTCAGCGCTCATGAGGTTTCTGTCATTCTTAGGAAAGGTAGTTGAAACCCAGATTGATTACAAGAATAAAGAAATGTTCAATGTGAAACTTTCATAAGGCTTTGTTTGGTAACAAGAAAGTCCACTTGCTGCCTACCGAGATCGACCTTGGCCACTTCCACCTGCAAAGTCTGCCCAGCGCGCAGGGTAATCTTCGACCGCTGGCCGGACAATTCCAAGCGCTGTGGGTTGAAAACAAACAAGTCGCCCTGCAATCCGGACAACGGAACCATTCCCTGAATGACGAACTCCGGCAGTTGCACCATCAGTCCCGACGAGCGCACTTCCTGGATCAGCGCCGTGAACGACGTGCGGCGCGTGGCGTGGGCCTGCAGGTCGAAATACTCGAGTTTCTTGAGCCGCACTGATTCCTGCTCGGCCTCGGACGCGGTGCGCTCCGTGGTGGAGAGATGCAGCGCCAGCCGCGACAGGCCGTCGTAGCTGAGGTCGCCCGTGGCGTTGCCGCGCTCGAAGAGCACGCGATGCACGAGCAGGTCCGAGTAACGGCGGATGGGCGAGGTGAAATGCGTGTAGTTCTGCTTGGCCAGGCCGTAGTGCCCGAGTGGCTTGGGGCTGTACATGGCGCGCTTGAGCGACTTGAGCAGGCCGATCTTGACCACGCTCTCGCCCGGCTTGCCGCGGACGTGGTTAAGCAGCTTCTGGATTTCGCCGCGCTGTGTCAGGTCGCCACAGGTGAAGCCCATCGACTTGACCTGCGCGCGGTATTCCTGCAGCCGCTCGGGATCGGGATTCTCGTGAATGCGGTAAATGCCGGGGCGCTGGCGGCGCTTGAGCTCCAGGGCGACGACCTCGTTGGCCAGCAGCATGAATTCCTCGATGAGTTGGTGGGAAATATCGTTCTCCGAGTGCTCGAGGCCGATGGGAATGCCGAGTTCGTTCACGCGCACTTTGACCTCGGGAAAATCGAGATCGAGCGCGCCCCGCTCGAAGCGCCGCTTGCGCAGGGTCTGCGCCATGGCGTTGAGCTCATGTAGCGCCTTACCGAGCGGCGAGGCCGCCGGCTTGCGCAGCAGCGCGAGAGCTTCCTGATACGTGAAGCGTTTCGCGCTGTGGATGATTCCGGCGGCGAAGCGGAAGTTCTTCGTCTCACCGCGCCGGTCGAGCGTGACGATGGCCGTTTTCACCAGCCGGTCGACGTTCGGCATGAGCGAGCAAATGCCGTTGCTCAGCTTTTCCGGCAGCATCGGAATGACGCGGTCGACGAGATAGATGCTGTTGCCGCGCGAGCGCGCTTCCGTGTCCATCGCCGTGCCGGGCACGACGTAGTGCGAGACGTCGGCGATGTGGATGAAGATCTCGAAGTCGCCGTTGGGCAGCACCTGATAGGAGAGCGCGTCGTCGAAGTCCTTCGCGTCGTCGGGGTCGATGGTGACGGTGAGCAGCTTGCGGAAATCCTCGCGGCGCGTGATCTCCTGCGGTGAAATTTGCGCCGGGATTTCCGCGGCCTCCTGCTCGACGGCGAGCGGGAACGACGTGGGCAGGTCGTGCTTGCGGATGATCGAGAGCAGGTCGATGCCGGGTGCGTCGGGCGCACCGAGCACCTCCGTAATCACGCCCTCCGGCGGCTTGCGGCGGTCGGGCCATTCCTTGAGCTCCACCACGACCTTTTGCCCGAGCGGCGGGGTGCCCACCGGCGTCGGCACCGAGATGTCGTACGGGATCCGCGATTCATCGGGCACGACGTAGAAGAACATCGGTGTGCGGTTGAGCGTGCCGACGATCTGCCGCCGCTTGCGCTGCAGGACCTTCACGACCTCGCCGCGCTGGCGGCTGTCGCGCTGGCGTCCGTGCTGCGCCTTAAGCCGCGCGAGGACGAGATCGCCATGCAAGGCGTTGGCCGTGTCGTCGCCGGCGATGTAAAAATCAGGCTCGGCCGGATCGACCGGCACGAGAAAACCGAAGCCGCGCTCGTTCATCTGCAACCGGCCCACGGAGAAACCGAGCCGCTTCGGCAGCACGTAAAAGCTGTGCCGCACCTGCATGATCAGGCCCGCTTTTTCCTGCTCGGCGAGGAATGCGGTGAACGCCGCACTTTCCTCCGGCGGCACGCGCAGCCTGCGCGCGAGCGCCTTTTCGTCCATCGGCTGGTAACCCGGTTGATCCAGCAGGAGCAGCAGTGACTCGCGCCAATGGGAGGGCAGGGGAACCTTGGGCAGCGGCGGGGGCCCGGTCTTCGCGGGTTTGGGTTTCTGATCGCGCGGGGGCTGGGCCGGGCGCGGTTGAGAAGGACGCGAGTGTGGCTGCGGCGCGCGTGGTTGCTTCCGCTGGTTGCCTCGCGCGGGAGCTTGCGGCTGGGCCGCCCGCGCCTGAGGCTGGCCCTTGCGCGGTTGCGGTTGCGACTTGGAAGTTTGCTGCGGCTGTTTTGGGGACCGGCCTGGTTGGTCGGATTTGGAGCGGCGACGCCGCGGACGATTCATTACTCGTGATTACCGCATGCGCTCACGGGCTTGTCGAGCCGCTGGTGAGAGCGGGTTCGACAGGTAGAATGATGCCGCCTACAACTTTTCATGCAGGCCGGCATTCTCCAGACATGCATTTCAAGCTCCGATCTTCCGTGCTGGCCCTCGCTTCGCTGGTTGCGCTAGCCGTCACGCTCCGCGCCGACAACGTTCTCTTCATCGGCAACAGCTTCACCTACGGCGCGGAGGCTCCGGCCGTGCAGCTCAATGGCGGCGTGCCCAAGCTCTTCGAGGCAATCGCACGCGCCAAGGGCCGCGACGTCACGGCGTGGTCCATTACCAGCGGCGGCAAAGATTGGGCGTGGCATCTCGCCCAGCCCGCCACGGGCAAGGCATTGTCCGAACGGCCTTGGAACTGGGTCGTGCTGCAAGATTTCAGCATGCGCCCCACGCATGTCGGCAACGTCGCCGGCTTCACGCACGACGGCGAGACGTTTTCGGATCGCATCGCTGCCGCCTCGCCACATGCCGGCATCATTCTCTACGAAACATGGGCGCGGCCTGCGGTCTTCTTCAAAGGCGGCATATTTACGGGGCCGGAGCAGATGATGCGTGAGCTACACGCCAACTATGGCAACCTTGACGACGACCTGGTGAAGCGCGATGCGAATCGTCCCGCGCGCGTGGCGCTTGTCGGCACGGCCTTCGCCCACTCTGAAAGCGAGTTCCCCGCGATCGATCTTAACGCTAAGGACAATCATCATTCCACCGCTGAAGGCTATTACCTTGCGGCGCTCGTGATCTACGAGACGATTTTCCACGAGAGCGTCAAGGGAGCGCCGGTCGAGTTTTTCGATGGCGCGGTGAAGTTCCCGCCCGACGTCGCCGCGGAGCTGCAAGAAGTGGCGGACGAAGTCGCGGGCGCTACGGTGCCGGCTTCTCCCGCCGCGGCCGGAAAATAAACGCGACGAGCGCCGCGAGAAAAACGACGGCGATCAGCGGCTTGAACCAGCGGTCGGTCAGGTCGTGCACGCTGAACGTGCCGAGCCGCGGAAACGCATCGCAGGCGAGGCCGATCGCGGCGAAACCAAGTCCCCGGGCGAGCCAGCGGCGGCCTAGCGCGCTATAATATAGGGCGAGACTCGCGACGAACGGCCCGAGGAAAACGTAGGAGCACGTCTCCGTGCGCGGATTGAAGAGCATGAGATAATCCGCCGCGAGCGCGCCGACGGTCCAAGCCGATTCCACGAGGCTGAGCTTCCGCACGGCCATTGCGCCGAGGCCAAGATAGACGAGAGCGAAGATGACGCGCAGGACCGTTCGTGCCGGCAACGGCACGAATATGCCTGCGTGGGACAAGAGCGCTGCGAGTTCGCTGTAACGCGGCTCATCGCCGACCGAGGCCCACGCCAGCGTCTCGAAACAACGCTGGTATTCCTGTGCGACGTAGGCCGGGCTCCAGTGCAGGAACGGAACAGCCGCGACGACCAGTAGTCCGACGATGACGCGCGGGATGAGCCGCCAGTAGAGCGCGCTGAAAAGCAGCAAGGGCACGACGGCCAGCGGCTTGAGCGCCACGGCAAAGCAGATCCAGAGCGCTGCAGCGTTCCAGCGCGCCAGGGCGATTTCCGCCGAGGCGAGAACGACGAGTGCGGCGAGGGGAAGATCGAACTGCGCGTTGCGAAGACTCGCAAAAGAACTTGGCACCGCGAGCAGCGCGAGGAAAAGAAACGTACGGGATGGTGCGGGTGATTTCGCTGCGAGAAAGAAAGCGTTCAGCCGCGTGAGCGCGTAAAGAAACAGCCCGAAGGTGAAGACGCGCCAAACAACCTCGCCCGCCAAAAAGGGCAGCACGTTGAACGGTGTGAAAAGAAACGCCGCCTGCGGGAAATAGAAGAAGCCGGCGTGGGCGTTTTGCGTGTAGGGATCGATTCCCTGCCACCAAGCGGTGGAAGCGGCGCGGTACGTGGGTGTGGTGTTGTGCTTGTCGGGATGGAGGACGACGTCGGTGCAGATGATCGCGAAGATCAGCAGGCAAAAGCCCCATGCGGCCCAGCTCGGCCACGTGGTTTTTGTCGCGGGCAGGGTGGTCACGCGCGACCCTCCGCATCGATCCACGTCACGAGCTCAGCCAGCGTCTGGCGGCCATCGTGATGCCAGGTCAGAGGAGGAAATTGCATGCGGCCGGCGGGACAAAAACGGGAAACGCCGAGGCTAAGAAAGTCCTTTTCGAGACGCGAGGACAAACGTCCTGCGACGCCCACGGTCGAGATGCGGCCCGAAACGACAGAAAGCGCCTTTACAAGTTTCGCTTCCGCACAGCGGCGAAGAACGATCACGCCATGCAGCGGCGAGGGCGAGAACGCCGGATCCGGATCGGAGATCAACATCCAACCAAGGTGCCGCGACGGCGGCAGCCAAACGCGATGGCCGCGTGCGAAGGCAACGTCCCGTGCCTCGGCAATGCGAGCGGCGACGCTCAGCGGCCGCGCGGGCTTTTTTGCGCTGGCTAGCCACTCCGTCTCCAGCGCCTGCGCAAGCTTTTCGGCGAGCGCTTCGACATTCGCTCCCGGCGGCACATAAATCGCCTGTGGCGAAAGACAGCCGAGTTGGTCGTAGGTGAGCACGTCGGTGGCGCAGGCGCGCGCCTGCTTCGACGTGAGTTTGTTCGGGGCGCTCAGCCAGAGCAGGCTGACCGCATGCCCATGCGCGACGAATTTTTGGTCGAAGCGAAGCTTCTCGCGGATGCTGGTCATGGTGGCGTCGGAACCGAAGGCGACGACGGCATCGGCGCGGTGCAGAGCTTTTTCGTCGAGTTTGTTGTGCGCCTCAACGAGCTTGCGCAGCGGAGCAGGCAGGCCGCGAATGAAGCCGAGGATTTCCTGCCGCGTCGACGCATCGTCGCGGTCGCCCGGAAGCTTGACGCTGTTGTGCGCACCAAGGACGAGCCCATGCACGATGCTGGTCCGCGCGGAAACGGCCAGGTTGCCCGCGCAGATGTGATAAATCGATTGCGGCGCCTTGGCGCGAACACGTTTCCCGCCACGGACGATCCAGCGATCGAGCGCATCGACATGGCCAAGTTGGTCGCGCACGAGGCGCAGCAATTCCGCGCGCGGAAAAAGACGCGGATAAGCGCGGGCGAGGAGGTCGATGCGTTGGCGCGTGGTCATTTGATGGCGGCGAGGTCCTCGGCGCTCAGCGAGCATCCGCGTGGCTCGGTGCGTGGGAGGCGGCCAATGAGACGGAAGCCCTGCGCAGTGCGCTCGGCGAGATCGAGCGTCTGCAAGGCCATCACCGAATCGGTGTTGGCGAGGTCGATCCAGCGCACGAGCCCCTTTTGCCCGACGCGGACCTCGCGGCCCGTCATGGGATTGACGACGAGCACGCGGGCCCACGGCGGCGTCTCGTGCAGACCTTTCGTGCCGCGTGCGTAGGCCTGGCTGGAGAGTTCGCTCATCCCGTACTCGTTGAAAATGTCGGCGTCGGGAACGGAAAACGTGCGCGCGAGCTGCGCGTAGAGTTCCGGCTTGGAAACCTCGCGGCTGCGACCCTTGAAGCCGCCGGTCTCGAGCAGCCAACTCCCGGGCGGCAATTCCAGCGGCGGCAAATCGGCCCACGCATCGATCGCGTGCACGAAGCTGAACGCCGTTCCCGCGATGCCGATGGGCACACCTTGCCGGCACTGTGTCTCCAGCACCGCGCGCAAGGCGACAAAATGAATCGTGTTGTTGTTGACCCAAAAAGCCGTGCGCTTGGCGCCGAATTCCTCCGCCCAGAAACCAAACATCGCGCTCAGCGAAGAATGCGCCGCGTCCTGCGGCGAGGGGACGAGGAAGTGCAGGTGCGCGAGGCCCTCGCACGTCGGACGCGCCGCGTTCCCTAGCGCAACGGCGCGATAGATGTCGATGTCCGCGAGAAATTGCCGGCCCGGCTGGCCGGTGGTGGTGCCGCTGGTTTCGTAGGTCGCCGCGGGCTTCCTCAAGCCCCGTGCGTAGAGCCTCTCGAGCTTGAAGACCTGCTGCGGCATGGCAGGGATGTCTTTCCACGAAGGCAGGCTCGCCGGCACGATCCCATGCGCAGCGCACAGTTTCTCCAACGCCGGAACCCGCGCGTGCTGCCACGCGAAAAGGATGCGCGCGAGTTCGTCGAACTTCACCTCATCCATCGGCGCGAGCAGTTCGCGCGTCCACGCGCTGCGGCCGGCGGGCTTGGTGAAATCGAAGTCGAGAGACATGGAAGCGCAAGTATAACAAAAAAAGTGCGGCGGTCACCGACCGTCGCTACATTTTGGGATTATGAATCCGTACGACTCCCTGCTGCAACGCTCCCGTGAAATCGCTGTATATAATAGTGCGGCCAGTTTGCTCTCGTGGGACCAGGAGACGTACATGCCGCCGAAGGCGGGCGCGTACCGGGCGGAGCAGCTCAGCCAGATGGCGGGTCTGACGCACCGGCTCGGCACCGCGCCGGAGGTCGGCGATTGGATCAAGGCGTGCGAGGATAGCCTGCCCGCGACCGCCGACGCCGAGGAGACGGCGCAGCGCGAGGCGAACGTGCGCGAGTGGCGCCGCGACTACGACCGCGCGACGAAGCTGCCCGGACGGCTCGTGGAGGAATTCGCGCGCACGACATCGCTCTCGCGCGATGCGTGGGCGCAGGCGCGGCGCGAATCGAGTTTCCCGGCTTTCGCGCCGTGGCTGGAGAAAATCCTCGCGCTCACCCGCGAGCAGGCCGAGTGCTGGGGCTATAGCACGTGCCGCTACGACGCGCTGCTCGAGGGCTACGAGCCGGGCGCCCGAGCGGCGGACCTCACGCCGGTCTTCGCCGATTTGCAAAAGCAGCTTTCGCCGTTACTTCCCGCGCTCGAGAAAATCACCGGCGCGGTCGATCCGGCGCGGCTTGATGGCGAGTACCCGGTCGACATCCAGCGCGCGCTGAACCAGCAAATCGCCGAGGCCATCGGCTTCGACTTCGAGGCCGGGCGCATCGACACCACCGTGCACCCGTTCTGCACCGAGATGGGCCCGCGCGATTGCCGCCTGACCACGCGTTACGACCTGCGCGACTTCACCAGTTCGCTCTCCGGCACGATGCACGAGGCCGGGCACGGGCTCTACACGCAGGGGCTCGACGCGGCGCACTTCGGCACGCCCATCGGCACCTATGTCTCGCTCGGCATTCACGAGTCGCAGTCGCGCTTGTGGGAAAATCAGGTCGGGCGCAGCCGCGCGTTCTGGGCGCATTGGTATCCGCGCGCGAAGGAAGTTTTCCCCTCGCTGAAGGCGCTGCCGCTGGAGGAATTCTGGCTGCTGGTCAACCGCGTGAAGCCGTCGCACATTCGCGTCGAGGCCGACGAGGCGACCTACAACCTGCACATCATCCTCCGTTTCGAGATCGAGCAGAAACTCGTCGCGGGCGATCTTTCCGTGAACGACCTGCCCGCCGCTTGGAACGCGCGCTTCGAGCAAATCTTCGGCCTCTCCGTGCCGGACGACGCGCGCGGCTGCCTGCAGGACACGCACTGGGCGCTCGGCCTCATCGGCTACTTCCCGACTTACACGCTGGGCAACCTCAACTCC
>Ga0302267_10003894_pt1 | contig 16775 bp, 9 predicted proteins | sample III_Bog_E1_3_FD_194555 | JGI IMG/M metagenome (GOLD analysis project Ga0302267, IMG submission 194555) | Peat permafrost microbial communities from Stordalen Mire near Abisko, Sweden - III_Bog_E1_3 | ecosystem: Environmental > Terrestrial > Soil > Wetlands > Peat | place: Sweden: Abisko... | reverse complement strand
GCAACTGAGCGCTGGCGGCGACATCCGGATCGACAATGTTCGGGGCAGATTCTTAACCATGTTTGGCGAATTTGCAACTACTACGCCACGCAATGACTCTAGCTACAGCCGCGGCCAATGGGATCTTGCCGATGCATATCGGTATGTCTCTGAAGCATGGGGCGGGTATCACTGGGACAAGATGCACGGCATCAACGTTGACGCGGGAATCTTTGTTTCCTACATCGGATTGTTCAGTTACTACAATGCTGATAACTGGACTTACCAGCCCTCTTATGTCTCTTCCAATACGCCATGGTTCTTCACGGGTTTGCGCGGGCAGTTCTTCCCTACCGAGAAGCTGAAAATAGAACCGTGGGTCATCAACGGCTGGCAGACCTATGGCAGGTACAACGGGAAGCCCGGTCTGGGCGGGCAGATACTCTGGCGCCCCAAGCCGTGGCTCGACATTGTCTTCAATAACTATGGCATGGGAGAAGATGCTGCCGGAGTTCCCTATCGCCATCGTTATCATACGGACGACAGCATCCAGGTCAAGTACTACGACAACAAGAACAACTACTTTGATAAGGCTGCATTTACCTTTACGGCTGACGCCGGTTGCGAAGTGGGTGTAGGAACCAATCCCGTGGATGCGGGCACAAACGTAGCCTGCCACGGCGATCAGAAGGCACCCGCTTCTGCAGGTGGAGGGACCGCTTACAAGCAATACTTCATTGGCTACATGTTCTATAACCGCGTGTGGTGGGACAAGGACAAGTACGCGTTTACTCTCGGCGGCGGACAGATGAGCAATCCGGGACGCTACCTTACCCTGTTGCCGCCCATCAACGGAGCGACGGCCACTAGCGGAACACCCTACTTCACAGAGAATCCCGGCGACCCGTACACGGCATATGACACCACCGGAACCTACGATTACATGCCGGACCAGTACATCACATTCCGGGCGGAGTTGGGCTATCGCCATGCAAGCGTGCCGTACTTCACGGGACGCGGTGGGCTTACTCCTCCCGGCGGAAATAACGGCGCCCCGCAGAACTACGTCTGTAGCGCCACCAGCGTTCTCGGCGGCGGAGCGAACTCCGGCGTTGGCTTCGGCGGCGGTTTGGCTGCGGCGGAGGCAGTTTGCGGCGGCGGCGAGGGTGGCAGGAGCGATGTCTGGTTCCCGGACCTTCGCAGGGACCAGCTCGCAGCGACCCTGGCCGTGATGGTGAGGTTCTAACTCCAGCGATACTCCGGCGGTCTGCCGCTCGAGATGGAGACGAAATGGGGCGGTGCAATGCACATCTCTGCGCTATGCGCCGCCCCTTTGCCCGTCGCCAGATAGGACCCGGTTATGACACGACATACCTCAGAACAAGGTCTGGCCATTGTTGCGATCATTTCCCTCTTTGCGCTAGGGGCTTGTAAGAAGGAAGAGAGTGACCCGGCGGCGGGAGTGCCGGCGCCAGCCACAGTCACCACCGCCTTCGAGGCACAAGCATTCTCGGTCGACCACCCTGAGGAGTACCAGCTTGCTACCGCAGTCGAACATCGGGCGTCTACGAAGCTGGCTGCTACCGGGACTGTCAATCCCGATATTGATCGGACTGTTCCGGTAATATCGCTTGCCTCCGGAAGAATTGTTGGAATATTCGCGCGTCTTGGGGACGTGGTGAAGAAGGGTCAGTTACTCCTTCGACTGCGCAGCGACGACATTTCGGGCGCCTTTGCGAATTACCAGATGGCCGTTTCCGACGAAACGCTGGCCAAGGCACAGTGGGACCGCGCCCAAGACCTGCTGAAGCACGGGGCGATCGCGGTCGCCGATCTTGAGGTCGCCAAGGATACCGAGGAAAAGGCGAAAGTAACGATGGATACCGCTGCCGAGCACCTTCGCCTAATGGGCAGCGACGTGGACCATCCTTCCGGCATGGTCGATATCACGGCACCGGTCTCCGGTGTCATCACGGACCAGGAAGTAACCAACGCGGCCGGCGTACAAAGTCTGGGAACCAGTCCCTTCACAATCTCGGATCTCTCGATAGTATGGGTCGTGTGCGACGTCTACGAGAACGATCTTGCTGACGTACACGTAGGTGACCCGGCGGAGATCACGCTGAATGCCTATCCGGACCGCGTGCTCAAGGGAAGGGTGGACAATATTCTGCCAATACTCGATCCGAGCATCCGCACCGGCAAGGTCCGCATCCAGGTCGCGAATCCCGGAATGATGAAGGTGGGAATGTTCGTGACGGCGACATTCCAAGGGAAAACCGAACAGAAGTACACGGCCGTGCCAGCCTCCGCCATCCTGCATTTGCACGATCGCGATTGGGTATATGTGCCGGCGCCGGACAAGAAGTTTCGCAGGGTGATGGTTGTCGGGGGCGATCAACTGCCAGGGGGCATGCAGGAGATCACTTCGGGTATTCCGGTCGGACAGCAGGTGATTGTCAATCCGCTGCCGCTACAAAACACCATCGACAACCAGTAGCCGCCGAAAAGACCTGAGGGAGAAAGCATGATCCGCGCTCTTGTCGATTTTGCCCTGAACAATCGCTTTGTGGTGATTGCAATTGCGCTGCTGCTGATTTTTTGGGGAGCAATCTCATTTCATCAGTTGCCGGTTGAAGCGTATCCGGATATCGCGGATAACTACGTAACTGTCATTACCCAGTGGCCAGGACGATCTGCTGAAGAAGTAGAACAGCAGGTAACAATTCCAATTGAAGTACAGATGGCGGGAATGCCGCACATGACCTTCCTGCGGTCCGAGTCCATCTTCGGCCTCTCATTCGTAATCATGATCTTCGACGACAGCTCCGTGAACGACTGGAACCGTCAGAAGGTTCTGGAGCGACTCACCCAGGTCGATCTACCCAACGGGCAAGGTCTAGTACCTCAAATCGGAACAGATTGGAGCACCACGGGTCAGATTTATTGGTACACGATCCGAAGCACGGATCCACGATACGACCTGATGCAACTACGGTCGATCGAAGACTGGGTACTTCTCAAAGAGTTCAAGTCTGTTCTGAACGTGGTCGACGTTTCCGACTTTGGCGGAACGGTGCGGGAGTACCAGATTAGAGTGGACCCGAACAAACTTGTATCCTACGGGCTAGGCATCGGCCAGGTGGAGCAGCAGTTATCAAATAACAACAACAATGCCGGTGGTAGCTTCGTTGAGCTTGGCATGCAGCAGATGAATGTCCGGGCGCTGGGGCTATTTAGAAGCGTTCAGGACATTGAGAATACCGTCCTGACCACCAAGAACGGGACGGCGCTACGAGTCAAGGACATCGCGGAAGTGCAGCAAGGCCCGATGATCCGGCTGGGCCACATGGCCAGGGCCAACCACATGCCGGACGGAAGCATCCTCGACGAGCCCGATGTTATCCAGGGCGGAGTTCTGATGCGTAAAGGCGCTGAGGAACAACCTACACTCGATGCAATTCACCAGAAAGTCGACGAACTGAATAATGGCATCTTGCCTCCTGGGGTGAAGGTCGTCCCTATGTTGGACCGGAGCGACCTGTTGCATTTCACCCTGCACACGGTGATGCACAACCTAGTCGAGGGCATGGTGCTCGTCACCATTATCCTGCTGCTGTTTCTGCTCAATGCTCGCGCGGCTCTTATCGTAGCTCTCACCATTCCGTTTTCCCTACTGTTTGCTTCGATTTGTCTGGACCTGAACCATATTCCTGCAAACCTTCTTTCGCTAGGTGCCCTGGACTTCGGCATGGTGGTGGATGGAGCGGTTGTGATGATGGAAAACATTATTCGCCACCTATCTCATATCCACGATCAAGACTCCCCTGATCGAAGGAAGACTACGGCCGAGATTATTCGCGAGGCTTGCCACGAGGTACAGCGGCCGGTGTTTTACGCCATTGCCATCATCATCACCGCCTACTTACCCATCTTCACCCTGCAGCGTGTAGAAGGACGGCTTTTCAGGCCTATGGCGTGGACGGTTGCTTTCGCCTTGTTGGGCGCGATGACATTCTCCATCTTCATCGTGCCGGTACTGGCCAGTATGTTCTTTCGCGGGGGCTTCAAAGAGCGGCGAAACCGCGTCATGGAGTTCATCACCAACGGCTATCGCAAACAAGTGCGCTGGGCGGTCGCCCATCGCTTCATAATGTTGGGAGTGGCTGCAATTTCACTGGCGGGGACACTCTATCTGGGATTTGGCGGCGTCATCGGAGCAGAATTCTTGCCTCACCTGGATGAAGGTGCCATCTGGGCTCGCGGTACGCTTGCCAACAGCACCAGCCTGTCGGAAGGTGAGAAATTTGCGGAGCAAGAGCGCTTCGTCTTTGCCTCGTTTCCCGAGGTCAAGACCGTTGTGTCCCAGGCAGGCCGGCCCGATGATGGAACCGACACCGGCGGCTTCGGGAATACCGAGTACTTTATCGACTTAAAGCCGCACGACGAGTGGCGTCCAATGTTCCATCGGAACAAAGAGGAACTGATCGCAGCAATGAACCTCGCAGCGCAAAAGTATCCGGGAGCTGTTTGGAACTTCTCGCAGCCAATTGAGGACAACGTCGGCGAGACGATGACCGGGACCAAAGGCTCGCTGGCACTGAAGATCTTCGGGGATGACCTGAGCGTTCTCGAGCAGAAGGGCGACCAGGTTGCCTCGGTAATGGCTGCGATTCCTGGCATGCACGACGTCAAGCTCCTGCGAGATTTCGGCCAGCCAAACCTCGATATTCAAATAGACCGTAAATTGGCGGCCCGTTTTGGGATCAACGTGGCGGACATCCAGGACGCAGTCCAAACGGCTGTGGGCGGAAATGCGGTCAGCCAGGTCTTGCTCAATGAGCAGCGCTATGACGTGACTGTACGCTACCAGGGGCAATACCGCGACACGCAGCAGGCGATCAGCAATATTCGCCTCCTTTCTCCTTCCGGGGAACGCGTCTCGCTAGCACAACTCTGCACGGTGCAGGTTAAGGATGGAGCATACGACATCTATCGAGAAGGCAATACTCGCTACATAGCAGTGACCTTCAATGTGCGGGGCAGGGATCTGGGCTCCACCGTCGAAGACGCCATCAAACAGATTAGCGACAAAGTGAAGCTGCCGCACGGTTACCGAGTGGACTGGTCGGGGGAATATGAGAGTGAAAAGAGGGCTGAGGCGCGTTTGGCTCTCATCATCCCAATCACCGTTCTCGTTATTTTTATCATCCTCTTCAGCATGTTCCGCTCCTATAAGTGGTCGCTCTTGATCCTCCTCAATGTTGGTATGGCTCGCATCGGCGGCTTGCTCGCCCTGCTACTCACTGGAACCTACCTCAGCGTGTCATCGGGGGTTGGTATGCTGGCGCTCTTCGGCGTCTCCGTCCAGACCGGCGTCATCATGGTCGAATACATCAACCAGCTTCGAGCGAGGGGCATGAATATCGTCGATGCTTCCGTGGAGGGCGCTGTTCTGCGACTTCGCCCCATCATGATGACCATGCTTGTGGCTACGCTTGGCCTGCTGCCGGCGGCGCTGTCGCACGATATCGGGTCAGACTCGCAACGGCCCTTCGCGATCGTGATTGTAGGAGGCTTGATCTCCGATCTGCTCCTCAGCATATTCCTGCTGCCCACTTTCTATGCATGGATCGCCAGGGATGACGATGACCTGCCAAAAGCCGAGGTGGTGCATGAATAGTTTGAGCGCATTTCCACCTCGCTCCCTCGAGTTCAGAGTATCCAGCGTCGTGTTCGCTCTCTTCTTCTGCGCCTCCAGTGCGAGCGCTCAGCAGGCGCGACAGCCTGGACAGGACGGAGTCTCAGGCCTGCCGCCAACACCACGTCCGCAACTACAACTCGCACAGGCCGCGATACCGGGTCTGCCATCAGCGCCGCCGGCAGGTGCGTCGGGCCTGACTTGGGACCAGGTGAAGGCGAAGTTTGAGGCGGCCAATCCGGTGTTGAAGTCCGACCAGGCCAACGTGGACGAGATGAAGGCCGAGGAGATCACGGCGTATCTGCGGCCGAATCCGCAGTTCACCATGACCGGTGACGGAACCGCGATCGCTCCGAAGAATGGCACCTGGCAGCCGCTGAAGGGGACCTACCTGATTCCCAACTTCAGCTATCTGCACGAGCGGGATCACAAGCGGGAACTGCGGCTACAGAGCGCGAAGGAAGGCACGCAGATCTCGACCTCGCAACATGAGGATCTCGACCGCACCATGCTGTTCACGCTGCGCTCGGCGTTTGTCGAGACGCTGGGGGCCAAGGCCGTGCTCGACCTGGCCAAGGCGGATCTGGACTACTACGACAAAATCATCGACATCAGCAAGGCACGCTTCAACGCCGGCGATCTGGCGCAGATCGATCTCGACCGCATCGAGTTGCTGCGTGTGCAGTACGAGTCGGAGATTCAGACGGCTATCGTGAACCTGCGTACCGCGAAGATCTCGCTGCTGCAACTGCTGGACGACCGCACTCCGGTGGACCAGTTCGACGTGAGCGGGCCGTTCGACTTTGCGAGCGACCTGAAGCCCTTGACCGACTTCGAGCAGGCGGCGCTGGATGCGCGTCCCGATCTGCGCGCCGCGGTCCAGGCGATCGAGCAGGCGAAGACCAACCATCAACTGGCGATTGCCAACGGTTCGACCGACCCGACGTTCGGCGCGTGGTACACCTACAACTCGTCGAACAACAACCCGAACGGACAGCAAACGCTGGGTCTGAGCGTAGAAGTTCCGCTGCGCATCTTCGACCGCAACCAGGGCGAGAAGCAGCGTACGCTGATTGACATCGACCGCAACCAGCAGTTGACAGACGCGGCGCGCGCGCAGGTGTTCAGCGACGTGGACTCGGCCTATGAGCAGGTGCGCAGTAATATCGCGCTGCTGGAGCCCTACAAGGCGCAGTACCGCGACCAGGCCACGCGGGTGCGCGACACAGTGACCTATGCCTACCAGCGCGGCGGCGCCTCACTGATGGACTTCCTGAACGCGCAGAGCGACTACCGCGTGGTGCAACTGGCCTACCTGCAACTGGTGGGCGCATACCTGACCGCCGCCGGTCAACTGAACCTCGCCGTCGGGCATGAGGTGATTCCATGAAAACCAGCAACTTCGTGCGATGCTCCCTGAATTTGATTGTGTGCTTGGCGATGACTGCGTGCGAGAAGAAGTTCAACCCGGCAGACGGCGCTCCCCCAGCGTCTCAAGTGGTTTCGGCCGGCGATATGAGCCTTGTGACTGTCGACAAGCCAGGCCAGTTCCCAGTGGTCGCGGCCGAGAAGGTGGAAGCGGCGGCGGAGTTGAACGTCACCGGATCAGTGTTTCCGGACATCGCGCGCGAGGTGCCGGTAATCTCGCTGGCCAGCGGGCGCGTCGTTGACATCAAAGCGCGGCTCGATGACACCGTGAAGAAGGGCGAGTTGCTGCTGAAGGTGCAGAGCCCGGACGTTACAAGTGCTTACACCGCGTATATGAAAGCGGTTAACGACGAGCAGTTGACCAACAAGGCCTACGTGCGCGCCAAGGACCTTTACGCACACGGCGCGACCTCGCAAGCGATGCTGGAGCAAGCCGAGGGAGCCGAAAAAGACAGCCAGACGGACCTGAAGGCTGCCGAAGAGCAATTGAAGACGCTCGGCATCGACAAGAACAATCCGCAGAGTATTGTGCCGGTGTACGCTCCGATTTCGGGCGTCATCGTGGCGCAGAACGTAACCAACGCCGCAGCGACGGGTGTCACTTATTCGGGCAATTCGACTGCCTTCACGATCGCCGACCTCTCCGTCGTCTGGATCGTGTGCGACGTGTATGAGAGCGACATTCCAAAGCTGCAACTTGGTCAGACAGCGAAGATCACGTTGAGCGCCTATCCCGACCGCACGCTGACCGGACACATCAGCGATATAGGCCCCATTCTCGACCCGAGCCTCCGCACTGCGAAGGTTCGCGTCGAGGTGGCCAACCCGGGCATCCTGAGGCTGGGGATGTTCGCCAGCGCGACCTTTGCCAGCAAGGCGAAAGAGAGTTATGCCGCTGTTCCGGCGTCCGCCATCCTGCACCTCCATGACCGCGACTGGGTCTTTACGCCGGCCGGTGGAAACCAGTTCAGGCGGGTCGCTGTGAACGCCGGTGAGATGTTGTCGGGGAACCGGCAGCGTATTCTGTCCGGCATTGCGCCCGGCCAGCAGGTAGTTTCGAACGTGCTCCAACTGGAATCGACGCTGGAGTCGCAATGATGCAGGCCAGGACTTCCGTGGGCCTTTAGAAAAGGTTCCAGAGCGCCTGGTTGTAGACCTCGTGGTGGTACTGGACCTCAGCTCCCTTGACGAATGTGCCCAACTGACGCGCGCAGCGGTCGGCGGAAGCCTGCTTCAGGTCGGCGAACCGGCCTTTCACGTCGTCGCCCAGAATTGTGCTGACCCACTCGGCGCTTCGGAAATCCGCAATCGCGTCGTAGATGTTGTCGGGAAGATAGCGCTCTGCCTGACGGAGGTTGTCGACCTTAGCGGTAGAGCCATCGATGCCAGTCTTGAACAGCGAATACAGCACCAGGTATGGGTTGGCGTCTGGCGCGACAGAACGCACCTCCACTCGCATCGACTTCGAATTCCCTATGGGCACGCGCACCATCGAGCCGCGATCTGTGGCTGAAGCCTTCAACTGGTTGGGTGCCTCGAAGTGCGGGTCCAGGCGGCGATACGCATTCACGCTCGGGTTCATGATGAGGCACAAGTCCAGCCCTGCGGTGAGGATGCGGTCGATGTACTCCCAACCGAAAGACGAGAGCTTCTCCAGGCCCTTCTCATCCCAGAACAGATTCTTGTTGCCCTCGGAGATTGACATGTTGGTGTGCATGCCGCTGCCGTTGACGCCTACTACTGGCTTGGGTAGAAAGCACGCCGTGTAGCCCATGTTGGCTGCAACCTGGCGGCAGAGCAACTTGTACAGCTGTATCCGGTCGGCTGCGGCGACTACTTCGCCGTAGCTGTAATTGATCTCGAACTGGCTAGGCGCTACCTCGGGGTGGTCCTTCTCGTTGCCGAAACCCATCGCGCGCTGCACCTCCGCCGCGGCGTCAATGAACTTACGCAGCGGGTCCAGCGGCAGCGAGTGGTAGTACCCTCCGGTGTTGACGAACTCGAACTTGAGTGTCTGATGGTAGCTCTTCTCGGCGTCGTGACCGGCGAACAGGAAGCCTTCAATCTCGTTGGCGGCGTTCAACGTCCAGCCCTTATCGGTGTACAGGGTGTCGGAGTAATTCTTCAGTACACCGCGCATGTCGGCCGCGTACGGCTCGCCGCCCTTGTCAATCACCATGCCGAAGACCAGCACTTTGCCCGTACCGAAGACATCGGCGGGAACCCAGTAGAACGCGCTCCAGTCGATTCCCAGGCGAAGGTCGCTCTCTTTCTGCGCCGTGAAACCGCGAATGGAGGAACCATCGAAGGTCAGGTTGTCGTAGCTGTTTATCAGGAACTTCTTATCGTAGTCGAGAAGATGAATACGGCCTTCAAGGTCTGAGAACATCACCGTGACCGCCTTGATGTGTTTCTCATCGGCGAGGTACTTGATGCGGTCTTCGCGAATCTGGTCGGCCGGCACACGGTTCAGGCGGTCTGCTTTGGCTTGAAGGTTCAGTTCCTCCAGATCGTCATAGCTCAGGGCCAGAAAGCTGCGGTACTCACTCGGCATGAATATTCCTCCCTGCGGGACGTTCTGTAGTCGTGGGGTACACGCCAAAGCTAGCGGCAGAGAGATAAGGAATCTATAAAGATCGTGGCGCGGCCGGCTTAACGCACGCAGAGGTGGAAAGCGATTGAGCTCTCCACCTCTGCGTGAGTAGGCCGCTGAACTAAGGCCGCTGAACTAAGGCTTTGGAACCGTATTGATCGTTTTCAGGATGCGTGAGATAACCTGATACGGATCGGCCTCGGAGTTAGGACGGCGATCCTCGAGATAGCCCTTGTAGCCGTTCTTGATGAAGTTAACCGGCAGCCGGACTGAAGCGCCGCGATCGGAAAGTCCATAGCTGAACTTGTCGATCGCCTGCGTCTCGTGCAGGCCGGTCAAGCGAAGGTGGTTGTCCGGTCCGTACACCGCAATGTGCTCGGGAACGTACTTCTCGAACGCCTTCATCAGTGCTTCCAGGTACTCCTTGCCGCCAACCTCGCGAATGAACTTCGTCGAGAAGTTGGTGTGCATGCCTGATCCGTTCCAGTCGCCCTTGATTGGCTTGCAATACAACTCAAAATCGACATCGTACTTCTCGCAGAGCCGCGCCATCAGGTAACGCGCTACCCACACATCGTCGGCGGCCTTGGCGGACCCTTTGGCGAAGATCTGGAACTCCCACTGTCCCTTGGCAACCTCAGCGTTGATGCCTTCGTGGTTGATACCTGCGGCCAGGCACAACTCCAGGTGCTCTTCAACGATCTGGCGAGCGATGTTGCCCATGTACATGTAACCAACGCCGCAGTAGTAAGGGAACTGCGGAATGGATGGGTGGCCATCCTTCGGGAAGCCCAGCGGGCGCCCATCCCGGTAGAGAAAATACTCCTGCTCGAATCCTACCCAAAGGTCTGGGTCTTTCTCGATGGTGGCGCGAAAGTTAGTGGAGTGCGGGGTACCGTCCGGGTGCATGACCTCGCTGAGAACGATAAATCCGTTCTTGCGGCTGGCGTCGGGGTATAAAGCCACAGGATGCAGAATGCAGTCGGAGCTTTTTCCCTCGGCCTGCATGGTGGAACTGCCATCAAACCCCCAGAGGGGCATGTCTGCGAGAGTCGGCTCCTTGTCAAATGACTTGATTTGAGTCTTCCCGCGCAGCCCTGGGACTGGTTTCTTGCCATCAAGCCATATGTATTCCAGTTTGTATTTAGCCATAGTATTGCTGACTCCTCCCTGCAAAGGGTTCTATTTTGGGGGTACACAACCAAGCTAGCGGGGGGGACATAAAGAATCCATAAAGATTTCTGTGGGATGGGCGGGAAGTTACGTTTTTCCTTACCGATGGGGACGCAGCAGCATCATTACCCCGAACAGAACAAACGGAATCAGAGCCAGCCCTACCTTGAACAGGATATTCCGCATCGAGGTGGACTTGCGCTTCTGCCAGTCGGTCAACTCGGACCTCACAGCCACACCAACCTGGTCCAGGTGCTCCAGGTCCTGGGCAAAGGAGTGGGCCGATGGGTAACGGTTCTTGGGCTCGCGCTCAAGTGCCCGGTAGAGAACCTCCTGTAGTTCCGGGCTAATGCTCGGCTCTGCCTCGCGTGGAGGTAGCGGATAGTTGATCAGGCGATCGTTCATCACCGCCAGCGGCGACGGACCGGAAAAGGGTGTCTTGCCAGAAAGCATCTCGTACAGCATTACACCCACCGCATACAGATCCGATCGCGCGTCTCCCCGCTTGCCCCGGACCTGTTCTGGAGAAATATAGTCCGGGCTGCCCAGCGCCTGGGTAAAGCCGGCGTAGGTCAGCCGCTTGGCGCCGGCCTGCGACGCGATGCCGAAGTCAATCAGCTTGATGCCGTCGTCAGGGTCGAGCATGATGTTCTCGGGCTTCAGATCGCGGTGCACCACGCCATTCTTGTGGATATATTCCAGTGCGTTCAATATCCCTAGCGTGATCTTGAGTGCACGCGCGGTCTGCATCTTGCCCTGCTCAAACATCACCTGGCGCAGCAGTCGCCCGTCCACCCACTCCATCACCATGTAAACCCTCGATCGGTCGTCGTCGGGGTAGATGCGCATTACATTGGGGTGGTTCAGCGCCAGGCCAATGGCCTCCTCGCGTTGGAAGCGGTCGAAGAGGGCCGGGTCCGCCTCCATGGCGAAGTGCGGGACCTTCAGCGCTACCTGACGCCCGTCCCGTACATCGGTTGCGCGGTAGATCGAGGCCATCCCGCTGTCGGCGACGGCCTCTTCAATGCGGTAGTGATCCAGTTGCTGGCCGGCTTCAAGAGTTGCGGGAAGGCTCATGGGCTCGCTTTCTTCCGTTCAAACATGCCTGGCCTTCGGTACTGGGTTCGCGGCCGTGCGGTGGATTCTCTGAGTATAAATGGGCAAACTAGGCCGGGTTAGTTAAGAAGTAGTAGAGGGGGAAGTCGCTTCCTGACATCCGTCACCGATCTCCTGAGAACTTGAACCAGCCAGGGAATTAGCGCCATCCTACGGCACAAAGACGGATACTCCGGCGACAATGCACGCTGGAGGCGGGGAGGTAATGGGGCTTATTGACTGAGAGTGGCGGAGCGGCCAGCGGCGACGCCGGCCGCATGGTCTACATCACGACCTGTTTCACTTGGTATGCCGGGAATGTAGAGCTTTGCTCTTCGAGCTTCGCGTCCGAATTGTACTGATCTGCGCGCCCGTCGGACGACGCGGCACGGAGATCCTCAAGCAGCTTGCGCTCGTCGAACATGCGATGAATCGAGGCAACGGCAGCAGGAAACGCTGAGGCTGCGACTGGACGCGAGAAGTAGTAGCCCTGTGCCTCGTCGCAACTGCGTTCGGCCAGGAACCTGAGGTGGTCCGGCGTCTCGACGCCCTCGGCAATCACCTTGATGCCGAGGTGGTGCGACATCGCTACGATGGTCCGAACCACGGTGGCGGCGTTCGGCTCGGTGACGGCCTTCATCACGAAACTCTGGTCGATCTTCAGCCGGTCGACGGGATACTGCAGGAGATAGGAGAAGCTGCAGAACCCTGTGCCGAAGTCGTCGATCGCAACGCGTGAGCCGCGCTGGCGGATCAACTGCAACTTCTCGAGGTTCGAGGCCGAGTTGATCATCAGCGTATTCTCAGTGAGCTCGAGTTGCAGATTCTTGGGGGGAAGTCCGCTGACCTCGAGCGCCTCGTCGATCACCTGCAGCAGGTTCGGCTGTTCGAACTGGCGCGGCGACAGATTCACCGACACTGAGAGTTCCATACCAAGTTCATTGCAAAGAGCCTTGGCCTGGACGCAGGACTGTCTCAACGCCCACTCGCCGATGGCAATGATCAAGCCGGTGTCTTCCGCCAGTGGAATGAACGTCGAGGGCGCAATCACGCCTAGCTTGGGGTGGTGCCAACGCAGCAGAGACTCCATGCCGATGACGCGGCCCGTGGTCAACGAGACCAGAGGCTGATAGTGGAGAAAGAGTTCCTCGCGAACCAGCGCGTGACGCAGCGCCGTGTCCATGGACAGGCGCTCCTGTGACTCTTTCAGCATCGCTTCAGAGAACACCTGGAACTGGTTGCGGCCATTCTCCTTTGCGGCATAAGTCGCCGCGTCAGCGCGCTCCAGCAGGCTGTCGACATCCTCGGCGAAGTCGGGATAGACGCACACGCCAACACTGGCCGTGAGGTTGACTTCCATTTCGCCAACCTGCGCGGTGCTGGAAACACGGTCGACCAGCCGCTTGGCGCATCGTTCCACGTCGAACATGGTGGCAATATGCGGCATCACCACAACGAACTCGTCGCCGCCCAGACGGCCTAGAGTATCCGATCGCCGCAGTGACAGGCGCATGCGTTCGGCCATGCCAACGATGATCTCGTCCCCGGCTCGGTGTCCGAGCGAGTCGTTCAGGCGCTTGAAGTGGTCAAGGTCGACGACGAATACAGCGACCTTGCGCCCATGCAGCATCGCCTTCTCAATTGCTTCGGCTATGCGCTCACGCAGCAGCGTGCGTCCCGGCAGGCCGGTGAGCTGATCGTGCGACGCCATGTGATTCAGGTAGGTCATCAGCTGTTTTCGTTCCGTGATGTCCGACGCGATTGCGATGAATCCGCTGACAATGCCGGCGCCGTCCTTCACCGAGGTCACGGCCACATGCACCGGCAGAGTCGAACCGTCGTTGCGGACGTAGGTCCACTCGCGCTCGTCGACCTCTCCGTGTGCAGCCTTGGCCGTGATCAGGTTGAAGCCGTTTAGCTCGGGCTCATCGGTAGGCAGCGTCTCTTCCGATCGACGCGTCAACTCGCTGGGGTCGTGCAGGGTCGTAATCGAAATCTTGGCAATAAGGTCTGCGCGCTTGTATCCGGTCAGCCGCTCTGCTGCGGAGTTCATGGCCCGGATCACGCCCTTCGCATCCGTCTCGATGATGCTGAAAGGAGCATTCTCAAAGACGGAGTTGCTGAAGTTCGACAGCGTCCGGTAGCGCTCTTCGCTGGCTTTGATGTCGGAGGCATCGCTGGTTCGGATGGCGACGCCGTCGCCAAGCTTGGTCACTCGCTGGCGCAGCCATAGCTCCTGGCCGCCTTCCTGTGGAAGAGCGTACTCCTCGGACAATGGCTCGCCGTCAACTACCACCTTGCGATACTTGTCGAACATTCCGTTCGTGCGATTGGCAGGGAAGAGCACGCACAGGTCCTGGTTCAGTAGCTTCGCCCGCTCTGTCTTCAGCAACCCTTCAGCGTGTGCGTTTACGTAGACGAAGCGGAAGTCCACTATCTCGTCCGACTTGTTTCTGATCGCATCGAAGATGAAGAATGCATCGGGACTCGTCTCAGCGGCCGCGATGAAGCGCGCATCTTCTTCATCGGCGCGGCGATTAGCGATGGAGTGGTTCCTCTCACGCCAGATCAAGAGAACCATGGCGAGGAAGGTTGTTCCCCAGAGGAAGGCATTGGCCGTGGACGATACCAGCGTGTGACGGCTCTCGCCAAGCCGGGCAAATAGCAGCAGCAGCGCAAGCGACCCCGCCCCCACGCGGATCATTTGCGAGCTTCGATACTGCCTAAGCCAGTGTTTGATCAAGACTGCCTGCCCTTCCAATACCCCACAGTGACAGAAAACATGCGTCACTTCTGGTGCTCAAATAGCTGGGATTGCTCAGGTTCGAGCGTCAAGTAAGGCTAGCATCCGCGGAGCCGAATGGAACTACACCGCATAGTGCCAGGGCTACAACTTCCGGGCCATTTGCACGGGGTGTAAGTATCTAATTAGTAATGGGTTGGACTTCGCAGCGTACCTTGTTTGTAGTAGCGTGCGACTCACCAAGCCAGACCGTGTGATCATGGTCACAGGTATGCGATCTACCGATCCTGCGCCGCTGGATCGAGCATGTTGCGGGGAAGGTCTATTTCTCTGGCTCGTTCGCAGCCATCCAGCCATGCAACTGCATCCAGTGCTCCAGCAGCAGCGGCCAGACTTGCAGCTCGCCTAGCCCTTTCAGGCCCTGCCCCATGCCCGTCCCGTGCGGGCCAAGCTCGAAGATATGCAACTCCACTGGAACTCCTGCGCGCTTGAGAGCATCGTAGTAGGCGGTCGCATTCAGTGAATTCACCGTCTGGTCTCCGGTGGTCGAGTAGATAAAGCTCGGCGAGGTGTCTTTGGTGACATGCCTTGCATAGGAAATCTTGTCCAGCGTCTCCGGCGATAGGTTTTCTCCCATCAGCGCCCTCTCCATATTCCCCGGCCGCGGCACAGAGTTATCCATGGTGAGCCGCGCATACGAGAAAATGGCAAAGTCTGGATGAGCATTCACGCGTTCGACCGGATCTGCACTCGCCCTGTCCCGCTCGGCGGGTTCGGTTGCGAGATAGCCGGCCAGGTGCCCGCCTGCCGAGAATCCCCATACTCCGATCTTCTCAGGGTCGATTCCAAATTCTGCCGCGTGGCTGCGCACGTAGCGCACCGCGCGGGCGCCGTCCAGCATGGGAGCGGGATAGTGGTACGCAGGCGAGAGCCGGTACTGGAGCACGAACGTTGCGATCCCACGCGCCGTCAACCACCTCGCTTCCGTCGCGCCTTCCTTTTCCATTACTACGTGCGTGTATCCACCGCCGGGCAGGACGATGACGGCCGACCGGACTCCCGCGCCCGCCGCTGGGTAGTAGTAAAGCTTTGGCACATCGATGGGCGCCGAACCCCTGGCCAAAGGCGCGCCATTGGGCCACAGTGTCAACACCTTTGCGAAGCCCGAAGGAGGCGGATCACCAGCGTTGGACAGGCGCACCGGTGCGGGCGTCTGGGCTATGCCTGGGGCCAAAGCCAGCAAAAAGATAGCGAACAGAAAAGGGATGCGATTCATTACCCTGCCAGCATACCGGGAGTTCAGTTGGCTGCCGCAAAATTCTGTGGGCCGCCCGCAACCGTTTGTTCCCAAATCCGTCTATCGTCAAGTGATGAGCATCGCGAGATTTCCAGGCAGTCCTTTGTGGATGGCATCGGTGCTTCTAGCCGCTGGAAGCGTCATGCCGATGCAAGCGCAGCCCACGCTCAAGACGAAGACTGCGCCTGCCGATCCTGCTCCAGCTTCGACGGCGGCCACGCAGAACTCAGACGCGCGGCTAGTCAACATCCCTGTAGTCGTCCTCGACAAGCGGGGCGCTCTGGTCAAGGACCTGACCAAGGACAACTTCGAGATAAAGGTCGACAACCGGCCACAGACGATTCACTCCTTCAGCGTCGATACTGACCTTCCTCTGACTTTGGGTCTGGTGGTCGACACCAGCATGAGCCAACGCGATGCGATCGACGACGAGCGGGTAGCAAGTACAGCCTTTCTGAACGAGATGCTCGCCGCCCCGGCCAGCCGCGATAAGGCTTTTGTCGTTCAGTTTGCCCAGCAGACTGACCTTCTGCAGGACACCACTGATTCAAAGACGCTCCTACAGTCGGCGTTGAAGCAACTGGATACGGCTCGAGCTTCTGGCAAATCGGGCGGCGATCAGTCGGGATCCGAACCCGTTGGGACCGCTGCGGGACGCGCTCGTCGCGACGCCAACACGCTGTACGATGCGCTCTTCCTGTCGTCGAACGAGGTGATCGGCAAGCAAAAGGGCCGTAACGTACTGATCGTCCTCTCCGATGGCATT
>Ga0302267_10003885_pt1 | contig 16792 bp, 17 predicted proteins | sample III_Bog_E1_3_FD_194555 | JGI IMG/M metagenome (GOLD analysis project Ga0302267, IMG submission 194555) | Peat permafrost microbial communities from Stordalen Mire near Abisko, Sweden - III_Bog_E1_3 | ecosystem: Environmental > Terrestrial > Soil > Wetlands > Peat | place: Sweden: Abisko... | reverse complement strand
CCCTTGGATTTCGCCTTCCGGAAAAACGTATCGGTGTGGAATTCCGTCGCAGGCATCCCGGCGCTGCTCGAGGGATTCGGGCAGGTGCGGGACGGGGCTCTTCCCGAGGTGCGACTCTCGGTGTTCGGTGGCGAGAAGCTGACCTGGAATGCCGTGCAGACGTGGAAGAGGATCGCCCCGAGGACTCGCTTCGCGAACATGTACGGCCCTACCGAAACGACCATCGCCATCACCACCTTCGCGATCCCGTTGGAATTCCCGGAAAGCTCCTGCCATCTGGGGATCGTGCCCATCGGCAAGCCCTTCCCAGGCCAACGGACCGAGGTCCGTCGGGTGGACGGGACGGTTTGCGATCCCTACGAGGAGGGGGTGCTTTGGCTGGGCGGTGACCAGCTCACCGCGGGGTATCTGGACCCCGAGAAGACCGCGGAGCGCTTCGTACCTCGCGACGGCGAACTTTGGTACCGATCAGGCGACATCGTATTCGCCGACCACGGCGGGAATCTCCATTTCCTGCGACGGGAGGACGATCAAGTCAAGGTCGCGGGCTTTCGGATCGAACTGGGCGAGATCGAAGCAGCTCTCCTGCACGAGACCAGCGCCGCCTTCGCCTTTGTAGATGCCGCACCGCTCCGAGGCGAATTGGACGAGATCGTCTGCGTGCTTCCCACGGCCTTCGCACCACGGAAGAAGGCCTTGCGCGAAGCCCTCCGGGCCGTGCTCGAGCCCCATAAATTGCCGAAGGTCTGGAAGTTCCAGGATTCCCTGCCGCTCAATGCCAACGGCAAGATCGACAGGGCCGCGCTGAGGGCGAGCTGGAAAATCGCCGGCTGATCCGGTCGGAAGGTCACCGCAACCGCGACGTGTCGCGTACACCTCCGTAAGCCGCGGATCTCGCCAGGGTGGCGTAGGTCCGGAGCCAGGTGGTGACCGGGCGTTCCCGCGATACCGGATGCCATGCCAGGGGCCCCCGCGCCTCCTGGGCAAGACGGCGTTCCGCCAGATCCTCGTCCGAAACCGCGACCCGGATGGACCGGCCGGGGATGTCGATCTCGATCGTGTCTCCTTCCTGGACCAGGGCGATGTTCCCTCCTTCCGCGGCCTCCGGACTGACGTGTCCGATGGAAAGGCCCGAAGTGCCCCCCGAAAATCGACCGTCGGTTACCAGTGCGCACACCTTCCCCAGCCCCTTCGACTTGAGGAAGCTCGTGGGGTAGAGCATTTCCTGCATGCCGGGACCGCCCATGGGTCCTTCGTGGCGGATCACAACCACGTCGCCAGGACGGATCTTGTCTGCGAGGATCGCCTGCACGGATTCCTCCTGGCTCTCGAACACCCGGGCCGGCCCCGAGAACCGCAGGATGGACGCGTCCACGCCCGCGGTCTTCACCACGCAGCCGTCCACCGCGATGTTCCCCTTCAGGACCGCGAGGCCTCCGTCGGGGCTGTAGGGGTGGTCGGCGTCGCGGATGCACCCCTGTTCGCGGTCGAGATCCGCCGAATCGTATCTGCTGTCTTGGCTGAAAGGGACCAGGGTCGCCACGCCTCCCGGAGCCGCGTTCCAGAAGGAGACCTTGGACGGATTCCGCCGCACATCCCATTCGGATAGGTAGGAGCGCACGTCGGGGCTGTGGACCATCGGAAGATCGGCGTGCAGGAGTCCCGCGCGCTCGAGTTCGCCCAGGATCGCGGGGACGCCCCCCGCGCGGTGGACGTCCTCCAGGTGGTACTTCTGGCTGGAGGGGGCGACCTTGCAAAGGTGCGGGACGCGCCGCGAAAGGCGATCGATGTCCTCCATGGAGAAGCCGTTGCCCGCTTCCTGGGCCGCGGCGAGGAGGTGGAGGATGGTGTTGGTGGAGCCGCCCATCGCGATGTCCAGGCTCATGGCGTTCTCGAAGGCCCGGAAGGACCCGATGCTGCGCGGGAGCACGGATTCGTCCCCCCCTTCGTAGTGGCGGCGCGCGAGTTCGACGATCAGTCGACCGGCGCGCCGGAAGAGGCCTTCGCGCTCCTTGTGGGTGGCGACCAGCGTTCCGTTTCCGGGCAGCGACAACCCCAACGCTTCCGTGAGGCAGTTCATGGAATTCGCCGTGAACATGCCCGAGCAGGATCCGCAGGTCGGGCAGGACGACCGCTCCATGTCCTCCACGTCCTGGTCGGACACCTTCTCGTCGCCCGCCGCGATCATGGTGTCGATCAGGTCCAGACCGTGCTCGATGGACGCGGTGCGTCCGGCCTCCATGGGGCCACCCGACACGAAGACGGCTGGAATGTTCAGGCGCAACGCGGCCATCAGCATGCCCGGAGTGATCTTGTCGCAGTTGGAGATGCAGACCATCGCATCCACGGCATGTCCGTTGCACATGGTCTCCACGGAGTCGGCGATGAGCTCCCGGCTGGGCAGGCTGTAGAGCATGCCCCCGTGGCCCATGGCGATGCCGTCGTCCACGGCGATGGTGTGGAATTCCCGCCCGATGCCTCCCGCCGCCTTGATCTCCGAGGAGACCAGTTCGCCCAGCTCCTTCAGGTGGACATGGCCGGGGACGAACTGCGTGTAGGAGTTCACGACGGCGATCAGGGGCTTCTTGAAATCCTCGTCCACCAGCCCGGTGGCGCGCCAGAGCGCGCGGGCACCGGCCATCTCGCGGCCCTGGAACGTGGTGGCGGATCTGTATTTGGGCATCGCTCGGCTCCTGGTTCCTGTGGGTGTGGAAAGATACCCGTCGGAGCGCGGCGCGCGCCGGGGATGGCCGGACACCGATCGGCTATCTTGACCGACGACCATGCCGAACACGAAACCGGATTCGCTCGACCTCTCTCCCCGCCGCGACGACCCGACGCTGCGGGACCTGCAGTCCACGACCGACGAATGGATCCGGACCGTCGGGGTCCGGTACTTCTCCGAGCTCACCAACCTCGCCCAACTGACGGAAGAAGTCGGGGAACTCGCCCGGTTGATCTCCCGGACCTACGGCGAACAGAGTTTCAAGGATTCCGACAAGGACAGGGATCTGGGCGAGGAGATGGCCGACGTCCTCTGGGTCCTGCTCTGCCTGGCCAACCAGACCGGCGTGGACCTCACGGCGGCCTTCCGGGCCAGGCTCGAGAAGAAGACCTCGCGCGACAAGGACCGCCACCGGAACAATCCGAAGCTCTCCGGCTGAAACTTCCCGTCAGGGAGAGTGGACGACGAAGAAGACGTCCGGTTCCCCCTGGGTCGGCGAGGAAGTGGGTCGCGCTTTGCAGTACTGTGCCCCTCCGAGCGAATCGGTGCAGCTTCGCAGGACGGCTTCGTTCGCCCAAAGACGCGATGGAGGACTGCTCCACTGGCCAGAGTTGGTGGAGTCCAACGTGGCGACCCAACCCTGGAACATCCAGTCGCCGGAAGGAGCTGTGATGTCCGCGGTTCCAGGCAGCAAGCTGGTCCTCCTGCCGGTGAAGACGAGGAGGACGCTGTCGGTTCCCGTCACGCTCTGCGTGGTATCCGGATGCTTTACGGAATCCCACTCGATCCGGAAGACCTGGAACCGGAAGGCGGCCACCGCAGGGCCAGGCACGGGCACCACCGACTGGATCGTGTCCGTCGCTCCGAAGACCCCGACCCCGAGAGGGCGGTTCCTCCGGGAATTCTGCACCGAAGGGGCCTGCAGATCCAGGCAAGGCATGATGCCCACGATGGCCTTCCCCCGGTCCTGCAGGTAGGTGAGGGAGTGGGAGCAGTCCGAGGTGTCGCGGAACGGGACCCCGGCGAGTCCCTGACGGGATCCGGCGGCGATCGAATCGCTCCATGCCTCCACGATCCAGAGGCCCGAGCGCGGCAACCGGAACCCTTCTTCCGAAGTGTCAGGCACTTCGAGGCTGTCCCGGGCCGTGTCGGTGCCGTCCACCTTCCACAGCCGCCAGAAACGGGCGGAGACGGGCGAGAGATTCGTGTCCAGCAACCGCGCCATGGGCTGCGGAAAATCGCTGCCGGTCCCGCCGGCGGAATTCGCATCTCCACACCCCGCCAGAAGTGCGGCTCCGACCAACGCCAGCCCGAATCCTCTATTCATCCGCCGCACGGAGGAATGGTATCAATTGGAAGTTGACCTGGACCACCTGTTCCAGCGGTCCATCGTCGGTCGCCGTGTCGGCGAGCAGATCCAACCGGAATTGGCGCAGTTGGTCGTTCAACTTCTGGAGGCGATGGCGGCTGACGGCAAGGGTGACGGAGCTGACCTGGGTGTCCGCCGAGGGCTCTCCCTCCAAGCGGTCCAAGGCATGGAGGAGCATCTGCCGTTTGATGTTGCGCACGAGCGAAGCGTCCACGTCGCCGGGCACGATCCTCGGCGTGGATGTCCGGTAGGTGCCCTCCTTGGACTTTTCCAACATCCCCAGGTCCGCGGGCACCGCGGGGCGCATCGCGGCACCGATCCTGGCCGGATCGCCGCCGAAACGCGCCAATCCGGCGGCTTCCCGCACGATGACGTGCACCCAGTCGCTGTAGTACTTCGCCTGGGCCTGCCGGACCGGGGAAAATTCCCGCCGCGCCTGGAGCAGCAGGAGCTTGCGGAAGCATTGGGCCTTGCGTTCCGGATCCGATTCCCGGTTGTAGCGCACCAGTTCGCGGAAGTAGTCCGCCGCGTCCTCCACCAGGCCGATCGCGAAGAGGAACTTCTCGACGGAGTCGTCGGAGATGTTCCTGCGTCCCTCGATGACGTCGCGCAGGAAGGACATGGAGGAAAATCCCGCCTTGCGCGCGAAGGAACGGTAGGAGAATCCGCGGGTCGCGATCTTCTTCCATTCGTACCAGCCCCGCAGGAACTCCCTGTGGTCCAGAAAGGAGAACACCACCGGAGGCGGAGGCGTACCTGGTCGTGGCGAAGAGAGGGCCATCGAGCGAAGTGTACCCCCGCCTCGGGGGCCGCGCCTCGGCTTGCTGGAACGTCGGGCCCAATCCGTACGCACCAAGCGTGCGGGTTCCAGAAGGCGGGAAACGAGAGAAGCCACCCTCTTGTGGAGGATGGCTTCGCGCTGGTTCCTGACATTTTGGTAGGGGAGAGGATGTGCAGAGAGTGAAGTGTGGAGCGGACCTGCCGGATGGGTCAGATCGTTTGCTCCGCGTGTTGATTTGTTTACTCCTTAGAAAGGAGGTGATCCAGCCGCACCTTCCGATACGGCTACCTTGTTACGACTTAGCCCCAATCAAAGATCTCGCTTTAGGCGCTGGCCTCCGGTAAAGGTTGGCTTGGCGACTTGGAGCGCTCTCTTCTTTCGTGGCTTGACGGGCGGTGTGTACAAGGCCCGGGAACGTATTCACCGTGGCATGCTGATCCACGATTACTAGCGATTCCAGCTTCATGGAGGCGAGTTGCAGCCTCCAATCCGAACTGTGGACGGCTTTAAGGATTAGCTCCGCCTCGCGACATTGCATCCCATTGTACCGTCCATTGTAGCACGTGTGTAGCCCTGGGCGTAAGGGCCATGAGGACTTGACGTCGTCCCCACCTTCCTCCGCGTTGTCCGCGGCAGTCTCCCTAGAGTGCTCGGCATGACCCGTTAGCAACTAAGGACGAGGGTTGCGCTCGTTGCCGGACTTAACCGAACATCTCACAACACGAGCTGACGACAGCCATGCAGCACCTGTGCGGGGTGTCTCCGAAGAGAAAAGTCGATCTCTCGACCGGTCACCCCCATGTCAAGCCCAGGTAAGGTTCTTCGCGTTGCATCGAATTAAACCACATGCTCCACCGCTTGTGCGGGCCCCCGTCAATTCCTTTGAGTTTCACCCTTGCGAGCGTACTCCCCAGGCGGAACACTTACTGCGTTAGCGACGACACCGGAAGGAACCCCTCCCGACATCTAGTGTTCATCGTTTACAGCGTGGACTACCAGGGTATCTAATCCTGTTTGCTCCCCACGCTTTCGAGCCTCAGCGTCAGTATTGGCCCAGTCAGTCGCCTTCGCCTCTGGTGTTCTTTCCGATCTCTACGCATTCCACCGCTACACCGGAAATTCCACTGACCTCTACCATACTCAAGAACCGCAGTCACAAAGGCAAGTTCCGGGTTGAGCCCGGAGATTTGACCCCTGTCTTGCAGTTCCGCCTACGCTCCCTTTACGCCCAGTAATTCCGAACAACGCTTGCACCCCCTGTATTACCGCGGCTGCTGGCACAGAGTTAGCCGGTGCTTCCTTCATGACTACCTTCAATCCCGGGGCTTTCCACTCCCCGAAACCTTATTCATCATCGACAGAGGTTTACACACCGAAATGCTTCATCCCTCACACGGTGTTGCTGCGTCAGACTTTCGTCCATTGCGCAAAATTCCCTACTGCTGCCTCCCGTAGGAGTCTGGGCCGTATCTCAGTCCCAATGTGGCCGATCACCCTCTCAGGCCGGCTACCCATCGTCGCCTTGGTGGGCCTTTACCCCGCCAACTAGCTAATGGGCCGCGAACTCATCCTCGAACGTTCCAATTGGAACTCTCTTAGTCCAACCATGCGATCAGACTAACCTACCCGGTATTAGCAGCTCGTTGGAACTGTTATCCCAGATTCGAGGGCAGATTGTTCACGTGTTACTCACCCGTCCGCCGCTGACGTATTGCTACGCCCGCTCGACTTGCATGTATGAGGCACACCGTCAGCGTTCGTTCTGAGCCAGGATCAAACTCTCCAATCAGTCCATCCTTGCTCTCTTAAAGCGCTCACGCTTACTTCTCTCTCCTCAATCTCAAAGTCCTAAAACTAAAAGACCTGCACATCTCTTCCCTACCAAAATGTCAAAGATCGTCTCCAGGCGAAGGGGTGGGCCTTGCGGCCGACTTCTCGTCGGAGGGAGAGTAAACATACGGAGGCTCAGGAACGAATGCAAGGGGGGAAGCCCAAGAAAATCGACTCCGAACGTCCCCGCGCTCCTTGGATTCACATGTCGTACAGCCCACCGTCGAAGGAAGGCTCGCCCATGGCGCCTCCCGGCCCTCCCAAGGCGTCCTCGCCGTAGGCGTCGGATACGATCTGCTCGACCTTTTCGGGGTCCTCTCCGGACTCCAGCCGTCGGATCGCCTCCTGCATCGCGGGATCTCCGGAACCCTCCCCGGTGATGGCGGCCAATTCCCGCATCATCCGACCCATGGACCGCCCGTCGTTCTCGTCCATGGATTCCATGCGCGACATCAGGTCCATCATCCTCGCCTCCACGAGAGGGTTGTCGGGATCGGGTCCCGAAGCCGAAGGTCCGTCCCGGTGGTCGGTCGCGGGATCGGAGGCAGATTCTCCCTTGGACGAGGACCGTCCCATCGCGAACCGGCTCATCTGCCGGGACATCGGCGCGTGTTCCGGATGCTTGGGGCAGGGAGGCACCTTCTCCGGCTCCACCCGCTTGGAAAAGAACTGGTAGACGGCGTTGCAGTCCCTGCAGACGAACTCGTAGATGGGCATCGGGAAGACTTCTCCGTTCAGAGGTCGAGATCGAGGACGGAAACGTGTTCGAACGCCTCCCGAACCTTGATCGAGGCCGCTTGGTGTTCGGGGTGGGGGCCGTAGGCGGCGAGGGATCGCGCATCCAGGAAATCCATGGAGAACCCGTGGGTGTAGCCGTCCTGCCGCTCGAGGGGGGCGAGATTCGCGCTCCAGTGGAAATCGACGAGCCCGTGAACGCGACCGACCAGGGCGGCGAGAGATCGACGAGCGGCTTCGATCGAATCGGCGGAGGCGTCGGCCTTGGGCCGCAAAAGCAGGATGTGCCGTACCATGGTCCGAGAAAATACTGCAGGAACCCTCCGAAAGCGCGGTCCCGTCCGAAAGGCGAGGTCTCGATGCGTCCATCCCGGCGCCGGGTGTCCCGTCCGAGATATCTTTGTGACATGCTTGGAGCTCAGTCCCACGGCCCGCTGGTCCTGCCCCTCGCCCGTTGGACGGGATCCACCGGGGAGGTGCGACTGGTCGCGAAGGCCTCCGAGTGTCCGGGCCTACGGGAAACCGACGTCGTCGGAGACGTCCGCGTCGAGGGCCACGCCGACATCAACCCCGCCCAGATCGTGGTGAAGCTGCTGGTGCGATGCCGAACGCTCGAGATCTGCGGGCGGAGTCTCGTGGAATTCGAGCATCCGTTGGAATTTCCGGTCCACATCCTGCTGCACAGGTCCTCGTCCGTCCAGGGTGTCGTGTGGGAAGAGGACGGGGACGAAGCCTTCGAGGCGAGCATTTCCGAAGATCTCCACGAACTGGACATCGAGGAGGTCCTCAGGCAGGCCGTGGTCCTGGAGCGCCCCATCTCGCCGATCAAGCCGGGGACGCCGCTTCCCGAAGGGGTCCTGGAGGAGGATGGGGGGGCGGCCATCGATCCGAGGTGGGAGGCCCTGCGCAAGATTCGGGGGGATCTCAACTGAATCCCTACGGGGCCTCGGGCCCGGGTGCGGGGTTCTGCGGGTGACGGGAGCCGGGGACATCCTGGTTCCCCTGGTGGCGATCGCCTTCACGGGATTCCACGTCGCGTTCGGCAGGTGGCTCCTCGCGGGCCTTGGCCGCTCCGGCGGCCCCCTTTCCTCCGACCTGCCCGCCGCCACCATCCTCGTGCCATCCCGGGACGAGGAGGAGAATCTCCGCCGGCTGCTGCCCGCGCTGCTCGCCCAGGACTACCCCGAGGACCGGCTCCAGATCCTCGTGGTGGACGACCGTTCGACGGATGGCACGGTGGAAACCGTCGGGGCCTTGGGGGCCGGGCGGGTGGAACTCGTCTCGGTCGCGGACCTCCCGCCCGGAATCGGCCCCAAGAAGAATGCCATCCTGCGGGGCCTGGAACGCGCCACGGGGGAGATCATCCTGCAACTGGACGCCGACAACATGCCCCAGGCGGGTTGGGCGCGAGCGATGGTCGGCTCCTTCGGCCCTATGACAGGATCTGTCTGCGGCCTGGTGTTCCACGCGGAAAGGGCGCCGGGGGTGAAGGCGTGGTTCCACGGAACCTGGGCCGTGGAGGCTCTCGGATGGGCGGCAGTGCAGGAAGCGGCGATCGGAAACGGGGTGCCCATCTCGGCGAACGGAGGAAATCTCGGCTACCGCCGCAAGGCGTTCGAGTCCGTGGGAGGCTTCGGCAGGCACGGGCACGTGGTGTCCGGCGACGACGACTTCCTGATCCAGGCCCTGGCGGATTCCGGTCGATGGGAGGTCGTGTCCGCCAAAACCCCCCGGAGCCATGTCACCACCAGGGGGCCCTCCGATTGGTCCGTGGTCTGGGAGCAACGCAAACGCTGGGGCTCCATCTGCGTGCGCTACGACGCGAAGAGGGTGGCGCTCCTGGCCACGGTCTACGCGAGCTACGCCTGGATAGCGCTGTTGCTGCCGCTCTCCCTCTTCCATCCGCGCCTTCTGGCTTGGGCGGTGCTGCCCTTGCTCGCCATCCTCTGGGAAGCGTGGATCCTGGTCGCGTCCATGGCCAAGCGCACGGGTCGCCGGAGGTTTCTCGGCTGGTTCCCGCTGGCCGCGATCTTCCAGATTCCGTTGGTCCTGGTGGCGACGGCCGCGGGCACGTTCGGTCGCTTCCGGTGGAAGGACGGCTGGACGAAAGCCGCACGCGCGCGACCGGGATGATGCGCATCGGGAATCGAGCGGTTTCGGCGAGGGCCGCGAGGTGATCGTGGTCCTGCGCTTCGCGCTGGTGGGCTTCGCCATCTGGGTGGCGGTGTTCAACCGGTGGTGCATGACGGATCCCGACGATCGCCGGAAGCTACGCCGGGGAGGTTGGCTCTTCCTGCTCCTCGTGGGCGGCGGCGTGGCGGCGGCGGGCATTTGGCCGGAAACCCTCGACGGCAGTTCCTGGGTCGCCTTCTCCATCCTCGTGCTGCTGGAGGGATGGCGGTTGGCGCAGCAGGCCATCGGGTTCACGACGGCGAGATCCAACCTCGTCCCCGTCTCCGGATGCCAGGAGGGGCTTTTCGCGACCAAGGCGTTGCAGGTGCGCACGTGGCAGTTTCCCGACGCGCCGCAGGAACTGGACGGCTTGACGATCGCGTTCCTCTCGGACCTGCACTGCAACGGACTGCCATCCTGCTCCTGGTACGACAAGATCTGGGAAACGGTCCGCGCCATCGGCCCGGACCTCCTGCTCCTGGGCGGCGATTTCCTGGATCGCCGCGAAGACCTGCCCCTGCTCGAGAGGTGCCTGCGCGGTCTCGGTCCACTGGCGCCGCCCCTGGGGTCCTTCGCCGTCCTGGGCAACCACGACGAATCGGCCCCGATGGAAGTGCGGCGACTGCTCAGGGAATCCGGCACGGTCCTCCTGGAGGACCACTGGGTTTCCCTGCGGCGGGCTGACGGACGATCCTTCCTCCTCCACGGCACTTCGGCACCCTTCGCCGGATCCAAGGATCCGCTCCGGGGCGTGCCCCCCGGAGGCGCCCACATCAGCCTCGTCCACACTCCGGACGTGGCCCCCGCCCTGGCGGGTCGAGGCAGCCGTTACATCCTTTCCGGGCACCTGCACGGCGGGCAGATCGCGCTTCCGCTCTTCGGCGCGGTGATCGTCCCCAGCCGCCATTCGCGTCGATGGTCCTACGGGGGATTCCGCATCGGCGATTCCCACCTGGTGGTCACGTCCGGGGTGGGATCCGTCGGCCTTCCGATCAGGGTCCTGGTCCGTCCGGAGATCGTCGTGGTTCGATTCCACTCCTGAACTCCCGGCGAGCGGGGAATGGTACCATGCCCGGCGATGTCGCTTTCCGGATGGATCAGGAGGATTTCGGACAAGGAGATGCCGGCATTCCGCCGCACGGCGATGGACGTGATGGATGCGGCCGGCGACGCGGAGCTGGGATCCGAGGCGCTGGGGCGGGTCATCCTCAAGGATCCGGCCCTGACGGCGCGGGTCCTGCGCATCGCCAACACCGTCGGCCACAATCCCACGGGGCAACGGATCCTGACCATCTCCAAGGCGATCCTCCTTCTGGGTGCCGACGCCATCCGCAACATCTGCCTGGGGGTTTCCCTCATGGAATCGCTCCTGCAGGCGCGTCGGCACGACCGGGTGATGGCGGATCTGGGAAGATCCATCCACGCGGCCCTGGTCGCGCGGGCGCTGGCCGTGGCGAAGCGGGAACCCAAGGCCGAGGAGGTCTTCATCGCGGGACTGCTCTTCAGGGTGGGACACGTTGTCTTCTGGTGCGTATCGGAGGACGAAGGCGTCGCGCTGGATGCCCTAGTGCGGTCCGGCTCGGAGGACCCCTCGGCGGAAAAGGCGGTCTTGGGTTTCAGTCTGGTCCAGCTGTCCCAGGCACTGGTGGAGGAATGGAGGCTGTCGAGCCTTCTCCTGGACATCTACCGCGGAAACACGGAGGCGGTCGCGCCCGAATGCGTTCTTGCCGCGTGGCGCTGGTGCCGGGCCTTGGAATCCGGCTGGGGAGCTCCCAAGGTCCGCCAGGAGCTGGACAGGTTGGCGAAGTGGTTGGGATGGGATCCCGCCACGGCGATGGCGCATCTTGGCGAACTGTCCCGCGAAGCCAGGGAAACCGCCCAGTTGTTCGGCTCCCAAGCCTGCGCGGACAGCATTCCCGTGCCCCCTTCGGCGGACGGCGGCGACCTGTTCGCCCAAATCGTCGCGAGCGGTCGGGAAGAGGGAATCGAGGTGGATGGAGCGGATCCCGACGAGAATCCCGACAGGCAGCTGGAGTGTCTCCGCTCCTTGACCGCGTTGGCCCTGGAAGGCAGCCTGCCCGAGATGTTTTCCGCCCTGGTCGGAGGACTGCACGAAGGCGTCGGGTTGGATCGCGTGGTTTTCTGCGGCATGGAGGCGGGTGACCAGGTCCAGGGAAAATTGGGTGCGGGAGATCCGGAATTCGCAAACCGGTTCCGGTTCACCCTGAGAAGGCAGATGGCGGATTCGCTTTCGAGGGCACTCGAGCACGGCGGGTTCGTGGAGAACGTCCTCTCCGATCCGTCGCGAAGGCCGGCGATCCTTCCGGAATCCCTCGGGAACCTTCGCGGAACCCCGTTCCTCTTCGGCGTCCTGCAACTCGGGGGCCGGACCCTGGGTGCCGTCTACGCCGATCGTGGAACCAGCGGTCGGGAACTTTCGGATTCGGTCGTCGAGGGATTTCGGCATCTTGTGCAGCAGGCCAATTTTCTGATGGCCCGGTCGGCGAAAATGCGCAGTGGCGTCGCCTCGACGCCTCCGTCCTGAGTCCTCGCCCCCCACCCGCGTTTTCGCCGCATGGGTTGTCGGACAACACGGGCTTTTCTACCATTCCCCGTTCTCAAACGCATCAGGAGCAACTTCCATGAGCCACAAGTGCGACGTCACCGGTAAGAATCGGTTGGTCGGGAACATCGTTTCGCACGCCAACAACCATACCAAGATGTTCCAGCGCGCCAACGTGCAGAAGAAGCGCATCTTCGTGCCCGAGCTGGGCAAGTGGGTGGTTGCGCGCGTATCCGCGAACGGCCTTCGGACCATCGCCAAGAACGGCGCTTTCGTGGCGCTGGGCCTCAAGAAGTAGGTCCGGATCCGTCTTCGGCCCTTCCCACAGGGGGGCGAGGGCCTCCGAGGCGGTCCAACTCCTTCCGCCGATTTGGCGCGGAGTGTTACATTTCCACCCTCTTTTCCTTTTGAAAGGACCACTACCATGGCCGTACCGAAGCGGAAGCATTCGGCCCAGAGGCGCGACAAGCGCCGTACGCACTACACGGTCGCGGCCAAGTCCATGGCGAAGTGCGACCATTGCGGACAGCCCAAGCAACCGCATCGCGTGTGTTCCAAGTGCGGCTTCTACGCGGGCCGCGAGATTCACGAGCCCATCTCCGACTGAGCAGGGGTCTCCCGTGATCCGCATCGCCTTGGATGCCATGGGTGGAGATCTCGGCCCGCGCGCGGCGGTCCAGGGTGCGATCCTGGCGTTGCGTCAGGCCCCGGGCCCCATGTCCGTGGTCCTGACAGGCGATGGACCCGTCCTCGAAGGGCTGGTTTCCGAGCAGGGTGGAAGCGATCTCGCGCTGTCCGTGGTGCACACCACCCAGGTCGTGGAAATGGGCGATGCTCCCACCGTGGCCCTGAAGACCAAGACGGACTCCTCTTTGGCGGTCGCCGTCGGTCTGCAGAAGAAGGGGCTGGTCGAAGCATCGGTGAGCCCGGGCAACACCGGTGCCATGATGGCGGTCAGCCTCATGGTCCTGGGCCGCGCAGGCAAGATCAGCCGACCCACCGTGGCCGTGGTCCTGCCATCCGGAGAGTCGGGGATCGTGATGGTGGACTCGGGCGCCAACGTGGACGAGAAGCCGTTCCAACTGCTCCAGTTCGCCGTATGCGGCGCCAGCTACGCCAAGCACGTCATCGGGGTGGAATCCCCGAAGGTCGCCCTCCTCAACATGGGAGAGGAAGAGCACAAGGGCACCGAGACGGTCGCCGAGACCTACCAGTTGCTGAAGGCCAGCCCCCTGAACTTCGTGGGGAACGTGGAAGGCCACGACATTCCCCGTGGCGGTTTCGACGTCCTGGTGACGCCGGGCTTCACGGGCAACGTCGTGCTGAAGATGTATGAGGGAATGGGAGAGTTCATGGCCCGAAATTTCCGGAAAGGCCTGCAGGGCGAGCCCTACGACTCCATCTTCGAGAAGATGAACTACGAGAACCGGGCCGGAGGGTTGCTCCTGGGCCTGGACGGGACATCCGTCATCATGCACGGTCGCTCTTCAGCCAAGGCCTACGTCTCCGGTCTGCACATCGCCTACCGGATGGCCGCGGCGGGAGTGCATCGCAAGATCGCCGAGGAGATCGAACACCTGGAGCTTCCCGCGTGACGCTGCGGGCGGGAGTCGCTGGAATCGGTGTCGCGCAGTTCGGTGATCTCGTCGAAAACCAGGGGCTCGTGGACCGCGGGGTGGACACGTCCGACGAATGGATCCGGTCCCGTTCCGGGATCGAACGCCGGCGGTTCCTGTCCGCGGACGATCACCGCAAGACTTCCGACGTCGGTGCCGACGCGCTGGGGATCGCCTTGTCCGATGCCGGTTGGGATCCCGCCAGCCTGGACGCCATCGTCTGCTCGACCTCCACCCCCGATTTCGATTCCTATCCCGCCACCGCTTGTCTGATCCAGGCCAAGGTGGGCGCGGAGAACGCGTTCGCGATGGACGTGACCGCGGCCTGCACCGGGTTCGTGACGGCACTGAACGTGGCATCCCAGTTCGTTTCGGGGGGGCAGTGCCGCCGTGTCGCCGTGGTCTGCGCCGAACTCAACTCCCGGATCCTGGATTTTTCCGACCGCAACACCTGCGTCCTGTTCGGCGACGGGGCCGCGGCGGTCCTCCTGGAGTGCCGCGAAGACGGTTCCGGCGTGCTCGGCTCCGACATGAAGAGCGACGGCAGGCTCGCGAAGATCCTCACCGCGCCGCCCATCCGCATGGAGGGCAAGGCGGTGTACCGATGCGCGGTCACGGAGATGCCCGCGATTTCGCGTCGACTGCTGGAACGCACCGGGTACAAGCCCTCCGACGTTTCCCTGGTGGTGCCCCACCAGGCCAACATCCGCATCATCCAATCCACCGCCGAGCACCTGGGAATCCCGCCCGAGAAGGTGCTTGTGAACGTCCAGGACCACGGCAACACATCGTCGGCCTCCATTCCCATCGCGTTGCGCCAGGCGCTGGACGACGATCGCCTCCACAGCGGCGACGTGGTCCTGACCATGGCGGTGGGCGCAGGGATGATCTGGGGCGCGAACCTCATCAAGTGGTGACATGAAGACCATCTTCCTCTTCCCCGGTCAGGGGTCCCAATACGTCGGCATGGGCAAACTCCTGTCCGATTCCCATCCGAAGGCGCGTCGACTCCTGGAAGAGGCGGACGATGTCCTCGGATTCTCCCTCTCCAGGATCCTGTTCGAGGGACCCGAAGAGGATCTGAAGGCGACCCAGAACACCCAACCGGCCTTGTACGTCACGTCGCAATTGGCGGCCCTGGTGTTGGCCGAAGCCGGGGTGACTGCCGATTTCGCCGCCGGGCATTCCCTGGGCGAGTATTCCGCGCTGGCCGCGATGGGGGCGTTGTCCTTCGCCGACGGCTTGCGACTGGTGCGGCTGCGGGGCGAACTCATGGCCGAAGCGGGCGTGCGACGTCCCGGCGCCATGGCCGCGGTGCTGGGCCTGGAGCCCGGTCCCCTGGAAGTCGCCTTGGGAGCCGTACCCGGGGTGGTGGTCCCGGCCAACTTCAACAGCCCTGGACAGATCGTGATCTCGGGCGAAGTGGACGCCGTGGAAAAGGGGATGGAGGCGGCCATGGCCGCTGGAGCGAAGAAGGTGGTGCGGTTGCCGGTTTCCGGCGCCTTCCACTCCCCGCTCATGGACTACGCATTGGAGGGGTTGCGGGAAGGCCTGGCGTCGGCGGTGTTCGGCGACGCGTCGGCTCCCGTCATCGCCAATGTGGACGCGCTTCCCCATGGGCTCGCGACGGACTTTCCCGGACTGCTGGAACGCCAGTTGGTGAGTCCCGTGCGCTGGACCGATTCCATGCGCCAGGCCATCGGGCTCGGCGCCGTTCGCGGGGTGGAGGTGGGATCCGGCAAGGTCCTCATGGGCCTGATGCGTGGGATCGACCGCAATGTGCCGGTCACGCCCGTCGAAACCGTCGAGGCCGCCCAGGCCTTGGTCGCCTGAGGTGGACACCGTGAACAAGCCCGTTGCCATCGTCACCGGCGCCCAGCGCGGGATCGGGGCCGCCATCGCCCGGAAGCTCGGTCGGGACGGGTTCGCGTTGGCCCTGGTGGCGCGGTCCGCCGACGCTCTGCGGACTTTCGCCGGGGAACTCGCCGGCGAGGGCATCGAGGCGGAAGCCTTCCCGGCGGATGTTTCGGACGCTTCCCAGGTGGAGGGTCTCCTCAAGGGAGTCCAGGAGCGGTTCGGGCGCCTGGATGCCCTGGTGAACAACGCCGGCATCACCCGCGACGGACTCCTCCTGCGCATGAAGGAAGAGGATTGGGACGCGGTGATCGACATCAATCTCAAGTCGGTGTTCCTGCTGTCCAAGGGCGCCCTCCGCCTTCTCCTGAAATCCCCGGCGGGTCGCATCGTGAACATCTCCTCGGTGGTGGGCGTGACGGGAAATCCCGGACAGACCAACTACGCCGCTTCCAAGGCCGGGATCATCGGGTTCACCAAGGCCCTGGCCCGGGAGTACGCTGGCAAAGGCCTGACGGCGAACGCCGTCGCCCCAGGTTTCATCGAATCCGACATGACCAGCCACCTCACCGAGGCCCAGAAGGCGGCCGCCCTGCAGGCCGTTCCGGCGGGCCGCTTGGGCACCGGCGAGGAAGTGGCCGCCGCGGTTTCGTTTCTCGTATCTCCTTCCGCCTCCTACGTCACGGGACAGGTCCTGTGTGTGGATGGCGGAATGGCGATGTAAGTTTCCACCCCAAACACAAAAGGAGGCTCGCGTGGCCACCGAACTGGAAGAAAAGATCAACAAGGTCATCAGCGACAAGCTCGGCGTCACCGCCGACAAGATCGTGCCCGAGGCGAAGTTCGTCGAGGATCTGGGAGCCGACAGTCTCGACCAGGTCGAGCTCGTCATGGCTCTGGAGGACGAATTCAACCTCGAGATCCCGGACGAGGACGCGGAAAAGCTCAAGAGCGTGGGCGAAGTGCTCTCCTACGTGAAGAGCAAGCAGGCCTGATCCGGAACTGTTTCATGTGGCCCGCTCCGGTATGCGCCCGGGCGGGCCGAATTATTTTGAAGGCCGAGGTCTAGACAATGTCGCAACGCGTCGTCATCACCGGCATGGGCGTCGTCAGCCCGGTCGGTTCCACAGTCGATTCTTTCTGGAAT
>Ga0302267_10003879_pt1 | contig 16813 bp, 10 predicted proteins | sample III_Bog_E1_3_FD_194555 | JGI IMG/M metagenome (GOLD analysis project Ga0302267, IMG submission 194555) | Peat permafrost microbial communities from Stordalen Mire near Abisko, Sweden - III_Bog_E1_3 | ecosystem: Environmental > Terrestrial > Soil > Wetlands > Peat | place: Sweden: Abisko... | reverse complement strand
ATCTTAGCCACCAGCAATCCAACCGCATAATCGTTATCCGCCTCTTCCCGGTCCGGAGTGTTCACGCCGTCGATAGCGGTCGCGAAGCCCCCAGTGTGATCGTGCATGAAGCGAACCAGGCTCAGATTGGGCAGTCCGCCAGCAGCGTAGTTGGTGTCGAACTCCCGCTCCCACTCCTTGTAGCGGTAGTAATCCGGGAACGAGAGGTCGAAGCCGCGGAAGTACGGATCGGTAAAAGGGGCCAGCGCGGCATTGGCGGGATAAGCCACGATGGTGTTGGTCGAGAAGGGATTTTCCGCCAGGGGAATCTGACATTTCGGCGCGTTGTAGCAGACCGCGTCCAGGAAGAAGCCGTAGTTGCGGACCGTCAGCCCCGCCCGCAGCGCGTTGTTCCACAGATAGCCGGTGTTCTCCTCGTCGTCCGGCCCATCCGGCGAGGCCAAGTCGGCCTGACCGGGCAGCAGATCGGGATCGTCCGGCAACAGCGGATCGCCCACCAGGCGCTGGGCCAGGGTCGGCAAGCCCACGTTCACGCTGCGATTGGAACCCTCGCTATCCAGGCTCATTCCGCGCGATGCGTACTGCACCGGGAATTGGTGTTCGACGACGTCCGGGGCGCGGGCGCTGGTTGACCACGGCCATCCGTCATAGCTGACTTCGGCTGTGTCCATGAAGTTGTCCAGGGTGACGAAGTTCAGCGCCAACGCATGCTGATTGGGCGTGATCGCCTGACCAAACAGGGTCAGCGAGGGATCGCCATTGCTTGCGTTGTTCAGGTCGCCCAGCATCTGATCGTAGGTCCGGTTTTCCTTGAGGATGTAGATCACATGCTGAATCCCCGCATGCACCGCCTGCATGATCGGGTCGGGCGGCGTGGGCATGGCAAAGTGATTGTTGGCGATCACCTGATTGGTGAGCGTATTCAGTTGCGAGGAGGGAATCGGGAAACTCTGCAAGCCGGCTTTGGTCAACTCCGGATTGTATTCGTTGGTGGGAATGCAGGTGGGGTATCCCGGCGGCCCGAAGAAATAGCACCAGTTGGGATTCGGACCGGTAGGCGACTTCGAGTTGACCACGTAGGCCCATGTGCTATCGCTGCTGATACTGACCGAATTCGGATACCAGCCGGTGGGAATCAGGCCGGTGACCGTGCCGCTATTGGGCCCGGTCAGCGGAACTACCGCGACGTTGTTCAGATTGCCGTTGGTCACGTAGAGCGTATTCTCATCCGGCGAGAGCGCCACACTGTTGGTGTTCGCGCCCGTAAACTGGGTCAGCGCGAGAGAGCTCATCACCGCCGGAGGAGCAATGACTGGGATGGTCTGGATGACGGAGTTCAGCGTGGCGGGGCCGGGCGGCTGGAGGGGAACCCCGGTGTCCGCCGAGTTGATGTTGATGACATCCACCGTGTCCGACTCGTCTTCGGCTACATACAGAAGCGTCCCTGCCTTGTTCGCCGTCATTTTGGTCGGTTGGCCTTTTACTGGAATGCGAGCCGTCACGGACCACACCGCTTTAATTTGTTGCACGACGTCAATCTCGCGGTCGCGCAGGCTCGATATATACGCGGTCGGGTTGGCGCCGGCGCCGGTCACAACCACCCAGAACGGATACTCGCCGCCCGGAGTGCCTGTCAGCGGGTTGGATGCCGCTTTGCCGGGGCGCAGATCAAGCTCGGTTCCGGATGACCAGTTGCCCAATAATTTAGTGAAAATTGTAATCGAGTCGTTTTGATAGTTGGCAACCACCAGCGTATTCCCATCGCTGGAAATGCCCACCCCGGCCGCGCAAGGTTCGATGGAAACCGATGAGTTCACGCCGACGCCCTGGTTGGCCGCGGGAATGCCGTTGCCCGCTGTGTGTCCCAACGGAAGTTCGCCGACCTGCGCCCAAACCGATGTGGTCTGGTCCTGAGTGAAGATATGGACATTGTCGAGGGAGCTGCCATAGGGCGAGTCCCCCATGCCGCCGGAGACGTAAAACGTATGGTTGGCCACAACCGGATCCCAGGCCAGCCCGTGGTATGCATTGGGGACCTTAACCACTTGCTGAAAGACCGGCGTGTGGTTCGCAATGTGGTAGATGAAGACATACTCGCTCGACATCACCGGGTCCGGCTCCCAGTCCCATACCAGGCTGTCGGCCTGAAAGACGCGGTTGAAGCCGCTGGTAAGAACCAGCAGGGTTGTGCCATCTGGACTGATGGCGGTGCTCACCGCCTGCCCGGCCATCCATTCCACGGTGGGAATGTTCGTGTTGAGCGGATCGCTCACCTGCAGGCCGGTGTCCAGAAACTGGAAGATGGAATTTGCGGGCGCCAGCGGCGTCACGAATTGGTTCATGTTGGGAACAGACTGACCCACGCTGGGTATGGCTGGAGAGGTGTTGTAGAGCGTGATGGTCAGCGGCGCCTTGAAACTGCCAGCCGTGACTTGGTAATCCACAGTGACCGGAGAAGCGGTCGGAGAGGGCGCGGCGCTGGGAGTTCCGCTCACGGTGCCAGTCGCAGTGTCCATGCTCAGGCCCTGCGGCAGATCCGGAGTGATCGCATACGACACCCCGGCAGGGCCGACCATCGGACTGTCCGGCACGATCGGCACGCCCGTGGCATAGACCGGCGCCGGGACGCTATAGGACAGTCCAGTTGCGGGCGCCGTGGCCAGAGGCGAGGCATTCACCGTGATGGTCAGAGCCGCCGTAGTGCTGCCGCCCGAGTTGGTAGCCGTCACCGTGTAGCTTGCCGCGGCAACCGCCGCCGAGGGGGTTCCGCTGATGATGCCCGAAGTCGTGCTCAGGCTCAAGCCGGCCGGAAGGTTTGGAGAACTCACACTGTAGGAGACCACCGTTCCGCCGCTGTTCGTTGGGAGGTTGGCCGTGATTGGCAGGCCCACAATGTAGGTTGGCGCGTTGGCAGTGTAGCTGAGCGCCGAGGGCTTCTGATCGTTCACCGTGATCGAGAGCGCCGCGGTGGTGCTGCCTCCCGTATACCAGGCTGTAACCGTATAGCTGGCTTGGGCGGCAACGACAGTGGGGATTCCGGCGATCATGCCAGTGTGGGGATCTAGAGCAAGCCCCGCTGGAAGGGTAGGAGTGACGGTGTACGCGGTCACCGTTCCATTAAGGACGGTCGGAAAATCCACACTCGCTTCCGTACCCTTGATGAAGACCGCCATGGGCGCGGAGTAGCTGAGCGTTACCGACGCCGGCGCATTGCTGCCGCTGTGCCCGCACGCACCGAGAAGAACGCATGCCGCTGTCAGAGAAAAGCCAAGCCAACGCATCGATTGCATGGAACCCACCCTTTCGCTCTTTGCCTGATACTATGCTGAATCGCGTCTGGCAGTAAACCGAGCCAAGACGGCTGCACGGCCAGTATCCCACCACTTGCCGCGGTTCTGAGAAAAAGCGCATGGCTTTCTTCCGGCGAGATGAAGTGATGCGACAAAATTTCATTTCCGGAATCCGAAGAGGGGGATGAGACCTCCCAGATTTAACCGAACCCGATTAGGCTCTGTCGCGAAAACAGAGAGTGCGGCAACTGATGCACCAGCAAAAGAGGCCGATGACAACCTCACGCATATCCTTCGGCTTCTGAACAATCAGAATCGAAGAAGGGGGGGCGTAGAATACGAACAAATAATAAGGGCTTGCTCTTGGATAGCACTTTTCGCGACCCTGGTAGGAACGGTCAGAAGCTGGGAGCCGTGGCCGGCAACGCAGCCGATTTGATACCTTCGCACATCGAGTTATCCACTGTCAGATTGCCTTGGGCGTCAAGCTTCACCGTCCAGATGGTATCGTAGTCATCATCTGGCCAGTTGGGCGCAATTTGGCTGCTCTGATAACTGGCCAGCAGCGCATTGACGGTTGGAGGGATGTGTTCGTGCTCCCATGCAGCCAGAATGATCTGGTTAGAAAACTTGCCCCCTGTAAATAAATAGTCGCTGGCCGCGCTGGATAACTGAGGCGCATTCTGGGCAAAAACGGCGACGCTGGCGGCCAGGCTATAGGGCAAGTTGTTGGCGATGGCATACGGTTCCACGGTCAGCGCAGCCCTGATATACGATGAAGCGGCCCTATCCGCGCCGGCAGGAATGCCATTCGCGGGATCGATGGAGATAACCTGGGTGGGCTGGATTTTGCCTGATAACGCCTTCGGCAGAGCCAGCGCGCGCCATTGCCCCGCCGCGACATAGTTGCCGTCTTCCCATGTGGAAGTTGGATGCGCCTCGGTGTGGCGAATAAAGTAGATCGTCTCGTTGGTATTGATTCCTGACGGAATTACGGCGCCGTTGCTGCCGCCGCTTACCTGGATGCTGAAAGGCGTCTGCGCCGTGCAGGAAGTGCTGGCCACGGGGGGCAGCGCCGGGTAGGTAGCTGGCGGGTTCAGATCGTCATTATAGGTAACAAGGCTGGCTTTTCCCGGCGGCATGACCGAGATGGCATAGATATTGTTGGGCCCCTTAAAGCTCGCCGGAAGAGTCAGGTTATAACTTTCGCTGGTATTGATATTGGCCAAAAGGCTGCTGATCGTCTCCCAAGGCGCCGAGAAAACATAAAAGCCCGGCACATTTGCCGTGACGATTCCGGTCATCAGGGTTTCGTTGTCTTTGTTCTGGTCGGTGAAGTCAAGACCTTGGCAAGCCTCGCAGGGGAACACCGGCGGCGCGACTCCGGTTGGTACGGAATCTGCCGAATACGATGTGAAGATCGGATAGCTGTTTGCGGTTACGGGTGGATTATTCCCATCCGTTAGACTGATCTGATTCAGCATGGCGAACTGCTGGATGGTCTCAAGCGAAGCCATGTCGGGGTAGTCGTTGGCGGCTTGCAAATGGGTCATCGGCTCGAGCGCGTAAATGCCGGTTACATTCTGCGTCCCCAAGACCTGCTTTTGCAGGAACGTGGCCATCAGAAGCGACCGCTGCAAGCCCTGACTGGTAAGGTTTGCCGTGGTCGGATTGATGTCCCCGGGAGCTTGGTAAGCCAAATCCCCGCTGGTTACAAAGATCAGGTTGAGGTTGTTGGCGTTAAGAGGCGCGGGGTTTGACACGGAAGAGCCGCCGCATCCTGCGAGCAGCGACAGGGCAAGAACCACAAACAACGAGTGCATCACGGCAGTTTTATTCATAATCACCAGGTGAGCGCGGCCTCGTTCGTCCGGCATCTTCCATATCGGCATATTGCTGATCAAGCACCAGACCAAGCTTACGCTTTTTCGCGCACTGATCCCGATCAACCTGCATCCAGCAGTTGAACCGTTGGAACCTCTGCAACGATAGACTGGTAGCGGGTTATATCGTGATGGGGTTGTCACCCGATGAGTGAGTCGTCAGCGACAGAGATTTGCGTTCAGTGATCGGGAACATCCTCCCGCTGCGAATCACGTCTCCGGAGAGGCCAGCCACATCCACAGCACCTGGGTGATCGAAGCGGCGGCGGAGGTACTGCTTCATGCTCCGGCTTTTGTGCGCCGGCAGTCCATCCCGATCAGAATCGCCTTTTGCCCCCGCAGGTGCTTCTTCAGACCACGCGAGAAAACGATCAGAGCAGCGTCGTTGTAACTGCCGGGCCGGGTCTTGAAACCACTGTCTGCAGAGCTGGCCGTCACAGCGGTACCCCTTAATCCCGGCAACCGGAAGCGCCTCTTGGGCAAGCAAATCGCACTTTGGCTCTCGTTGTTTTTTGCCATGATTGTCGCGCCTTACCGCCTATGAGGGGGAAACCTGGGCACAGTGTGGGCACAATTTTGGGCACAAAGGATATTGCACTTCTATAAATCGCTGATTCAAAAGTAGGTTAGTTCTGGTGCCGGGAGGGGGGGTCGAACCCCCATGACCGCAAGGGTCGGCAGATTTTGAGTCTGCTGCGTCTGCCAGTTCCGCCATCCCGGCGTGGGGTGGTAGCTGCTCTCAAAAGTATCGCACAGTGCTTGTGCCGGACGCTACAGGGGATTCTCGCCTGGAGGCAGGGATGCGCCGCGGCAGTGTCCCGCAATGCGCCTGGAATGCGGCGTCCGGGACCGGCTCGCCACTTTCCACCTCCTTGAGCCGGTTCGCCAAGCTGAGTACCATGCGACAATAGAGGCAATCGTGATGAACAACGCATCCTCTCAAGTTGTCCCCGAGCCTGTTTCGATTACCCCTGAGTTGCTGGCGCAACACGGAATCACCGCGGAGGAGTACGGCCGCATTGAAACCGCTCTGGGGCGCGTTCCCTCGTATACCGAGCTGGGCATTTACAGCGTGATGTGGAGCGAGCACTGCTCCTACAAATCAAGCCGCGTGCATCTGAAGCGGCTGCCGACCAAAAGCGACCGCGTGGTGCAGGGGCCGGGCGAAAACGCCGGCATTATCGACGTGGGCGATGGGTGGGCCTGCGCCTTCAAGATCGAGAGCCACAACCACCCGAGCTACATTGAGCCCTATCAGGGCGCGGCCACCGGCGTGGGCGGCATTCTGCGCGACATTTTCACCATGGGCGCGCGCCCGCTGGCGGTGATGGATTCGCTGCGCTTCGGGCCGATCACCGTGGAAGACGGCCAAAGCGAGGAAGAGCGGAAGTTTATCGGCAGAAATCACACCATCGTCGATGGCGTGGTGGCCGGCATCGCCGGCTACGGCAACTGCTTCGGCGTGCCCAACCTGGGCGGCGAAACCAAGTTCGAGAGCTGTTACAGCGGCAACCCGCTGGTGAACGCCTTCGCCCTGGGGCTGGTTCGCAAGGACGAGATTTTTTACGGCAAGGCCACTGGCACGGGCAACCCGGTGATTTACGTCGGCGCCAAGACGGGACGCGACGGCATCCACGGCGCCACGATGGCCAGCGAAGAATTCAGCGAAGGCTCCGAGGCAAAGCGGCCGAACGTGCAGGTGGGCGACCCCTTCATGGAAAAGCTGCTGATGGAAGCCTGCCTGGAGGCCATGAAGACCGGCGCCATTGTCGGCATCAACGACATGGGCGCTGCCGGGCTAACCTGTTCGACCTGCGAGATGGGCGGACGCGGCGGCGTCGGCCTGGATGTTGATCTTGACCTGGTTCCGCAGCGCGAAACCGGCATGACTTCCTACGAGATCATGCTCTCCGAAAGCCAGGAGCGGATGCTGCTGGTGGCTACGAAGGGACGCGAGGACGAGGTCCTCAACGTCTTCAAGAAGTGGGGACTGGACGGAGTGATTGTGGGCGCGGTCCACGCGGAAGAGCGGATGCGCATCCGCCATCATGGCGTGCTCGTGGCCGACATTCCCAACCGTTCGCTGACCGACGAAGCGCCGCTCTACCATCGCCCCATCGGCACATGGAAGGCGCCGGTTGCGCTCGAGCCCTCCGAAGAAATACAGAACAAGCTGGCCGAGGACCGCGATTTCACCGCGGACCTGAAGAAGCTGCTGGCAAGCGCGAACGTCTGCAACAAACTCTGGGTTCACCAGCAATACGACAGCATGGTGCAGACCAACACCGTTCTCGGCCCCGGCGGAGAAGCCGGAGTGATGCGCATCAAGGGCACCGGCACGCTGGGCCATGAGCGCGGGCTGTCCATGTCGCTGGACGGCAACGGCCGCTGGGCTTATCTGAACCCCAAGCTGGGCGCGATGCACGCCACGGCCGAAGCAGCCCGCAAGGTGGCCTCGACCGGCGCAACCCCCGTGGCTGCGACCAACTGCCTCAACTTCGGCAATCCCGAGAAGCCGGAGATCATGGCGCAGTTTTCGGCGGCCATCGACGGCATCAGCGAGGCCTGCACGGCGCTGGGCACGCCCATCACCGGCGGCAATGTTTCGCTCTACAACGAAACCCTCGGCGAAGGAATTTATCCCACGCCCGTGCTGGGGATTGTGGGCATTATCGAGGATGTGGCCAAGGCTGTTCCGGCACACTTCCAGGAGAGCGGCGACGCCATTCTGCTCATGTGGCCGATCCCCGCTGGCGAAGAGCCCAATCCCGAGCTTCATGTTCCGATTCATCCAGAACAAGTGGAAAGCAACGCCGACCCGCTGGCCCCCGCACTCGGTGACACTATCCTTCTCCATCCGGAAGAAACAGGAGAAGTGGAAACCCTCCTTTCACCTGAGCTGGTTGCTTTTGGGTCTTCGGAGTACGCCCATGCCGTGCTGGGCGGCATCTGGGGCCAGCCTCCTCCGCTCGATCTGGACGCCGAGGCCGACCTGCACATGCTTCTGGAAGTTCTGGCTGAGAGGGAACTGCTTCGCTCGGCGCGCGACATTTCCGACGGCGGCATCGCGGTTGCGCTGGCGCAGGCAGCATTTCCATTGGGAATCGGCGCCAAAGTCGAGCAGGAGCAGTCGCTGATGATTCATCCGCTTTTCGGCCTCTTTGCCGAACCGGCTTCTACGATGCTCGTATCGACTCATCCCAGCCAGGTCTCGGCGATTGAAGAGCTGGCCGCCAACTACAACTTCTTTGTCGCCCGCATAGGCGCCACCGGCGGCGACCGCCTGGAAATATCCGTCTACCACGAGCCCTTCATTTCGGCTCCGGTCGACGATCTCCGCAAGCCCTGGGCTTCCGCTCTGCAAGCGACTCTCCACGGCGAGGTAACGGAATGACCCAGAGGCTTTTTCAGGGCGTCGAAGGGGTTGCGGATTGGTCGCATGAGATGGGTTGCTTTCCCACATCTGACGCAAAAAACGCGTCAGATATGGGGCACCCGCAGTTGACCAGCGACCACTGTTCACTGTCCTCTGTCGCCGCAGACGACAAGCTTCGCGAAGAGTGCGGAGTCATCGCCATTCACGGCCATCCGGATGCAGCGCGCCAGGCCTATCTGGGCCTCTATGCCCTGCAGCATCGCGGGCAGGAGTCGGCGGGCATCGCCACGGCCGACGGCCAGCATCTGGCCAACATCAAGGGCATGGGGCTGGTTTCAGAAATCTTCACCGACGACGTGCTGGCGAAGCTGCCCGGTTCCATGGCCATCGGCCACACGCGCTACTCGACCACCGGCGACTCGGCCCTGCTCAACGCGCAGCCTATCCGCGTGGAATCGACCAAGGGCCTGATCGCCATTGCCCACAACGGCAACCTGGTCAACCTGGGCAACGTGCGCGCCCGCCTGGAACAGGACGGCGCGTACTTCCAAACCACCTCGGATTCCGAGATCATCGTCCAGCTCATCGCGCACTCCCATGCCGGCACGCTCGTTGACTCCATCGCCGACTCGCTGCGGCAGGTAGAGGGCGCATTCTCCATCGTGATGATGACCCGCGACCGCATCTTCGCCGCACGTGACCCGCGCGGCTTCCGGCCGCTTTCGATGGGCCGCTTGAAGAACCCCGACGGCCCCGACACGATTGTCTTTGCCAGCGAAAGCTGCGCCTTCGACCTGCTGAGGGCCACCTTCGAGCGGGACGTGCTTCCCGGCGAACTGGTGATGGTCACCGAGGACGGCGTCACCAGCCGCCAGTACGCGACGGGCTTCCCGCAGTCCAGTTGCATCTTCGAGCACGTCTACTTCGCCCGCCCCGACAGCCGCGTCTTTGGCCGCTGGGTGCAGGAAAGCCGCGACCAGATGGGCCGCCAGCTTGCCCGCGAGTCCGGCGTGCCTGCCGACGTGGTGGTTCCCGTCCCCGACTCTGGCGTGACAGCGGCCCTGGGCTACGCAGAAGAGGCGGGCGTGCCCTTCCGCTTCGGCCTTATCCGCAACCATTATGTGGGCCGCACCTTCATTGAACCCGAGCAGCGCGTCCGGGACTTCGGAGTCCGGCTCAAACTCAATCCGGTGCGCAACCTGCTGGAAGGCAAGCGCGTTGTCCTCATAGACGACTCCATCATCCGCGGAACGACGAGCCGCAAAATTGTCCGCATGGTGCGCGGCGCGGGCGCCAAGGAAGTGCATCTGCGCATCAGTTGCCCGCCCACCATCTCTCCGTGCTTTTACGGCGTGGACACACCCAGCAAGCGCGAACTCATTGCCGCCAACAAGTCCATCGACGAGATTCGCAGTTACATCGAGGCCGATTCGCTGGCCTACTTGTCGCTGGATGGCTTGTTGAAATGCTGCAGAGGCGAAGAGCACACGGGATTCTGCACCGCCTGTTACACGGGCAACTACCCTACTCAATGGGTGAACGTGGAAGAGATACAGCCGGCGACGGTGGGTGTGTAGAGGCAAGGCGTATTTGCGAACCCGAGCATTGCCTCAGGGGCTAAAGCCCATCGTTTTTATTGACCTTTTCGGCACGACTAAAGTCGTGCCCTGACGCTTCGTGCCTCTGCGGATGAGTTTTTCCGCAGCCTGTGAAGCCCTGACCTACCAGCCGTGTCCGTTCAAAACATCAACCTGTTCAGAGGCTGTTTAGAGACAGGCGACCATTTCCAGCTTCAAAATCAACGATTCCCTGTCGAAGGGTTTCATCAGATATTCGTTCGCCCCGCATGCCATTGCTTTCTGAATGTGTTCCACATCGGTCTCAGTGGTGCAGAAGATGACGGCCGGAGCCCTGCCTCCCGGTGTGTGACGCAGGGCCTTGATGAACTCCAAACCGTCCATGACCGGCATGTTCCAATCGAGCAGGACGACATTGGGCATCCGCTTCCGGCACTTTTCGAGGGCGACCTGCCCATCCTCGGCCTCGTCTACCTCGAAGCCCAGGCCAGTGAGCAGTTTTCGCGCGACTCTCCTGACGGTGGCCGAATCATCGGTGACCAGACATGACTTCGAACTGGTACGGGAAATCGTGCTTCCGCTAATTCCTGTTCCGATAGAGCTCGACACGGTCGCGCCCCTCCTTCTTTGCCTGATACAAGGCTGCGTCGGTTCTTTCTACCCACTCGGTCAGGGGATCTCCAGGCTCATAGCAGGCAGCCCCGATGGAAACAGTGACTGGCGTCATCGGAGGGGTGAGGTCAAGCAGCAAAGGATTCCTGGCCAGCGCCTGGCGAATGTTTTGCGCCACATTGAAGGCGGAGTCCACATCCGTACGGGGCAGAATCACCGCAAATTCCTCGCCACCGTAGCGCGCAACGCAGTCTCCGCCGCGCACGGCCGCTTGCACGGTCTTTGCCAGATGACGAAGCACAGCGTCTCCGGTCTGGTGTCCCCACGTGTCGTTCACCCTCTTGAAGTGGTCGATGTCGATCATCAGCAATGCCAGATCGTCGCCGCTGTTCATGGCCTCTCCGGCCGTCTTGCGGATGATGGCGTCGAAGGTTTTCCGGTTTGACACTCCGGTCAGGCCGTCGAGCATGGCGTCCCTTATCGCTTCCTGCAGATTGCGTTCAAGGGCCTCGACCTTGCCGGCGGACTCGCGCATGCGCAGGCCGAAATATTCGCTTCTGCCGGCCATGCCCTTGCTCTCGGTAACCAGGTTCTCGATGAGGTTCTTCAAATTGCCCAGGCTCTCCCCCAGGTTCCTTGAGGCGATGCCCCTTAAAGTGGCGCCGAACTGATGAGCATCGTCAGAGGCAAAGTCGGCAGCGCTGACGATCTCCTGGAGGGTATTCAAGGCAAGCACGGAAGTCTCGCGTACAGCCTGCGCCTCTTTCGCCGACGAAAAGAAGGTTGAATACAAGTCCTGCAGAGTGCTCTCATCAAAGCTCGCGCCGTTGGAAATGAGGACGTCGATGGTACGTTCCAGATTGGGACTCTGTCTGGCGTGATACTCATACCAGATGGCGTAGTTGGCCGGCGTGGCTGGAATTGCAAACCTCTGCAGCGACTCCATGGCCGAGGCGGCTATCGATCGAGCTTTTTTTACTTCCTCATCAGGCATAACAGGCTCCCGCCGCTTCCAGCGCGTCGATCGTTCTCTTTGACAACTGCTTGTAAGTCTTCATATCCGCAAAATCCTTAGCGTCGTTCTAGTGTTCGGCTCTTCATCCAGGCAGGAGAGTTCTGCTTGATGCATTGTCGAAAAATCGAGCGCTTGCTCTGTTCACCCGCCAACGCGCCCCAAGAAGAGGCCCTGAGCCTCACAATCATCCCGTTCTGGAGGAAGAATGGGATAACTACTTATCGGCCGATTGAAGATTTTTGATAGCTGTTTCTGGCGGATCTGTTCCATGGTGAACCATGTCAACCGCTCTGGCCGCCAGTGGCATGTCTATATCCAGACGGAAGCAAAGCGCGCATAAGTCACAGCAATATCAAGCAGTTCTATGCGAACGATCAGAGCGGAAACCATGCGTCCCGGCGGCTTTTTCCTCTCCGGGGTCCCCAGCGAGCGATCCATGCTCGCTGGAGTGGAAGTAAAAGCCGCCTTCCATTGCTTTCAAAAAGTCTACGTGGATTCCGAAAACGCTCTAAAACTGAGGAGCCGCAGCTGGCAGCGACGCCGAGTCAATGCCTTCGCACTTGGTGAAATCCGCGGTCAGGTTGCCCTGGGCATCAAGGGTCAACGTCCAAAGTGAGTCGTAGTCGGTAGCCGACCAGACAGGCGCCGCCGGGCTGCCGCCATTCGGGAAATAGCTCGACAACAGCGCATTGACGGTCGAATCGATTTGAACGTACGACCACCCCAGCAGAACTTTATGATTGGAGAATGCGCCGTTGGTAAAGAAAAAATCGCTGGTTTCCACGGCTGCGTTCGAATCGGACCCCTCGAAGCTGGACACTAGATGATAGGGCAAGTCGTTGGCGATGGCGTATGGCAGGACGGTCATAGCCGGCGCAAGGCCGGACCAGTGGTCCTCACCCGAGGCAGTCACAGTGCCTATGCTGAATTGAGACGGGTCCCCGGACCAGACCTGGTCGGGACTGATCTTTCCGAGAAGGGCGTTGGGCAGATCGAGCGCGCGCCATTGCCCCGCTCCAACATAGTTATTGTCGGACCAGTAGCCCTGCGGATGCGCCTCTGCATGACGAACGATGTAAAAGGTTTCGCTGGTGTTGATTCCCGCCGGAACCACGGCGCCATTGACGCCGCCAGTCACAGTGATGCTGGACGGCGTATTGGACTTGCAGGAAGCGCTGACCAGCGCCGGCGCAGGCAGCACCGGATAGGTGGGAGGCGGGATGACATTGCTGTTGAAGATAGCCAGGCTGGCGCTTCCCGCGGGCGTGATCGAAATCGCATAGATAGCGTTGGGACCCTTATATCTTGCCGGAATTGCCAGTTTGTATCCCTGGAGTTTATTGAAATTCGCCAACATGCTGCTGGTGGTCTCCCACGGCGCTGAAAAGACATAGAACCCCGGAGCATTCGCTGTGACGATTCCAGTCAACAGAGCTTCGTTGTCGCCTCCGTGATCGGCAAAATCGAGGCCCTGGCAGTTCGGGCAGTATTGCGCCGGCACAGCGACGCCGTTGGGCACCGAGCCTGACGAATACGATGCATTCACCGGGACGTTGTTGCCGGTATAGAAGGCTCCGCCCGTCAGGTTGCTGGAGAGACTGATCTGATTGAGAACGGAAAACTGCTGAACCGTCTCAAGGGAGGCCATATCGGGATAATCATTTGCGGTTTGCAGATGGGTCATCGGTTCCAGCGCATAGACGCCGGTTACATTCTGAGCCCCCAGCACTTTCTGTTGCAGGAATGTGGCCATGAGCAAAGACCGCTGCAGACCCTGATCGGTGAGGTTCGCCGTGGCCCAACTCACCTCGTTGGGAGCGTGGTAAGCCAGGTCCTGGCTCACCACGAAGATCAGGTTGAGGTTGGCGGAGTTGAGCGGAGCGGGATTCGGCGCCGGAGCAACGGGGCGTGGCGAACCACAGCCGGTTACCAGCGCGAGGGCGAGAATCGTTGACAGCGGCAGGACAACTGCATTTTTGATCATATTCACCCGATGAGCGTGAGAACTTACAGTCAAGGGCATTATCGGCTCAATGACGGTAGATCTCCACTCTTCCTGCCTTCAAGCCACTTTTTACTCCACAGTGACCGACTTGGCCAGGTTTCTGGGCTGGTCAACGTCGCAGCCGCGGCGGACGGCGATGTAGTAGGCCAGCAACTGCAAGGGCACGATCTCGATGAGCGGCGAAAGCATCTCAGTGGCCTGGGGGATGTAGATGACGTGCTCGACCAGGCTGCCGATGGTGGTGTCGCCCGCGGTGGCTACAGCGATGACGCGGCCGGAGCGCGCGGTGACTTCCTGGATGTTGGAGAGGGTCTTCTCGTAGCGCAGCTTGGATGCCGGGTCGGCCTCGTCGCGGGTGGCCAGGACGACCACAGGCAAGGTTTCGTCAATCAGGGCATTGGGGCCGTGCTTCATTTCGCCGGCCGGGTAGCCCTCGGCGTGGATGTAGGAGATTTCCTTGAGCTTGAGCGCGCCTTCCAGAGCGATGGGGAAGTGGATGCCGCGGCCGAGATAGAGAAAGTCGCGCGAAGTGGAGAAATCCTTAGCCAGTTGTTCGCATTGGCCAGAGCAAGAGCGCAAGACCTCGTCGATCTTGGCCGGGATGCGGCTCAGTTCGCTGATGAGGGCAATGGACTGCTCGGCGTCGAGCCTGCCGCGCAACTGGCCCAGCTTGAGCGCCAGCAGAAACAGGGCGGTGAGCTGCGCGATGAAAGCCTTGGTGGAGGCGACGCCGATCTCCGGACCGGCGTGGGTGTAGATGGCGCCGTGAGCCTCGCGGGCCACCATGGCGTCCACCACGTTGCAGATGGCAACGGTCTTTGAGCCGAGCGAGATCATCTCCCGCTGCGCGGCCAGTGTGTCGGCGGTTTCGCCGGACTGGGTGATGAGCAGGCCGAGGGCATTGCGGTCGGGGATGGGATTGCGATAGCGGTATTCGCTGGCGTAGTCCACATCGACGGGCAGGCGGGCCAGCCGCTCAATCATGTACTTGCCGGTCAGGGCGGCGTGCCAACTGGTGCCGCAGGCGGCGATGTTGATGCTGGAGGCCAGGGCCAGCTCTTCATCGGAGATCTTCATTTCGCCCAGGTAAACCTTGCCTGAATCGAGCGAGACGCGGCCCAGCGTGGTATCGCGCACGGCCTGCGGCTGCTCCCATATTTCCTTGAGCATGAAGTGCTTGTAACCGCCCTTTTCCGCCTGGATCGGGTCCCACTGGATGTGGGTGAGCTTGCGCTGGATGGGATTGCCGTCAAAGTCGGTCAGCTCGACGCCGGCCAGGGTCAGGATGGCCATGTCGCCATCGGCAAGGAAGTAAATGTCGCGCGTGTGCTGCAGGATGCCGGGAACGTCGGAGGCGACGAAAGACTCGCCCTCGCCGACGCCGATGACCACCGGCGGACCGAAGCGGGCGGCGACGATCTTGTTCGGCTCGGCGGCGGAGAGAATGCCCAGGGCAAATTCCAGCGGAATCGGGGCGCCGGCGGCTTCCGCGTCCTTCTGCACCTGCTCCAGCAGGTGGGCGATGACCTCGGTATCGGTCTCGGTGACAAACTTGTGGCCCTGTGCGGTGAGTTCGCGCTTCAGGTCGAGATAATTCTCAACAATGCCGTTGTGAACGACGACGATGCGGCCCGTGCAATCGCGATGCGGATGGGCGTTCTCTTCCGTGGGCCGGCCGTGAGTGGCCCAGCGGGTGTGGCCAATTCCGAAGGTGCCATCGAGAGGATGCTCGCGCAGCACTTCTTCCAGGTTGCACAGCTTGCCAGGAGCGCGCCGAACCTCAAGCGTGGAGCAGGAGGGGCTGCCTACGGCGATGCCGGCTGAGTCATAGCCGCGGTATTCCAGGCGGCGCAACCCTTCGATGATGACAGGAACTACCTTTTTGGGACCGACATAACCGACAATTCCGCACATGCAAGGATTTTAAACGACAGCGCCTGTGAAGAAACGTAAGGGAAAGGCTGGGCGCTGAGCCGGTTCCCTGCTCGCATGAAGTCTTTGAAGGCGCGCGACGTGGCTCTTCTTGAAGAAAAAGCTACTCGGTAGTTGAGGTTTCCCTCTACAGCTACTGGAGAAATGCTCCCTAGTGGCCGCCGCTCCGGTGCAGCAAGTCCGCCATGTCGTTGTAGCCGCTCTTCGCCGCGACGTTCATGGGCGTAGCGCCGTCGTTGTTTCTGGAATTCACCGAGGCTTTTCCGGCCAGCAGAAGTGTCGCAACGTCCAACTGATCAGCTAACGCCGCCAGATGCAATGGTGTATCGCCGTCCTTATTCCTCGCGTTGAGATCGGCCTTGTGGGCCAGCAACAACTTCGCCACATCCGCCTGGCCCATGCGCGCCGCCAGGTGCAAAGGAGTGTTGCCGTCGCTATCCTTGGCGCCGATATCAGCCTTGCGGGCCAGGAGCAGCTCCACCACGTCTGCATGGCCGTCCAGCGCCGCCAGGTGCAAGGGCGTATCGCCAATGCTGTCCTTGGCATTGACGTCAGCCCTGCTGGCCAGCAGCAACTCCACCATGTCCTTGTGACCCATGCGCGCTGCCAGGTGCAAAGGCGTATCGCCATTGTCATCCCTGCTGGAAACCAGGCGGGGATTGCTCTGAAGAAACGCAGTGACTTTCGCCAGGTCGCCTTGCTGGGCCGCGTCGTGAATCGGGCCACAGAAGGCGGAACTGCCGAATGCCAGCGCCACCAGCAGGACGAGGGCGCCGCGAGAAATTGCAGAGGGGAAAAAGCCGTTAACGAAAGAGTGCATATTCATGCTTCCTCCGAATTGGTTCGAAGTATAGCTCAATCAGGCCACGGTGTGGGAAGCAAGAGGCAGAAATGGGTCCGGTGGGGAGAAAATCGCATCGCCACCTCTTCGCCACGGCCTGCATCATACCCGCCCGAACCCGAGCTCGCTATTCCTCGATGCGATAGGTAAACTCTTCGATCACGGGGTTGGTGAGCACCTCGCGGGCAATGCGCTCAACCACGGCGCGCGCCGCCTCGATGGAAATACCATCGGCGAGCGAAAGCGCAAAATACTTGCCCTGGCGCACTGCGGTTACGTCCG
>Ga0302267_10003876_pt1 | contig 16824 bp, 14 predicted proteins | sample III_Bog_E1_3_FD_194555 | JGI IMG/M metagenome (GOLD analysis project Ga0302267, IMG submission 194555) | Peat permafrost microbial communities from Stordalen Mire near Abisko, Sweden - III_Bog_E1_3 | ecosystem: Environmental > Terrestrial > Soil > Wetlands > Peat | place: Sweden: Abisko... | reverse complement strand
CACAGCGCGCATCGCCGGCATCCTCGCAGCGAAGCAGACCTCGTCGCTGATCCCGCTCTGCCATCCGCTCCCGTTGTCGTCGATCACGGTCGATATCGCCGGGGATGGCGCCGTTCTCACGGTCGTTGCCACCGTCGCGACCACCTCTCAGACGGGCGTCGAGATGGAGGCGCTGACGGCGGCATCCGTCGCGGCACTGACTCTTTACGACATGATCAAGGCGGTCGACAAACTGGCCGTGATTGGGGAAATCAAGGTGCTGGAGAAGTCGGGCGGCAAGTCGGGCGACTGGGTTCGCGGATGACCGGCCCCGCGATCGCGTTCGCTCGCATCAGCGTCGCCACCCTCAGCCTGGACACGTGCATTTCTGCCGTGAACTCGGACGACGCCGGCGCGGTCGTGACCTTTGCCGGGGTGGTGCGCGATCACGACGGCGGCCGGGCTGTTCGGTCCCTCGACTATGAGGCGCACCCGACTGCGGGCGCTGCCATCACCTCGATCGCCGAGTCGGTCGCCGCAGCCTTTCCGGGGGTTCGTATCGCGGTCGAACATCGCACGGGCAGTCTCGGGGTGGGCGACCTTGCCCTGACCTGCGCCGTGTCATCCGCCCACCGCGCTGAGGCCTTCGCGGCGTGCGCCCGCCTGATCGATGAGGTCAAGCTCGGGGTGCCGATCTGGAAGAACCAGCACTTCGCCGACGGAACTACCGAGTGGGTCGGCTCGCTTTAGCCCCCTCGGGCCCCCATTTTTCCCATCGAGTGTGCTCCAAGTGCGGGTCGTGGTGCGTGGGGACCCACACTTGGAGCACACTCGATGGGGCTGGGAGGTGCGTGGGGACCCACACTTGGAGCACATTCGATGGGGCTGGGAGGGACGTGGGGAGCGGGTAGGCTCGAAGGCTTATGGCACACCTGCTCGGAGCCGAAAGCCTCCACCTCGAATACCCCACCCGCGTGGTGTTCGACAGCGTCACTATCGGACTCGACGAGGGCCAGCGCATCGGTGTCGTCGGGCGCAACGGCGACGGCAAATCGAGCCTGCTGAGGCTGCTGTCCGGACGCCTCGAACCGGATGGCGGGCGCGTGACCCGCCGCAACGGCATCACCCTCGGCATGCTGGACCAGGCGGACGAACTACCCGACGACCTCGTCGTTTCGCACGCCATCGTGGGGGACCGCGCCGAACACGAGTGGGCGGGCGATGCCCGGGTACGCGACGTGATCGAGGGGCTCGTGGGTGGCATCCCCTGGAGCGCCACCCTCGGCGAGCTGAGCGGAGGCCAGCGCCGCCGGGTCGCGCTCGCGGCCCTGCTGGTCGGCGACTGGGACATCCTGTTTCTCGACGAACCGACCAACCACCTCGACGTCGAGGGCATCGCCTGGCTCGCCGCACACTTGAAGCGTCGCTGGTCTGCGGGAGCCGGCGGGCTCATCGTCGTGACCCACGACCGGTGGTTCCTCGACGAGATTTGCACGGACACCTGGGAGGTGCACGACCGAATCATCGAGCCCTTCGAGGGCGGGTACGCCGCCTACATCCTCCAGCGGGTCGAGCGGGACAGGATGGCCGCCGCATCCGAGTCGAAGCGCCAGAACCTGATGCGCAAGGAGCTGGCCTGGCTGCGCCGCGGCGCGCCAGCGCGGTCGACGAAGCCGAAATTCCGGATGGATGCGGCCTACGAGCTCATCGAGAACGAGCCCCCGCCCCGCGATTCGGTTTCGCTGGCCGCTATGGCGATGCAACGCCTGGGCAAGGATGTCGTCGACATCGAGAACGTGAGCGTCTCTTACACGGTTCCGGAGGTCGTCGAGGGCCACCCCACGGGGTCCACCACAACCAAGCAGGTGCTTGATGACGTCACCTGGCTCATTGCGCCGGGCGAGCGCACGGGCATCCTGGGGGTTAACGGAGCGGGCAAGAGCACCCTGCTCGGTCTCGTCTCGGGCACGGTTCATCCGACTTCCGGCACGGTGAAGCGCGGCAAGACCATCAAGGTCTCGTTCCTCACCCAGCAGCTCGCCGAGCTTGAGGACATCTGGGAAGACCGGGTCAGCGATGTCCTGAAGCGCCAGAAGAGCACGTACGTCTCGGGCGGCAAGGAGATGACCCCGGCGCAGCTGCTCGAACGCGTCGGATTCCAGAGCGCCCAGCTTTCGACCCGCGTCAGGGAGCTGTCCGGCGGCCAGAAGCGCCGGCTGCAGCTGCTGCTGATCCTGCTCGACGAGCCGAACGTGCTCATCCTGGATGAGCCCACCAACGACCTCGATACCGACATGCTGGCCGCAATCGAAGACCTGCTCGACTCCTACGCGGGCACCCTGCTGGTGGTGTCGCATGACCGGTATCTCATCGAGCGGGTCACCGACCAGCAGTACGCGGTGATGGGCGGCCGTTTCCTGCACCTGCCGCGCGGGGTGGAGCAATACCTCGAGCTGAGGTCGAAGGTCGTGGCGGATGAGGTGCGCGGTTCCGCGGCGGGATCGGGGGGCTCGGGCGGCCGGTCTGCTGCCGCGTCGTCCACGGTCCAGACCCATGAGCCACAGCTGCGCGGTGCGGAGCTGCGCAACGCGGAGAAGGAGTTCTCTGCGGCCGGTCGCAAGATCGAGAAACTGCAGGGACAGATCGCCGAGCAGCACCTGAAGCTCGCGGAGCATGACCAGTCGGACTACGCGGGGCTGGGCATCCTTTCGACCGAACTCACCGCCCTTGAGTCCGCACTGACTGTCGTCGAGACGCGCTGGCTCGAACTCAGCGAACTACTGGGGTAGCGGGCCAGGGTTCAGTCGAAATCGAGGCTCAGCTTGCGCAGCAGCGTGCTGAGCCGGTCGCGCTCGAGCGTAGTGAGCCCGGCGAGCAACTCGGATTCCCCCTGCAGCAGCAGGGCGATCGCCGAGTCGACCCGGTCGCGACCGCGCTCGGTCATGACCACCAGGATGCCCCTGCCGTCGCCCGGGTCGCTGCGACGCTCGACAAGCTCGCGGTCGACCAGGCGGTCGATCCGGTTGGTCATGGTTCCGCTGGAGACCAGCGTCTGCTGCAGCAGCGCTTTCGGGCTGAGCTGGTAGGGCGCACCCGCCCGGCGGAGCGCAGACAGCACATCGAACTCCCAGAGCTCGAGGTCGGACGCCGTGAAAGCGCTTCGGCGGGCTCGCTCCAGGTGCCGCGCGAGGCGGCCGACCCTGCTGAGTACCTGCAGCGGCGCGAAGTCGAGGTCGGGGCGCTCGTGCTCCCAGGCACCGACAATGCGGTCGACTTCGTCGTTTGCGGGCATCCCCCATTATCTCAGGCTGGCATTGTCGCCCTTTCTCTCGGGCCGGGAGTGCGGTCCCGCGACTCGAGTGCCGCCCGGATCTGGCAGAATTGTGCGGCGCCCGGATCTCGTAGCGGAGCTGCGCGCGTGGTCCGCCTTGGTGTAACCGGCAGCACGACAGCCTTTGGAGCTGTTAGGTCCAGGTTCGAATCCTGGGGGCGGAGCGTGTGGGCGCATTTGCCTTCTGCAAGGACACGTGTATCTTCAATCCGTGAGTATCACACGGGCGACGCCGGGGTCGCAGACTTCACTTCGTGAAGCCAACCGCGCACGCATCATCGATGCGGTCAAAAGGCACGGTGGGCTGACCCAGGTGGAGCTTGCGGGGGCGACAGGTCTGTCTCCCGCGACGGTTTCGAATATCGTCAAGGAGCTCACGGCATCCTCGATCCTGCATACGACGATGACGACGCGCAGTGGCCGACGAGCCCAGCACGTGACCCTGGCTCGCGCGCTCGGCATCGTCGCGGGTGTGCACATCTCGACCCGGCACATGCGCATCGCGCTGTCCGACGTCGCGGGCACCGTCGTCGCAGAGCACAACATGCCGCTCGCGAAGGACCACCGGGCCGACAACGAGCTCGACAAGGTCACGCAGCTCATTGCCGACATGCTCGATTCGGTGGACGCCAGCATGGACGAAATCCTTGCCGTCGGTATCGCCCTGCCGGCACCGGTGGATGCCCGCAAGGGCGAGATTTCGCGGTCCGGTCTCATGCGGGGCTGGGATGGCGTGTCGATTGCTGAGCTCATGCACCGACGCATCCAGCGCCCGGTTTTCGTGGATAACGAGGCGAACCTGGGCGCGCTGGCGGAGTTCCGGCTGGGCGCCGCACGCGGTCGACGGAATGCGGTCTACCTGCGCGTCGGGCAGGGCATCGGCGCGGGACTTATCCTGAACGGCGCGGTTTTCCGGGGTTTCGAGAGCGGTGCAGGCGAATTCGGGCATATGACGATTGATGAGCATGGCCCGCTTTGCCGCTGCGGAAACCGTGGCTGCCTCGAGGCGATCGCGGGCGGCCCGGCGATCATCGAGGGGCTGCGCGAGACCAACGGCCCCCAGAAACTCACTGATGTGGTCGTGCATGCGATCGCGGGTGACCACATCTGTATCAGGGCGATTGCGGATGCCGGCCGTCACGTCGGCATCGCGGCGGCGAACGTCTGCAACCTGCTCGCCCCTGAGCGCATCGTGGTGGGCGGCGAGCTCGCGCGGGCGGGGGAGCTATTTCTTGGCCCACTCCGGCACAGCCTCGAACGGTCGGTGGTCATGAGCACCGACAAGGTCGCCGACATCGTGCAGGGCCAGCTCGGTGAGCGGGCGGAACTGATGGGCGCCGTGCTTTATGCGATCGATCGCAGCACCATCGGGCCGGATGACGGCGCCGAGTGATTCGCTCTCTTTGATCACATTTGCTAACGATTCGAGAACGCTCTTCGATCCTTGGCTTCAAGACTTGACGCCAACGAGCAATTGGTGACATGCTCGACGCGGCGCCAATGAGGGTGCCATGAATCGGAGGTTATTCAATGAAGATCGCCACCAAGAGAGCCGTTGTTGCAGCCACGGCCCTCCTGCTCGCTGCGGGAACGCTCACGGCGTGCTCCAGCACCCCGAGCGGAAGCTCGACCAGCACCTCGGGCAGCTCTGACCAGGCCTACAAGATCGGCCTCCTGCTTCCTGACAACGTGACCGCGCGCTACGCAGCCGCTGACCGTCCTTACTTCACCGCAGCAGTTGCGAAGCTCAACCCGAAGGCGACCGTTCTTTACGAAGACGCCGACGGCAGCGCTTCAAAGCAGCAGGCGCAGGCCGAGGCAATGCTCGCGAACGGCGTGAAGGTTCTCGTTCTCGACGCGTTCGACGGCGAAGCAGCCCAGTCCATCGTGACCGCGGCCAAGGCCAAGAAGGTTCCGGTCATCGACTACGACCGTCTCGTCGATGGTGGCCAGTCCAACTACTACGTCTCCTTCGACAACGAGAAGGTCGGCGTGCTGCAGGGAACTGCATTCGTCAACGAGCTCAAGTCCGAGGGCGTGCCGGCTGGTTCTGGCATCCTGATGATCGACGGTTCGCCGACCGACAACAACGCAACCCTGTTCGCCAAGGGTGCTCACTCGGTCATCGACAAGAGCGGCTACAAGATCCTCGCCGAGTACCAGACGCCCGGATGGCTTCCCGCCAACGCTCAGTCGTGGGCTGCCAGCCAGATCACGAAGTTCGGTACCCAGATCAAGGGCATCTACGCCGCAAATGACGGAACTGCCGGTGGCGTTATCGCTGCCGCCCAGGCCGCCAAGTTCGACCTGTCGAAGGTGGCCCTCACCGGCCAGGACGCGTCGCTCGCCGGTATCCAGCAGATCCTTGCTGGCAACCAGTACATGACGATCTACAAGGCCATCAAGCCTGAGGCAGAGAAGGCCGCGTCGCTCGCAGTCGATCTCGCCAACGGCAAGAGCCCGTCGGCACCCACCACGGTGTCCGGTGCCTCAGGTCCTGGCGTTCCCTCGTTCCTCCTGACGCCGGTTGCGGTCACGAAGGCGAACATCGAATCCACAGTCGTTGCCGATGGCTTCGACACTGCTGCCCAGATCTGCACCGGTTCTTACGCTGCACTCTGCACCGCGGCGGGAATCCACTAACACCTAGCAGCACCTAGCAATACCGGTCGGGGATCACCCACAGGGTGGTCCCCGACCGTACTATGTGGTCAGTGACCTGTACACAAAGGAGTAACAGTGACTCTCGTTTCTGAGGTGTCGTCCGACAAGCACGAGACGGCCGATGCGGTCCTCTCCATGCGCGGCGTTAATAAGGGTTTCGGCGCAGTCCAGGCGCTGACCGATATCGATCTGGACATCTTCCCGGGTGAGGTGGTCGCCCTGGTGGGCGACAACGGCGCCGGCAAGTCGACCCTGGTCAAGATCCTCGCGGGTGTCCACGCCCAGGATTCGGGAACGATCACGTTCCACGGCAAGGTCGTCCACATTCCCACCCCGACCGCTTCGCGCGCCCTTGGCATCGCGACGGTGTTCCAGGACCTGGCTCTGTGCGACAACCTGGATGTCGTCTCCAACCTCTTCCTGGGCCGCGAAATCGGAACCCTCGCACTCGACGAGGTCGAGATGGAGAGCCGCTCGTGGGAGCTGCTTCGCCAGCTGTCCGCGAAGATCCCCTCCGTTCGCATCGCTGTGGCTTCCCTGTCCGGTGGACAGCGCCAGACCGTGGCCATCGCGCGTTCACTCATTGGTGACCCCAGCGTGGTCATCCTCGACGAGCCAACCGCCGCCCTCGGCGTCGCCCAGACCGCGGAGGTGCTGAACCTCATCGAGCGCCTGCGCGAGCGCGGGCTCGGGGTACTGCTGATCAGCCACAACCTGGCCGACGTCCAGGCCGTCGCCGACCGCGCGGTCGTGCTGCGCCTGGGCCGCAACAACGGTGAGTTCCGAATCGCCGACGTCAGTTACGAAGACATCATCGCTGCCATTACCGGCGCAACCGACAATGTTGTCACCCGCCGCGAGGCCGCCGTCAAGGCCGCCCTCGCGGAGAAATCCGCGAGCACTGAGGAGAAGAGCAAGTGACCCAGACCCCGACGCCGACCAAGGAGGGCTCGGTTGCTCCAGCCGACCTCCAGGATGAGCGCCTGATCCGCCCAACGGGTGTGCGCGAGAATCTCGCAGCGCAGATCAAGCGTGTTCGCACTGGTGACCTGGGCTCGCTGCCCGTCGTTATCGGACTCGTCATCATTTGTGCGGTGTTCCAGGTTCTCGACAACGTCTTCCTGGGCGCAGAAAACCTCTCGTTCCTGCTGCTCAACGCATCCTTCTACGGCGTTGTCTCCGTCGGCATCGTTCTCGTGCTGCTGCTCGGGCAGATCGACCTTTCGGTCGGTTCCATGAGCGGTTTCGCGGCTGCCATCTATGGCATCACGCTGACGCAGGCGCATTGGCCGGAATGGCTGGTCATTGTTGCCGCGATCGCGGCGGGATGCCTGGTCGGACTGCTCTACGGGTTCCTGTTCGTCCGCTTCAGCGTGCCAAGCTTCGTGATCACGCTGGCCGGACTGCTGGCGCTCCTCGGCGCCCAGCTCGCCACGCTCGGCCCGTCGGGTGACATTAATATCCCGACGACGAGCTTCATCGTTCAGTTCTCCCAGCAGCTCTACCTGCCGCCGTGGCTCGCGTACGCGCTGGTCATCGTCTCGGCCGGTGGCTACGCGGCTTCGGCCCTCACGAAGGCACGCAGCCGCACGAAGGCGGGTCTTTCGGCCCAGGGAGCCACAGGGATCCTGATTCGTGCAGCACTGCTTCTCGTCGCCCTGGGCGCACTGGTCATCTACCTTGACAGCTATGCAAACGGCGGCGTCGCCGACGCCTTCGTCTTCCTCGTCATTCTCGTCATCGTGATGCAGTACGCACTGACTCGCACCCGCTGGGGACGCTCGGTCTTCGCGGTCGGCGGCAACGTCGAGGCTGCTCGGCGCGCCGGTATTCGCGTCAACCGCGTCTACGTGAGCGTCTTCGTGATCTGCTCGGGTCTCGCCGCAATCGGTGGTCTTATCGCTATGGGTAACCTGCAGTCCGCAGGCCAGGCGAGCGGCACCGGTGACTTCAACCTTGACGCGATTGCCGGAGCGGTTATCGGTGGAACGAGCCTCTTCGGGGGTCGCGGTTCGGCGTGGTCCGCCCTCCTGGGCATCCTGGTGATCACCGCCATTACCAGTGGCCTGAACCTGCTCAGCCTCGACTCGTCGGTGCGATTCATGATCACGGGTGCGGTCCTGCTGCTCGCTGTCATCGTCGACTCGCTCTCGCGGCGTTCGCGTGTGGCCGCCGGTCGGGCATAGCGCAACAGATCAGTACACCACTCCCCCCGGACATGCGTTGTCCGGGGGGAGTGGTGCATTTAGGCGGGGCTTTTCACGGCAGAATGAGACAATGACCGACCAGAATCTCGCCGTCATCGTGCTCGCCGCCGGACAGGGGACGCGGATGAAGTCCGCGAGGCCCAAGATCCTTCACTCGCTCGCGGGGGTTCCGATCGTCGGGCACGTGCTCGCCACGGCGCGCGAAATCGGCCCCGCTCACATCGCGGTGGTCGTGCGCCACCAGCGCGACATCGTCGCGGGCGTCGTGCTCGACCTGCTTCCCGAGGCGATCATCGTCGACCAGGATGAGACGCCCGGCACCGGGCGTGCGGTCGAGCAGGCATTGGCCGCGTTGCCGCCCGGTTTCGCGGGCGACGTCATGATTGTCAGCGGCGACGTTCCGCTGCTCGATGCGGCGACCCTCACCATCCTGCTGGAGGCGCACCGGAGCAGGCGGTCGGCGGCGACGCTGCTGTCCGCCGAGTTCGACGACGCGACAGGTTACGGCCGCATCGTGCGCTCCAGCGTCGACACTTCGGTCGAGCGAATCGTCGAGCAGACGGATGCGACACCGGAGGAGCTCGACATCCACGAGGTCAACGCCGGCAGCTACGTCTTCCAGCTCGAGCCTCTTCGCGAACAGCTGGCACGGCTCGACACCCGCAACGCCCAGGGCGAAAAATACATCACTGACGTCATCGCGCGGTTGCGGGAGTCGGGCCTCACCGTCAATGCGGTCAAGGTGAGCGACAACTGGATCGTCAGCGGGATCAACGACCGCGTTCAGCTGGCCGAAAGCGCGCGGCTGCTCAATGCCCAGATCGTCAAGCGCTGGCAGGTCGCCGGCGTGACCGTTCGCGATCCGAATACCACCTGGATCGACATGCAGGCGACGATCGCCGAAGACGTCGAACTGCTGCCGGGAACGATGATCACCGGGCCGACCGTCATTGAGCGCGGCGCGATAATCGGGCCGGACACCAGCCTCGACTCCTGCGAGGTTGGCGCCGGCGCGGTGGTGCGGCGAACGGATGCCACGCTCGCGGTCATCGGCGCGGGCGCATCCGTCGGGCCGTTCGCCTACCTTCGACCGGGCACCTACCTGGGCGACAACGGCAAGATCGGAACCTTCGTCGAGACCAAGAATTCGAGTATCGGCAACGGCAGCAAGGTGCCGCACCTCAGCTACATCGGCGACACCACGATCGGCGAAGGCACCAACCTTGGCGCGGGTGCGATCACCGCCAATTACGACGATGTCGACAAGCACAGGACCACAATCGGGTCCCATGTTCATTCCGGGTCGCACAACGTCTTCGTCGCCCCCGTTACTATTGGTGATGGAGCCAAGACTGGTGCCGGCACGGTCGTCCGCAAAGACATTCCACCGGGCGCGCTGGCCATCACTGTTGCTCCGCAGCGCAACATGACCGGCTGGGTTGAGGCCAACCGTTCGGGCACCGCATCGGCGAAGGCTGCCGCTGCGGCCGCGGACGGTGACAGCGATCCGGCCTGATCCACCGCCGCTCGCCGGCAGGAAGTTGGACACGTGGCCGAGATCACCGCGAGTGGGCAGAAGCGATTGGTCGTGGTCTCAGGGCGCGCGCACCCCCAGCTCGCCATCGACGTCGCCGACGCACTCGGCACAGAACTTGTGCACACGGATGCCCGCACCTTCGCGTCGAGCGAGATCTATGCCCGGTTCGATGAGAGTGTCCGCGGAAGCGATGCGTTCGTCATCCAGTCACACACCCGCCCGGTGAACGAGTGGCTGATGGAGCAGCTCATCATGATCGACGCGCTCAAACGGGCATCCGCGAAGCGCATCACCGTCGTCGCGCCGTACTACCCCTACGCGCGACAAGACAAGAAGGGTCGCGGCCGCGAGCCGATCAGCGCGCGGCTCGTCGCCGACCTGTTCAAGGCCGCGGGCGCCGACCGCATCATGAGCGTCGACCTCCATGCCGCCCAGATCCAGGGGTTTTTCGACGGTCCGGTCGACCACCTCTTCGCCATGCCCGTGCTGCTCAAGCACTTCCAGGAGCGCCTCGACCCGTCAACCCTGACGGTCGTCTCGCCCGACATGGGCCGGGTGCGGGTTGCGGATGTCTGGAGCGACAAGCTCGGTGCACCGCTGGCCATCATCCACAAGCGTCGCGATCCGATGATCGCCAACAAGGTGACGGTGCACGAGATCGTCGGAGAGGTTTCTGGCAGGGTCTGCCTGATCGTCGACGACATCATCGACACGGGCGGCACGATCGTGAAGGCGGCAGAGGCGCTCAAGCAGGCGGGTGCCCTCGGCGTCATTGTCGCGGCGACGCACGCCGTCTTCTCAGACCCGGCGACGGACATCCTGCGCAGCGATTTCATCGACTCGGTTGTCGTCACCGACACGCTGCCGGTGCCGGAGGAGAAGCGCTTCCCGACCCTCACCATCCTGCCGATCGCGCCACTCATTGCGAGCGCCATCCATGAGGTGTTCAGCGACGGGTCGGTCACGTCGATGTTCGACGGCGCCGCCTAGTTCGACGGCGCCGCCTAGTTCGACCGCGCCGGGCTTCGGCTAGGCCGGGATGAACTTGCCGCTCGGGAGCACCGGTGGACCGGGGATCCAGCCGAGGGATGCCACGAATTGCGTGCCGCCGAATGAGCTCGACTGCGTGTAGCACTGCCAGCCCGAACCATGCGCGCCCAGGAGCTCGAAGCTGACGCTTGAGGAGTCGCCGGGGTCTTCGTACCCGACCCAGCGCTTGCAGCTCTCCGCGGCATCCCTGGCATTGATCATCACGGTGCCGATGACACCGGGAAGGATGAGGCCGGCGATGCCGAGGGCGACGACGATGCGCATCGCGAGCAGCATGTGCGGTGACCGCAGCGGACGTCCGTCGCCGGGGTCGTACCCCACCAGCTCGGGCTCGTCGTCGTACATGCTCATGTCCCTATTGTCCCGCCCAGGTTCACAAACTTCTCCCGCCAGGTTGCCGAAGGTCCCTGTCCCACCACTAAAACCTCTCGTGAGGGGCGTCAATCTGGTCTCTGGAGCCCGCTCCAGAGATCAGATTGACGCCCCTCACGAGAGGTGGATGAGGTCAGTGAGTGCTGGGCTCGGTCTCGATTTCGGTGCGGTCGCCGCTCCACAGCGTGTGGAACACGCCATCCTTGTCGATGCGCTTGTAGGTGTGGCTCCCAAAGAAGTCGCGCTGGCCCTGGATGAGCGCAGCCGGCAGGCGCTCAGCGCGGATGCCGTCATAGTAGGCGAGCGAGGACGAAAACGCGGGGGTCGGGATACCCGACTGCGCCGCGTGTGCGACGACCTGGCGCCACGAATCCTGTGCACCCTCGATCGCGGCCTTGAAGTAGGGCGCCGTCAGCAGGGCGACCAGTCCCGGGTTCTCCTCGTAGGCATCCGTAATCCGGTTCAGGAACTGGGCCCGGATGATGCAGCCGCCGCGCCAGATCTTCGCGATGTCACCCTTCTTGATGTCCCAGTTGTACTTCTCCGCTCCCGCCACAATCTCGTCGAAGCCCTGGCTGTAGGCGATCATCTTCGACGCGTACAGCGCGCGGCGAACATCCTCGACGAAGGTCGTGCGGTCATCCACCGTCCACGGCTTTGACGGGCCGGGCAGGTCGGCGGCCGCCTGGCGCTGCTCGGGCTTCGACGACAGGGCGCGGGCGAACACCGCTTCGGCGATACCGGAGACAGGGATGCCGAGGTCGAGCGCGTTCTGAACGGTCCAGACACCCGTGCCCTTCGAGCCGGCCTGGTCGAGGATGACGTCCACGAGGGGTTTACCGGTGTCGGCGTCGACCTGGCGCAGCACCTCGGCGGTGATCTCGATCAGGTAGGACTCGAGTTCGCCCTTGTTCCACTCGGCGAAGATATCCGCGATCTCGGTGGGGGTCGCGCCGGTGCCGCGACGGATGAGGTCGTAGGCCTCCGCGATGAGCTGCATGTCGGCGTACTCGATGCCGTTGTGCACCATCTTCACGAAGTGGCCGGCGCCATCGGTGCCGACGTGGGTCACGCAGGGCTCGCCCTCCGCGATGGCGGCGATGGACTCGAAGATGGGCCCCAGCTTCTCGTACGCCTCGGCGGAACCGCCTGGCATGATCGACGGGCCGTGCAGTGCGCCTTCCTCGCCGCCCGAGATTCCGGTTCCGACGAAGTTGATGCCCTTCTCCTTTGCGGCTGCCTCGCGACGGATGGTGTCGGTGAACAGCGAGTTGCCGCCGTCGATGATGATGTCGCCGGGCTCGAACAGTTCGGTGAGCTCATCGATCACGGCATCCGTGCCCTTGCCGGCCTGCACCATGATGAGCGCGGCCCGCGGCTTCTCGAGGGAGGCCACGAAGTCCTTGATGTCTTCGGACGGCACGAAGCCGGCCTCGGGATGCTCGTCAAGCAGCGTCTTGGTGCGGGCGTAGGTGCGGTTGTAGATCGCGACCGTGTTGCCTTCGCGGGACGCGAGGTTGCGGGCGAGATTCGAGCCCATCACCGCCAGGCCCACAACTCCGATATTTGCAACAGCCTTTGTATCCGGCACTGGTCTCTCCCTTGGATCGCGTTAAAACCAGCCTAGCCAAGTCGCGTGAACGCGGACTGCGAGAGGATGGACGCATGGATCGTAGCTGGATTGCCGTGGACTTCGGCGGGTTGGATGTCTTTCGCGAGGTAGAGGCCGCCGCCTCGCCGCCCGGTGCCGGGCAGGTGACGATCGAGGTGAAGGCCGCCGGGATGAACCCCGCTGACTACAAGCACGTCACCCGCGCTGGTGACCCCTCGCAGCTGCCGCTGCACATCGGCTATGAGGTAGCGGGAGTGATCCGTGAGCTCGGCCCGGATACCGAGATCGCGTCGGGAGGCGGCGCTGTCGGCGACGAGGTGCTGGCGTTTCGCATTTCGGGCGGCTACGCGAGCGCCGTGACGGTACCGGCTAAGGATGTCTTTGCGAAGCCGGCCACCCTCGACTTCCCCGAGGCGGCGAACCTGTTGCTCGCCGGCACCACCGCGGCCGAGATGCTGGCTGTGACGAATGTGAAGGCGGGCGAGACGATTGTCGTGCACGGCGCATCCGGAGCTGTCGGTGTCAGCGTGCTTCAGCAGGCACGCGAGTTGGGCGCCCGCGTCATTGGCACCTCGAGCGAGGCTCGCTTTGACGTGGTTCGTGAATTCGGGGGCATCCCCGTGGCCTACGGGCCCGGTCTCGAGCAGCGAGTGCGGGATGCCGCCCCCGAGGGCATCGACGCGGCGCTCGACACGGTCGGCACGGATGAGGCGGTCGACGTCTCGCTCGCCCTGGTCGCCGATCGCGCCCGCATTGTGACCATTGCGGCGCAGGCGCGGGTGCCGGCCGACGGGATCGTTGGAATAGGCGGCCAGCTGCCCGCGAGCGCGGCCTTCCGCGATCGCGTGCGACCCGAACTCATCGCGCTCGCGGCGAAGGGCAAGCTTGTCGTGCCCATCGCCAGAACCTTCCCCCTCGACGACGCGCTGGAGGCCCTTAAACTGCTGAGCGGCCAGCACCCGGGCGGCAAGCTTGCGCTGCTGCCCTAGGTGCTGGCCGCCGGGCTAGTGCGCGAGCACCGGCTCGCTCTCGGCTTCGCTGGTGGATGCCTGTACGTGCGCGTTGTGCAGCGCGAGTCCCTGGCTGCGGCGGCGGAACAGTAGTCCTGCCAGCACCGCACCACCGGCGAACACACTGGCCGAAACCCAGTACACGAGGTGGTAGCTCTGGATCGCTGCTTCGCCGACGACGGCCGGCGTGGCCGGGGCGTGAGCGACGATGTAGGCGGTGACTGCCGAGGCGGCCAGCGTGTTGAGCAGCGCGGTTCCGATCGAGCCGCCGACCTGCTGGCTGGTGTTGACCAGGGCGGATGCGACGCCCGCATACTGGCGGTCGACGCCGAGCGTCGCGGTCTGCATCGAGGCGGGCATGATGGTGCCCATCGCGAATCCGATGACCATGAGCGGCAGCATCACGTCGGCGACGTAGGTGCTCTGCAGGGTCAGATTCGTCAGCCAGATCATGCCGCCCGCGCCGATCAGCATGCCGGCCGGAACCAGCACCTTCGGACCGAAACGGGGAACAAAGAAGTTGGTGCCCAGCTGCGCCGCGACCACGAGCATCCCGACCATGGGCAGGAACGAGAGCCCGGTCTGGATGGGCGTGTAGTGGAGTCCCGTCTGCAGGTAGTAGGTCAGGAACAGGAACAGCGCGAACATGGAGACTGCGGCCAGCATGATCGACATGTAGGCGGCACCGCGGTTGCGGTCGAGGATGACCGAGAGGTGAAGCAGCGGATGCGTCGCCCGGCGGATCCAGAGCACAAACGCAATCAGCAGTACCCCGGATGCGATGAGCATGCCCCAGCTGTCGGCGTTGCCCCACCCGTCGGTTTCTGCGTTCGAGAACCCGTAGACGAGGAAGAACAGGCCGGCCGAGACGAAGATGGTGCCCGGGATGTCCAGCTTCGGTCGCTCCCCGACACGTGCGGTGGAGTGCACGAAGAAGAACGATCCGACTAGAGCGACGACCGCGATGGCGACGTTGATGTAGAGGTTCCAGCGCCAGTTGAGGTCCTGCGTCAGGAACCCGCCGAGCAGCAGGCCTATGGCGCCACCTGCGCCTGCGATTGCGCCCCAGATTCCGAATGCGCGGGCGCGCTCCTTCGGAATCGTGAATGTCGTGGTCAGCACGGACAGCGCGGTCGGTGCTAGCAGCGCACCGAAGGCACCCTGCAGGGCGCGAGCGGCGACGAGCAGCCCGAAGTCGGGGGCAGCCCCACCGAGTGCGGATGCGACGGCGAAGCCGACGAGGCCGATCACGAAGGCGCGCTTGCGGCCGATGAGGTCGGCGATTCGACCGCCGAGCAGCAGGAGGCTGCCGAACGCGAGCGAGTAGGCGGTGATCACCCACTGGCGGTCACCGTTGCTGAAGCCGAGGTCGGCCTGGGCCGATGGCAGCGCGATGTTGACGACGGTGGAGTCGAGAATGACCATCAGCTGGGCGAGTGCCACTGTCGTGAGGGTCAGCCACCGGTTGGGTGGCGCTTGGAGGGTATTCGAAGACATGATCACGACTATATACGGTACTGTCGAGTTTCGGAACTTAACAGTTTCTAAATTATGCGGAGGGCGAACATCGGCCGCGAGCGGCGACTCAGACCAGTTCGCGGGACTACGATGCAGGGAGAAACAGCAATGACGACAGGCCCACCAGTGGTAGGCCCCCGAACGCGGAAGGTACGGAGCAGCAATGACGCCGCTTGACCTCGACGAGCGCCTGCTGACCCCTGCCGCGCCCGCCAACACTGCCGCGCCTACCAATACTTCGGCTGCCGCAACCGCTGAGCCTCCCAACCGGGTTGGCCGTCCCCTAGATGTATCACGGGACGCCGACATTCTCGATGCCACCCTGGACGTACTCGCTGAGCAGGGGTTCGACGGCATGACCATCGACATGGTCGCCGCACGCGCCAAAGCCGGAAAGGCGACCCTTTACCGACGCTGGCCGTCCAAGACCGAGCTGGTCATCGACGCCGTCGCGTGCATGAAGAACGGCGACATCAACCTCGACACGCTGCCAGACACCGGCACCCTGCGCGGTGACCTGGTCGCGATGATCAAGGCTCCGAGCATCCAGGATGCGGCGAAGAAGCTGAAAATCATGGCCGGCCTCATTTCTCTTCTCGCCCGCAATCCCGAGCTGGCCGAGGTTGCGCAGGCCACGGTCATCGCCCCGCGCGCCGCGCTCAATCGGGTTTTCCTTCAGCGGGCGATCGACCGCGGCGAGATTGCACCCGATGTGGACATCGACTTCGTCGCGAACATCAGCCCGTCGATGGTGACCTATCGCACGATGATGCTTGGCCAGCCGGTCGACAGGGACTTTCTCATCAAGGTCATCGACGAGGTTCTCCTTCCGGCCGTCGGTCTCGGCCGCTAGTTCCCGTCCGGCGGTCAACAACTCGCGCGGTACTCCGGGGCCGATAGTCGGCAATCAATTGCCGTTTGTCTCGGACAGCCCGTAGCGTGAAGGAATGGCCTCGACTCGTTGGCAGCTTTCGGGTTTCGGCGACGAGATCGATCCCGACCCGGTCGTGCAGGTCGCAACCCTGCAGGCGCTCGGCGCCGGCCACATCGAGGTTCGCAGCGCCTGGGACACGAACGTCGTCGACTTCACGGCCGACCAGTTGGCCGAGCTGAAGCGCATCCTCGTCGAGCGGTCCATGGCCGTCTCGGCCATCGCCTCGCCAGTCGGAAAAGTGGATGTCACCCTGCCGGTCGAGCACGAGGTCACCCGCCTGGGGCGCGCCATCACTGCAGCCCACGTGCTCGATGCGCCGTACATCCGCATTTTTTCGTTCTTCAACGCCGAGAATCACCGCGACGCGGTGCTTGAGCGGATGACCGCGCTCACCCGCCTTGCCGAACGCGAGGACGTCGTTCTGCTGCACGAAAACGAGAAAGCCATCTTTGGCGACGTTCCGTCGCGCGTGCTCGACCTGGTAGAGTCGATCGGCTCCGAACGCCTGCGCGTCGCCTGGGACAGCGCGAACTTCGTTCAGGTCGGGGTGCGACCCTTCACCGACGGCTATTCACTGCTGCGCCCGTACCTCGACTACCTGCAGGTGAAG
>Ga0302267_10003873_pt1 | contig 16831 bp, 13 predicted proteins | sample III_Bog_E1_3_FD_194555 | JGI IMG/M metagenome (GOLD analysis project Ga0302267, IMG submission 194555) | Peat permafrost microbial communities from Stordalen Mire near Abisko, Sweden - III_Bog_E1_3 | ecosystem: Environmental > Terrestrial > Soil > Wetlands > Peat | place: Sweden: Abisko... | reverse complement strand
ACTGCCAATTCCTTTTCAATGAGACCCTGTAGAGAAAGCGCAGTGCGGCCACCGCGATGAGCACGGAACCGGGCGTCAACTTCTTTTCATTCGTCAGGTATACCTGGTAGGCACGAATATCCTTCGGACCCAGTTGTTCCGGAGACTTGTTGAAGTGGCGTGCAAAAAGAGAAACCTGCTGCAAATACGACATTTGCGTGTTGAGTGCGAGATTCCGCACCTGCATGTCTTCAGTCATGCGTTGGCGAAGAGATGTCATGGGAGACTCCTTTGCGAGATGGAATGCGCTGCAAGCAGCGGCTCCATACTCTCGCAAAAGAGATCAAGTGGAAAGAACTGTAAATAAAGATGCTTAGCCAGGCGCTACGCTTGACTTCCGACCTGCTGGCACCACCGAGTACCGCGCAGCGGTTTAGTCCAAGTGCAGTGATTCTCCGGGGAAGAAAGCACAATATAAAGAACATCTGCATGTTTGCTATACGTTATCTTCACTTTGTACCTCCTTTCGGTTTTGGCCAAACAATCCGACCTAGATCAGGGTTCGGATACATCTTGGTGTCGATCGGATACCCCGTTCTAACAACACCAATCTGATTACCAGTCGTCCACATTTCGGAATTAAATCCAACTATGACGCGAACACCTTCGGCATTTTCCTGATCAGGCGGAAGAACGCAGGCTGCTGTGGACGGACTGCCAGCCTCTTGGATATATATCGACGCTTCAACTGCACGCTTTACCAGAGCTTCCCTGCCCACCATTTCAGGATGACCATCCACAATATGCCCCAAGTCCTCTTCATAGAGGCTGATTTTGTTCGCAAGGATGCATTGGGTGGTCCAAATGGTTTTCACGACGGTCTATTTCTTTTGCGCAGCGAGTGATTCTTCCGCCTTCTTCTTGAAGGCCTCAGCGTTAGCACGATGTGCTGCCAGCATATTTTGCAATCCTGCAGCCAACTGTTCAACCTGCAGGATTGGAATGGTCACAATTGCAACCACCCGATTTTCAGATTGCAATTCCCCACGCTCGTTGCTTCCCTGAGTCAACGTGCGTGAAAACCATCTGCACATCTGTCATTGTTGCGCCAATCCCAACATTATTCGCGTAGATACTACGAACATTGTCAGGATTCATCACATTGGGAATCTGCAATGAGCCCGTGGACTTCTTCGATTTCTCGTCAGTGGCCATAAAAATCCTCTAGCTTGACGATGCTACGCTTCCAGAGACAATTTTACGCAAAATATTCAGAACGCTCACATATTCTCCATAATTTCGCCTAGCGTTGAATGAGATTTCCGTTCTGAATGCCGAGTATCTGGACTGCCATTTGGGATCAGAGGAAACACCTCTCAACCAACCGGCCTTTTCCTGTTCCCTATTCGCCGGGTGCTCCAGGTCCTGCCTTTGGGACCCCGGGAAGCACTCTCCTCAGTCAGCAGGCCTTTCTGATCCCTGACCCCTGCCCCCTAGCTTTTCTCCCATGGATTCACCACCGAGCCCGCAATATCCTCAAAATGCTTCGCATTCCGCGTCGCCAACGTAGCATGGTTCGCCAGCACAATCCCCGCAATCATCGTGTCTCGCAGCTCGCCCGGGCGGCCCATCTTCCGGCGCATGGCATCCAATTCCGCAGCCTTGCGCGCCGCAGCTTCGTCGAACACCGCAATCCGCCCCTGCACCAGTTCGTTCAGCCAGCACTCGAAGACAGTGGTCAGTATTGTCTTTCTCTGTCCTTCGGGCATCGTCTCCAGCCCAAAGCGTACTTCAAAGATTGAAATGGCGGTCGTCCAGATAGTGCCCGATGGCTGCCGGTCATGCCAGGCAATCAACGCAGGATCCGGTGCGGATCGCATCAGCTCGGAGATCACATTCGTGTCAAGCAGAATCATTCGTCGAATGTCACCGGCTCGGGCTTGAAGCCGCGCATCTCGGCAATCTCTTCACCGTCCCGCAGTCCAATTCCCCGGAACAGCGCTGCCGTAGCGGTTCCGAAACCGACAGCGGGCTCGACCCCTTCGTTCAGCGCGCCGCGCAAAATCTCGCGCGCCTCCTCTTCCATGGAGCGGCGATGACGTTTGGCGCGGTCCTGCAGGCGCGTCTTCAGTTGCGGCTCAAGCTTGCGAATGAGAATCTGCGCCATTGGAACCTCCATTGCTATCATGATAGCACTTTTCTGATTTCATCTGCGCCGAACCCGCGTCTCAGCAGATAGTCTATTTATTTTCAGCATCTTGCCAAGACGAAGATCGAAGGCTATAGGTTCACACCTGGTCGATCTCTACGCGCTCAAGCTTGGGTATGAACAGGTGAAGCCCGCCGAGGACGGCAACATAAGAGAGGCTGGCCCAGGTGAGGATGGGCTGGTAGCTGCCTGTGGTGCGCAGGATAAAGCCGGTGATGGCCGCAGCGAACATGCCCCCGATGGCCGCGCCCGTGCCGGTGAGCCCGGTGATGGAGGCGACCGCTCGGCGTGGGAAGATGTCAGCAAGCATGGCGTAGAGGTTCGAGGCCCAGCTTTGATGGCCGGCCATGGCTAGGCCGAGAATGCCGACGGCAAGCCACATGTGGTGAGCGCGGCTGTCAAATGCGACCGGGACCACCATCAGCGCGCTAACCAGCACGGCCGTCTTGCGCGCAGCAGGAATGCTCCATCCGCGTTTGAGCAGCGTGGAGGAGAACCATCCGCCGAAGAGCCCGCCCACATTGGCCATGGCGTACATAATCATCAGCGGCATGCCAACGTTGCGCAGAGTGAGACCACGGCTGGAGCTGAGGAATTTGGGCGCCCAGTAAAGATAGAACCACCAGACCGGCTCGGTGATGGATCGTCCGATGAGGAAGACCCACGTGGCGCGACAGCGCAGCAGTTGGCCGATGGAGATGGGGGCTTCAATCGCAGTTACCATGCTGAAGTCAGAGACCGAATAGACCGGCAAGGGGCGGCGATAGAGAGCCAGCCAGACAGGAATCCAGAGGAAGCCCAGCGCGCCGATGAGGATAAAGGCTGCCCGCCAGCCAAAGGTAAGCGCGATCCACGGCACCATGAGCGGGGCCAGGATGGCGCCAACCGTGGAACCGCTGTTGAAGAGGCCGGCAGCAAGGGCGCGCTCATGGGCGGGAAACCACTCCGAGGTGGCTTTGACGGCGGCTGGAAAGTTGCCCGCCTCGCCCAGGCCGAGCAGGAGGCGCACGCCCCCAAAGCCGGCGGCAGAGTGGACAAAGCCGTGCGCCACCGCCGCAATGCTGCAAACGGTGACGGACAGCGCGTAACCAAGGCGCGTGCCGATGCGATCAATAATGGGACCGGCCAGCAACAAGCCCAGCGCGAAGGTGGCCTGGAAGCTAGCGATGATCAGGCCGTACTGACTCTCAGACCAGCCCAACTCCTGCTGTAGCGGAATCACCAGAATGCCGAGGACCTGGCGGTCCATGTAATTGACGGCAGTGGCCGAGAACAACAAGGCGCAGACAACCCATCGAAAGGCCGAGAACTGCGCCGGAGAGCGATCCATCGTGAAAGGCCTAACCTTCCTGCGGCGGGAACGGGAGGCATCAAGAGCAAGTGAGGCCCGGAAGAGGGCTCCACTTGCAGCGAATAATTATGCGCAGTCCCCAGCAGCCCCGCAAAACACAGGACATGCTAGCACTCACGCCCCAGTGCTGTGGACGCGGACGCGCAGCCATCGGCAGTTCTCTACTCGGCCTTGGAGCCAGGCTCTTCGAGCGGGGTTGAGGCTGCCACCAGATCAGTCTGCGGGTTCTGTGCCAGAGCATCCACTGCTGCGGGTTGCAGGTCCGTCGCAGTTTCAGGCTCTGCCGTTGCAGCCGCAGGCTCTTCGGCTGCTGGTTGGCCCCGCAGCACATCCACACGGTAGCCAGCAGCCTGCGCGGTGTCCAGAGCTTCCTCCACCGTGAGGGCAAGCTGATCGCAGGCGGCACGGACCGGCGCAGGATCGCCGGACAACTCCAGCAGCGAGGGCACCAGAAGCCACCAAAGCAGCTCCTCGTAAAGCTCGCGCACCACGTACACGTGGCCCTCGGCCCGATGAATACCGGTCAGCCAGCGCACGTCAGGGTCGAGCCAGAGCGCGGGGGCCAGGCATACCTTTTCGTCGCCCGGAGCTGCTGCAGCGGTCTCGTCCAGCTCGTCCTCTGAATCCGGCTCGGAGCCTGCTTCGGACTCTGCGGATTTGGCAAGCTCAGCAGATTCGGGCTCAGCGTGGGCGGTTTCTGCAGCAACTTCCGCGGCAACCTTCGCGGCAACTTCCGCAATCGGCTGCGCAGCTTCCACTGCGGGCTCTGCGGCAGGTGCGGTGGCAGGCGGCGCAGTTGCAACGACAGGCTCATCTGCTTCCCCGCCCTGCGCAATGCCAGAGCCAGTGAGCAGCAGCACCTTGATGCGGGCGGCAACGCGCCAGCCCTCTTCGCCCTCAAAGCCGAGAGCCGCAAAGACCTGCGCCAGCGGCTCGCGAAGACGGAGGCGGTCAAAGAGATCGAGCGCGGCGCGGCTGGGATCGGCGGCATCCAGAGCTTCAGCCAGCAGTTGTAGCACTGACCAGCCAAGCACCGGGCCCCACATGGCAATCGCGGCCAGTTGCGGGCTTTGGCTGGGCAACATGCGCCGGGCAGCAGGTGTCCATGGCGCCGGAAACAACGCCTCAAGCACGGGCAGATTCATTGCCGCGCGCATCCGCTGGCGGAAGGTGAGCGAGAGCAGCACCGGATTGATGACTCCACCCGGAAGCTGACCGCCGCGCGCCGCATAGACCGGCGGAGCCTGGTGCAGCAACTGCTCAACACGCGCCCATGCCTCCTCAAAGAAGACGCGCTCGCGCTCGGCCTTCTTTTTGCCGTTGCCGGGCGCAGTTGCTGGTTCGGCGGCATCGGCCATCAGGCGAACAACAGACGGGGCCAGAGCGCGGCGCAGAAGCTCGTGAATCGGCTGGAGCTCAAGATTGACCAGCGCGTCGTGCAGATCGGGAACGCCGCGGCCGTTGAGTTGATCGCAGAGACGGTCCCAGGGCTCGTGCGCCGTAGACGCAAGCTCGCGCCAGTCAAGGAAGACGTGGCACTGATAGGCGTGGAGCTCGACTGGGAAGCCGTGATCAAGAACGGCATCGGCCCGGCGCAGGTATTCGAGGCCAGTGAGCGAGTCACGGAAGGCGAGGATGGCAGCGCGGTCGCCCGAGATGCCAAGCCCCTCGACAAAGCGGCGCTGGCGAAGCTGGCCCGCACCCTTGTCGGCGTAGGCGGCGGAATAATCAACCGTGCCGTGTGTCGACCCGTAGCGATTGTTGTAGACCACCAGCGCTGCTTCGGAGCCGTTCCGGTTCGAATAGGCGAAGACGTTCTCGTCCACGGCGCCGCTGGGCTCGAAGAAGTCGTAAAGCAGGAAGTTGGCGCTCTCGGCAAAGAGCCAGCGGCGCTTGAGCAGCGGCGCGACCTCCCGTTCGTGGCGCTCGATGAGCCAGTGGTCGGGGTTCTCCTGGTAGCGCGGCCAGCGGTACTCCATGCCGTACTTCTCAGTGAAGCCTTCAATCTGGCCGTGGCCAAACATGGGCAGGCCGGGCAGGGTGGACATCATCACCGCCACGCCGAAGCACTTGTCGCCCTTGCCAAACTGGTCAATGGCAGTGCGCTCGTCGGGGTTCGACATGAAGTTGACGTAGCGCTTCATGATGTCGGGGTCGAACTCGAGCGTGTTCTTGAGCACCGAGCGGTACTTGGCGTTGTCCTCGTCGCGCAGCATGACCATGAAGGCCGAGTTATAGACGCGGTGCATACCTAGGGTGCGCACGAAGTAGCCTTCCATGAGCCAGAAGGCCTCAGCCAGCAGTAACGTGCCGGGAACTTCGGCGGCGACACGATCCACCACTTCACGCCAGAATTCGTTGGGCATGGCCTTGTCGAACTCCTCCTGGCTCATGCCGTACTCAGCGCGCGAAGGAATGGCGCCCGATGCGCCGGGGCCAGGGAACCAGAGGCGATGGAAGTGGCGCTTGGCCAAGGTCATGGCCGCATCGAAGCGGATGACCGGAAAGAGCCGGGCAACGTGCAGAATGGTCTGGATCACCTGCTCGCGGACGGCGGCGTTTAGATAGTCGAGCTGTGCGGTGTCATTCCAGGGAAAGCTGGTGCCGTCGTTGCCGTGATAGATGTAGCGGGTTTCCCCCGTGGACTTATCAACGCGGCGGAAGACCACGGCAGCGTCAGACTGCTCGAAGTAGTGGTCCTCGATCTTGATTTCGACGCGCGAATCGCAGGACAGATCCGGACCATTGAAGCTGTAGGCCGGGTATGGCAGATCGGGCCGGCTGATGAACCACTCCGGATGCTCGACGACCCAGGGCGAGTCAATGCCCATGTGGTTCGGCACCATGTCGCTGGCCAGGCGCAGGCCGTGACGATAGGCGCGATCACGCAAGCTCACGTAGGCATCGTCGCCGCCCAGGTCGTCGGCAATGCGGTAGTCGAAGAGCGAGTAGGCGGAAGCTACGGCATCCGTATTGCCGCAGAGCTGCTTGATGGTCTTTGAGGCGCGGCTGCGCTCCCAGATGCCGATGAGCCAGAGCGAGTTGATGCCGCGCTCGGCAAGCGTGGCAAGTTCCTGGTCGGGAATCTCATCGAGGCGGCCAATGTGGCGGCCGTACTGGCGGCTGAGTTGCGCAAGCCACACATAGGTGCTCTTGGCGATCAGCACCACGGTCGGCATCCAGGCCGTATCGGGCGAAAACTTCTCGTACTCATGAGCCGGATCGCCGAAGACAGGAACCTCAGCTGTAGCCACCGGGCCACCACCGCCTGCATGTTGGCCGCTCTCCGATCGGCGACGCGCGGCGGCCTCCGCGGCGGCGCGGGCTCCGGCAGCCGGCGGGTTGAACTGCATCCAGATGGCCAGCTCTTCCTCGTGGAGCACATCGCTGGCCATCTGCAGAAAGCGGTCGAGCGATTGGCCGAGGAGCGGCTTCCAGAGCTTGCGAATCAGCTGCAACTGCTCACTGAGCGAGGCTGGTGCACCGCCGATAGGAGCGCTCAACAGATCGAGCAAATTGACCGGCGCAGCGTCCGGCAGAGGAATCAGGGGACGGGTGGCGAAGTAGTCAGGCAGTTGCGCTGTAAGGTCACGGTAAACGGTCTTTTCGGCAAGCTGTTTGTCTTCAAAAAGCTCCCCAAAGGGTTTGAACGCCGGGTTGCGATTGGCCATCCAGAGCAGCAGCAACTCTTCAAGCGCGGCGGCGCGATGGGCGGTACCTTCGGTTTCGCCAGCCAACCACTGGGCCGGAGTCTCCATGCCACGCATCACGCTCCAGCCGGGGAATTGCTCCACAAAAACCAGCAGAAGCTTGTCCAGCTCGCGCGCACCCACTTTTTCGCCAAACCAATCGAGCGCCGCGGTCATTACCTCCGGGTCGTACTGCTCGCGGTAACGCGCCATCAGCACGTGGCTGGCCTCGTCGATGAGCCCCATAGCAAACAACTGGCCGGCGTGCACGGCAAGTTCCGGGTGCTTTTCGACATCGCGCACCAGATTCATGCGGTGCGCAAACTCCCGGCAGGCAGCTACGCTCGCAAAAACGACGTTCCCGTTGAAGGAAAAGAGGGCCTCTTCGAACTGGTAGCGCTGGCGAGCGCTTCGTGCAATATGAAATTCCATCATCTTGGGCCGAACTCCCTCGATTCTCTCACCCGGCGCGCCCAACAGCCGCGGCTGCGCGAAGTTTCCACCCGCGAAGTATGCGCCACGGCCTTGGTTTCAAACCCCCTCCTGCGATGCAGACACATCGCAGGAGTGGGGCCGCACTGGAAACTGTGATTTTATCCTGAATTCGCACTGCCCGGCTGAACCGGTTCAGCGATTGAGCAGGAGTGCCATAATCCGGTTGCACCCTAACGGAAATCCGGCTAAAGTGGAGAATCGCTGGCGGATGCTTTCGACCGGCCCAGCGAACCGTAATTTCGGCCTTCATTCAACACAAACAGCGCGCCTCCGGCCAGGAGACCTCCGTATGACAGACGACCGCCCTACTGAAATACCTGCTCCCGACGCCACCGTTGCGCCGCGTTCGCTGGCTTACCTGGTCAGCACCTACCCCACGCTCTCGATGATCTTTGTGCTGCGCGAGGTGCTGGAGCTGCGCCGGCTGGGCTTCCATATTGAGACGGCATCCATCAACCGCCCCGACCAGCCCATCAAGAAGTTGACGACGGAAGAGGCCGAGGAAGCCGCACGTACTTACTACATCAAGCGCGCCGGTCCAGTGGCGGCGTTGCACGCGCACCTGCGCACCGCGCTGACCAACCTGAACGGCTACATGCGCGGCGTATGGCTGGTACATCGGCTCTCAGGGCTCGATCTACGTCGTTTCTTCTTCAACGCCATGTACTTTACCGAGGCGCTGATGCTGGGCCAGTGGATGCGGCAGAAGGGGCTACGTCACCTGCACGCGCATCTGGCGCAGCAGGCGGCCACGGTGGGCATGTACGCGCGCAGCATCTTCCGCATCGGCTTCTCCATCACCGTACATGGGCCTGACGAATTTTACGACGCTACCGGCCAGTACCTTGGCCGCAAAGCAGCCGCGGCTGACTTCATCTGCTGCATCACATCCTTTGCGCGCAGCCAGATGATGAAGCAATCCTCGTACATGCACTGGCGCAAGATGCTGGTCTGCCCGCTGGGCGTCGATCCCGCGTTGTTTGCTCCGCGCCCGTTCCGCGCCGAGCCGGAGGTCTTCGAGATTCTCTGCGTGGGGAGGCTGGTTGCCGCCAAGGGCCAGCACATGCTCATCGACGCAGCCAACCGGCTGGTTGCCAGCGGCCGCAACGTGCAGCTACGGCTGGTGGGCGCAGGGCCGGACGAGGCCTCGCTCAAGATCCACACCGCGCGGCTCGACCATCCCAACTGCGTGGTCTTTGAGGGCGCAGTGAACCAGGACCGCATCCGCTCGCTCTACGCCGAAGCCGACATCTTCTCGATTGCAAGCTTTGCCGAAGGACTGCCGGTGGTGCTGATGGAAGCCATGGCCATGGAGATTCCCTGCGTCACAACGCACATCACCGGCATTCCAGAGATGATCCGCGACGGCGTGGATGGACTGCTGGTGCCGCCCGCGGATCTGGATGCATTGACCGCCGCACTGGCGCGGCTCATCGACGATGCCAAGCTGCGCAAGAAGATAGGCAAGAGCGGCCGCAAGCGCGTAGTGGAGCAGTACAATCTGCGCACCAATGTGCAGCGGCTGGCGACCATCTTCAGCGAACACGTGAAAAACTAGCTAATCCACCGCTTTGTGGAAGCGAAGAATGGCGATCGTCAGCAAGCCCACGCCCAGCGCGGCCATCGCAGCCATCTGCGGCCACAGTATCTCCATCCCCACGCCCTTCAGATACGTTCCGCGCAACACCACAAGGAAGTAGCGCAACGGGCTCAGATAGGTAAGATACTGCAACCACTGCGGCATGGTGGCGATGGGAAATCCGAAGCCGGAAAAGGTGATGGCCGGCATGATGAAGAAGAAGGCAGTGACCATAGCCTGCTGCTGCGTGGATGAGACCGTTGAGATCAGCAGTCCCACGCCCAACATGCAGAGGATGAACAGCACCGCACCGGTCATCAGCACAACTACGTGACCACGAAACGGCACCTGAAACCAGAAGGTGCCGACGAGAGCGATGAGCGAGACATCGAACATGCCAATGAGGAAGAACGGCAGCGTCTTGCCGAGGATGAATTCGGCCGGACGAATGGGCGTGACCATGATCTGCTCGAGCGTGCCGATCTCGCGCTCACGCACCACGGCAAAAGCGGTGAGTGTGATGACCAGGATCAGTGTGAGGCTGCCGATGACGCCCGGCACAAAGAACCATCGGCTGCGGAACTCGGGGTTATACCAGGGGCGCTGTTCGAGTTCGACTGTGGGCATCTGCTCGATGAGTTGCGGAGCGATGCGGCCCATGCGGTCAGTTTGATATTGGCGCGTGAAGCCGAGCGCGATCTGCGACACATAGCCGGATGCGATCAGCGCGGTATTGGAATTGGTCGCGTCCACGATCAGTTGCACTGGAGCGGCCTCGCCCTTGCGCAGCCGTTGCGCAAAGCCAGCATCAATCTCAATGGCTACGGTCGCCTGCCCCTGATCGATGAGCGTGCGCACCTGGCGCGCGTCCGTCAATTCGCGCTCAACGTGGAAGTACGGGCTCGCTGTGAAACGCGAGATCAGTTCGCGGCTCTCCTGGCTATGGTCCTGGTCGAGCACCACGGTCGAGACGTTGTGGATCTCATAGGTGGCAGCGTAGCCGAAGATGAGCATCTGGATGATGGGAGGCCCAATCAGGATGAAGCGCGTACGCTTGTCGCGCAACACCTGAATGAACTCCTTGATGAGCATCTGTTTGAGCCTGCCAAACATACCGGACTCCTACTCCAGCCTTTTGTGAAATGCGCGCGTGGCCACTACAGTTAGCAGCACTGCGAAGATGGCGAGCGGGACCAGATCGCCGCCCAGCATCGTCGCCGGTGTGCCCTTAAGAAAGATCTTCTTGAGAATCGAAACGTAATAGCGCGCCGGAAACACGTGCGTGATCCACTGCAGCGGCACGGGCATCTGCTCAATAGCGAACAAGAAACCAGAGAGCAGAAACGCCGGTAGAAATGTGGCGATGAGCGCAATCTGGCTGGCTGCAAACTGATTCTTCGCCACCACCGAAATGAAGAAGCCCATGGCAAGCACGACGATCATGAAGAGCGCGGAACTGATGGCCAGCGTCAGATAAGAGCCGCGAAACGGCACACGAAACCACGCGATGGCGATGGCCGCGCAGATAGCTACGTCAAACATACCCAGCACAAAGTAAGGCGCGAGCTTGCCGAGCATGATCTCGATAGCGCTGACGGGGGTCGAGATCAGCTGCTCCATGGTGCCGCGCTCCCACTCGCGAGCAATGGTGAGCGAGGTGAGGAATGCACCGATCACCGACATCACCAGCGCCAGCACGCCGGGAACGATGAAGACGCTGCTCTCAAGGTTTTCGTTGTACCAGGTGCGCGTGGCGATGGTAACCGGCGCAGGCTTCATCACCACGCCGCTTTGCGCGAGCCAATCCATCTGCACACTGCCGTTGTAGCCTTGCACCACGGCCTGTGTGTAGCCGATGAGCACGTTGGCCGTGTTGTCGTCGCTGGCGTCCACCAGCGCCTGCACATGCACCGTGCCACCCTGGCTTAGCGTGCGCGAAAAGTTCCACGGAATAACGAGGCCCATGCGGGCTTCTCCGCTGTCGAGCGCGCGCGTTACTGCAGCATAGCTATCGACCACACGGACGATGTGAAAGTAGGAATTCGACTGGAAGCGCTTGAGCAAGTCCTGGCTCTGCTGGCTCCCATCCTGATCGTAGACATAGATGGGTGTGTGCTTCAGGTCGAGGTTGACACCGTAGCCAAATAACAGCATCAGCGTTACCGGCATCACCACCACGATGCCCAGTGAACGCGCATCGCGCAGGATGTGAATCAGCTCCTTGCGGGCCATGGCCATCAGGCGGGTCAGGCTCATACGCGGCCCTCCTCTGCGCGGTGCGTGGTGGTGAGAGAGACAAACACGTCTTCGAGTGTGGGGCGGATCTGCTCAATGCGGCTGACGGCAATGCTGCGCTCGGTGAGATAGGCACGAATCGCAGGCGCGGCAGCCTCCGCGCTCTTCACCACCAGATGCAGAGCATTGCCGAAGACCGCTGCGTCCATTACGTCGGGGCTCGTCTGCAATGCTTCGACGGCTGCGCCCAGAGGCTCGCACTCCACCAGCAGCAGTTCTCCCTGCATGTGATTGCGCTTGAGCTCGGTCGGCGTGCCCAGCGCCACCATCTGCCCGCGAAAGATCAGCGCCAACCGGTTGCAGTACTCGGCCTCTTCCATATAGTGCGTGGTGACGAAGACGGTGACACCATGCGCGGCCATCTCGTGGATCAGGTCCCAGAACTGGCGGCGTGCTATGGGATCGACGCCCGAAGTGGGCTCGTCGAGAAAGACAATCGGCGGCCGGTGCAACACAGCACAACCCAGCGCCAACCGCTGCTTCCATCCTCCGGATAGCGTGCCCGTCAATCGGCTCTCCTGACCCACAAGGTTCGACATCTCCAGCGCCCATGCCATGCGTTCCTTCAGCTCGGAACGAGGAACACTGTAAAGGCCTGCAAACAAGCGCAGGTTTTCGATCACCGTGAGGTCGTTATAGAGCGAGAACTTCTGTGACATGTAGCCGATGTTTTGACGGACTGCTTCGGGGTTTTGGGTTACGTCGTAGCCTGCAACCATAGCACGGCCCGATGTGGGCGTGAGCAAACCGCACAACATGCGGATGGTGGTCGATTTTCCTGCGCCGTTGGGACCGAGAAAACCAAAGACCTCGCCTTTGCCAACGGTGAGGTTGAGATGATCAACGGCTACGAAGGTGCCGAAGCGCTTGACCAGGTTTTCGATTTCGACTGCGTTGGCGAGCTCAGGCATGAGGCGCACCTCCGCCAGTGACGGCATCGACAAACAGGTCTTCAATGGTCGGCGGTACCTGCTGCAACGCGTCAAAGGCAACGCCAGCCTTCTGCAGCAGCGCTTTGAACTCCACCGTGCGGCGCGCTGCATCGTCCACCACCACATGCACGCCGTCACCCGTCATTACCAGGCTCGATATGCCTTCAATATTCATCAGTGCTGTGCGCAACTGGCGCGGCTCTGGGCCTGTGATCGATAGAACGCCTTTGCCCATGTGGGCTTTCAGGTTAGCCGGAGTATCGCAGAACAAGAGCTTCCCCTGATGCAGCAGGGCCACGCGATGACAGCGCTCCGCCTCGTCGAGATACGCGGTGGAGGTGAGGATGGTTACGCCATCGGCAACCAGTTCGTAAAGGATGCGCCAGAAGTCACGGCGTGAAACCGGATCGACACCCGTAGTTGGCTCGTCAAGCAGGATGACACGAGGACGATGAATGAGCGCGCTCACCAGGCCGAGCTTCTGCTTCATGCCTCCGGAGAGCTTGCCCGCAAGGCGTTTGCGAAACTCGCTCATGCCGGCTGCTTCAAGCAATTGCGTGGCGCGCGCTTCGCGCTCTGCCTTGCGCACGCCGAACAGGTCTGCATAGAAGCGAATGTTTTCTTCAACGGTAAGGTCTTCATAGAGGCCGAACCGTTGCGGCATGTAGCTGAGGAAGTGCTTGGCCTGCTCGGGCTCACGCACCACGTCGCAGCCAGCCACCATGGCGCGGCCCGCGTCTGGCGGAAGTATGCCCGCCAACATGCGCAGCGTGGTGGTCTTCCCTGCTCCGTCGGGCCCCACAAGGCCAAAGATCTCACCGGGACGCACATCGAAGCTGAGCGCATCCACAGCGGACACGCCCGCGAAGCTCTTGGTAAGCCCTTGGGCATCGATCGCGAGTTGGAGATTGTCGCTCATTATTTTGCTGGCGTCGATTGCGCTGCGCCCACGGGCCCACTCAACTGCAGATGCGCATCCGCCGGCATACCGGGCTTCAACTCGTGATTCGGATTGTCAATGTCGATCTTGATGCGATAGACAAGCGTGACGCGCTCTTGATAAGTCTGCACACTCTTCGGCGTGAACTCCGCATCGGGCGAGATGAACGAGATGCGGCCGTGGTACTGCTTGCCCGGATACGTATCGGTGGTAATGACCGCGTCCTGGCCCCAGTGGATGCGGCCCAGATCGGTTTCGGCAATGTATGCGCGTAGCCAGATGTGATCGATGTCGGCCAGCGTGACCACCGGCGAACCAGGCGAGACCACCTCGCCAAGCTCGGCCTGGCGCACGGTAATAACGCCCGCCGAAGGAGCGCGTAGCGTGGTGTAGTCGAGGTTGATGCGCGATAGTCCCAGGCTTGCATCGGCCTGCGCGAGATTGGCGCGGGCAATGGCCACTTCTTCCTTGCGGCTGCCTTCTTGAGCCTCGTTCCAACGCTGCGCTGCCTGCTCATACACAGCTTGGGTGCGCTTGAGATCGGTGTCGGCGAGATCGCGGTCCTGCGCGGAAATTTCGTCCTTCGCGTAGAGCGCTTTCGCGCGCGCATCGTCGAGCTTCTTCTGCTCCAGATTGGCGCGCGCATCGGCAACAGCCTGCTCGGCGGCCTTGATCTCCTGCTGCCGGGTACCGGCCAGCGTGAGCGCAAGGTTCGAGGCATGGACATTTACGCCAGCCTCGTCGATACGTACGCGCTGGCGAAAGTCCGCATCCTCCAGCCGTGCCAGCAGAGCGCCGGCCGCAACCGGCTGGCCTTCTTCAACTGGCAGCTCGGCAATGCGGCCCTGCACCTTGAAACTCACCAGGCTCTCATGCGCTTCGATATTGCCGGAAAGCACGATCTGGTTGGCGGGCGCGGCTTTGGCCTCACGATGCGCACGCCAGTAGAGGCCGCCACCAATCGCAACAGCAAGCAAAATCAGAATCGGGATCAGTCGTTTCATCGCAATCAACCTCTTCAGCACATGCGCCGGCTACTCGGCGGCCATGAATTCAAGCGTGTTCTTCTGTGTATTGCCCAACGCGCGAGCCAGCGCGCATTTGGCGTCCACGTGGCGCGAGACGGCAAGGATGTAGTTCTCTTCAGCACGAGCCAGCTGATCCTGCGCGGTAACCACCTCAACGTTGTTGGCTGTGCCGGCCTCGAAGCGATCCTGCGCCAGACGCAGTTCACGCTCCGCGAGCTGCTGGCCTTCGGCCGCAACGCCCACTTGCCGATCGGTGGAATCAAGCGTGAGCAGCGCTTCGCGAATCTCTTCGTCCACACCGCGCCGCATGTCGTCCATCTGCTCGTCGACGCGCCTGAGACGCGCAGCTAGCTCAGCCGCATCGCCTTCGCGATCACGATCAAAGACCGTGAAGTCGATCTGGCCCTGGATAGCGCCAGTGGTCTGCATGGAACCGATGCTACGGCCCAGTTCACCAAGGTTGCCGTTGACGCTGAGTTTTGGATAGAAGCGCGCGCGGCTGGCCTGTTGCTGCAGAACGAGCGCCTTCCGCTGGCTGGCCAGGGAGAGATAGTCGGCCCGCGCCGCCAACGCCGGGGGTACAAGCTCCGCGGCACTGTTCTGCTTGAGGCTTGCATAACGCAAGGGCTGCGCAAGCTCCAGCGGAGTGGCAGGGTTGAGGCCAAGATTGCGCGCCAGTTGCAGCATCGACTGCTTGAGCTGATTGTCAGCCTCCAGCAGCGACTGACGATCATTGGCCAACTGCACCTGCGCGCGCAGCACATCGACACCCGTGGCTGTACCGGCGTCGTGCTTGTCAGTGGCCAGCTTGAGCAGCGTCTCAGAGTCAGTCACGCGGGAATGAGCTGCGTTCACGCGCGCCTCAGCCGACTGCGCATCCAGATACAGGCCGGCAACAGCGCGCACAATCAAGTCGCGCGCATCCTGCTCGTCGAGCCGTGCCGTCGAGCCCGTCTGCCCGCTGGCCTTCCATGTGCGATAGCTTTCCAGGTCAATGACATTCTGCTGCGCATAGACGCGCACATCGTAGTTCGAGAACGGGCCGACGACGGTTGGCATGCCCGGCAACGAAATGCCAAAGGCGCGCAGATTGCGGTTTTGCGCGCTGGCATAGGTCTGCGCATTTACACGCGGCAACAACGCCGCGGCACGACGCCGAGCCTCAGTGCCCTGCGCCTCGTCAACGCGCGAACTGGCAAGCAGCACGTTGAGGTTGGCCTTGAGCGCCTGCTCGATGGCATCGGAAAGCGTGATGCGCTGGAAGGCTCCCGGCGCAGCCTGACAGTGGGCAATCGGAGCGATCAGGACCAGCACAGCAACAATCGTTAACCCAACCAGAACAATCCGCACCCATGGAGTTTTATTCTTCATGACGCCTGCTCCTTGCTAGAAACGGCGAGCGACCGCCAGAACTGCTGGAATGTAGCCTCAAGGCTTTCAGCCAGGCTCGGCTGCTCGTGCAGCGACCAGAACAGAACGGTTCCGAGGCAAGATTGAATCAGGTGCACAGCTACTCTTTCCGGATCGAGTAATGGATCGATCTCGCCGCGCTCCTGGCCAGTCGCAATCACTCCGGCAACGGTCTGCCTGCCTTCAAGCATGGTTGCCTTGATAATCTCGCGAACCCCGGCGCTGGCAAGAAACGAGGATATGAAGGCACGCGCCAAACTTGGACTGCGCCCCGGCTCTTCGGCGATCCGCTCCACCATTCTGCGCAACACTGCTCGCATCGGCTGGCTACCGCTGGCAGCCGTTGCAGCTACCTCTTTGATCTTGCCGATCTGAATCTCCGCCATCACCCCCAGCACATGTTCCTTGGTGGCGAAGTAATTGAAGAAGGTACCCTTGCCCACATCTGCAGCTTCGGTAATGTCCTCGACGGTGACGCTGGCCAGGCCACGCTCGGCAACCAGTTGCAATGCTGCTCGAAAGAGCCGGATGCGCGTCTCGGCAGCGCGGCGCTGGCGGCGACCGGCCATTGGAACCGCACCAGTAACAGTTTTGGCCGTTCTGTCCAGATTGCCTTTATGACCGTTTTTCATTTTTTGCCCATTGCTCATTTTTGACCAATAGTCACATTCTGCCCGCAAGCACTTTGAATGTCAAGCCCCACAGTGTCTCTTATGGAAGATTGCCGGAACTGTTGCCACTCGCTGCTCTGTACGGGCCACGTTGCAACCGAAGAGCTTTGTTATTAGAATGAAAGGAACGGAGAGGTGGCAGAGCCCGGTTGAATGCACCTGACTCGAAATCAGACGTACTCGCAAGGGTACCGGGGGTTCGAATCCCTCCCTCTCCGCCATAAGATCATTAGAATAAACAAGTAGGGGCCTA
>Ga0302267_10003871_pt1 | contig 16838 bp, 19 predicted proteins | sample III_Bog_E1_3_FD_194555 | JGI IMG/M metagenome (GOLD analysis project Ga0302267, IMG submission 194555) | Peat permafrost microbial communities from Stordalen Mire near Abisko, Sweden - III_Bog_E1_3 | ecosystem: Environmental > Terrestrial > Soil > Wetlands > Peat | place: Sweden: Abisko... | reverse complement strand
CGCGTGCTGGTGTTCCATTCGCTCGATACTGCTGCGATCGAAAAACTCTACCTCCATGCCGAAGCCGTCGAGGGCAGGAAGCTGCCGCTCGATGCCGAGGCGCGCGCCGTGCTGGTGCGGATGGCGGACGGCGACGGCCGCGCCGCGCTGACGCTCGCCGAGGAAGTCTGGCGCGCCGCGCGCGAAAACGAGATTTTCGACGCCGCGCAGTTGCAGGACATCCTGCAGCGCCGCGCGCCGATCTACGACAAGTCCGCCGACGGCCATTACAACCTGATCTCGGCGCTGCATAAGTCGGTGCGCGGCTCCGATCCGGATGCGGCGCTGTATTATCTGGCCCGGATGATGGACGCCGGCGAGGACCCGCTGTTCCTGGCGCGCCGCGTGGTGCGGATGGCGATCGAGGACATTGGTCTGGCCGATCCGCAGGCGCTGGTGATCTGCAACGCCGCCAAGGACGCCTATGATTTCCTTGGCTCTCCCGAGGGCGAGCTGGCGATCGCGCAGGCCGTGATTTACCTCGCCACCGCGCCGAAATCCAACGCCGCCTACAAGGCGTTCGGTGCCGCCATGCAGGCTGCCAAGCAGGGCGGCTCGCTGCTGCCGCCGAAACACATCCTGAACTCTCCGACCAAATTGATGAAGTCGGAAGGCTATGGCGGCGGCTACGAATACGACCACGACGCGCCCGACGCCTTCTCCGGACAGGAGTATTTCCCGGACGCGCTGGGCCACCAGACCTTTTACGACCCGCCCGATCGGGGATTCGAACGCGAGATCCGGAAGCGGCTGGACTACTGGGCGAAGCTGCGGAGGGAGCGGGGACCGAAGTAGCCCCGGGATCCAGCGCCTCCGGCATGCGGCGACATGACCGGTCCTTCGACCGATTCGAACCGATTTCGCCGTGACGGTCAGCTGCTTTTGCGCTACCCAACGACCTAATCCGGAGCCGCAACCGCCATGAGCCGCCGCGTCAAGAGACCCCTAAGACCCCGGGGCGAGCGCCCGAAGGGCGCGCCGCCGTACCGGGGCTCGCAGGCCGAACGGCCGCAGGCGCATCGGCCCGGCGGCAAGCCGCCGCGCGCTGCCGCGCCGCGCGTGGCGAAGCCGGCGCCGTTCATCCCCGAGCCTGAGAAGATCGTCGCCGAGCTGCCGCCGTTGCCGACCAAGGTGCAGACCGTGGTCGTGACCGCGGACGAGAACAACATGCGCGTCGACCGCTTTCTCGAGGCGCGCTTTCCCGGGCTGTCGTTCTCCCACATCCAGCGCATCGTCCGCAAAGGCGAGTTGCGCGTCAACGGCAAGCGCGCCGACAGCAAGGACCGGCTGGAGGAGGGGCAGAACGTCCGCATTCCGCCGTTGAAGCTCGATACGCCCAAGGTCGCGGGCGAGCTGTCGGAAGCGGCGAACAAGACGCTGCAGGCCCTCAAGGACATGATCCTGTTCGAGGACGCCGACGTCATGGTGCTGAACAAGCCCGCAGGGCTCGCGGTGCAGGGCGGCTCCGGCATCACGCGCAATGTCGACGACATGCTCGAAGTGATGCGCGACGCCAAGGGCCAGAAACCCCGCTTGGTGCACCGGCTCGACAAGGAGACCGCGGGTTGCCTGCTGATCGCGAAAACGCGCTTCGCTGCGACCGCGCTCACCGGCTCGTTCCGCCATCGCTCGGCGCGCAAGGTCTACTGGGCGCTGGTGGCGGGGGTGCCGAAGCCGAAGCAGGGCCGCATCTCGACCTACCTCGCCAAGGAAGAGAGCGAGGACGACACCATCATGCGGATCGCGGCCCATGGCGACGAGGGCGCCAGCCATGCGGTGACCTATTATGCCGTGGTCGAAACCTCGGCGCAGAAGCTCGCCTGGGTGTCGCTGAAGCCGGTCACCGGACGCACCCATCAGCTGCGCGCGCACATGGCGCATATCGATCACGCCATCGTCGGCGATCCCAAATATTTCAACAAGGAAAACTGGCAACTGCCGGGCGGCCTGCAGAAGCGGCTGCATCTGCTGGCCCGCCGCATCGTGATACCGCATCCGCGCGGCGGCACCATCGACGCCACCGCGCCGCTGCCGCCGCATATGCTGCAATCCTGGAACCTGCTCGGCCTCGAAGCCGACAGGTTCGACCCGATCGAGAACGCGCCTGAAGAATAATTCATTTGCGGTTTAGCCGGGGGATCACGAATTGCCCCTGATATCGCGCCGGGGGAATCCAGAACCGCAAGGTCGCGCGAGGCGTTGACCTCGACACCGACCACTCTCCGACAGAGAGAGGTGAGCGCAGCATCTGGATAAATCGGTCCGTCAAATTCATCCTGCCCTAGTTCCGGTACTGGGCGAGAAACATCCGTAACGAGTCGTGCGGGCTCTCGACATCGGCGATCACCCAGCCGTCGTCGCCGTTGACGAGAATGAAATTCAGCGTGACCGCGCGGCCCTGGTTGGTGAAGGCGGCGGCGACATAGGTCCGGTCGTATTGCCTGCGGAGAACAGCGATCGCGACGGCGCCGATCTTCCAGACCGCGCTCTGCACCATGAAATCGTAGGGTTCGTGCTTCAGCGAGATCCAGGCCGCCCGCAGCGCCGGATCGAAGAACTGCCGCGCGGTGTCGGGATCGCGCGGAAGGCCGCTCGACAGTTCCGACGACCTGTCGCCGTAATAGGCGTAGACATTCCGGACCAGCGACTCCGGTGTGCGAAAGCCGGCCTCGGCGCTCGCAGCCCCGAGACAAACCAGCAGAACCGTCAGTGCCGCAAAAATCCCGGTCATCGCCGCCAAAGCTTTATTTGCAGCCGTTGATATCATAGTCTGGCGCGCAAATAACCGCTGACCAACGGAAGCCCAAAAGCGCATGCGTGAATTTTTCGAGGAAGGTGCCGCAGGTTCGCTGTTCGATCCGGAGGAGGCGGTGCGGCGCGCGACGCGCACGCCGCGGCGCAAGCGCTTCTATGCCGAGGCCGGGGTCGCCGAAGTTGCCGATGGATTTGCCGTCACGGTGGATGGCAAGCCGATCCGCACGCCGTCCGGCCGCCAGGTGGTCGCGCCAAGCCGCGAGATCGCCGACGCCATCGCCGCGGAGTGGCAGGCGCAGCAGGAACTGATCGATCCCTCGACGATGCCGATGACCCGCTTTGCCAACAGCGTCATCACCGCCGTGGTCGACCGGGTCGAGGCCGTGACGGACGACATCGCGAAATATTTCCAGTCCGACCTTTTGTTCTATCGCGCCGGCCATCCCGAGGCGCTGGTGGCGCGCGAGGCCGCGCATTGGGATCCCCTGCTGTTCTGGGCGGCGGGCACGCTGGGCGCGCATTTCATTCTGGCCGAAGGCATCGTGCATGTCCGCCAGCCCGAGGCCGCGGTGGCGGCGGCGCGCGCGGCCTTGCCTGACGATCCCTGGTCGATCGCGGCCCTGCATGTGATCACGACATTGACCGGCTCGGCGCTGCTCGCGCTGGCGTTCCTGCGCGGCGTGCTGGATCAGGATCAGGTCTGGGCCGCCGCCCATGTCGACGAGGACTGGAACGGCGAAAAATGGGGCATCGACGAAGAGGTCGCGGCGCGCCGGGCAGTGCGGCTGGTCGATTTCAGCGCCGCCGCCGGTATTTTGAGGGCATTGCACGCCGGCGTGAGGTGACCACCGCAACGCGCGGGTGAGCCGGTGGCCGATCGATTCGGCCGTTGCCAGCGTACCCCGATACGCACTGGACCGAATCAGCGCGATGTCCGACCATGACCGACCTGTATGTCGCGTCCGTGAGAATGATTTTATGTCACTGGCTGAATACGTTTCAAGACCGTTTCCGGTTTTCACCAAACTGGCGGTCATGCTGCGCAATATTCCGGCGGTGCAGTTCGTGCTCGCCAAATGCGCGGCGCTGCTGCGCACCGATAAAGCGATCAGCGCGCCACTCGAGCGCCAGCTGCTGGAAGAATCTCCCGTCATCGCGCCGGACATTGTCGAGCCGTCCGCCCTGGTGGAATTGCCGGTCGACATCGTGGCCGGAGCGCCGGCGCCGAACGATCTCTGCGAGAGGCAACAGCCACTTGAGCGTCGATTACTCGAAGAAGCTTCCGGCATCGCGCCGGACGCGTTCGATCCGCCGGCAATCGTGGCGGAATTGCCCGCCAATGTCTTGGTGGCGGAACCTGAAGTGAATCCTCAGTCCGAACGGGAAGCACTGATCCGCCGCCGCTGGGCCGAGACCGGCTCCAAAATGTGGAATCCTGATTTCAACGGGGCCGGCGGGGCGGTGTTGAATATCCAGGGGAGCATCGTGTTGCTGCCGGCCAAGCCCGGCGGAAATCTGCCCCGATATGACACGCTCGAATTCAGGCGGGTCGGGGACCAGATCGTTTGCGAAGGCGTGGTGCTCGATCCGCCGAAGCGGCGGAGATAGCGGCTTCGCCGACGCGTTGCGCGCGGGATGGCGCGCCAAAAGGCGCTCGACCGCCACATCATTAACGAGAGGTTTACGACAGGCGGTTAGCGTCGGCCGGCATGACCCGGTGAAGCCTGTCCGATGTCGATCGTCATCACGCCGCACGTCCAGTCCGTCGCTCCGCAAGGCGCGACGACGGCGACGCCCGTCGTTTTGCAGCCCGGCAGCGTGATCAGCGCGCGGGTCCAGCAGGTTCTCACCAGCGACATCGTGCGGATTGCGATCGGCAGCCAGTCGATCGACGTGCAGTCGCAGGTGCCGTTGCAGGCCGGCCAGGTGTTGCAGCTCGCGGTTTCGCAGAGCGCGGACGGCACGGTCAGGCTGGCGGTGCTCCCTCCGCAGGACGGTGCGGCGGCAAGCCAGGCGGCGGCCGGTGGCGCCAGCGCGGCGGCGACATCCGATACCGTGACGCTGGCGCCCAATGCGGTAGCCAGCATCGCGCCGCAATCCACGCCGGCCGCGGTAGCGCCCACCATCCAGCTTACCGTGCCGGAGGCGCTTGCGGTGTCGGTCGCGGCGCAGGCCGCGGCGACCCAGCAGACCAGCCTCGCGCCGCTGTTCGCCAACCTGGCCGTCGCCGCCGGGTTAGGGAACCTGCCGCCACAGGTCGATCAGGGCCTGACCGGCAACGACATCAAGCAGGCGTTCCAGAGTTCGGGACTGTTTTTGGAGGCTTCGCTGGCGACGGGTTCGCCAGCGGGCGGCACGCCGGATATGAAGGCGGCGCTGATCGTGTTGCGCCAGGTTCTGAGCAATTCGCTGAATGGCGCGGCGGCGCCGCCGAACGTCACGGCGCCGGCCGCGACGGTCACGCAGGGCACGGCGTCGACGGCCGCTGCGGTCCCGCAAGCCACCACCATGCCAGCCGCGGCAGCGCCGCAGGGCAGCGCCACACCCTCGGCCACGGTGGCGCCGCCCGCGACATCAACGGCGCAGCCGGTCACGGCGTCGGTCGTCACGACACAGGGAACGGCGGCCGCCGCCGTCATCATCGAGCAGGGCACCCAGCCGCCGGTCCAGGTGTCGTCGCCGTCCATTTCGACCGCGGCACCGGAAACCACCGCGACGGGTTCGCTCGCGCCTGAAGTCGTCGCCGCGGCGGTATCCATGCAGGGCGGCGCCGCCGCGACCACGCCGGACGTTCTCGACCTCGGCGCGGCCAACCAGACCATTTTGCCGCCCGCGACGGCGGCCGATGCGGCGGCGCGGACGGCCGCCAGCGCCGCCGCGCTGAACCTGTTGCAGGAGGCGGTCCAGAGCAATCCGCTGACGCCATTCAATATGCTCAATTTGTCCGGGCTGGTGCTGGAAAACGGCCAGATGATGGGGCTGCTGCCGGCGGTGGCCGGAGGCGCGCGCGCCGTCAATGTCGACGACGGCGATTTCGCCCACACCAATGTGCCGCCGCCGCCGATCGGTGGCGCGTTGCCGGCGGCGCAGCCGGTATTGCCCGCCACTTTGGTGTCGAATTCATCGGCCGAATCCGCGATGCACCGCCTGCTCGGCGACACCGACGCCGCCATCGCCCGGCAGACGCTGCTGCAGGTGGCGTCCTTGCCGGATCGCGCCGACGCCGCGGGCGCGCGGGTCGATCAGGCTGCGGCGCGCTGGAATTTCGAGATTCCGTTCGCGACGCCGCAGGGAACGGCGATGGCGCAGTTCGAGATCTCGCGTGACGGCGGCGGCAACGAGGTCGCGGCGGCCAAGCGGGTGTGGCGGGCGCGGTTCTCGCTCGACGTCGAGCCCGCGGGACCGGTCCATGCGCTGGTGTCGCTCACCGGCGACAAGACCTCCGTGCGGATGTGGGCGGAGCGGCCGGCGACCGCGGCGCAACTGCGCGCCGGCGCGGCCCAGCTCAGCCAGGCGCTCAGCCGCGCCGAGCTGCATCCCGGCGATATCATCGTGCGCGACGGCGCGCCGCCGCAGCCGGCGCCGGCGCGCGCCGGGCATTTTCTGGATCGCGCGCTATGAGCGTGGAAACGAGGAAGCAGCTCGCGGTCGCGCTGCATTACGAAAAGGGCGGCGCGCCGCGCGTCATCGCCAAGGGCAAGGGCTCAGTCGGCGCCAAGATCATCGAGGTCGCCAAGGCCCATGACATCCCGATCGAGGAGAACGAGGTGTTGGCGGGCGCGCTCTCCAATGTCGAGATCGGCGACGAGATTCCGGCCGAACTCTACAAGGCGGTCGCGGAGGTCCTGATCTTCGTGCTGCGGCTGGCGGGACGAATTCGCTGAACTTGGGCTTTCGACGTCATCGTTTCACCACGATGTCGTCAGCATCGTCGCCGCCGTCCCCGGTTCAAAACGGATGCTGCCATGATCCATCGCCGCCATGCGCTCGGCCTTCTTGCCGCGGCGGGCCTGTTGCCATCGCGAAGCTTCGCCGACGTGGCGCCGCAGCGCAGCGAGATCCGCGACGGCCTGGCGAAGCATTTCACCGACGCCGGAACGGTCGGGACCTTCATCGGCTACAAGGTCGATGATTACCTGATCATCGCCAGCGACAGGAACCGCTCGGGCGAGGCAAAGCTGCCGGCCTCGACCTTCAAGATCCCGAATTCGGTGATCGCGCTGGAGACCGGCGTGGTAGGCGATCCCGACAAGGACGTCTTCAAGTGGGACGGCGTCAAGCGCAGCTTCGAGGCCTGGAACCGCGACCACACCCTGCGTAGCGCCATCGCCGCCTCAGCCGTTCCCGTCTACCAGGAGATCGCCCGGCGCATCGGCGCGGAGCGGATGCAGAAATATCTCGATTTGTTCGAATACGGCAACCGCGACATTGGCGGCGGTATCGACCAGTTCTGGCTCACCGGCGATTTGCGCATCGACCCGGTGCAGCAGGTCGATTTCGTCGACCGTTTGCGGCGCGGCGTGCTGCCGGTGTCGAAGCGCAGCCAGGATCTGGTGCGTGATATTCTCCCCGTGACAAAGGTCGGCGACAGCGTGATCCGCGCCAAGAGCGGGCTGTTGGGCGCCGAGGTTGGAAAACCGTCGCTGGGCTGGATGGTGGGCTGGGCCGAGAAGGGCAGCGAACGCACCGTGTTCGCGCTCAACATGGATTGCCTCGAGCCCCGCCACATCGCCGATCGGATGAACATCACCCAGCAATGCCTCGCCGATATCGGCGCGCTCTAGCGGTCATGCGCCGGCGCGGGCTGGCGCTGGGAACGCCGCTGGATTAGCTTCTCCCGGTTCATAAGAAACCCGGCAAAAGCCTCTGGAGGAAATCATGAAATCCGCAATCTGGATGTCGTCGCTCGCGGCCGCCGCCGCCGGCGGCTGGTTCGCCGCGACGATGTTCGCCGCGCCTGCGACCGGCAAGGAGCCGCGCTTTCCGCAACTGACCATGGACCAGCTCGACGAGAAGCAGAAGCCGCTCGGCGAACAGATCATGAAGGTCTCCAGCGTCGGTCTCGGCGGGCCCTATAACCCGATGATCCGCAGCCCGGTGCTGGGCCAGCGATTGTACGACCTGTTTTACTACCTGCGCTGGCAGACCTCGGTGCCTACGAAACTCAACGAGTTCGCGATCCTGATCATCGGGCGGCAATGGCGCTCGCAGGTCGAGTGGTACGCCCACGCGCCGCTGGCGGCCAAGGCCGGGCTTGCGCCTGCGATCATCGCCGAGCTGAAGGCGAACCAGCGGCCCTCCGGCATGGCCGAGGACGAGGCTGCCGTCTACGACTTCGTCACCGAGCTCACCACCACGCAAAAGGTTTCCGACGAGACCTATGCGCGGGCGAAGAAACTGTTCAACGATCAGCAGATCGTCGACCTGACCGCGGTGGCCGGCAACTACGTCATGGTGGCCATGCTGCTTGCGATGGCGGAGGAAAGCGTGCCCGCCGACAAGGAGCCGCCGTTCAAGGTCGGGGAGAAGTAGGGGGCCACTGGTCTTAACGTTCGTCATGGCCGGACTTGTTCCGGCCATCCACGTCCTTCGGCGCTTCGGCAAAGGACGTGGATGCCCGGGATAAACCCGGGCATGACGAGGACCTATCAAGCCTTCGACGCATCCTTCCCGATCCGCCCCAGATGCGTAAACCCGAAACCGGCAGGATATTTCAGGCCGTAGCCGAGCGAACGGTCGAAGCCGATATGCGCCAGCCAGATCGCCGCGAGCGACTGCAACGGCGGCGCGGCCCGGGCGAAACCCGCGACCATCAGCGCGATCGGCCCCAGGGTGCTGTGGGCGGCGTTGTAGACGATCGCGCGCCAGCGGGGGCCACCGAGGTAGGCCGCGAAGCTCAGGTCCGGCGCCAGGAACAGGGCGAGAAACATCCACCACGGGCCGCCCCAGACCCCGTAGAGCAGCGTCATCCCGGCGAGCAGGGCCAGCCCCTCCAGCCGGAGCAGGGTTCGCAGGCCGCCGGTCACGGCGCCGGTGGGCTCAGTCGCTATCGTCCCGTTCATTGCCAATTCCTCGCAAGATGTCCTTGGGCTTGATACCCCAGGCAGCGCCGAAAAGGGCTGATTTCGGATGCCGAAACCCGGTTTCCGCTTCGGAAAAGGCCGTGTTAGAACCCGGACCGATCGATATCCACTGACGGGCGGGAGCCAATGAAAGACATCCTGGAGACCCTTGAGGAACGGCGCGCCGGCGCACGGATCGGCGGCGGCGAGAAGCGCATCGAGGCGCAGCACGCCCGCGGCAAGCTGACCGCGCGGGAGCGCATCGAGCTTCTGCTCGACAAGGGGTCGTTCGAGGAGTTCGACATGTTCGTCGAACACCGCTCGGTCGAATTCGGCATGGAAAAGACCAAAGTGCCGGGCGACGGCGTGGTCACCGGCTGGGGCACCGTCAACGGCCGCAAGACCTTTGTCTTCGCCAAGGATTTTACCGTGTTCGGCGGCTCGCTCTCCGAAACCCATGCGCAGAAGATCGTCAAAATCCAGGACATGGCGATGAAGGCGAGGGCGCCGATCATCGGGCTCTACGACGCCGGCGGCGCGCGCATCCAGGAAGGCGTCGCAGCGCTTGCGGGCTATTCCTACGTGTTCCGCCGCAACGTGATCGCCTCAGGCGTGATCCCGCAGATCTCCGTCATCATGGGCCCCTGCGCTGGCGGCGACGTCTATTCGCCGGCGATGACCGACTTCATCTTCATGGTGAAGAACACCAGCTACATGTTCGTCACCGGCCCCGACGTGGTCAAGACCGTCACCAACGAGGTGGTGACCGCCGAAGAACTCGGCGGCGCCTCCGTCCACGCCACGCGCTCCTCGATCGCCGACGGCGCGTTCGAGAACGACGTCGAGACGCTGCTGCAGATGCGCCGGCTGATCGATTTCCTGCCCGCCAACAACACCGACGGCGTGCCGGAATGGCCGAGTTTCGACGACATCGGGCGCGTGGACATGTCGCTGGACACGCTGATCCCGGACAATCCGAACAAGCCCTACGACATGAAGGAACTGATCCTGAAGGTGGTGGACGAGGGCGACTTCTTCGAGATCTCGGAAACCTTCGCCAGGAACATCGTCACCGGTTTCGGGCGCATCGGCGGCCGCACCGTCGGCTTCGTCGCCAACCAGCCGATGGTGCTGGCGGGCGTGCTCGACAGCGACGCCTCGCGCAAGGCCGCGCGCTTTGTCCGCTTCTGCGACGCCTTCAACATTCCCATCGTCACGTTTGTCGATGTGCCGGGTTTCCTGCCGGGCACCGCGCAGGAATATGGCGGCCTCATCAAGCACGGCGCAAAGCTCTTGTTCGCCTATTCGCAATGCACCGTGCCGCTGGTGACCGTGATCACCCGCAAGGCCTATGGCGGCGCCTTCGACGTGATGGCGTCGAAGGAAATCGGCGCCGACGTCAACTACGCCTGGCCGACCGCGCAGATCGCCGTGATGGGCGCCAAGGGCGCGGTGGAAATCATCTTCCGCGCCGACATCGGCGATTCCGACAAGATCGCCGCGCGCACCAAGGAATACGAAGACCGCTTTCTATCGCCCTTCATCGCCGCCGAACGCGGCTATATCGACGACGTCATCATGCCGCACTCGACCAGGCGCCGGATCGCAAGGGCGCTCGCTATGCTGAAAGACAAGCATGTCGAGATACCCATGAAGAAGCATGACAATTTGCCGTTGTGAGAGCAGATGGCTGCGGATCCCCCTTCTGGTTTTGGTGGAAGAGTTCGGGGCGTCATGGCGGAATGACCAACTACGTCGTCCCGGCCTTGAGCCGGGACCCACACCGCGTGATCTATCGGTCCTGCAAAGCTGTTCGACGGCCTGCCATAACCACAACGGCCGGTGGCGCCGCGATGAGCGCAAGGGCGCTCACGCTGGGGTCCCGGCTCGGGGCCGGGACGACGATGTTGAGCTATCTGAACGACTGCTTAGCTGAACACAAAATTCAGCGGCCATTCATCTCGGCGCATTCAAACTCTGCTGGCGTCACTTCGCATTTGCCAACAGGGAGATGTCCATGGAGCGCCGTCATTTTCTCAAACTTGCCGTCGGAATTGCCGCCGGAGCCGCTGCGCTAACGGCGGCGGCCGAGGCCGCACCGTTGTCGCCGCAGCCGCTGGCGAACGGCTCACCGGTGCGAGGCGGTCAGGAGAATATCCATCAGGCCGTTACCTCGGAGGCCGAGGTCGGGCGCCTCAAGCCCGAAGAAGTCCGCTGGGGACATCATTGGCACCATCGCTGGCATCACTGGCACCGCCGCTGGCATCGGCATCACTGGCGCCGCTGGCATCACCGCCGCTGGTGATCGGGGCGGCCGTCAAGGGAACGCCACATTGTCTCGCATCAATGCGCAACTGTCGCGCCGCGCAATTGGTGTGTTACCGCGTCGCGGCATATTTGTAAGGAAGGGAAAATGGCCATGAAAATGCTTTTTGCATCTACGTTTGCGATTTGCCTCGGCCTTGCGGCGGTCTCGGCCTCGGCGGCGATGCCGCTGGCTCCGCTCGACCAGGCCGTCTCAACCGACACCATCCGCGTCGCCGGCGGCTGCGGGCCCGGCTGGCACCGCGGTCCCTATGGCGGTTGCCGCCCGATGTTCAACTGCCCGCCCGGCTGGCATTCCGGGCCGTATGGGCGGCATTGCTTCCGCAACTGGTAAGATGCAGGGAGAGGGCGGGAATTTTCCGCCCTCTTTTTGTTATCGCTTCGCGTCAAGCGCCAAACAAAACCCCGCCACCGGCGGGGTTTTGCAACGCATGACAGGGCGCCGTGCTCAGAGCGGACGGCAGCGTCCATAACGCCAGCTGAAGCCGAGCGGGCAGACGCGGCCGGGGACCACCACGACGGGCCGCTCGACCACGACGGCGCCGGGCGCAACGATCACCTCGCGGCCATTGGGCCGGCAGCCGCCATAGGGGCCGCGATGGAAGCCGGGGCCGCAGCCTTCGGCGGCATTGGCCGCGCTGAAGCCCGCGACCGAGCTGGCAAGCAGGACCGCTGCGAAAAGGTATTTCATGTTCTCTCCCTTCATGGGCCGCGACGCGGCGCCGGATATGGATCTTGGTGCAATTCGACACCTTGACGATTGGCAACCCGTCGAATTGCGCGCGACCCTAGGGGCCATCACCTGAACGCGTCATGAATGCTGCTTACGGCGGACAGCGCTAGCGGCCGCCGAGAAATGCCAGCATCAGCTCGTCGAATTTCTGCCGGGCTTCGAGAAACGCCAGATGCCCGGTATTCTCGATCACCTCGGCGCGCGCATCGGGCATCTTCGCCGTGAACGCCTTGGCGAGCTCGGCGTTCTGGCCCATCTTCGGCCGCAGCGCCTCCGGCGCATTCGGCTTGCCCGGCGCGTTGTGGTCGTCGGCGCCCATGATGAACAGGGTGGGCTGGGTGATCAGCGCGATCTCATGGGCCACCGGCTCGCGGTAGATCATCTGCGCCGAGCTGACGAAGGCGCGCAGCCAGCGCGGATATTCGGCGCTGCCCTTGATGTTGAAGCGCGCATCGATCAACGGCGTCACCTGGTCGGGCGGCAGCTTCAGGGAATAATTGGTCTCGAGCTGTTTGCGGTAGCCGTCGGCGGTGAGCTTGTCCTCGTTCTCCAGGATCTTTTCGGTCGGCGTCGGCGGCACATAGAGCCGGTAATCCTCCAGCCCGATCGGCGCGGTCAGCAGCAGGTGCGCGACCCGGTCCGGGAAGGCGCGCGCGATGCGCACGCCGAGCATGCCGCCGAGCGAATGGGCGACGATATCGGCCTTGGCGATGCCGAGATGATCGAGCAGCGTGATGGTATTGCGCGCCAGCGTGTCGAAATGCAGCTCGCCAAGGGGTTTGGAGGATTTGCCGAAGCCGATCTGGTCCGGCACCACCACGCGGTAGCCGGCGTCGCTGAGGGTTTTTATCACCGGCGCCCAGTAGCTCGCCGGAAAATTGCGGCCATGCAGCAGCACTACGGCGCGGCCGTTCGGCTGCGCCGGCGCGACGTCCATATAGGCCATCCGCAGCTGCTCGCCGTCATTGACCAGCGGCAGCAGGTTGACGGGGTAGGGATAGGCAAAGCCTTCCAGCCCGATGCCGTAGGGCTCGCGCGGCGTAGGCTCGGCGGCGGATGCGGCGATGGCTGGCGTAACGAAAAGAGCGGCGGCAGCGATTGCGCCAACGAAAATTCTTCGCATGAGATCATGGCCCAAGGTTATGTCCGTCATGCCCGGCTTTATGCCGGGCATCCACGTCTTCACGTAGATGCAGATAAAGACGTGGATGGCCGGGTCAAGCCCGGCCATGACGGGCTGCTATTCCTCGCCCGCGCCGAACAGCGCTGCAAACCGCTTTTCGCCATTTCGCGAAAAATTGACCACGCGGCTGCCCGGTGTGGCATCGCGGGCCGCCCATTTCAGCTCGGTGAACCGCATCATGATCGCGGCCCCCAGCGTGCCCGCCAGATGATGCCGCCGCTCGCTCCAGTCGAGGCAGGCCTTGCATACCGGGCGGCGCGGATGGGCGAGCGCGTCGGCCGATATCTGCAAGGTCTTCGCCAGGAAGCGTTCGCCCTCGGCGGTCAGCTCGATGTCCTGCTTGTTCTGCCGGACCAGCCGCTGCTTGCGCAGGCTGTCGAGCATCTGCACGCCGAGATCGCCGGCGAGGTGGTCGTAGCAGATCCGCGCGCGGCGCAGCGCCGGATCCTTCGGCCCGGTGCGCACCCTCATGTGACCGGCGCGCGCGGCAAGGCCGGCAAGGCCTTCGAGCACCCCGGCGACGTCGGGATCGCTGAGGCGGTAATAGTGGTGGCGGCCCTGCTTTTCGAGCTCGACCAGGCCGCCGGCTTCCAGCTTGGATAGGTGCGAACTCGCGGTCTGCGGCGTGACGCCGGCCTGGTGCGCCAGCTCGCTCGCGGTCAGCGCGCGGCCGGTCATCAGCGCCGTCAGCATGTTGGCGCGGGCGGGGTCGCCGACCAGGGAGGCGACCATGGCGATATCGGGACCTGCTTTCATAGTTCGACCATAGCCGAAGCATCGACGTCGATCAAGCCGCTATCGTCAGGGTCCCAACGATTTGGTTTCGTCATTGCGAGGAGCGCAAGCGACGAAGCAATCCATGCTTCCTCGCTGCCATGGATTGCTTCGCTTGCGCTCGCAATGACGGCATTCGCACCGGAGGTTCCCTTGGCCGTCACCGTTTTCATCCGTTACCAGCTCGACCCCTTCAAGCGCGCGATGTTCGAACGGTACGCGAAAAACTGGCTCGGCATCATCCCGCGCTGCGGCGGCGACCTCTTGGGCTACTGGATGCCGCATGAAGGCACCAACAACATCGCGTTCGCGCTGATATCGTTCGAAAGTCTCGCCGCCTATGAAGCCTATCGCGCGCGGCTGCGCGGCGACGGCGAGGGCATGGCCAATTTTTCCTTCGCCGAGGAAAATAAATTCATCCTGGCGGAGGAGCGGACATTCCTGCGCCCGGTTACGCTGTAGACTGCCGCCAGAGTTAAGGGAGATGCCCATGATCGCCGTGATTTTTGAAGTCTGGCCGAAGCTGGAACACCGGCAGGAATATTTCGATCTCGCCGCCGAACTGCGGCCGGTGCTCGAGACCATCGACGGTTTTATATCGGTCGAACGGTTCGAGAGCCTGACAGAGAAGGGCAAGATCCTTTCACTGTCGTTCTTCCGCGACGAGGAAGCCGTCGCGGTCTGGCGCAATTTGCCGCAGCACCGTAAAACCCAGGGCAAGGGCCGGGCGGCGATTTTCGAGAATTATCGCCTGCGCATTGCCGGGGTCATCCGGGATTACGGCATGACCGATCGCGCGCAGGCGCCAAAGGACAGCCGCGCTGCCCACGACGCGCACTAGCCTCGAACAAGGCGCGCGGATATTCTCTCGGCCAAAGCAAACAATCAAAGGGGAGAGATCATGCCGATCACGACAGCAGACAAGCGTGCCGCATTTCGCAAAATGCACGAGGCCGGCTGCTTCGTGCTGCCCAATCCCTGGGACATCGGCAGCGCGCGGGCGCTGCAGCACATGGGCTTCAAGGCGATCGCCTCCACCAGCGCGGGCTTTGCCTGGACGATCGGCAAGGCCGACAACCGCGTGACGCTCGACGAGGTCTGTGCGCATCTCGAGGCGCTGTGCGCGGCGGTCGATCTGCCGGTCAACGCCGATTTCGAGGGCGGTTTTGCCCATGAGCCGGAGCAGGTCGGGGCCAACGTCGCGCGCGCGGTCAAAACCGGCGTCGCCGGCTTGTCGATCGAGGATTCCACCGGCGACAAGGCCAGGCCGCTCTATGAGCGCGCGGTCGCCATCGAGCGCATCAAGGCGGCGCGCGCCGCCGTCGATGTCGACAACAGCGGCGTCATGCTGGTCGGCCGCTGCGAGGGGTTTCTGGTCGGCCAGCCCGATCTCGACATGGTGATCGACCGGCTGCAGGCCTATGCGCAAGCTGGCGCCGATTGCCTTTACGCGCCGGGCATCCGCACCAAGGAGCAGATCGCTGCGGTCGTGAAGGCGGTGCATCCAAAACCGTTCAACCTGTTGCTGGGGTGGCCCGGCCTTTCGGTCGCGGAAGTCGCCGATCTCGGCGTTCGCCGCGTCAGCGTCGGCGGATCATTGGCCCGCGCCGCCTGGGGCGGTTTTATGCGCGCGGCGCAGGAGATCCTGGAGAAGGGGACGTTTGCCGAGTTCGGTCACGCCTATCCCGGCGGCGAGCTGAACAAGATGTTCGGCTGACGCGCAAAGCAGGGAACGCAGCGGGCGCTGCGCCCACTGCGTTCAGGTTTTCGCGCACGGTCTTGCGCTTTATTTGACGCGTTACTTGCTCTGGCCGCTATCGAGCGGCGGGTTGGCGGTGCGGTTCACGTCCGGACCGGTCGGCGCTGCTGACGGCGGCATTTGCGGCTGCGCCGGAGCGGCACCCGTGGTCTGACCCGGAGCCATGTTGTTCCCGCGCGGGGTCACGTCACGCATGCCCGCAGGCGCTGCCGGAGGCGACGAGGAGGTATTCTGCGCGGTCGATGGACCGGCGGGATTGGTGGTCGAATGGTTCAGTCCGAAGAAAACCGCGCCGAGCACCACCGCTATGCCGACCGCAAAGATCGCAATCCTGCCGCCGCCGGCGCGACCCTCGGCGAGTTCGGGGTCCATCTGCACTTCATTGTCGAGGCGAGCCGCGTTGCGCAGTTCGTCCTCCGCCCGCCGGGTGCGATAGGGATCGTTCGGGTTGAGATAGGGATCGTCAGCAGCGTTGGAACGAATGGGATCGTTCGGAATGCGCTCGTTGGCCATGACTTTGTTCCTCCATTAAACTAATGGTCAACCCGCTGGTGCCCACGCGGGTTCCTGGTTCAATGAGATGTTTTACGGGAACCCGGCGCGCTTTCGAATCAGTGCCATGCGACGCGCTACTTGCGCCGCGCCCCGGCAACCTGCTCGGGCGTCACCAGGGGTGCTGCGTTACCCCAGGCGTTGCGGATGTAATTGGTGACGTCGGCGATCTCCCGATCGGACAATGGCGCGGCATAAGCGGGCATCGATCCAGTGTTGGGCGCGCGCTGAGTCGTCATGGTCTGCGCGCCGTCGAGGATGATGCGCAGCGTGCTCAGGGGATTGGCCGCCTGCAGGTTGGCGTTGCCGGGCAGCGGCGGATAGATGCGCGGCGCGCCGCTGCCGTCCGCTTCGTGGCAGGCGATGCAGGCGTGGTCATAGACCTTTTTGCCGGCATTGATGTCGTCCTGCGGCAGCGCGGCTGCTGCCGGCTCGGGCGTGCCCGCCGGCAGATCCTTCAGAAACACCGCGATGGCGCGGACATCGGCATCGCTCATCAGCGAGGTCGAATGCCGCACGACGTCGACCATCGGTCCGCCGGCGTGGCTCCTGCCGTTGCGGCCGCTGGCCAGGTATTCGACGATGTCGTCGACGCTCCAGGATTTCAGCCCGCCGCGCGCGGCACTGTCGAGGCGCGGCGCGAACCAGCCGTCGACT
>Ga0302267_10003870_pt1 | contig 16838 bp, 15 predicted proteins | sample III_Bog_E1_3_FD_194555 | JGI IMG/M metagenome (GOLD analysis project Ga0302267, IMG submission 194555) | Peat permafrost microbial communities from Stordalen Mire near Abisko, Sweden - III_Bog_E1_3 | ecosystem: Environmental > Terrestrial > Soil > Wetlands > Peat | place: Sweden: Abisko... | reverse complement strand
AAACCAGCCGGAAAAAAGTCTGCCGTCAAGGCAAAGAAATAAAGTCCGACATGCCCGGTTGGCGCAAAGAACGCTGCAAACTCTAAAAATTGATCGCGCCCGGCAATTCACATGAACTTGCCGCGGCGGGATTGCGTATCATGGAACACTGTTCATTCCTGCCATGCACGGCGGACTGTGGGCCATGCAGTTCAATCGGTGTTTGAGGAGATCATTCCATGAAGAAGATGATGCTGAGCCTTGTTGCACTGGCCGCGCTGGTCGCAACACCCGCCCTGCGCGCGCAGACCGCTGCTCCCCCTGCGCCGGGCGACCTTTCGGGTGCCTGGCAGGGAACCATCAAGGCTGGCGGCAAGGACGTTCGGATTGTCGTGAAGGTTGCGAAGTTGGATAAGAGCTGGAGCGCAACACTCTACAACGCCGACCAGGCGTCGCAGTCACTCAACGCATCTTCCGTTTCGCAGGATGGCTCGACCTTCAAATTCAAGGCCGACCTGTTGAGTTCCAGCTACGAGGGCAAGTTGAGCGCGGATGGCAAGAGCATGGCCGGTACATGGACGCAGGGTGGGCAACCGTTTCCGCTGACCCTCCTGCGTGCCACACCGGAGACTGCGTGGGAGATTCCCGAGGCTCCCAAGCCGCCCACACCGATGGCTGCCGATGCAGACCCATCGTTCGAAGTCGCGACTATCAAGCCAAACCCATCGGGAGGATCGAGCTTGCAAGGCCTCGTGCTCCGGGGACGCAGCATGGTGGTCCGTAACGGATCGCTGAACGATCTGGTCACCTTTGCCTACAGCTTGCAGGTGAAGCAGGTTGTGAACGGTACGGGATGGATGGACAGCGATCGATACGACATCGAAGCGAATCCGGATCAACCGGGCACGCCAAATACCGAGCAGATGAGAATCATGGTTCGCAAGCTGCTGGCAGACCGCTTCAAGCTGACCTTCCATCACGAAAAGCGCGATCTTGCGGCGTATGTGCTGACGGTGGGGAAGACGGGACAGAAGCTGACGCCTACGCAAGTGAAAGGCAACCTCCCTGGCTTCTTCTACGCGCAAGGAACCGGCGGCCTGACGCTCCATCTGATCAATGGGACGATGTCGGACTTCACCGAATTTCTACAGATGCTGGTTCTGGACAAGCCAGTGGTGAACCAGACAGGCATTACGGGCAAATTCGACAACAACGTCACCTTCACGCCGGACGATTCGCAGTTCAATGGACATCCGCCAAAGGTCAAAGCGTCGGATGTAACAGAAGCACCAAACCTCTTCGATGCGATCCAGCAGCAGCTTGGGCTGAAGCTGACGGCGGAGAAGACCGCGGTCGATGTGATCGTCATCGACCACGTCGAGAAGCCCTCGCCAAACTGACCCTCCCCACAACTCCGCCACTTGCTCTTTCGTGAGCGCGGCATGGCTGCGCGTCTTGTGTTTGCCGCGGCTACTGGTCCGAACGATGCTCCAGCGATGAGCTTGAGCCTCCCATCGGCTCTCCGCCCATGGTTACGCGTACCACGATGGGGTCGAGCAGGCGGAAGCGGACGACCGTCTCCGACTGGATCTGCACCTGCTGGCCGCGCGTGACGCTGTTTGCTCCCGCTCCCACGCCGCCGCCGGCTGCCGCGCCGATGGCCGCTCCCTTGCCTCCGCCGAAGATGCCGCCCAGGATCGCACCCACAGCCGCGCCGCCGCCAATCTTCTCGGCGGTGTTCTTGCCGCGGGCCTCGCCCTGCTTGGTGAAGGCCTCGCTGGAGACGTCGATGCGCCCGCCCTTGCGGTTGATCGAGCTGAGCGAGATGGTGAGCAGGGATGCCCCCTTGAAGTGTGCCGCGTCCTGCACCGCGTCCACATGACCCGTGACCGGAGTGCCCTGCGGCAGAACCACCATGCCGTCGGCGATGAGGTCCGTGGCAATTGTGCCGGTGAACTTGTCGCCCGCCTTGGTGGTGGCGCTGTCCAGCGTCTCGGTAATACGCACCGGGATCGTTGTGCCTGCGGTCAGGGTCATATTGTGCTCAACCGGCACGGGCGCGGACGGCAGCGGCGGCGGCGGCGTCCTGGCCACGACAGGCACCGGCTGCGGCTGCGGCGCGGGAGCGTACCGCACGATGGGCGCAGGCGTTGGCGGAGTGACCATCGGCTCAGGCTTCTTGCTCTTCGCGGAGGGAAGAGGCGCGGGAGAAGTTGCCGCAGCGGCCGCAGGCGGCGTAGACGGTGCAACTGTGGCCGGAGGCGCCTGCACCACGAGGTTATCAACCACTGTCTTGATCCCCGCGATCTGCGCCACATCGCCCGTGGCGATGCTGCGCGCCGTGTCGCTGGTGACGCTGCCGTTCAGGGTGACGACGCCTGCGCTCACCGAGGCCTGAATCGTCTGCCCGCTAAGGTTCTGGTCAGCCGAGAGCCGGCTCTGCACCTGCGCGTTGAGGCTGGCGTCGTCCGTGGCCGCGGGCTTGCTCTTGCAGCCCGCCAGCAGCATGGCCAGAGAGCCTGCGATGACTATGCTGCGTGCAGCGGAATATATCCTGCGTGCGTCCATGATCTTTCTCTCCTGCAAGTGCGTCCAGAGCATTGATATCTGCTTCCAATACCCACATTCTACTCGCGTAAACTTCTATAGTCTGCTGCATCTTGCGTCTGCGATGCAACCACGGGCGCGGGCCGGCCCGTTCTTTCGTGGCTTCGCTCCAGATCGGCATTTTTGCTCCATCCACAGTCGGAAAGACGCCCCGGAAGGTACTATACTTAGCATCCTAGGCAGGTGTGCAGGCTATGCGTATCTTCCGTTAGCGCGTATCGCCAGTGGCACAACGCGCATCGTACAACGGAGACGGACAAACGATTTATCTTAGGGCTAAACAGGAGAAGACGATGGCAGACAACGAATGTGAATGCGGATCAGGATCATGTGGGCTTGGATGGTTTCTGGCCGGGCTGGGTATCGGCGCTGTAATCGGCGTGCTGTATGCGCCGAAGGCTGGCAAAGAGACCCGCGAGGACCTGTTGAACGGCGCGCGCGAGGCCCGCGACAAGGCCGCGGAACTGGTCGAGCAGGGAAAGCAGAAGGCTGCTGAGCTGGTCGAGGAGGGCAAGCAGAAGGCCCAGGAGTCGTTCGACAAGGGCCGCGAGTACTACGAGAAGGGCCGCACACAGTGGACCCAGTACGTCGAGAAGGGCAAGAGCCTGATCAACGAGCAACAGGCCAAGGTTGAGGCCGCTGTTGACGCGGGCAAGGAAGCCTATATCAACACAACCACCGAGCCGCAGGCTTAGTTCCTTCGGGTGAGCTCCGGCGTCGCATTGATGGACGCCGGACAGGCTGCGGCCTAGCGTACGGAAGGGGACGAATGGCGATGCTCGCGATGTGTTTTCAGGGAACGGATGCAATCTCCGAGATCAATACCAATCTTCTGACTGTCTTTATCGGGCTGGTTGCGCTGGCCATGCTGGTGCAGGCCATCGCACTGGTCGTTCTCGCGGCAAAATCCGTCAAGGCGATCAAGGGCCTGACGGAGGCGGTCGACGAGCTGAAGCAGAAGGCGCTTCCGCTGATCGATTCGGCAACCCAGATCAGCCGCACCGCGGAGTCTCTGCTCAGCGAGAATGCGCCGAAGGTGCGTGCCATCGCCGACAATCTGTTGGAGACCAGCGATATTGTGCGCGGCACAGCGCAGCACTTTGAAGAGACGCTCTCCGACGCCAACCTGCGCACCCAGCGCCAGGTGGCGCGGATCGATGGAATAGTGACGGCTGCGCTGACAGCGACCGTCGAGATCGTCGAGACCATCGGTAACGGCATCCGCGGCCCCGCGCAGAAGATCGCCTCCCTGGTGGGCCAGGCAAAGCGGTTCGCCGAGGGGATGATGGCCGGGATCAAGTCCTACGCAAGCCGCTAGAACTGTGTGTGCACTGCTACCATGAAGGTGTGCCTCACTCTGTCTCCGGTCAAGAAACTGAATCCTCGATAGCTTCCTCGCAGCCACGTTCCGCGCCGACGCGGACGCCTGTCTCCGCGCGGCCAACTATCGGCTTCGTCTCGCTGGGCTGTCCGAAAAATCTGGTGGACTCCGAGGTGATGATGGGGCTGCTCGACCGCGCCGGCGGCCAGTTGACCGCGCGCGCCGAGGACGCGGAGATTCTGGTCGTCAACACATGCAGCTTCATCGACACGGCCAAGCAGGAGTCGGTGAACGCGATTCTGGAGATGGCGCAACACAAGGTCGCGAATGGCGGGAAAGCCCGGCGGCTGATCGTTGCCGGATGCCTCGTGGAGCGCTTTCGGGACGAGATTCGCCGCAACATTCCCGAGGTCGATGCGGTGGTGGGCACCGGCGAACTGGAATCAATCCTCGAAGCTGCGGGGCTGACTGTTCCGGTTGCGTCCATCGAGACGGCCTCGCCGTTTAATATTCTGGTCAGCCGCGCTGCGAGCGCTGTGCATCAGCACTCCCACCCGAGCGAAGTTGGGGTGCAGCTTGCGCAGTCCTCACGCGCGGAGGGCGATGCGCGCGAGCGGCAGGGGCGATTCTCGCGCGAGCATTGGGACGGCGCGACGGCCGCGCTGCCGGAGTATCTCTACAGCGACCTGACGCCGCGCATTCTGACTACGCCTCGCTCGTCGGCGTACATCAAGATTGCCGAGGGATGCGACCACCCGTGCAGCTTCTGCATCATCCCGCAACTGCGCGGCAAGTTCCGCTCGCGGCGGTTGGAGTCCATCGTCGCCGAGGCGGAGCGGCTGATCGCGCAGGGCGTGCGGGAGATCACGCTCATCGGTCAGGACACGACTTGTTATGGTGAAGATTTGGGACTGCGCATTAACGGTGAGCCAGCCGGGCTGGCCACGCTGCTCGACGCGCTGGCCGTGCTGCCGGGGCTGAAGTGGCTGCGCTTCCTCTATGCGTATCCCAACAAGGTGACGACGCGGCTGCTGGAGACGATTGCGCGGCACGAGACGATTGCGAAGTATCTCGATGTGCCGTTGCAGCACGCATCGCCGAGCGTGCTGAAGCGGATGAAGCGCGGCGGAACGCCGGAGGTATTTCTGCGGCTCATCGAGAAGGCGCGCGCGATTGTGCCGGGGATTGTTCTGCGCAGCACGTTCATCGTCGGCTTTCCCGGCGAGACGAATGAGGATTTCAACGAACTCGCAGAGTTCGTTGCCAAAGCCAAGCTCGATTGGCTGGGCGTCTTCTGCTACTCAGACGAGGAGGGCGCGGCGGCGTTTGAATTGGACGCGGCGTTGAAGGTGCCGAAGCGGACGATTGAGGCGCGGCGACGCAGGCTGATGAAGCTGCAACAGAAGATCAGTGCGAAGTCTAAAGCCGCGTGGGTGGGCAGGGAAGTCGATGTGCTGGTGGAGGGCGAGAGCGACGAGACGGAACTGCTGTGGCAGGGCCGCACCGCGCTGCACGCGCCGGAGATCGACGGCAAGGTGCTGATCAACGACTTCGGCCCGCACGAAGCGCTGGTTCCCGGAACCTTCTACCGCGCGGAGATTACCGAGTCGCACGAGTACGATGTAGTCGCCCGCATCTTGGAGTAGTTGCTTTTCGGTGGAGTTGCAACTAAAATTAGTGGCAAGATGAGCAAGCGGAGTAAGGCGCTCCAAAGGCTTCTTTCAAAGCCGAACGATTTAACGTGGGACGAGCTGGAGTCTGTTATGACTGGCCTTGGATACGAACTCAAGACTTCAGGTGGTTCAAGCCGGAAGTTTGCGCGTTCAGGCATGGCCTTCTTTATCCATGAACCGCACCCGCAGAAGATATTGAAGCCGTACCAGGTCCGAGGCGTTCTTGAGTTTTTGCGGCGACAGGGGGACATCGAGTGAGCAAAACACTTACCTACAAGGGATATGACGGATCAGTCGAGTACAGCGCCGAAGACAGGCTCCTGCACGGTCGCATCCTCGGAACCCGGGACATGGTCCTTTACGATGGTGCGAGTATCCGTGAAATAGAAAAGAACTTCCGCGGCGCGGTGGATGAATATCTGGAGTTTTGCAAGGCGGAGGGCAAGTCGCCGGATGTTCCGTTCAAGGGCAACTTCAATGTGCGGGTGCCGCAAGACCTCCACCAGCGGGCCGCGCTCTATGCCGAGGAGCATGAGGTTAAGCTGAATGCCGTCGTGCAGGATGCTCTGCGCGAGTACCTGACGCACGCTGAATAGCAGCGGCCCAAATCCCACATCTCAAAAACGAGATGTGGGGCACCCGGCCACGTTGAGTTCTCCCTCACAGCTATTCCAAAGCTACATTCCAGAAGCGACTGCGCGTATACATGGAGAGAGATTGAAAGAACATCACAAGAAACAATAGGTTATTCGTGTAGAGCCATCCCAACGGCTTGTGAGTATGGTGCCGCAGCAGTACATAATCTAAAAGATTCAATGCAACAAAGAGGACGCCCCAGAGGATCGCATATGCCTTTGTGTAACTCAAATCAGTTTTGCGATGCGGAGGCGCTGGTTGTATCCCTCGCTGCTGAGCGAAATATCCTCGAAGATACTGCGAGATCACATTGAAGCAGCCCAGCCACCAGAGTCCAGCCAAGCATAGCCATATGCGCCAAATGTTTGGCACCTCTGCATATATCCCTGTTCCGTTGTACTTGTAGATCAGGTATGTCATCCATGTAATGGTTAGCGGAGATAAGACAAAGCTGAGATCCATTAGCTTAGAGGTCAAAGGCATCGCTCGGAAGGTCTTTAGGTATCGCACGCACTTTGCATCTGAATCAAAAAAGCTCACCACGGTATTTCCCTCGCAGACAGTGTACGTCAACTTCGCAAGTATTCTGATTCATTCTTACGGGGCGACGGTGAGGGTGAGGTTGTCGACGGCGCGGACCGTGAGCTGGGTTCCGGCGGGGACGGGTGGGGTATTGGGGGGCAGCGTGGCCTTCCATATCTCGCCGCGAACCTCGACCTGGCCGATGGCGGGATAGCCGGGTAGGGCGTGGCCTTGTGGGGCGAGCGGCGTCATTGCAATGGCGGGCTGGCCGAGCATGGCCTGCGGGCCGGTGAGGCGTTTGGCCTGACGCGCCTTCACGGCGATCCACGCGAGGCCGAAGGTGATGACGCCGAAGCCGACGCCCGCGCCCGCGGCCACGCCGAAGTGGACGCGCATCTCCGGCGATGGGCCGTTGACCAGCGTGGCCAGCCCGAAGACAAGGCACAGAATGCCGACTGTGCCGAGCACTCCGTGGCTGGCGAACTTCGCCTCCAGTATCATCAGCGCCAGCGCGGCGAAGAGAAGCAGGATGGCGGTGTGCTGGACGGGCAGCAGGTTCAGGCCGAAGATTGCCAGAAGCATCATCAGCGTACCCAGCGCGCCGGGGACGATGGTGCCGGGCACGTTGAATTCGAGGTAGATGAGCAGGCCGCCGCAGAGCAGAAGAAGCACGTCGAGGTCGGGGCTGGTGAGGCGCGTCAGCAGGCGCTCGCGCGTGGAGGGCGGAAGTTCGACGAGGACGGCGTGGGTGAAGTCGAGCTTCTCGCTCTCGCCGTGGAAGCGCTTGATGGTGCGTCCATTCAATGCCGCGAGCAGGGCGTTGTCGTCCGCCGCGACCACGTCGATCAGGTGCAGGTTGAGCGCCTCGGCTTCGCTGAACGACTTCGAGTTGCGCACGGCGTCCTCGGCATCTTTGGCGTCGCGCCCGCGCACCGTTACATAGGAACGCAGGAAAGCCGCGGCGTCGTTCTCGATCTTCTCCTTCAGTACCGGGTCCATCGTGGTGCCTTCGAGGATGGGATGCGCCGCTCCGGCGTTGGTTCCCGGCGCCATCGCGGCCACGTCTGCCGCCTCCAGTAGGAAGAATCCCGCCGAGCCTGCGCGGCTGCCGGAGGGTTCGATGAAGATGATGACAGGCACCGGCGATGCTTCGATGTCTGCCACCATCTCGCGGGTGGAATCGAGCAGTCCGCCGGGCGTGCCCATGGAGATCAAAACGGCTGCCGCGTGGCGGCTGGCGGCATCGTCCAGGCCGCGCTTCATGTACTCAGCGGTGATCGGCTGAATAGTGTCGTGAAGGATCAGCTTGACCACCAGCGGAGACGAGGCTGGCGTCTGTGCCGGGACGTTTGCCGGCAGCAGCGTGCCAAGCGCGGTCAACGTCACAAACAAATTTCTCATGCGACGGATCATGGATAGACGGAGCATGGAACGCACCTCTTCGGCATAGGGCCGCGCATTAACCATACGGCAACAGGCAGCCATCCCGCCCAGCATCTTTCCGGCGCATGGCTCTACGGGAGGCTCTGCCCGCGCGCCGCAAGCGCGGTCTTCATGCCCAGTGCGGCGGAGTTGTCCGGCTCCAGACGCAGCGCATTCGCCACGTTGAAGGCGGATTCGGAGAGCTGGTTGATCTGCAGGTCGAGCCGCGCCAGCACCAGATACGCCGCCGCGTTTGGCGCAAGCTGAAGTGAACTCTGCGCCTCCGCGCGCGCGTCGTCGGGCGATCCGCTGCGTTCGCGTATTTGCGCGATTCCGGCGTGCGCCGCGGCGCTCTTCGGGTCGGCGGCAAGCGCGGTGTGGAACTCCTGCTCGGCCTCAGGAAGCAGCCCCTGCGCCAGATATTCATCGCCCAGTTGCGTGTACTGCACCGCCTGTTGGACTGGCGGCAGCGTGGCCATCTGCAGGGCGCGCATCTGGTCGAGTTGGAACGCCGCCTGGCGGAACGACGCCTCCGACCAGGTGCGCCGGATGCGCGTGGTGGGGTCGAATCCGCCAGCACTCATAATCGACTTCAAGCTTGCGGTCGAGTCATGCGTCGCCTGCAACCGGGCAAGCAGTTCGGTGGCCTCGGGGTCGTCGGAATGCAGCTTCAGCGCCTGCTCCACCTCTCGCGTGGCACCGGCGATGTCGCTGCGGCCAAGCAGCGCGACGGCCAGGTTGAAGTGGTAGTCGGCGTCGTTGGGGTCGGCTGCGATCACCTGTACAAAGAGCGCTGCGGCGTCCTTCCCCTGGCGGCTGGCGGCGACGCCCTCGTCGTTGACCACCTCGGGCAGCGGCAGACTTGCGGCCACGAAGGCGAAGGCCGACGCTGCCTCGGCATACTTGGCGATATTGAAGCGTGCCAGGCCGCGGTAGAAGTTGGCCTCCAGCGCCATGCGGTCGGAGGGCGGCACCTTGGCCAGAGTTGTTGCGGCAGCCTCAAACTTGCTCGCTGCGTACTGCTCCTTGCCCAACGCCAGTAGCGCCGCGGTGTAGCCGGGCGTCTCGGCGACAGCGGCTTCGAGGCGCTTCAGCCGCTCGTCGGAGGTGGGCGCGGATGTGCCGCGAATGTAGTTCTCAAACGAGCTGAGTGGCACTCCGCCGGAGGCCGCCAGAAACGTCTGCTCGGCCACCGCAAAGTGCGGATCCATGCGCCCGGCCACCTTCCACGCGATGGCGTTCTCCACGTCGAAGAGGCGCGTGAGTTCGCTGGAGTCCGCGAGCGGAGCGGACATGCGCAACTGGTTCACCTCCAGCACCTGCGCCTGCACTTCAATGCGGCTGTCCGAGGCCCCGGGGTTGATGACGTTAAAGCTGCCGATAACGACGAAGTCCGCGTCCAGCGTCTGCGCAATGCGGATTGTGGTGGCGCGGCTGGGGCGGAAGTCCGCCGGCAGGCCCAGATGCTCCATCGCGTACTGGCGGTCGTCGCGGCCGATGGTCAAAAATCCCGCCGAGGTGAGCCGCTGGTCCAGCGTGTAGGGAAAAGAATCGCCGATCCAGCCGAGGTTGGCCTGGCCGGAGTGGTTGTCGAACGGCAGCACCAACACCAGCCGCCCGCCGGGCTGGCGAATGTCCGCCGCCGAGTCCGCGTCCGCACTCGCCTGACTTTGGGCGCGCGCGAGGCAACCCGAAGTCAGCGCGGCAAACAGAATAGCAAAGGAACTGAGCCGGCCAATAGTGCCAAAAGAAATTCTCACCACGATGCCTCGATTATAGAGGGCGCGTGGGTGGATGCATCGCAGGTCTCAGGATTCATTTGGCATTCGGTCAGTTGATTCTGGTTCAACGATTACGGGCTGGCTGATTGTTCTTTGGTACGGGCGAAGCGGAGGACGGCGACCCACTCGCCTTGGATGGAGGCCTGCCAGACCACGTCGCCATGCAGGATGGCTGCGGCCTCGGCGGGCAGCAGGTCCTCATGGAAGTCGAAGTAGCGCGCGTCTGCCGGAGCGTTACGGCCTGCGAGGTTGACACGGCCGGAGGGCGGCGCCCACTTGGTGGAGAAGAGCAGGGCTGTGTCGTAGTCGCCGGATCCGCCCGGGGTCTGCTCCATCCGGGCTGCTGCTTCGACCTGCTCGCGCGAGAAGTTCTGGATCGCAACCGCCTTGATGGGGACTTTGGTATAGCCAATCTCGGGCCGCTCCAGCTCGGAGTAGGCGGGCCACGCGGTCAGCACCGTTGCCTGCGGCCATTGCTGGGAGATCAGCGTGATCGCCCTCTGGTGCAGCACGATCATGTCGCGATAGGTGAGGTTGTCCTCGGGTGCGAAGGCGTAGGGCGGGTTGATCCAGATGCCGGCAAGAAACGCCGCCGTGCTGAGCGCGGCGATCCATCCCCAGGCGCGCATGCGGAGCTGCCACTCGGCCACCGAGACCAGCAGGACGAGCGGAAACATGGGCAACAGATAGCGGGTCAGCAGCGCTCCGCCGAGTACTGAGAAGGCAATCCAGTTGGCAAGGAGAATTACGGCAATGGCGTTGAGCACAGGCCGTGCCAGGCGCGCGCGCTCAGGGATGGCCGGGAGCAGTAGAAACGCGGCCAGGGCGCACAGCACTGGAACAAACATGTTCATGTGCATCGTCAGGTGCAGCAGCCGGTGATAGAGGCAGAGTGCGATGCGGTGCGCGTCCAGGTTTGCTGTCGCGTTGTAGCGCAGGAACTCCGGGTTGCCGAAGACGAACCCGGTGCGCTGGAAGTGGTACGCGTACCAGGCCGCGAGCGGCAGAATGGGAGCAAGCAGCGCGGCGAGCCAGCCGATGTGTCCACGCCGCTGGTCCGGTACGCTGCGGTCGCGCAGAAGAAGAAATCCCTCCCAGATTGCCAGAGCCACCGGAGTGACGATTGCCGTCTCCTTCGATAGCGCAGCGAGAGAGAATAAAACGGCTGCGTAGAGTTTAGGTGGTTGAAATAACCGTCCCACGGAATCCCTATGCTGTTCGCATGTAGCCGAAAAGTTAACGGATTCGAGATAGAACGACAAGCCCCAGAGCGTGAACGCAGCCGCGAAGATGTCTGCGTGCGCCAGCGTGCTCTGCGCGTACCAGACCGGATAAACGGCGGTGAGCAGAGTGGTGGCAACCGCGGCGCGTGTGCCCAGCAGGTTGCGCGCAATGAGGAAGACAGCGAGCAGAGCGGCGGCCGTGACCATGCAGATGAAGGTGCGCGTTCCGCTGGGGACAAAGCCCGAGAGATGCCACCAGCCCGCCAGCAGGATCGACGGCAGCGGCGGGTGCGCGTTGGTCACCGTTGTGACGGGAATCAGCGTGCCGGTGCGGAAAAAGTCCCACGCCGCCGGAATGTAGTATCCGCCCTCGTCCCAGAAGTAGGGCAGGCGCAGCAGCGTCAGGTGCGACAGGTAGACGGCGGCAAAAAAGACCGGATAGAGCTGCCACAGAGGTGCCTGGGCGCGCGCGTCGCGCAACAGGTTTCGACTTGGCGGGCGGGCGATCACGCGTTTAGTGGACGGGACCGCCGGGCGCCACAAACTGCGGCTCCAGCGCCAGCTCGCCGAAGGTCTGCTCGTACTGGGCCAGATTGTGGCCAAGCACGTTCAGCAGCGCCTTGGCCTGCTGCGGGCTGAGGTAGATGCCCTGGAAGTTCTCGATCTCCATCTCTTCCTGCGGGTCCCGGTGCATGGTGCCGAAGACCAGAAAAAAGTCCCAGACGCTCATGCGCACCTGCACGCTGTTGGCGTAGCTGTTGCGGTAGCTCTCGGATTTTGTGACCGTGACGGATTGCGGTTCTGCGGACTGCTTGGGCTGGCTCATAGGGTCTTCGATGCGATGCTGCAAACGCGGCGGTGGGCCGTGGTTGGTGGGTTGGTGCGAAAGGGGGGACTCGAACCCCCACGGATTGCTCCGCCAGATCCTAAGTCTGGTGCGTCTGCCAATTCCGCCACTCTCGCGTGGTGTCGAAGGAAGCAACTTCCTTCGTCGTTTGTGTCCGCTTTGGACAACTGAATTGTACCGTGTCCCACCCGCCGGGCGATGGCTCGCGACTCTTCACTCGTCATTGCGGCAAAAAGTGAAGAGCCAACCGGATTGGGTTGGCTCTGGGAAGTTCATGTTGCAAAATCTTGGTGCGGAGGAGGGGACTTGAACCCCTATGCCTTGCGGCGCTAGCACCTCAAGCTAGTGCGTCTGCCAATTTCGCCACCTCCGCATGGAGCCTGCACACACACTTCTTCGGTGGCAGGAGCGACGTACAATCCGAGGGTCAGTATAGCATCCCTAGAAGTGGCGGATGAGGTCGGTGAAGGCTGAAAGGACAAGCAGGTGCTGGCCAGCCGCGGGCTCGCGAATGGCCTCGTCTTCCAGCGCCCAGGTAAAATCGTGCGGCAGGAAGACTGCGTGCAACCCAGCGGCCAGCGCCGGGTTGATGTCGGACTTGGGGCTGTTGCCGATCATCCACGTGCGCGCAGGGTCGCAGGCGTGACGGGCGGCGAGAGCGCGATAGGCGGCGGCGTCCTTTTCCGGGAGGATCTCGACGGCGCAGAAGTGCGCGGCCAGGCCGGAGCGCGAGAGCTTGTCGCGCTGCTCTTCGGGATCGCCCTTGGTGACCAGCAGGCAGCGGTGGCGCGTGGCAAGCTCGGCCAGGGTTGCAGCCACGCCGGGTAGAGGCTCGATCTCATGCTCTGCAATGGACTCGACGAAGCGGAGAATGCGCGTGTGTTTCTCCGCGGTGGCGGGGGCGTCCGTCAACTGCTCAAAGCATGCCACCAGCGAGCGGCGGAAGCTCTTGAGGCCATATCCGTGCGCCGCGATCGTTGCATGCTCCACGCGGTTGAGGTGGGCGCGCACCTCCTCGGCAGTGTGGGTGCGGTGGTCGAGGTAGGAGATAAACGCCGCAATCGCGCGCTCGAAATAAATATTGTTCTCCCACAGCGTATCGTCGGCGTCGAAGAGCAGGGTCTGGCCGGGAGCCTGGCGCGTCTGGCTGAAGGGCTGGCGTTCGGGAGCGGAATCGGCGGTCACAGGGGGATTATATGGGTGTGACCGGCGCGCAGGTGCGTCAAGCAGCGATAATGGCTTGCGGAGGTTTCAACCGATTTGCTGGTGAGTGCATTGACCTGGGGAGACATTCTGGGCTGTCTGCGGTCGGCGGCGGCGTTTGCTGCCGTGCTGCTGGCGCCCGGGTATTGCGCGGCGTGGGCGTGCAACCTGCTGGGATTCCGCACGCGCGCGTTGGGCGAGCGGCTGGCCTGGGCCGTGGCGCTCTCCTTTGGCTGTATGACGATCGTCTCTGTGCTGCTGGCGAAGTACATCTCGCTTGCCGCAGTGTGCTGGCTGGCGGGAATCTGCGCGATTGCATTTGTGGGGATCATGGCGCGAGAGGCGTGGCCGAGCCGGCACAGCTCCGTCTTAGCAAATAAGTGGAGGCTGATTGGTACCGGAATCGCCGTGGCGTGGATTCTGTTTGCGATCATCGAGCTGGTGGACGTCGGCGTGTATGGCCGGCTCTACTTCAGCGTCACGGTCTTCGACCACGCGCTGCGCACGGCGTTTGTGGACGCGGTACTGCGCACGGGCGTGCCGCCGGCGAACCCGCTCTTCTGGCCTGGACATGCGGCGCCGATGCGCTACTACTACTTCTGGTATGTGCTGACTGCTGCGGCTGCGCGGCTGGGCTCTGCGACCGCGCGCCAGGCGATGATCGCCAGTGTGGCCTGGGCGGGCTTTGGGCTGGCCGCGACGTTGGATCTGTATTGCAGGCACTTTCTGGCGAGTGCTCCCGAGCGGGGTTCAGGCACACCGCACCTTGCGATCCGATCCCACCCATCGCGTGAAACAACGCCGCGATGGATGGGTCGCCCGCCGAGGCTGGCGGTGGCGCTGGCGCTGTTGACGGTGACCGGTCTGGACATTCTGCCGGTGCTGGTGAAGGCGCTGCTGCGAATGCCGACCGACGGCGACATGGAGTGGTGGTCGGCGGCCCAGGTCTCCTCGTGGATGGACTCGCTGCTGTGGGTACCGCATCACGTGGCGGGACTGGTCTGCTGCCTGCTGGGGTTCCTGCTGGTGTGGATGTCGAAGGGCCTCAGCCGAAGCCGCCGTGCGGGATGCGGGCTGATCGCGGGCCTCTCTTTCGCCAGCGCATTTGGCCTCTCCACCTGGGTAGCTGTGGCGTTTGCCATGATGATGGCGGCGTGGATGGTGTGGGCGATCGTGTGGGAGCGCGGCTTGCGGTCGCGTGTTCCATTCCTGCTGTTGGCGGGAGTGGTCGCGTCGGCGGCATTGCTGCCCTATCTGGTGGAGCTGCACGGGGAGGCTTCGGCCACGAACGCTGTCCTGGCCAACGGGTCGGCTTTATCGGACGGCAAAGCTTCGATTGCAAACGATGGCACGCATCTGCTGCGCTTCGGCGTGCGCCATATAATCCCCGCCGACAGCGTGCAGGGGATCGGCTGGGTGGCTCGGCTGGCCGAGGCGCATCCGGCGGCGGAGGACGCAGGCGTGGGGCTTGTGCTGCTGCTGCCGGGATACTTTGTGGAGCTGGGGTTCTATGGCCTGGTGTTGCTGGCGGCGCTCTGGGCGATGCGCCGTCGCAGACTCGACGAGGCGGCGCGGACGGCGCTGCTGCTGGCAGTTGCTGGGCTGGCGGTCTCCACCTTCCTGCGCTCCACCATCGTCGAGAACAACGACTTCGCAATGCGATCGATCCTGATTGCGCAGTTCTTTCTTCTTCTGCTGGCGGTTGTCTGGTGGGAGGGAGGGCTGGGCGAGACCAAACGATTCCTGCGCGGCGCGATGCTTGCCATGGCCTGGATCGGGCTGGCCGGATCGGTCTATCAGGTAGTCACGCTGCGCATTTATCTTCCGCTGGAGGAGGGGCTGGGGCGACCGGAGGTGAGTGGGCTGGCGGAGCGCGCGTTGGCGTTGCGGCAAGGCTTCGATGCGATGCGCCCGCGCGTCGCCCGGAACGCTGTGGTGCAGTACAACACCGAGCAGCCCGGAGAGTTCTTTTATCTGGCGGAGGTGATGCAGGCGGGGCGCCAGATGGCGCTCGCAACGCCGGGTTGCGGAGCGGCCTTCGGCGGTGATGTGCGCGACTGCAAGGCAGTGGAGCAGGGCGTGGCGCGGCTGTTTTCGATGCACTCTTCGCCGGACCTTTCTCCGGGAATTACTTCGTCGGGAGCTTCTCCTGATGCGAAAGGCCGGGATACGGCTCAGGGCCGCGCTCTCTCCGCAGCCGAGGCGCGCGACCAGTGCGGCCGGCTGGCAGTGAGCTATCTGGTCGCCACGCGCTGGGACGCCGTCTGGTCTGACCCGCGCGCCTGGGTCTGGACGCTGCCAGCGGTGTCCGATACCGGCGAGGTGCGAGTACTCGATTGCGCCGCGCCAACGCGATAAGCTTTGGATGCACCACTCTCTAACGCGCCGTGAATTGCTATTGCGTTCAGCCAGCAGTCCGCCGCAAAATGAAATGCTGTGTCCTGCATCACACGGCGGGCCCGCTCGCCGGAATAGGATGGATTGCATGAAAACAAAGTCGATATGCATCTGTATTCTGGCGGCGGCCACGCTGCTTGCGCGCCCGGTTTTGGGCCAGACAGACGTTACAGCTTTGGAGACCGCGCTGCAAGGAAAACATCTCGGATTGCGCAGCTACTCGGCGGATTCGGTGACGCAATTTACCTATGTCGATGGCAAACTGCTTCAGACCCCCGCCCTCTTGCATGGGCTGGGTGCATTCACCCCGGATACGGTCCGTCAGAAGGGAAGCAAGATCCTAATTGAAGGCAAGTTCGGCAGCCTGGTTCTCTCCGGCGGCAGTATCCATCTGACGGAAACACTGCCGATGCGGATTGAGGTGGAACTGCAAGGGGCCAGTCCGGCAACGGTGATTCCGCAGCTTCAGGCATTGCTGTTCTTTCCCAGCCTGGGTGCGGCATTGAAAGGCCTGCCTGAATATGTAGCGGATATGCTGCCCTTCCCGGTCGACGTCAAGTTGCAGCCGCCCTGTCATTGTTTTCATGTAAGTCAGGATTCAAAGTGGACCAATATTGATATCGGAAGCACGAACTTCGCCGCTCCGGTGAACATCAAGAAGGCTACCAATCCCGGCCTCGACCAGATGGCGATCGACGAGAAATTGTCAGGCACCATTACCCTGATCTACGTAATCACCGATGCGGGCCGGGTGGATGAGGTGTGGCTGGCCAAACCTCTCAGCGCCACACTGGATGAAAGCGCCGCAAAATCGGAACGGGACAACGTCTTTCAACCCGCGACGTTGGATGGCAAGCCCGTCGGCACGGTTTTGCTTCAAACCATTCCCGTCAACTGAGCGCCGGAGTACGCGAATTTGTAGCGTTTTCCCTTGCTTTTTGCCCTTAAATGCCCTAGAATGAACCTAGAAAGTAATGAAATAGAAGCCGTGCGCGATGTGCGGCGTTCGGCTGGCATGAGCCCTGACTGAACAAAGGACCCAGGAAAAATGGCAAAGCGTCGTGGAAACCCTAACTGGGGCAAACCCGAGCCGATCGGCCCGGTTGTCCCCACCGTAACCTCCTTCGAACAGGTCGTCAAAGAGTTCAAACTGACCCCCGACCAGTACATCCGCTCCACCCGCCTGCGTGAGTGGGCGAGGCACAACAAGAACTCCAAGTACATCCC
>Ga0302267_10003867_pt1 | contig 16850 bp, 14 predicted proteins | sample III_Bog_E1_3_FD_194555 | JGI IMG/M metagenome (GOLD analysis project Ga0302267, IMG submission 194555) | Peat permafrost microbial communities from Stordalen Mire near Abisko, Sweden - III_Bog_E1_3 | ecosystem: Environmental > Terrestrial > Soil > Wetlands > Peat | place: Sweden: Abisko... | reverse complement strand
GGCGGTGCGATCGGAGACCCGCGCCGCCTGCTGCATGTTGTGGGTGACGAGGACCAGAGTGTAGCGGTCTTTGAGCTCGATCATCAGCTCTTCCACCCGGGCTGTGGCGATCGGGTCGAGCGCGGAGCAGGGCTCGTCGAGGAGGACCACCTCGGGCTCGACGGCGAGGACGCGGGCGATGCAGAGGCGCTGCTGCTGGCCGCCGGACAGGGACATCCCCGACTCCCCGAGCTTGTCCTTGACCTCGTCCCAGAGGGTGACCTGGCGGAGGTGCCGCTCCACCAGCTCGGCCGGGTCGGGCACGCGGATGCCGTTGAGGCGGTAGCCGGCGAGCACGTTCTCGCGGATGGACATGGTCGGGAAGGGGTTGGGCTTCTGGAACACCATGCCGATGCGGCGCCGCAGCCGGACCGGGTCGACCGCGCGGTCGTAGATGTTCTCGCCGTCGAGCGCGACGCTGCCGGTCACCCGCGCGCCCGGGGTGTGCTCGTGCATGCGGTTGAGGCAGCGGAGGAAGGTGGATTTCCCGCAGCCGGAGGGCCCGATGATGGCCGTCACCTGCCGCGCCGGGACATCCATGTCGATGTCCTTGACCGCCTGGAACGCCTCGAAGTACGCGCAGAGCCCGCGCACCGAGAGCTTGGGATCGCGCACGGCGGCGTCGGCCCCGTCGTCGCCGGGGGGCGCCTCCAGGCCCTGGGCGTGGACCGCGGACGTCAGACGCGGGAGGGGGAGGGCGGCGTTCATCGGTGGGGGGCCTCGAGGGTGGGGGCGTCGTCGGTGTCCGTGGGCGGGCTCGGCGCGTCGGGGGGGAGCGCGCGGCTGGCCGAGAAGCGCCGGGCGGCGGCCACGCGCGCGGTGAGGTTGAGGAAGAAGACCAGCCCCACCAGCACCAGCGCGCCCGTCCAGGCCTGGTCCTGCCAGTCCTTGTACGGCGAGGTCGCGTAGGTGAGGATCTGCACCGGCAGCGAAGCGATGGGCCGGTCGAGGGCCACGCTCGGGTAGCGGTTGTTGAACGCGGTGAAGAGCAGCGGCGCGGTCTCGCCCGAGACCCGGGCGACCGCCAGCATCACGCCGGTGCCGATGCCGGGCAGGGCGGTGCGCAGGACCACGAAGAGGGTGGTGCGCCACGCCGGCACGCCGAGGCCGAGGGACGCCTCGCGCAGGTGCGGGGGCACCAGGCGGAGCAGCTCCTCGGAGGTGCGCGTCAGCGTCGGGATCATCACCACCGCGAGCGCGAGCGCGCCGGCGATCGCCGAGAAGCGGCGCATCGGTACCACCACGAACGAGTAGACGAAGACGCCGACGGTGATCGACGGGATGCCCCCGAGCACGTCGGCGGTGAAGCGCACCGCGCGCGACAGCGGCCCGCGCCCGACCTCGGCCAGGTAGAGCCCGGCGCCGACGCCGACGGGCAGCCCGAAGAGGCACGAGAGCCCGATCAGCTCGAGCGAGCCGAGCACCGCGTTGCCCATGCCCCCGCCCGGCTCGCCCACCGGCCGGGGCAGGTGGGTGAAGAACCCCAGCGAGAGCCCGGGCAGGCCCCGGCGCGCGATGTAGAGCACGATGGACAGCAGCGGCACCAGCACCACCGCCGCGCAGAGGCCGCACAGCCCCGTGAAGAACCGGCTCCGCCACAGGCGCCAGCGCTCGCCGGCGCTGGGCGCGAGGAGGCTGCCGGCGCCGAGCCCTTGCGGACGACGCGCGCTCACGCGCCCCTCGCCATGCGCTGCTTGGTGGCGTGGACCAGCCAGCGCGCCAGGAGGTTCATCACCAGCGCGACGCCGAGGAGGAGGAGCGCCACCTCCGAGAGGGCCGAGAGGTACGTGTCCGAGTCGGCCTCGGCGAACTCGTTGGCGATGACGCTGGCCATCGAGTAGGCCGGATCGAGGAGCGAGGCGCTCACCTTGGGCCGGTTGCCGATGACCATGGTCACCGCCATCGTCTCGCCCAGGGCCCGGTTGAGGCCGAGGATGATGGCGCCCACGATCCCCGAGCGCGCCGCCGGCAGCACCGCGACCCGGATCACGTCCCACGGGGTCGCGCCCAGGCCGAGGGCGGCCTCGCGGTGGGTGTCGGGCACGGCGCCGAGCACCTCGCGCGAGATGGACGTGATGGTGGGCACGATCATGATCGCCAGGATGATCCCCGAGGCCAGCATCCCGAAGCCGAGCGGCTCGCCGCGGAAGAGCGGGAGGAAGCCGAGGTGCGCGATCAGGAACGGCTCGACCGTCTCCCGCAGCACCGGCACCAGCACGAAGATCCCCCAGAACCCGTAGACCACGCTGGGGATGGCGGCGAGCAGCTCCACCACGAAGCCGAGCGGCCGGCGCACCCGGTGCGGCGCCAGGTCCGAGAGGAAGATCGCCAGCCCGACCGACACCGGCACCGCCAGGCACAGCGCCAGCAGCGAGGAGACCACCGTGCCGTAGATGAACGGCCAGGCGCCGAAGTGCTCGTGCACCGGGTCCCAGCGCGACGAGGTGAGGAACGAGAAGCCCGTCCGCCGGATCGAGGCCGCCGAGGCGAACACCAGGGCCACCAGCATCAGCGCCGGCACCGCCAGCACGATCAGCCCGAAGAGCCGGACCACCCCCGCGAAGATGCGGTCGCCCACCTGCACCCCGGGTCGGGGCGCGCCGTCGGCCGTCGCGGTCTCCCCGGCACCCGTCGACCCGGCGCTGCTCTCCCCGAGAGTCGACGTTTCGGGGAGGGGGACGGACATCGGGTTCCTCGGGGCGGGGACGAGCGGTCAGGGGCGGGGGGAGCCGACGGGCTTGCCGTCGGGCCCGGTGATCGCGGCGAGCCGGGCGTCGATGCGGGCGACCAGGCTCGGCGGGAGCGGCGCGTAGCTCAACGGCTCGGCGAAGGCTTGCCCCTCGTGGAGGGACCACGTCAAAAAGTCGACCAGGGCCTTGCCGCGGGCCGCGTCGGTCTGCTTCGCGTACAGCAGGATGTAGGTGAACCCCGAGATCGGATAAGCGTCCGCGCCGAGCGCGTCCACCGCCGAGCCGCGCAGGTCCTCGGGCATCCGGGCGAGCGCGCCGGTGCCCGCCGCGGTGATGCTCGCCGGGGTCGGCATCACGAAGGCGCCCGCCGCGTTGCGCACGGCCGCGTACGCCAGCTTGTTCTGCACCGCATAGACCAGCTCGACGTAGCCGACCGCGCCGGGCGTGGTCGACACCTGGCCGGCGACGCCCTCGTTGCCCTTGGCGCCGAGGCCGGAGGGGAAGGACACGCTCATGCCGGCGCCGGGGCCGCCCTTCCAGGCCGGGCTCACCGCGGTGAGCCAGTCGGTGAAGATGCGCGTGGTCCCGCTGCCGTCGGAGCGGTGCACGGACACGATCGGCCTCTTCGGCAGCGCGACGCCGGGGTTGTCCTTCTGGAGGAGGGGATCGCTCCAGTCGGTGACCGTGCCGAGGAAGATGCCGGCCGCGGTCTCCGGCGTGACGTGCAGCCCGCTCGGCACCCCGGGGAGGTTGTAGGTGATCACCACCGCGCCGAGGCAGGTGGGGATGTGGACGATGCCGGGCGTCTTGGCCATCTGCTCGTCGCTCATCGGCGCATCGGTGGCCCCGAAGTCGACGGTGCGCTCGGCGATCTGGCGGATCCCGCCGCCCGAGCCGATCGACTGGTAGTTGATCCGCGTCCCCGGCACGGCGCGGGTGAGCTCGCTGATCCACTTGGTGTAGAGCGGGTAGGGAAACGTCGCCCCCGCGCCGGTGAGCGAGGTCTTCTGCCCGTCGTCGTGGGAGCACGCGGCGACGCCGCCGGCCACGACCGTGAACGCCGCGACCGCGGTGGTCCCGACCCCGACCGCCCAGGCGACCCCGTCCACGACACGTCGAAACATCGACGGAGGACCTACCCCTCTCGTGTGTCATTCACGTGACACGCGGGTGGATGGGCCGTTTTGCCTGGTGCGCCGCCCGATGACGGTCGTCGGCGGGCCGACTAAGGTCCCTCGGTCGAGGGGATCACCGGCGCCGCCGTCGGCCTCGCATCCGGCCGCACCTCGTCGAGGAAGCTCCAGCCCCGGCAGGTGGACCCCGGCATCATCGCCGCCACGCGACCGCCGAAGGTGGTCACGGCCTCCTCGGCGCTGGTCCCCGTGTAGCTCATGGTGAGGCGGGCCACCGGCTTCTGCAGGCGGATCGAATAGAGCGACGCGGTGAGCTCGAGCGCCTTGGTCGCCATCCGCATCGGCGCCCCCTGGTGCCCGCCCTGACCGCGCGCGCCGCGACCGCCGCCGAGGCCGCCCCGCGGCACCGGCGGCGCGTTGCCCGGCGTCGGCTGCGAGGTGTCGTTGGGGCGCGCGTCCGGCGACGCAATCTTGCCGTGCATGGTCACCGTGAGGATGAGATCGCCCTGCGCCTTGGGCGCGAGCTTGCCGAGCAGGTCCTCGGTGATCCCGTTCTGCCGCGTGTCGTCGTCGATGGTCGTGTAGAGGTCCACGTCCTTGCGCGCGAGCTGCTCGCCGAAGGCCGCCTCGCACGCGAGCGGCGCGTTGAGCGCCTTCGACAGCGCGGGCCCGAGCGGCCCCCAGGCGTCGGCGCTCATGCGCCCGTCGCGGAAGACGCCGAGCACCGACACGGTCGAGGGCCCCGGCGCGAAGCCGGGCGCGTACTTCACGTACACGGTCTCGTCGGCGCACGAGAGGGCCGAGGCGGCGACGAGGGCGAGGGAGAGGCAGGAGAAGATGTGCTTCATGAGGCGAGGGCGACGGGCAGCCCCGGGAACCGAGGCGCCAGGCGGCGCAGCCTAGCCGAAGTCGTCCGCGATGGCTGCCGGCGCCGTGACGCGGTGCGCTCGGCCCCAGGGGGATGTGCCGCGGGGCACCGGGGACGGGAGCTCAGAGCCCGCGAAGGACGGCCGCGGACCTCGGCGTCGGCTTCCAGCCGTGGCCGTCGAAGAGCAGCTCGACCGTCTCCCGCTTCGGCGCGCCGAACAGCTTCAGGGCGTCGATGCTGGGCTCGCCGCCCGCCGCCGTCGCGTCGTTGCACGCCTTCTGGACCCGAGCGTCGAGGGCTCTTGAACCGGGCGTCCGGCGATGGTCGAGGTCGACCACGAGATCGGGGACGCCGTCGCCGTTCCGGTCCTCGAAGCGGAACCCGAGGACGTGGCCCTGGAGCACGCCGATCCCCGGGTCGACGCCCAGGCACGCCCCGCCGCCGTTGTCCCTGACCGTGACGAGGTTGGTCCAGCCCTTCAGCGGATCGTCCGCGGTGCCGGCGGCGAAGTCGAAGGCGAAGACGGTGTTGGTGCCCGTGGACTGGTGGGCGTCGGAGAGCTCGCAGACGAGCAGGTCGCGGCCGTCGGGGCGGCGGTAGGGCTTGCACGAGGTGGGGTGAAGCCCGGAGACGTAGGAGCGCGCGCGGTAGCCGGTGGCGGCGACGTCGACGAGGAGGGTGCCGCCGTAGTTTTCCGCGTGCGACTCGCAGCCCTCGAAGACGACGGCGCGCTGGTCGGCGCCGGCGGTGGTGAAGGCGCCCCGGTAGACGGCGTCGATGGGCCAGAACGAGTCGGGATCGACGGCGACGGTGCCGTCGGGATGGGAGGCGGGGTCGGAGAAGGGAGGGCAGCTCCGGCAGCCGACCAGGACCTTGCCGTCCGCGTGCTTGATGGCGGCCTGGCACAGGGCGGAGGCCAGGGAGAGCTGGTCGGCGTCGGCGCTGGGGTCGACCGGCGGCGGGACGGCTCGAGGGGCGGGGGCCGGCGGGGGGAGGATGGCGAGGGGTGGAGGAAGGGGAGGGGGGAGGAGCGCTACCGGGGGAGCTGGGGGTGCGGTGCAGCAGGCGAGGGTGAAGAGGAGGGGCGCGGCGTGGCAGGTGGCGGAGAGGAAGCTCATGAGGGTCGGCGGGGCCAGGATCGGGGAAGCTCGACTCGGCCGCTGGGGTGCGTCAAGCGGTCGTTGCGTTGACGATCCGGGCCGCGGGGACCATGCGCCCACCATGGGCCCCGCCGTTCACCCCCTCTTCACCCCGGCGGGCCGCGCCGATCCGCACCCGATCTACCGCCGCCTGCGCGCCGAACAGCCCGTCTGCCAGGTCGTCGAGCCGCGTGGATTCCCGCTCTGGCTGGTCGCTCGCTACGTCGACTGCGCCAGCGTCCTCCGCGACCCGCGCCTCACCAAGGATCTGCGCAAGCTCTCGCCGGAGCACCAGGCGGTCTACGCACCCATCGAGGAGCCCCGCGAGGTCTTGAGGCGGCACATGCTGACGTCGGATCCGCCCGATCACGGGCGGCTCCGCGCGCTCGTCTCCCGGGCCTTCACGCCCCAGCGGGTCGAGGGCCTCCGCCCGCGCGTCGAGGCGATCACCGAGTCCTTGCTCGACGCCTTCGAGGGCCGGGCGACGGTCGATCTCGTCGCGGAGCTCGCGTTTCCGTTGCCGGTGACCGTCATCGCCGAGCTGCTCGGGGTCCCGGCGGCGGACCGCGACCGCTTCCGGGCCTGGACCACGACGCTGGTGTCGACCCCCGTGACCGAGCCGGAGATGGCGCTGCAGCGCGCCGCTGGCCAGGCGTTCGCCGGATATTTCCGGGACCTCATCGCGGCGCGGCGGGCCGAGCCGCGGGAGGACCTGGTGAGCGCGCTCGTCCACGCCGAGGAGGCGGGCGATCGGCTCGGCCCCGAGGAGCTCCTGGGGACGCTGTTCCTGCTGCTCGCGGCCGGCCACGAGACCACCGTGAGCCTCCTCGCCAACGGGGCCATGGCGCTCATGGACCACCCCGATCAGCGAGAGCTCCTGCAGCGTCGCCCCGCCCTGATCGGGTCGGCGGTGGAGGAGGTGCTCCGCTATTGCGGGCCCGTGAAGCACGCCACCGAGCGCTGGGCGCTCGAGGACCTCGAGATCGGCGGCCAGCACATCGCGGCGGGCCAGATGGTCCTGGCTCTGCTCCTCTCCGCCAACCGGGACGAGGAGAGGTTTCCCGACCCGGACCGATTCGACATCCAGCGATCCCCGAACAAGCACCTCGCGTTCGGCGCCGGCATCCACTTCTGTCTGGGCGCGCCGCTGGCGCGGCTCGAGGCCCAGGTGGCGATCCCCGCGCTCTTGCGCCGGTCGCCCGGGCTGCGGCTGGCGGTCGCTCGAGAGGACCTCGCGTGGAGCACGGCGCTCCTGTTTCACGGCGTACGGAGCTTGCCCGTGGCTCTCGCTGCGTGAAAGAGCGTCCCGTCCCCGTCCGACACAGAGGACTCCAGCGTCACCGGGCACGCCGACTTCCCGGCGAGCCCGCGCGCGCAGCGCGGTCGGCCTGGGTGGTCCGGGAGGCGGGGTGCGGTCCTGGGTGCCGAGGATCGGGTCGCGCTGGTTTCCCAGGCCCTTGAACGTCGGACCGTTCACCCACGGGTTCATCGCGCGCTCGAACTGAGCTTCGTGCCCGCGGTCGTGAGCCTCGTGCCTGCGGTCGTGAGCCTCGTGGCCGCGGTCGTGAGCCTCGTGCCCGCAGTCATGAGCCTCGTGCCTGCGGTCGTGAGCTTCATGGCCGCGGTCGTGAGCTTCGTGCCCGTGGTCGTGAGCTTCGTGCCCGCGGTCGTGAGCTTCGTGCCCGCGGTCATGAGCTTCATGCCCGCGGTCGTGAGTTTCATGAAGTGGCTCATGAATTCCGGCTCCATCCCTGGCCAAACCGTCTCCGGCTCATCGCCTGGCGCTTCTGACCGAAGCGCCAGACCCTCGAAGCCAGGCAGGGCGCCCCCGCGCCCCGCCCGCCCCGCTCAGTTGCAGGTGCCCGATCCCGTATCGCACGACCCGCTGCAGCAATCGCTGTCCTGCGCGCAGCCCCCACCCGACGCCGTGCCCGAGGCCCCGCCGCAGGTGTTGTCGCAGGTGCCGCAGGTCCCGCCGCAGCAGTCCCCGTCCGCCGCACAGGTCGCCCCGTCGTCCGCGCAGCCGCAGGCGCCGTTGACGCACTGCCCGCCGCAGCAGTCGCTGTCCGCCGCGCAGCCGCTGCCGTTCTGCGCCCCCGAGGTGCCGCCGCAGGTGCTGTCACAGGTGCCGCAGCTCCCGTTGCAGCAGTCGTCGTCCGCCGCGCAGCCGGCGCCGTCCGCCGCGGCGGTCTTGCCCCCGCAGGTGCTATCGCAGGTCCCGCAGGAGGTGGTCCCGCAGCAGTCCGAGTCCACCGCGCAGGTGCCCCCGCTGTCAGCGCAGCCGCACATCCCGCCCGCGCAGGTCCCGGTGCAGCAGTCGCTGCCCGCCGTGCAGGTCTCCCCGTCCTGCGCGCCCGAGGTGCCCCCGCAGGTGTTGTCGCAGGTGCCGCACGTCGAGCCGCAGCAGTCGCTGTCGGCCTGGCAGGTCGCGCCGGCGCCGCAGGGCGGCCCGCAGACGCCGCTGGTGCACACGAAGGCGTCGGCGCTGCAGCAGTCGGCGTCGGTCGCGCAGGTGGACCCCTGGACGCCGCACGCCGGCGCGCCGCAGGTGCCGCTGGTGCACAGGAAGGTGCCGCAGCAGTCGCTGTCCTGCGCGCAGGTGGCCCCGCTGTCGGCGCAGCCGCAGGTGCCGTCCGATCCGCAGATGCTCGGCGCGCAGCAGTCGCTGCTGGCGGTGCAGGTCGCCCCCGAGGCCTGGCAGCCGCAGGTCATGCTGGTCGTGTCGCAGGTGAGCGCGCCGCAGCAGTCGGTGTCGGCGGCGCAGGTCTGGCCGCTGGAGGCGCAGGTCCCGCCGTCGGCCCCGCCGCTGCCGGCGAGGCAGGTCTTGCTGGTCGCGTCGCAGGTGAACCCGGTGCAGCACGCCGGCGCCGTGGGGTCGCAGTCGCCGTCCTGCCCGGCGCACGCGGCCTGGCATTTACCCTTGGCGCAGTTGCTGGAGCAGCAATCGCCGTTGGTGTTGCAGCAGTCCTCGTCGCTCTGGCAGTTCGGGTCCGAGGTCGTGCAGGTGCCGCCGCTGCTCGAGCTGCTGGAGGTGCTGGTGTGGCCGCTGCTCGAGCTGCTGGAGGTGCTGGTGTGGCCGCTGCTCGAGCTGGTGCTGGAGCTGCTGCTGGCGGGGCCGCACTTGCCGGCGGAGCAGGAGAGCGAGCAGCACTGGGCGTAGCCGGAGCAGGCGGCGCCGTTGGATTCGCACGCGGTCGAGCCGCACTTGCCGGAGGTGCAGTCGGCGTTGCAGCAGTCGGCATTGGAGCCGCACGCCTGGCCGTCGGGCTTGCACGACGCGACCGGCGTGCTGCACGCGCCCGCGGTGCACGCCCCCGTACAGCACTGGCTGGCCGTGGTGCAGGCGGCGCCGGCGCTCAGGCACGCCGAGGACTGGCAGGTGCCGGCGACGCAGTCCTGGCTGCAGCACGCCGCGCTGGAGGCGCACGAGGCGCCGATGCTGGCGCAGGTGGGCGCGCCGCAGGCACCGTTGGTGCACGCGCCGCCGCAGCAGTCGGTGGCCTTCTCGCAGACGCCGCCCGAGGCCTTGCAGGTGGCCCCCGCGCACGCGCCGGCGGTGCAGGTGGCGCTGCAGCAGTCGGCGGAGGTGACGCAGGTGTCGCCGACGCCGCCGCAGGTGCTCTGGGCGCAGATGCCGGCGGCGCACGATTCGCTGCAGCAGTCGGTGTAGGCGGAGCACGCGCTGCCGCCGGCGCGACACCGCGGGGCGGTGCCGGTGCCGGTGCTCGTCCCGCTCGTCCCTCCCGTGCCGAGGGGCTGGGTCGGCACCGAGCTGGCGCAGCCCTCGCCGGTCAGGATCAGCGGCAACAGGACCAGCAGGGGCGCCAGGAACCAGGCGTAGCCCGCATAACGAAGCTGTCTCATGGTGCCATCCTCCGCCCAAAAGGACGGGGATGGTAGTGCGTCCTCGACGCCGCGCTCAGGCTCCGCGCGCGGCCACCGCGAGGTGGCGCAGGCCGCCGTGGTAGGTGGCGGCGTAGCGGGGAGGGAAGAGCTCCCGGGCGAAGTCGGCGTCGGTGCGGTCGGAGGTGAGCTGGAAGCCGCGGGAGGCGAGCCAGCCGGGCAGCTCCTGCGGGTCCCAGCCGAAGCGGAAGGGCTCGCCGAGGCGGGCCAGGACGGCGCCGGTGACGGCCATGCGGAGGGGCGGGCGCTCGATGGCGCTGCGGTCGTGGTAGGTGAACGCCAGCGGGGAGCCGTGGGCGGAGAGGGCGTGGACGGCGGCGACCGTGGCCTCGATGGCGGGGAGCGTCAGGTACATGGTGACGCCCTCCCAGATCGTCAGCGTGGCGCGCGCGCGGTCGTGCCCGAGCGCGTCGAGGCGGCCGGGGAGGTCGGCCATGGGCGTGTGCTCGAAGTCCCAGGGGAGGTAGGCCGTGGGGGCGCTCTCGATGCCCGCCTCGGCGAGCACGCGGCGCTTCTTGGCCTGGGTGGCGGGGTGGTCGACCTCGAACACGGTGGCGCCGGCGAGCTCGCGGCGGAGGCGGGCGCCGCGGCAGTCGAAGCCGGCCCCGAGGAGGAGCACCTGCCGGCCGCCCTGGGCGACGAAGTCGCGGAGGACGTCGTCGAGGACCCGGGTGCGGATCTGCAGGGACACCAGGTGGTCGCGAGGGAGGCCCCGCAGCGCCAGGCTCGGCACCCGCCGCGCGGCGCGGGCGAAGCGGGCGAGGGGACGGGAGAAGCGGAGCCCGAAGGGGTCGTCGACGAGGCGCATCTCGGCGGGCAAGAGCTCGCTCATGCCGCGGAGCGCGGCGACCCAGGCAGCGGTGCGACTCGGCTCGTGAGGTCTCACGCCGGAGGGTTCCCGCAGGGGGCCCGCTTCGTCAAGGCGATGCGACGGCGGGCCCACCTTTCGCCCGCGGTCGACCGCGACGGTTCACCGGGCTGCCGCCGTCCACGTCGCCGCGTCGTCGCCGGTGTCGTCGTTGCCGGCGACCAGGGCGATGAGCTGGAGCCCGAGGAAGGCGATGGCCGCCGCGAGGCCGAGGCCGACGATGAGGCCGCGCCGGCGATCGGGCGGGGCCGGGCGGGGGCCGGGGTCGACGCCGAGCGCGACGAGGCGATCGTAGAGGTCGGGGTGGACGCGGCGGGCGCCGGTGACCATCGGCATCTGGCCGTCGGCGTGGAGCTTGCGCAGGGCCTCGGCGAGGGGAGCGGCCCCGACGGTGGCGCAGGCGCGAGCGTCGGCGCGCTCTTCCATCCCGCGGGCGAGGCGGCTCACGCCGGCGAGGATCCCCAGCGCCAGGACCACGGCGACCCCGCCGGCGATCAGGGGCTGGACCCCCTCGGCCTCGGCGATGCGGGTGCCGGTGGTGAGGGTGAAGAGCAGCAGCGTGGCGCTGCCCAGGCGAGCGGCGCCGACGCGGAGCGGCTCGCTCAGGTGGCCGGCCTCGTGGGCGAGCACGGCGCGGAGCTCCTCGGGGGTGAGCAGCTCGACGATGCGGTCGGTGACCACCATGGCGCGCGCCCAGGGGACGGCGGCGGCGTTGGCGAAGCGGGCGCCGCGGGTGGGCAGCCGGAGGACGAAGCGCACCGCGACGTGCTCGCCGGCGGCGGCCTCCTCGGCGATGGCGCGCACGGCGGCGCCGGCAGGGCGCAAGGTGCCGAGTAGGACCGAGGCGACGATGCCCCCGTAGGCGGCGCCCAGGCCCGAGACCAGCAGCGCCAGGGCGACCCAGGCCCAGCGGACGGCGCCGTCTGCGGCGACGACGGGGAGCGCGGCGCAGAGCGCGGCGGCGGCGGCCGTGCCGCCGAACCAGGGGAGCATGCGCGCGCGCAGCACGAGGGTGCCGAGGACCGTGGACGGGTCCGCCGGGGGATCCTCGACCCTGCGGCCGACCCCGCCCACGAGGAACGCCACCGCCGCCGCCAGGGCGCCCGCGACGACGCTCGCCGTGCTGCCGGCCGCACCGGCGGCGCGCGCGCCCGCCATCCAGGCGATCTGGATCTGGGCGAAGCCGACGAAGAAGGCCGCCAGCCGGAACGACACCAGTCGGCGCGCGCGCTCCTCGCCGGCCGGGGGCGCGCCGCGGAGGAGCAGGACGGCGAGCAGGTGCGCGGTGCCCAGCGGCAGCAGCGCCGCGAGGGCGAGGGCGAGGAGGGCGGTCATCGAGGGTCAGCGTAGCTGACCGCGCCGAGCAGCGCTTCGAGCTCCTCGATGCTGGGCGGCTTGCCGACGTGCCGGTCGAACCCCGCCTCGGTGGCGCGGCTCCGATCCTCGGGCAGGGCGTAGCCGGTCAGGGCCACGAGGAAGACGCCCTCGAGCGCGGCGTCGGCGCGGAAGGCGCGGGCCACCGCGTAGCCGTCCATGCCCGGGAGCCCGATGTCGCAGAGGGCGACCTCGGGCCGGAGCTCCCTGGCCATGCGCAGGCCGCAGGGGCCGTCGTAGGCGACGTCGACCTGGTGCCCCTGGAGCGCGAGCGCCTCCTGGAGGGAGCTGGCGACGTCGGGGTTGTCCTCGATGACGAGGATGCGCCGGCGGGGGCGCGCCTCGGCGGGAGCCACGCCGGCCGGGAGCTCCGCGGTGGCGTCCAGCGGCAGCCGCACCACCAGCTCCGCTCCCCGTCCCGGCCCCGCGCTGTGCGCGCTCACCTCGCCGCCGTGCATCTCGACGATGCCCTTCACCAGCGCCAGGCCGAGGCCGAGCCCGCCCTTGCTGCGGTCGAGCGTCCGGTCCGCCTGGGCGAACGGCTCGAACAGGCGCTCCAGCGTGTCCGGCGCCATCCCCGCCCCGGTGTCGGCCACGCGCAGCACGGCCTGCCCGAGGGCAGGGTCTCGCTCGACCGAGACGAGGACGCTCCCACCCGGGTCGGTGAACTTGGCGGCGTTGGCGAGCAGGTTCCCGATCACCTGGGCGATCCGCGCCCAGTCCGCCTTCACCCGCACGGGGCCGGCCGCGAACGCGGTGGAGAGGTGCACGCGGCTCCCCTCGAACAGGCTGCGGTGGTCCTCCACGGTGCGGCGCACGACCTGGTCGAGATCGAGGGGCGTGAGCTGGAGCGCGACCTTGTTGCGCGCGATGCGGGTGACGTCGAGGAGGTCGTCGACCAGCCGGGTGAGCTGCGCGACCTGCCGGTCGATCACCGCGCGGGCCCGCGTCGCCTGGTCGCCCCCGGGCGGGACCCGGTCGAGGATGTAGAGGCTGTTCTTGATGGGCGCGAGCGGGTTGCGGAGCTCGTGGGAGAGGACCGCGAGGAAGTCGTTCTTGCGCCGGTCGGCCTCGCGCAGCGCCTTCTCGGCCTCGACCAGCGCCTCGCTCCGCCGCTGCTGCCGCAGATCGGTGGCGATCAGGCAGAGGATGCGCCGGCCCTCGTCCACCATGGCGCTGAGGGAGACGAGGGCGGGGACCTCGACGCCGTTCGCGCCGGTCAGCGCCATCTCCTCGCGGACGCCGGCCTCGAGGTCCCGCCGGAGCAGCGCCTCGAACGCGGCGCCGAGCCGGGGAGGGACGTGCTGGTGGATGGAGCTGCCCATCACCCGCTCCAGCGGCGCGCCCAGCATGCAGGCGAAGCAGGCGTTGCAGTAGAGGATGACCCCGCCCTCGCCGAGCGTCGCCGCGCCCTCGTTCATCGCCTCGACGAGCACGCGGTACGACTGGCTGGCCCCCTCCAGCGAGAAGATGCGCGGACCGTCGGGGCCGTCGATGATCAGCGACTCGACCTCGCCCTTGCGGATCGCCTCGAGGGCCTGCTCCGCCTCCTCGGCGCGGCTGCGGAGCTGGGCGAGCTCGGCCTCGCGCTCGCCTTGCCGGGCGCGGGTCATCGCTTCCTCTCCCGGAGATCGAGGCCGAAGAGCACCTTCTCGGTCTTCGACAGATCGCCGAGGTAGCGTCGGATGGGGGGCGGCAGCACCTTGACCAGCGTCGGCGTGGCGATGATCTGCTCGTCCCGGGCGAGGGCGGGGAGCTGGTGGATGTCGATCACCTCGAGCGCGTAGCGGCCCTGGAGCTGCTCCTCGCAGATCGCGCGCACCCGCGCGATGGCCCGCGCGGAGGCCGGCGTGGCGCCGGTCACGTAGAGCCGGAGCACGTAGCGCTGGCTCGCCCGCGCCGCGGCGGCCTGCTCCAGCGCGGCCAGGGCGTCGCGGCGGACGGCCTCCAGGGAGGCACGCGATCGCGGCTTCCCCGGGGTGCTCATGACGCCTTCACCTCGCGGATGTCGAGGCCGACGAGCACGCGCTCCTCGTTGGAGAGGTCGCCGATGAGCTTGCGCACGGGCGTCGGCAGCTTGCGCACCAGCGTCGGGACGGCGAGGATCTGATCCCCCCGGGCCAGCTGCGGCTGCTTGAGCAGGTCGATCACCTCGATGCGATAGCGGCCCTGGAGGTGCTCTTCGCAGACCCGCCGGAGGTTGGCGAAGGCGGCGACGGAGCGGGCCGTCTGCCCGGCGATGTAGAGCCGAAGCTCCCACTCGGCGTCTGCGCTGGCGGCCTCCCCCGCGGCGCGGGACGCGGGCTTCTTCATGATCGGCGACGCTCCTTGTGCGGCGTGCGGTCTCTGGGCACCACCACCTCGGCGAACGCCTGGCGGCTCTCGGCCATCGTGGTGCTCTCGGCGATGAGGCGCTCGCTCCGCCGCTGGCTCTCGGCGATCGAGCGCTCGAGCTCGGCGTCCTCGACGACGAACTCCTCTCTCAGGGTCGCCAGCTGCCTCTCGAAGGCGTGGCGGTGGCTCGCGCGCCGCGCCTCCCGGCGGGCGATCTCGTCGGCGAGCGCGGCGGCGGCGGCGCGGTCGTCGGCCTCCCGGGCTCTCCGGGCGGAGCCGGTGAGCACCCCGCCCGCGCCGACGTAGGTGTCGGCGAGGTGCAGCCCGGAGTCGGTGAAGTGGAACTCGACGGCCTGGTTCGAGTGCGCCATGCCGCGCGACTTGACGATGCTGAGGACGCGGTTGCGCTCGCCGCCGCTGCGCACGACGTCGAGCACGATCCAGGTGTCGATGAGGGAAGAGACGCCGACCTCGGTCTCCTCCCGGCCGCTGGCCGGGGTGAGGCTGGTGAAGAACGTCGTCGTGCCGCGGGTCTTGAGGAGGTCGATGAGCCGGGTGAGCATCGCCCTGGCCTCGAACCCGGTGCCGGTGGCGACGAGGTTGGTGATCGGATCGACGACCACCACGGCGGGGTCGAACGCGGCGATGGCGTGGTGCATCGCGACCAGGTGCATCTCCAGCCCGTAGGCGTACGGCCGCAGGGGGATGGCGCGGAGGGTGCCCGCGCGCACGTAGGGCTCGAGGTCGAGGCCGATGGAGCGCATGTTGCGGGTGATCTGGGCGATCGACTCCTCGAAGGCGAAGAGCAGGCAGCGCTCGCCGCGCTCGCAGGTGGCCCGGGCGAGGTGCGCCGCCAGGCTGGTCTTGCCCGTGCCCGCCGTCCCCGAGACGAGGACCGTCGTCCCCTCGAGGTAGCCCCGGCCGCCGAGCATCTCGTCGAGCCGCCCGACGCCCGTGGCGATCCGCGCGGTCGACACCTGGTAGTCGAGCCCGAGCGAGGTGATGGGCAGGACCGAGATGCCCTGCTCGCCGATGAGGAACGGGTACTCGTTGGTGCCGTGGGTCGAGCCGCGGTACTTGACCACCCGGAGCCGGCGGGTCGAGACCTGATCGCTGGCCCGGTGATCGAGGAAGATCACGCAGTCGGAGACGTACTCCTCGAGCCCGTGGCGGGTGAGCGCGCCGTCGCCCTTCTCCCCGGTGATGACCACCGTCATGCCGCGGTCCTTGAGCCAGCGGAACAGCCGGCGCAGCTCGGATCGCAGGATGCCCTGGTCCGGCAGCCCCGCGAAGAGCGACTCGACGGTGTCGAGCGCCACGCGCCGCGCGCCCACCGTGTCGATGGCGAGCTGGAGGCGGATGAAGAGGCCCTCCAGGTCGTACTCGCCCGTCTGCTCGATCTCGGCCCGCTCCACGCGCACGTGCTCGATGACCAGCTGCTGCTCGGCCTCGAGGCGGCGGACGTCGAAGCCCAGCGAGGCCACGTTGGCCGCGAGATCCTCCTCGCTCTCCTCGAAGGACATGAACACGCCCGGCTCGCCGTGGTCCACCGCGCCGCGGACGAGGAACTCCATGGCGAAGAGCGTCTTGCCACAGCCGGGGCCGCCGCAGACCAGGGTCGGCCGCCCGCCCGGGAGCCCGCCGCCGGTGATCTCGTCGAGGCCCTCGACGCCGGAGGGCACCTTGCGCAGGACCGGGCGCGCCTCGACCGGCGGCGCCTCGGCCACCGGCGACCTCACCCTCGCTCTCCCCGACGTCGCTGCGCGTTGCACCACGCGATGCCTGGCCCCGCCGGAGGCTGCCAGTGCCCCTGCGGCCGCGCAAGCAGGCGAGAGAGCGCCTGTTCTGTAGAGCAGCCCGCTACCCGCGGGCTGCCAGACCCGCTCTCAGGGCTGAGCGCCCCCGACCTTGACCTCGGGCTTCTTCTCGTCTTGCTTGATCGAGTAGCGCACCAGGGCCCGGAGCACGTCGTTGCGCTCGACGTTGCCGAGGAGGACCTTCATGTCCTCGTAGACCGAGGGGTCGACCAGGAGCGCGCCGACCGTCCCCTTGCCCTGGCGGATGCCGGCGGTGATGGTCTTCAGGTCGCTGGTGATGGCGGTGATGTTGGCGAGCGCCGCGGCGCCGTCGCCCTTGCCGCCGTAGAGGGCGTCGTGGGTGAGGCTGTCGGACTCGCGGATGCCCTTGAGGGTGAGCGCGATCTCGCTGGCGGCGGCGCCGAAGGCGGCCACCTCTTTCTGGGGGCCGTCGCCGTAGATGACGTCGTGGGTGAAGCCGGGCCCGGTCCGCACCCGCGCCGCGACCTGCCGGACCTCGGCCAGGGTGCCGTTGAGCTCGGTGCTGGTGCGGTCGAGGCTGTCGATCAGGTGGGAGATCCGGGCGGCCTCCTCCTTGTCGTTGATGAACTTGTGGGGGTAGCCGTCGCCGTTGGTGATCTGGTTGAGGAGCTTGTCGATCGAGGCGACGCTGCGGCGCAGATCGTTCTGGAGCGCCTCGTTGTTG
>Ga0302267_10003866_pt1 | contig 16852 bp, 17 predicted proteins | sample III_Bog_E1_3_FD_194555 | JGI IMG/M metagenome (GOLD analysis project Ga0302267, IMG submission 194555) | Peat permafrost microbial communities from Stordalen Mire near Abisko, Sweden - III_Bog_E1_3 | ecosystem: Environmental > Terrestrial > Soil > Wetlands > Peat | place: Sweden: Abisko... | reverse complement strand
AACGCCTTCAGCGTCTTTGGGCCAACTCTTGGGTTCCCAGAACTCGCCGTTGAACGTCGAGACTTCGTTGATCTTCACGCGCTCCATGAGCTCGCCAAAAAACTCCTTGAGCCAGCCCATGGCGAGAGCCGCATCCAATCCCCGAGCCGCGGTGCGACCGAGGGTCGAGAACAGCGCCCCAACAGGCACGTTGAGTTTGCCCAGCGTGTCCTTCACCAGGTCCTGCACGTCGGTGCGTCCGGAGGCGTAGGCTACGATCAACCTGGCCAGAGGGCCCACTTCCATCGCATTCTCTTTCCAGCGCGGAGTCTTCAGGAATGAGTACTTTTCGTAGCCTGCGAGCGATTCAAACGGCGGCTTGGGTCCGGTGTAGTTCAGGTTCGTTTCGCCGGCCCAGGGATGGATGCCGACGTCGTCGCCCTCTTTGTAGCTATACCAGGAACTGGAAATGTATTCCTTGATTTCCTGGGAGTCCTTCGGGTTGACCGGATATACGTGGCTGAGGTCGCGATTGAGAACCACGCCGCGGGGGTACTTGAATGACTCCGGCTGGCCGTATCCCTTGGTCGGGAACTCGCCATAGGAAAGGTAGTTGGTCAGTCCGCCGCCCCAGCTCGCCCAATCCTTGTAAAACGAAGCCACGGCCAGGAGGTCGGGAATGTAGACTTCGTTTACGAATTCGTCAGCCTGGCTGATCAGCTTCGCCACCAGGTTCAGCCGCTCGGAGTTGATTGCGGCAACTTCATTCATGTTGATGGAGCAGGGAACTCCGCCCACCAGATAGTTGGGATGTGGATTCTTGCCGCCGAACACCGCGTGAATCTTGACGATTTCCTTTTGCCATTGCAGCGCGTCAAGATAGTGGGCTACCGCAATCAGGTTCACTTCCGGCGGAAGCTTGTAAGCCGGGTGCCCCCAGTAACCGTTGGCGAAGATACCCAGGCCGCTTGCGGCAAAGGTCTTGATCTTGTTCTGCACGTCGGTGAAATACGCGGGAGTGTTCTTGTCCCACTTTGAGAACGACTGCGCCAGTTCCGCGGCCTTCTTGGGATCGGCCTTCAGCGCATTCACGATGTCCACCCAGTCCAGCGCGTGCAGGTGATAGAAGTGGATCACGTGATCCTGCACGTACTGCGTGGTCATCATGATGTTGCGGATTAGTTCTGCCGTCGGAGGGACGGTGATTCCCAGGGCGCTTTCAACTGCACGCACGCTGGTGAGGGCGTGAACGGTTGTACAGACGCCGCAGACGCGCTCGGTAATGGCCCAGGCATCGCGGGGATCGCGGCCGATGAGAATCTTCTCAAGCCCGCGAACCATGGTGCCTGCCGAGAATGCGTCGGTGATGACGCCATTTTCCACCACTGCTTCAATGCGCAGGTGGCCTTCAATACGAGTAATTGGATCAACGACGATGCGTGTCATAATCCCTCAAAGCTCCTTCTGATCGTCTGCATGCACTTCTGCAATGACGGGACGTTTGCGGATGTTGGTGACGATGGCATGGGCTCCCACACCGGCAAGCGTGGCCAGACCCACTACCTCGCCCACCGTGTCCGCCGTGCTCTCGATGCCGAAGCCGGGGAACGAGGCCAGGTGCTGGTAGAACGGGCCATTGTCCCAGAAGCCTGCTTCGCTGCAGCCGATGCAGCCGTGACCGGACTGGATGGGATAGCTGGTGCCTTCATTCCACTTGATGACCGAGCAGGCGTTGTAGGTGACTGGGCCGCGGCAGCCCATCTTATAGAGGCAGTAGCCTTTGCGCGCGTTCTCGTCATCAAAGGACTCAACGAAGAGCCCGGCATCGTAGTTGGGGCGGCGATAGCAGGTGTCGTGAACGCGGCGTCCGTAAAACTCCTTGGGACGGCCCTGGCTGTCGAGCGCGGGCGTTGAACCGAGAACCAGCAGGTGAGTCACCACGCCCATCATCACGTCGGCAATGGGCGGGCAGCCGGGAACGTTGATGACCGGCTTGTCGATGAGCTTGTAAATGGGTGTTGCGCCGGTGGGATTGGGTTTGGCGGCCTGCACGCAGCCGTTGGATGCGCAACTGCCCCACGCAACCACCGCGGCAGCGTCCTTGGCCACGGTCTGCAGAATGGACTCGGCTGTCTTGCCGCCGATCATGCAGTAGACGCCGTCGTTGCCGGTGGGCACTGCGCCTTCAATCAGCACAATGTATTTGCCCTTGTTGTTTGCGATCGTATCGTTCAGGCTCTTCTCGGCCTGGAAGCCGGAGGCGGCCATCAGCGTTTCAGAGTAGTTCAGATCCAGGACGTTCAGCAGCACATCGAGTACGATGGGGTGCGAAGCCCGTATGAACGACTCGCTGCAACAGGTGCACTCCTGGAAGTGCATCCAGATGACGGCCGGTTTGTCTTTCTTTTCAAAGGCCGAGACGACCTCAGCCACGCCTGACTGACCGAAGCCGGCCACGGTAGCCGCAGCTGCGCAGAAGGTTAAGAAATCTCTGCGGCTATAGCCCTTTTGCTCCATCGAATTCCAAATAGACTGACCCATGCGTCCCTCGCTTGCTGAGGATTCTTTGATTGACGGATGCGAAGGTAGCGTCTCGAAATAACGACTCGCTGTGTTCTGCGTCACAGGCGTTGTTAAGTCGATGAGACGCTAAGGGGATGAGGTGTGATTTGGGTCACTTGGAGGCAGTTCATAGTTCAGAGTTCGCAGTTCACAGCCCACGGCCTGTGTGCGCATTTGTTCGCGGGATCGGGAGGTGGGAGGGGCGCGAAAAGGGTCCCGGCGCGTGTGCATATGAATACAGCTAAAAGTGAAATACTTGTTCCAAACAACACTTGAATTGGCCGTTTTGGGCATGAAACGCACCATAGAATTGCACCTTTTCGCGCGAATTGGGGCAATTCTTCAGGATGCTTGTGCGCCTGCATGCGCAGGCGCGGCGCTTGAAACGGAGATGGGAGAGCGGGATGGGATTGCACATGGGGAAGGCAATGCGGGAGCGGCAGCTGAGGCTGCTGGACGAGGCGACGGTGCCGTTTCGGGCGTTTCACGGGGCGCCGTGGTGTGTGGAGGAGGGGTGGCTGCGGGCGGTGCGGGTGGCGGTGGGTACCCCGACGGAGGAACTGACGGAGCGGCTGGGGGTGCAGCGGAGGGAGATTTTCCGGTTGGAGCTGGCGGAGAAGGAATCGCGGATTACGCTGGCGGCGCTGAAACGGGCGGCGGAGGCGCTGGATTGCGAACTGATTTACGGCCTGAAGCCGATGGAGGGGACGCTGGCGGAGATGGCGGCGGAGCGGAACGCGGCGCGCGAGAAAGCGCTTCATGCGAAGCGGCTGGCGGCGGATGAACGGCGCGCCGAGGAGGGTAAGCCGCGCCGGTGGCGCGATCCGCAACTGGGAGCGATTGATGTGTTGATGCGGCTGGCGGGGGTGCGGAGGAGCAACTCCTACACTGAGCGGCTGAGTTCGTCGGTGGACCGGCGACTGGGGCGGCACGCGAAGAAGATTGCCCGTGCTTTGACGGCGAACGCGATAAAGGGAGACATGGGAGCGGTCAGGGATGTGCTGCGGTTGACGGGGCTGAAGAAGTGAATAGGCGAAGAAGTGAAGCAGTGATTAGTGATCAGTGGGTGCTCGCGACGGCGGTGGTTTGGAGCGATGAGGGCTCAGCCTCGAAATGCGGATTGGAGTGTTGGCAACAGTTGACAGTTCGCGCACCAGGAAAATCGCCGCAGCGCTGGCTGCGGTTTTCTTTGCGCGTGCCAGCGCTTTGTCGATTCGGTCCGTGACAAACCAGGACCGTCTTCAGGGTGCAGTGTTCTGTCTCCGTCGCTGCTCGCTTGCTTTGATGATTTCGTTCATGTCCCCGGCTGGCCGAATCTCGAAAATGTTGCCATACGTCAGGGCCGGATGCTGGCCGATGAGCTCAACAGCGTGATTCATGTCCCTGGCCTCAAGAACGAGAATGCCGCCGAGTTGTTCTTTAGTTTCGGCATAGGGGCCGTCGGTCGTTGACCCCTTGCCGTTCTTCCGGGACAAGGTCAGGGCGGTCTCCGGCCCCTGAAGCGCTTCGCCACCGACCCAGTGCCCATTGGCGCGAAGATGGTCGTCGTATTCAAAGCATGAGTCGAATAGGGCGTTTCGCTCGCCATTCGTCATGCCGTCAAATTTGCTTTTGTCGTAGTAGCCCAAACAAACGTATTTCATTGCCCTTCTGCTCCCTTCTTCTATTCCGGATGGGAGCCAGCGGCGCAGCTTTGCGCTGGCTCGTTCATTCCGTGGTCAAGATTGTGCATATTCCGAAGTTGCGGCGGGTGAGACTATTCCGTTGCTTCGGTCGGATCCGGCATGAAGAAAATCGGCCGCACCTCGCCCGACGCCTTGCAGGCGACGGCACCCTTGCGCGCCCACTCGATCGCCTCATCCAGATCGGCAGCTTCAATCACCGAAAAACCCGCCATGAATTCCTTGGTCTCGGTGTACGGCCCGTCGGTGATGGACACCTTGCCGTCGGGCTGGTAGCGCAGCGATTTTGCGGCGACGGGCGGGTAAAGGCCGCAGGCGAACTTCGTCACGCCGGCAGCATCCATTTCGCGGTTAAGCGCGTGGATCGCCTCGGCATCCGCTTCGGTTTGGGTGGACGGGTCAAAGTCATCGGGGAGGAAGATGGAAACGAAATACTGTGGCATGATTTCTCCTTGTTCTGTGGTTTGTTTTTTAAATTTCACTCTATCTGTTGGCGGTCTGATTTGGCAGCTCAGCCCGTTTCGCCACTTTGTACTTGATCTCCTCTTCGGACAGGATGGGTGCGAGGTCCTCCATCTCAAAGACCTGGCGGATTTCGATTTCGGAGTCGGTGGCGTGGGGGTTGGGGCAACGCTTGACCCACTCGATGGCCTCTTCGAGGGACTTGACCTGCCAGAGCCAGAAGCCGGCGACCAGTTCCTTGGCCTCGGTGAAGGGGCCGTCGATGACGATGCGGTCCTTGCCGGAGAATTTGACGCGTGCGCCTTTGGAACTGGGATGGAGGCCGTCCATGGCGAGCACGATGCCGGCCTTGATGAGTTCTGCGTTGTACTTGCCCATCTCGGCCATGAGCTGTGGGTCGGGGAGTGCGCCTTCTTTTTCCGACTCTGGGGTTGCTTTGACGATGACCATGAATCGCATTGCGAAATCTCCTTTGGGTTGAGCGATCGTTGATGGCTTGTTTTCCGGTTTAGCCTGCATTTCTGACGGCCAGATCGATGCCATGTAGCGCCGACCTCCCGGTCGGCTGTACTGGCGGCGTCCTCGCCGCCAGAGCAAAGCCTCGTTCATCCATACTGTTTGCGCACACCGTGGGGGAGCGAACGGTGTCCGGCGTGGGTCGTGAGACCCACGCTACAGCCGGCCAGGAGGCCGGCGCTACAAATTCGTTGACGCGCCTCGTGAGGAATGCGGGGTTAGCGATTTGTTGGCTTCCCCGCTTTCAACCTATAGTCGAACGGCCGGAGCGGAATTCGACAATTGGTCCAAAGAATTTCTCTTCTGACCGGGAATCTTTGTAATCCTGCTGACGAGAACCTGATTTCTTTACTTCTGATAAAATGTAAAGAGAGGAGTGCGTCTCATGGAAGCTACGCTCAGCAGTAAAGGGCAGGCAACGATCCCGAAAGCGGTTCGCGATCGCCTGCAAATCAAGTCGGGGGACCGGTTCAAGTTCTTCTTCCATCCTGACGGCGTGATCATTCTGCCCAAAATCTCAACCGCTCGGCTCAAGGGCATGATTCCAAAGCCGGCCCAACCGGTGTCTCTTGAAGAAATCGATCGGGCGATTGCGGAAGGCGCAACAGAAAGATTTCGGCGAAGAAAATGATCGGTCTCGATACGAACGTCCTGCTGCGCTACCTCGCGCAAGACGATCCAGCCCACTCCCGTCGCGCAACGGAGATCGTCGAACGGCGCTTGACCGTTCAAGAGCCGGGCTTCGTCAGCCTCGTCAGTATTCTTGAAGTGGTATGGGTTCTCAAAAGCCTTTTCAAGCGTTCCCGGCAGCAGATTGCGGACGATATCGAAATGCTGTTAGCGGCGGATACAATCGAGGTTCAGAATGAGCAAGAGGTCTATACCGCCGTTGTTTCGCTCCGCAATGGAATCGGAACATTCGAAGACGCCTTGATTGGCTCCCTCGGCGTCTGGAGAGGTTGTTCGGCAACCTTGACATTTGATGAAGATGCCGCAAGGCGGCTACACGGATTTCAACTGGCCTGACTGATTGAGGGGCGGCAGGCAATTCGATTCTCCCTCCCCGGTCCCCGAGTGCGAGGGACCGGGGGCACCCTCAACTTGATAATGTACGGTGCGAGACCAGGGCCCCCGGCGGCGGGTTTCCGCTGTCCGAATTGGCTCCCTGGCGAGTCTTTTTTATTTCAACTGCCGAATCCGCTCCTGCAGAAATTGCCGCTCCGGTTCCTGTTGGGTCAGCGCCAGAGCTTTCTCATACGCGGACCGGGCCTCAGCGGTCCTGCCCAGCCTGCGGCACATATCCGCACGGGCTGAATGCGCCAGGTAGTAATTTGCCAACTCGCCATGTGCCAGCACCGCGTCGATATGCGCCAGACCGGCCTCTGGACCATCGCGCATGGCAATGGCCACGGCGCGATTGAGATGGACAACCGGCGAAGGCTGAATTCGTACCAACTGGTCGTAAATGGCAACAATCTGCCGCCAGTCGGTTGCAGCCACCGATTCCGCCTCCGCATGAACGGCCGCAATGGCAGCCTGCAGTGTGTAAGCGCCGAAGCGGCGGGAACGCAGGGCTTTCTCCAGCAACGCCAGGCCTTCCTGGATATGCGGGCGGTGCCAGAGCGAGCGGTCTTGATTTTCCAGCAAAATCAGCTCTCCAGTCGGAGAGGTTCTCGCAGCGCGACGGGATTCCTGGAGCAACATGAGGGCAAGCAGCCCCAGCACTTCCGGCTCTGGCTCCGGATTTGGCTGAAGCGCGGTCAGCAACCGGCCCAGCCGAATCGCCTCGCCGGTTAGCTCGGCCCGCGTTACCTCCGCTCCCGCCGCGGCCGAGTAGCCCTCGTTAAAGACGAGATAGATGACCTGAAGCACCGCGCCCAGCCGCTCCGGCAATTCCTCCGGCGTCGGCACCTCGTAGGGAATCGGTGTCTCTCGAATCTTTGCCTTGGCGCGCACAATGCGTTGGGCCAGCGTCGCCGGCGTAACGAGGAAGGCCTTGGCTATCTCCTCGGTCGTGAGCCCGCACACCTCACGCAAAGTGAGCGCAACGCGTGCTTCCGGCGCCAGCGATGGATGACAGCAGGTAAAGATCAGGCGCAGCCGCTCGTCCTCGACCTTGCCCTCAAGGCTGTCCGCTTCATTGAAGCTTTCCGCCGAACTCCATTGCGCTTCGAGCGATCGCGCCAGATCGTCTTGAGACGCATCGAATCGTGCCCGTCGACGCAGAGTATCAATGGCTTTGAATCGGGCTGTTGAAATCAACCATGGCCGCGGGTTATTGGGTACTCCATTGTTTGGCCACAGGCTCAGCGCAGCCGCAAAGGCTTCGTGCATCGCCTCCTCGGCAAGATCAAAATCACCGAGCAAGCGGATCAGAGTTGCCAGGATCCGTCCCGAATCCACGCGATAAAGGGAGTCGAGCAATTCGCATATCTGCTGGGTGGAATGCTCGGGCATGACGACGACCTTAGCAAACCAGGCTGCACCGAATCAATTTGGCGGAGTACAAAACTTGCAGGCCTTTCTGTTGGCTGGGGTCAGGATTGAAACTCTCGCCTGGCTTCGAAAAGAGGTCGTTGCTCCACGTCCTATAATAAAGAATGGCTGGTTGCGCCTTTAGCCTCACAGAGGGGACAAGGACGCGGCCGGACGAATTTAATTCGGTGTCTTCCCTTTGAGCTCATCTGAAATAGCAAATGACGCAATCGTGATCCGCGGGGCGCGGACGCACAATTTGAAGAACATATCCTGCGATATTCCTCATGGAAAGCTGACGGTGGTCAGCGGGGTTTCCGGTTCGGGGAAGTCGTCGCTGGCGTTCGACACGATTTATGCGGAGGGTCAGCGGCGGTATGTGGAGTCGCTTTCGGCGTATGCGCGACAGTTTCTGGAGCGGATTGAGAAGCCGGATGTGGACCTGATCGACGGGCTGGCTCCGGCGATTGCGATCAAGCAGAAAAACACCACACGGAATCCCCGGTCTACGGTTGCGACTGCGACGGAGATTTACGACTACCTGCGCCTTTTGTATGCGCGCTGCGGGACGGTGCATTGCGTGTTCTGCGACGGGCTGGTGAAAAGGGAATCGGTGGACGAAGTGGCCGAGGCTGTGATGGCGCTGGGTGAGGGAACGCGGCTGCTGGTGCTGTTCCCGGTGGTGACGGCGACTCCGGTACCCGAAGAGGCTGCAAAGGCGACGAAGCCTGCGGGGCGGGCTGTGAAGGTCGCCGTGAAGGCAAAGCCGGTGGCGAATGGCGGGGATTCGCTGCACACGCTGACGCTGAAGGCGCGGCTAACGGAGTTGAGAACGAAAGGATTCAACCGGCTCTATCAGCAGGCGAAGATTGTCGAGTTTTCTACGCCTGAATCGCTGCTGGAACTGGATTTCACGCTGCCGGTGTTTGTGCTGCTGGACCGGATCGTGGTTGATGCCGAGAACCGTGCGCGCGTTGTGGATGCGACGGAGATTGCGTATCGCGAGGCGGGCGAGGTGGTCTTCGAAGAGGTTCCACGAGAGGAATCGGCGGAAAGGAAGCGGCACCGGTTCAGCGGGGCGTTTGAGTGCACGAGCTGCCACAGGCCGGGGAAGGAGCCGGAGCCGCGGCTGTTCAGCTTCAACAATCCGTTTGGGGCGTGCCCGCGGTGCCAGGGTTTTGGGAACACGGTGGATTTCGACATGAACCTGGTGATTCCGGACAAGGGGTTGACGCTGGCGGGTGGGGCGATTGATCCCTGGGAGCGGCCCAAGTACCGGACCTGGTTTACCGATCTGAAAAAGCAGGCGGCGGAGCTGGGCGTGCCGATGGATGTGCCGTGGCGGGAGATGCCGGAAGCGGCACGGGAGACGGTGCTGCGAGGGAAGGGCAGCTTTGCTGGCATCTTTGGTTTTTTTGCGCAGATGGAGAAGAAGAAGTACAAGCTCCATGTGCGGGTGATGCTGAGCAAATATCGCGGGTATGCGGAGTGCCCGGATTGCCGGGGGCAGCGGCTGCGGGCTGAGGCGCGGTCGGTTCGGATCACGACTCAGAAATACGGGGCCAAAAACATTTGCCAGGCGACGGCGCTGACGATTGCGGCGGCTAAGGAATTCTTTGACGGGCTGAATCTTACCCCGATGCAGGAGGAGATTGCTGGGCCGATATTGCACGAGGTGCGGCAGCGGCTGAGTTTTCTGGACGCGGTGGGGTTGGAGTATCTGACGCTGGATCGGCTGGCTTCAACACTGAGCGGCGGAGAGGCGCAGCGGATTCAACTGGCGACTTCGCTGGGGTCGCGGCTGGTGGGCGCGCTGTATGTGCTGGACGAGCCATCGATCGGGTTGCATACGCGGGATACGGCGCGGCTGATTCGGATTTTGGAAGAGCTGCGGGATTTAGGCAACACGATTATTGTCGTGGAGCACGATGCGGACGTGCTGCGGGCGGCGGATCATTTGCTGGACCTGGGGCCGGGTGCGGGGGAATTTGGCGGAAAGCTGCTGGCGGAGGGGGTGCTGGCGGAGATTGAAGCCAATCCCAACTCGCTGACGGGGCGGTATTTGTCGGGGCAGATTTCGATTCCGGTGCCGACGCGTCGGCGCGAGCCGGGCAGGGAATGGCTGGTGCTGAAGGGCGCGGATGCCAACAACCTTCACGGGCTGAATGTGGAGATTCCGCTGGGGATGCTGGTGGCGATTACGGGAGTTTCGGGGTCGGGCAAGTCGACGCTGGTGCACCAGGTGCTGTACCGTGCGGTGGCGCGGGCGCTGGGACAGTCGGATGGGGCGGACCCTTCGAGTGTTTACAAATCGCTGAGCGGGGTGGAGCGGCTGAACGATGTGGTGCTGGTGGACCAGACGCCGATTGGAAGGACGCCGCGGTCCAATCCGATTACGTATATCAAGGGATTTGACCTGGTGCGGGAGCTGTATGCGGCGCAGCCGGAGGCGAAGCGGCTGAGCCTGACACCGGGGCATTTCAGCTTCAACGTGCCGGGCGGGCGCTGCAACACCTGCGAGGGTGATGGAACGGTGACGGTGGAGATGCAGTTTCTGGCGGATGTGGAACTGCCGTGCGAGGACTGCAACGGGACGCGCTACCAGACGAAGGTGCTGCAGGTGCAGTACAAGGGCAAGAACATTCACGAAGTGCTGCAGATGACGGTGAAAGAAGCGCTGCGGTTTTTTGCGGGACAGACGCGGCTGGTGGAAAAGCTGGCGGTGCTGGATGAGATTGGGCTGGGGTATCTGCGGCTGGGGCAGTCGGCCACTACGCTGTCTGGCGGCGAGGCGCAACGGGTGAAGCTGGCGGCGCACCTGGCGCAAGTGCGGGCGGCGAATGCGAATGCCAAGCCGAGCCAGGCCAGCCGGGTGCTTTACATTCTGGACGAGCCGACAACGGGATTGCATTTTGACGACGTGTCGAAGCTGCTGACGGCGTTCAAGAAGCTGATTGACGGGGGCGGGTCGCTGATTGTGATTGAGCACAATCTGGATGTGATCAAGTCGGCGGATTGGGTGATCGACATGGGGCCGGAGGGCGGCGAAGGCGGGGGACGGATTGTGGTGGAAGGGACGCCGGAGGATGTGGCGGGGTGTTTGCTGTCGCATACGGGGAAGTGGCTGGCGGGGGTGCTGTAGAGGGGGCGGCCGGCCTACCGATCGGGATCGTCACGGCCTTCGAATAGTGCGAGAAGATCGTCGGGGAGTGGAGCGTCGAAGTCGTCGGCGATCCATCCTTTGCCTTGAAGGCATCCGAGGCTCAGGGCCCGCTTCTCGCGATCCGTTGGAGCGCCGAGGCGGGTAAAGACTTCGATCAGTTCGGTGGTAAGCTGTGGAAGCCCGCCACGGGCGATGGTTGGGCAGTCAAGCTCTTCGAGCAATTGAGCGATGTCACACAAATCCTTGTGATGCCATATTTCATAGGTCCAGATTCGATCCAGTTCGGCGGCCGCTTTCCAGGGGTTGCGCATGCCCGCGATCACTTCACGGGCGATCTGAACACTGGTGTGCTGTCGTGCTGCGAACTCCGACGCAGGCAGTTCTACGCCAAGTTCGCGAAACATTTTCTCCACGATTTCTTGAACGTCTGCCATGCGCCGTACATGCATCTCACCGGCCAGCCTGCACAAGGATGGTGAGTCCAGGCCGGATTCAAGAAGGTCAGCGGCTATCCCCGGCATCTTCTCGGGCCAAATCTCCCCGGATGCCCATCGTGCAGCCAGCAGGTCGAGCTCAGTGAGCGCCTTTGGCTTGGGGATGTTGGGAAACTCCTCCGAGTACGACGTGGGAGGAACGATAAATGCCCTCTGGTAGTCCGTCAGAGAATCGGGATCTTGCGGTGAGAAGAGTGTTGTCAGCTCGGGTGTTCGATTCAAGTGGAATGCCGATTTGATCATCTTCCACATGGATTCTCTCTTTTGGTGATGCATGCGCATACTGATTGCAAGAATGGCTCCGAGTCAGACCAAAATTACCAACTCGCTGTATTGCTTGAGCTGCGGATCGGCTGTCAGCAGAAGCAGCGGCTCTGTAATGGCCTGAGCGATGAGGAGGCGGTCGAATGGGTCTGCGTGGTGGAGGGGCAAGATTGAAACGAGCGGCGTATGCCGCGCAAGGACTGGGAGTTCGAGCAGATTAGCAGCTTCGAGGCTGGAAATCAGTTCAGGAATGTCGGCTTTCAGCTTGCCTACCCTAACTTTGATCGCGATCTCCCATAGGGATACGGCTGAGACGAATACCGCGTCGGCCTCGTCGAGAATCGTACGTGCCGCCGATGGAAGTCTGTGCTGATCGTAGAACAGCCAGTAGAAGATGTGCGTATCGAGCAGAATCCTCATTCGTCGTCGCCGCGCCCTTCAAAATACTTCTGAATCTCCTCTGGAAGCGGGTCGTCAAAATCGTCGGCGATCCAGCCCTTCCCCTCCAGGAGACCATAGACGATGGGCTTCTTCTTGGACTGCTCGATTTTGGTCAGGCGGGCCACCGGCTTGCCGTTGCGCGCAATCACCACATCGGTGCCGCTTGAGGCTATATCGACGAGCTTGGACAACTGGGTTTTGGCCTCGTAAATATTGACTATTGGCACTGAAGAACTCGTGGCTGGCATCCCCAACCTCCTCGGCTTGACTAAGTCTAGTCTAGCATAACCGGGGATCGGGCGGAGAAACACCCGCCTGCGCCATGCGGGCAGCAGGTGTCATCCGTATCGCGCGGGTCGAGCGAAGGGAACAGGAGAATGATATGTGCGCAGGCTCTGACGGCGCTCACCGATCTTCGCGGGATTTGCCATGCAGGGTTCGGATTGGGTAGAAAGGGTGGTGCAAAGTTAGCGCTAAAGTGTTTGAGTGAATCAGCCAAGGGGTGAGCGTTGAGCATTTCTACGGGGTCGGTTGGATCGGGTTACACGCGTAAGGATGTTGACGCTCCGCTGATTCCTGCGGGCCGGCTGTTGCCATTCGCGCTGGTGACGGCGCTGTTTTTTCTGTGGGCCATTCCGAACAACTTCAACGACATTCTGATACGGCAGTTCATGAAGTCGTTTGAGATTAATCGGCTGCAGGCGGGACTGGTGCAGTTTGCGTTCTACATGGGCTATTTCTTTCTGGCCATGCCGGCTGGCGAGATCATGCGACGGGCCGGGTACAAGACGGGGATCCTGATTGGGCTTTGTTTGTACGGGTCCGGGTGCATCCTGTTCTGGCCGGCGGCGCTGGGGGGGCAGTACTGGTTTTTTCTTACGGCGTTGTTTGTGATTGCGAGCGGGCTGGCGTTTCTGGAAACGGCGGCGAGCCCGTTCATCATTCAGCTTGGCGATGCGGAGACAGCGGCGCAGAGGGTGAATCTGTCGCAGGCTTTCAATCCGCTGGGAAGCATTACGGCGGTGCTGATTGGGAGCCGGTTTATCTTTTCGGGAATTGAACTGAAGCCGGACCAGGTTGTGGCGATGCAGGCGGCCGGCACCTATGCCGCGTATCTGAAGGGCGAGACGCTGCGGGTGGTGGTTCCGTACCTGGTGCTGGGGACGCTCGTGCTGCTGTGGGCAGTGATGATTGGGCGCACGGCGTTTCCGCATACGGGGATGGACTATTCGCGCAACACGCTGGAGACGGATGCGTCGAAGCCGCTGATCAAGCGAAAGCATTTTGTACTTGCCGTGGTGGCGCAGTTCTTGTATGTGGGCGCGCAGGTAGGGGCGTGGAGCTGGCAGATTCCTTACGTGCAGACCTATACGGGACTCGGAGAGCGGAACGCGGGCTACTGGCTGACCGCGGCCCTGGTGGCGTTTACAACGGGGCGGTTTGTTTCGACCTGGCTGCTGAGGTTTGTTCACGCTTCAAAATTGCTGGGAGCTTTTGCGGCCGCGAATGCGGTGATTTGCACGATGGCGGTGCTGCGGCCCGGATGGCTGGGCGTGGGATGCCTGATTGCGGTGAGTTTCTTCATGTCGATGATGTACCCGACAATTTTTGCGCTGGGTGTGAAGGGGCTGGGGACAAAGACGAAGACCGGCGCCGGCGCGATTGTGATGGCGATTGTGGGCGGCGCGGCGATTCCTCCGTTGATGGGACGAGTGGCGGATTTGGCGGGCGTGGCCATTGCGTATGCGGTGCCGGTGGTGTGCTTTGTGGGGGTGGCGCTGTATGCGTGGCTGGGATCGATGCCGGATGCGGAGGAGGTAGAGGCGGATCCGGGCGTGGCTCTGGGGTGAGGAAGCCAAGGGCGCTCAGCGAGTAAATAAGTTTGAGCCGAGAACGAAGGATTCAAGGTACCTATAAAAGACGATTTAAGAAACTATAGATAAATGGAGCAACCCCACCTTAGACACGATGAAACTGTGTCGAAGGTGGGGCACCCGATTTTCTCCTATTCAGCTACTACCGGGTTGGTGAGAGAGCCGAGGCCTTCTACGGTGACGGTAACGGTTTCGCCGGGTTTGAGCCAGCGTTTGGGGGTGCGGCCCAGGCCTACGCCGGGAGGGGTGCCGGTGGAGACGATGTCGCCGGGGAGCAATGGGGTGATGGACGAAAGATACTCGATCAGCTCGGGGATTTTGAAGACCAGTTCGCGGGTGTTGGAGTTCTGAAGCTGCTCCCCGTCAATGGATAGTCCGATCTGGAGATTGTGCGGGTCTAGGATTTCATCGGCGGTGACGATGGTGGGGCCTATGGGGCAGAACGTCGGGAAGCTTTTGGACATGGACCACTGCGAGGTGGCGAATTGGACATCGCGGGCGCTGACGTCGTTGACGTTGGTGTAACCGTAGACGTGGTCGCGCCAGGCGGAGGCGGGGATGCGGTATCCGCCTTTGCCGATGACGAAAGCGAGTTCGGCTTCGTAGTCGGGCTGGGTGGAGTTTTTGGGCAGGACGATGGGCTCGCCGGGGCCGATGATTGCGGTTTGGAGCTTGAAGAAGACGACCGGGGTGGTGGGGAGGTCCATGCCGGATTCGATGGCGTGGTCCCGGTAGTTGAGGCCGATGGCGAAGACGCGGGGTGGGTTGGGGAGCGGGGCGTGGAGTGTGACTTCGCCGAGGGGATGGGTGGAGTGGTTACCGGGGTTATCGATTGAGGTGAGGCCGGCGGTGATGACTGAGAGCGCGTCCGAGTGGCCGAATGAGGTGAGATCGACAACGAGATTGGTTTCTTCGAGAAGAGCGCCGGGGCGGATGGGGCCGTCGGCGAGTGAGAAGGATACGAGTTTCATTGGGGGCTCCAGAGCGGCAGTGCTGCCGTGAAAAGAGGAAGGGCTCAGGCGGCGGTCCAGCCGCCGTCGATGGTGAAGAGGGAGCCGGAGACGAAGGCGGCTTCGTCGGAGGCTAAATAGCGGACCATGGAGGCAATTTCGTCGGGGCGGCCGAGACGGCCGATGGGCTGGCGGGCGCGGAGTTCGGCGCGGGTTTCTTCCTTGGTGTCTTTGTGGAACTTGTCGAGGTAGCCCTCAACGAATGGAGTCTGCACGGTGCCGGGGCAGATGGCGTTGACGCGCAGGACTTTGGGGTAGTCCACGGCTAGCTGGCGAGTCATGGCGACGGTGGCGCCCTTGCTGGTGCAGTAGGCGAAACGCTGCTTGATGCCGACGAGGCCGGAGACGGAGGCGATGTTGACGATGGTTCCTACTGCTGCGTGATTGCTGTTGGCCGCGAGGAGCAACTGCAGAAAGGCGCGGGTGACAAGGTAGACGGCGCGGACGTTGACGTTGATGAGGCGGTCGAAGTCTTCGGGCTCGGTGGTCTCTATGGAGCCTACGTGGCCGATGCCGGCGTTGTTGACGAGGATATCGAGGCGCGTGAGCTGGGAGACGGCGGCGGCGATGGATGCGGGGCTGGTGACGTCGAGTTGGAGGGCGTGGGTCGCGGGACCGATGGATTGGGCGAGGGCTTCGGCGGCGGGGAGATTGAGGTCGGCGATCCAGACGGTTGCGCCGGCACGGGCGAGTTCCTTGACGGTGGCTTCGCCGATGCCGCTTGCGCCGCCGGTGACGAGGGCGTGCCGGTTGTCGAGACGGAAAGCGGGGTCTGGATTCACGGGAGATTCGCGGAGAGATGGGGTTGATGCGTTCATGGGTGCCGTGTGGCTTTCACTGACACTTTACTGCATTGGCCGGAGTTGAGGATGTGCGCGGCGCGGAGGTTCGGATTTGTGCGTGCTGCGTGATAAGGTTTCTGGTTGGAAGCGGTCGCCCTTCGGAGGGTGATTTGTAGCTTCTCCCCATAGGGTAAAGATCGGCCTGCTGGAGTAAGCGAGTGCGGGGGTTTCCTTTGCCCCGCGACGAATTTGTTGTGAGTTTTGACTATTCATCGGGCCGGGTTGGCCGGGCCAGAGGGAATTCTGATCGATGAGCCGAGGCCTGTTTGATTTGAGCGGCAGAGTTGCGGTGGTGACGGGCGGGACGACGGGGCTGGGCCACGCGATTGCGCTTGGGTTGGCGGAAGCGGGCGCGGATGTGGTGGCGAGTTCGCGGCGGTCTTCGGCTGTGGATGCCGTGGCTGCGGAGATTGAGGGGCTCGGTCGGCAGACGCTTCGGGTGACGAGCGACGTTGTGGACCGGGCTTCAATCCTGGCGCTGCACGACGCGGTGCTGGCGGAGTTCGGCAAGGTGGACATCCTGGTGAACGCGGCGGGGATTACGCAGAAGGGGCCGACGCTGGAAGTGGACGAGGCGGACTGGTCGCGCGTGATTGAGACCAACCTGACGGGCACGCTGCGAGGGTGCCAGATCTTCGGCAAGACGATGGCGGCGGCGGGGTATGGACGCATTGTGAATATTGCTTCGCTGAGTTCGTTTGTGGGGTTTTACCAGGTGGCGGCTTATACGGCGAGCAAAGGAGCCGTCGCGGCGTTTACCCGCGTGCTGGCGATTGAGTTGGCGCACCAGGGGGTGACGGTGAATGCGATTGCGCCCGGATTATTTCCCACGAAGCTGACTGCGCCGATTATCATGGGCACGCCGCGCGGTGAGGAACTGCTGATGCGGACACCGATGGGGCGGTTCGGAGAGCCGCGCGAAGTGGCGGGAACGGCAGTTTTTCTGGCGTCGGAGGCGGCTTCGTTCATTACGGGGGAAGTGATTGCGGTGGATGGAGGGTTTTTGGCGAGCGGGGTGAATCGGTAAGGCAGTTGTCAGTTATCAGTTGTCAGTGATCAGTTAAAGGCACGTGCGGGGATTGAGGCTT
>Ga0302267_10003863_pt1 | contig 16877 bp, 15 predicted proteins | sample III_Bog_E1_3_FD_194555 | JGI IMG/M metagenome (GOLD analysis project Ga0302267, IMG submission 194555) | Peat permafrost microbial communities from Stordalen Mire near Abisko, Sweden - III_Bog_E1_3 | ecosystem: Environmental > Terrestrial > Soil > Wetlands > Peat | place: Sweden: Abisko... | reverse complement strand
CGCGCACCAGCGGCGCGGTCGAGAGGTCGACCGAGGAGGCGAGCAGCTCGAGCACCAGCCGTCGGCTCAGCCGCACGCGCTCGGAGTCGGTCTGCACCACCATGCCGGGCTCGGCGCGGCGGGAGCAGGCGGGCACCAGGGTGCGGGCGCCTTGCAGCTCGACCACGCAGACGCGGCACACGTTCACCGGGGTGAGGTTCTCGGCGAAGCAGAGGGTGGGGGTGGCGACGCCGGCGGCCTTGCAGGCGTCGAGGAGGGTGGCGCCCTCCCGGACGCGCACGGGCGCGCCGTCGACGGTGAGCTCGACGGCGCGGGGGGGCGGGGCGAGGGGCAGCGATCTCATGGAGCCTCGGGGAGGAGCGCGAGCTTGTCGAGGGCGGAGGTGATCGCGCTCGAGGCCGTCTGGCCCAGCCCGCAGATGGAGGCGTCGCGCATCACCTGGCCGAGCTCGCCCAGGAGCTGGCGCTCGGTGGCCACGGACCCGAGCGGGCGGCCGCGCACCAGCCGCGAGACCAGCTCTTCCTGGCGCACCGTGCCGACGCGGCAGGGCACGCACTGCCCGCACGACTCGTCGCGGAAGAAGGCGGCGATGCGCGCGAGCACGGGGAGGATGGCGGTGCTGTCGTCGAAGACCAGGACGACGCCCGAGCCCAGCGTGGCGCCGATGCGGCGCATGTCCTCGAAGGTGAGCGGCGTCGCCAGCTCGTCGGGCCGGACGAACGAGCCGGCCGCGCCGCCGAGGAGCACGGTCTGCAGGCGTCGCCCCTCGCGCACGCCGCCGGCGAGCGCGATCAACGCGTCCAGCCGCGTGCCGAAGGGGACCTCGTAGACGCCGGGCCGCTGCACCTGGCCCGACACGCAGAAGAGCTTGGTGCCCGAAGACCCCGCCGAGCCGAGGGCCGCATAGGCGGCCGAGCCTGCGCTGAGCACGTCGAGCGTGCTCACCAGGGTCTCGACGTTGTTGACGCAGGTGGGCTTGCCGAAGAGGCCCACCTCCACCGGGAAGGGGGGCTTGTTGCGCGGCTCGCCGCGGAAGCCCTCGATGGAGTTGAAGAGGGCCGTCTCCTCGCCGCAGATGTAGGCGCCCGCGCCGCGGCGGATCTCCAGGTCGAAGCGGACCCCGCGGCCCATCACGTCGTCGCCGAGCAGGCCCCTCTCGCGCGCGCGCTCGGCGGCGTGGGCGAGGCGCGCGGCGGCGAGCGGGTACTCGCCGCGGATGTAGAGGAAGCCCTTCTCCGAGCCGGTGGCGAAGCCGGCCAGGGTCATCGCCTCGATGAGGGCGAAGGGATCGTCCTCCATGAGCACGCGGTCCTTGAAGGTGCCCGGCTCGGACTCGTCGGCGTTGCAGACCAGGTAGTGCGGGCGCACGGTGGCGCGGGCGACGGCGTCCCACTTGCGGCCGGTGGGGAAGGCCGCGCCGCCGCGGCCGACCAGCTTCGACTCGGTCACCTCGCGGATCACGCCGGAGGGGCCGAGATCGAAGGCGCGCCGCAGCGCCTCGTAGCCGCCGTGGGCGCGGTAGTCGTCGAGGCTTCCGGGGTCGACGATGCCGACGCGGCGGAGCAGTCGCAGGCCCGAGCGATCGGTCTGGGGGAGCGCCATCCGCGCGGGAGCAAAGGGTGCCTTGTAACAGAGGGCGACGTTGACGTTCTCGGCGGTGGCATGGCCCCAGGAGCACTCGAGCGGGTGCTCGCCGGAGGCGACGAGCATGGCGGCAGGAGCCTGCTCGCAGAGGCCGAGGCACGGGCTGCGGTGCCACGCGGAGCCGTGACCGGTCTTCCCTTCGGGCCCCAGCGCGGCGATCAGCGCGTCGGCGCCGGCGGCCTTGCAGGCGATGTCGTCGCAGACGTGGACGACGGCGGGGGGCTGCTCCTCGAGGGAGAGGAGCGCGTAGAAGCTGGCGACGCCGTACCCCTCGGCCGGCGGGACGTGCAGCCGCGCGCAGACGTAGCCGAGCCCGCCGGGGCTGATCCAGCCGGCGCGGCTCTGCACGGCGTGGAGGGCGGGCAGGAGCAGGTGGCGCCTGCTCTGGGCGTCGCGCAGGCCCGCGGGTGGGTCGGAGGCGGGGGGCGGCCCGAGGAGGCGGTCCACGGCCTCGCGCTCGGCGTCGGTGGGCCGCGCCTGGATGGGATGAAGGTCCACGTTTACTCCGCTGCCACCGGCTCCAGCTTGTCGATGCGGATGGCGGCGGCCTTGAACTCGGCCGTGCCCGACTTCGGGTCGGTGGCGTCGATGGTGAGCTGGTTCACGTCGACCTCGTCCGGGAAGTGCATGGTCATGAAGGCGAGGCCCGCGGGCAGGTTGGGGTCGAGGCGCACCGGCGCGACGACCGAGCCGCGGCGCGAGCTGACGCGCACCCGCTCGCCGTCGCGCACGCCGAAGCGCGCCGCGTCGGCGGGGCAGAGCTCGAGCGCCTCGCCGCGGCGGAGCGGCGAGGAGAAGCCGCCCGATTGCACGCCGGTGTTGTACGAGTCGAGCTTGCGCCCGGTGGTCAGCCGCAGCGGGTAGCGCTCGTCGAGGGCCTCGAAGGGGGGCGCGTGCTCGACCACCGAGAAGGGGGCCCGGGGCCCGCCCACCGGCTCTTCCCAGAGGCGGCCGTGGAGGAAGGGCGAGCCGGGGTCGTCCTCGTCGGCGCAGGGCCACTGGAGCCCGCCCTCTGCCTCCAGCCTCGGGTAGCTCATCCCGGCGTGCATCGGGCTGAGGGTGCGGAGCTCGTCCCAGAGCTGCTCCGGGGTGGGGTCGCCGAGGTCCTTGCCGAGGCGGCGGGCGAGCTCGCAGAGGATGGCGATGTCGTCGCGCGCGCTGCCGGGCGGCCGCATCGACTGGCGCACCCGCTGCACGCGGCGCTCGCTGTTGGTCACCGTCCCCTCCGCCTCGCAGAAGCTCGCCGAGGCGGGGAGGACCACGTCCGCCAGCTCGGCGGTGCGGGTGCGGAAGATGTCCTGCACCACCAGGCACTCGAGGCCGCGGAGCCGCTCCAGCGCGTGCCGGGCGTCGGCCTCGGACTGGGCCGGGTTCTCGCCGATGACGAAGAGGGCGGTGAGCTCGCGGCGGCCCATGGCCTCGAACATCTGGGTGAGGTTCCAGCCGTTCCGCGGCGGCACGGGGGCGCCCCAGGCGCGCTCGAACCGGGCGCGGGCCGCGCCGTCCTCCACGTCCTGGAAGCCGGGGAGCTTGTTGGGCAGCGCGCCCATGTCGCCGCCGCCCTGCACGTTGTTCTGGCCGCGTAGCGGGTTGAGGCCGGAGCCCCAGCGGCCGACGTGCCCGGTGAGGAGCGCGAGGTTGATCAGCGCGAGCACGTTGTTCACCCCGGTGTGGTGCTCGGTGATGCCCAGCGTCCAGCAGATCATCGCGCGGTCGGCGCGCGCGTAGTCGAGCGCCATCCGCTCGACGAGCGCGCGGGGGACCCCCGTCTCGCGCTCCACGCGCTCCGGCGGGTACGCCGCCAGCGAGGCCCGGTAGTCGGTGAAGCCGGTGGTGGCGCGCTCCACGAAGGCCCGGTCCTCGAGGCTGCGCTCCAGGATCACCCGGGCCACGCCGTTGGCGAGCGCGATGTCGCTGCCGACCTGGAGGGGCAGCCAGCCGTCGGCCCACGCCGCGGAGGCGGTGCGCCGTGGGTCGATCACGTAGAGCCGCGCCCCGCGCCGCACCGCCTTGAGCACGTGGTGGAAGAAGATGGGGTGCGTCTCGCGGGCGTTCGATCCCCACAGGAAGATGACGTCCGTCTCCTCCACCTCGCGGTACGAGCTCGTCCCGCCCCCTGCTCCGAACACTGTCGCCAGACCGACGACGCTGGGCGCGTGTCAGGTGCGGTTGCAGCTGTCGATGTTGTTGCTCCCCACCACGGCGCGGATGAACTTCTGCGCCATGTAGTTGACCTCGTTGGTGGCCTTGGAGCAGCTGAACATGCCGAAGGTGCCCGGCCCGTGGCGATCGATCGACGCCCGGAAGAGCGAGGAGGCGCGGTCGAGCGCCTCGTCCCAGGTCGCGGGGCGGAGCTGACCGTGATCGCGGACGAGGGGCTCGGTCAGGCGCGGGAGCTTCATGGTGGGCGACATTACCTCGGATCGCGCGCATCTCCAGGCGCCGCGCCGACGATCGGCGCACGACGCCACGCGTCGGGCTTTGGCTCACCGCGGCAAAGGAGCGAGCTCGGGCGTTCTCGGTGACCGGCTACGCGTGGGCGTCGATGCGGTCGGGGTGGGTGTACACGTTGAATCCAGTGCCGCGGACGAAGCCGACGACGGTGATCCCCAGGCGGTCGGCGGCCTGGACGGCGAGGCTGGAGGGCGCCGAGACCGCGCAGAGGACGGGCGCCCCGGCCATCGCGGCCTTCTGCACCAGCTCGAAGCTGACCCGGCCGGAGAGCATCAGGACCCGGTCGGCGAGAGGCACCTCGCGGTGGAGGAGCAGGTGCCCGATCGCCTTGTCCATCGCGTTGTGCCGCCCGACGTCCTCGCGCACCACGAGCAGCCGGCCGTCGCGGTCGAAGACGCCGGTCGCGTGGAGGCCACCCGTCTGCTCGAAGGCCGACTGGGCGGCGCGCAGCAGGGCGGGCAGGCGGAGGATGAGCGAGCCGGCGAGCCGGACGCCCCCCTGGCGCCGCGGCGCGAGCGGGGGAGCCAGGGCGTGGAGGTGCTCGAGCGACGCCTTGCCGCAGATGCCACAGCTCGAGGTCGCGTAGAAGTTGCGCTTGAGGCGCTCGGCGTCGAACGTGGAGACGAGCCGGACGGTGACGGTGTTGTTGGCGCCGCCCTCCACGGGGAGCTCTCGGGTGGGGGGGCGGCCGAGATCGTCACGAGACCGGACGAGGCCCTCGGTGAACAGGAAGCCGACGGCGAGCTCGGCGTCATGGCCGGGGGTGCGCATGGTGACGGCGATCGAGGTGGCCTCCTGACCGGGGCCCTCCGCCCGGATCTCCAGGGGCTCCTCGACCGCGACGGGATCGCTGCGGGTCTCCGTGCCCCCGGCGCGCACCGCGAGGAGGTCCATGTGGCAGACGTCACGATCGCTGGGCACCAGGGCAGCGTAGCTCGACCCGCGGCGGAGGGGCGGCTCGCCGCGCCGCACGGGCGAGGCGCGCCGCCGCGACGGTCGAGCGCGCCCGCGCCCCATTTGACGCTCGCTCGCGCTCTTCGTAGGGTTACCGCCATGCTTGCTCGGCTCGTCACCGGCGCGCTCGTCGCGACCGCGCTCGTCTTTGCTCGAGGCGAAGGCGCCGCGTTCGCCGAGGAGCCCCCCGGGGCCCCGGTCGCTGTGCCGACCGCGTCCGCGCCGCCGGCGGCTCCGCGGCCCGCGCTGCCGGCACCGCCAACGGGCGCCCTGGTGATCGCGACCGCCGAGAACGCGGGGCCGGCGGCACGGGCGCTCGCCTTCGCCGTTTACCGCGACGCCGAGCTGCGCCCGTCCGTCGATGACGCCACGGCGCGCGTGCTCGCGGGGGACGCCCCCGCGGAGGGCGCCTCGGCTCGGCTCAAGGAGATCGCCGAGCTGCGCGTGTCGATCGCCCACGCCGGCTCGGAGGTGGTGGCGCGCCGGCTGCTCGCCTCGCTCGGCACCGAGCTCGGCGCCGTCCTCGTCGTCTCGGTCGCCCTGGATGGGATCCGCCCCGTCGCGCGGGTGCTGCGCGCGGGAGCGCCCGCCTTCGAGCGCCTCGAGCTCGGACCCACGGTCGAGGTCGCGCCCGACGGCGTGCGCAGCTTTCGCTGGCCCGGCGCCACCGAGACGCTCCGCGGCCTCCTCCCGGGTCATGACGCCGTCCTCAACCCCCCGATCCCCGCCGCGCCGGCGCCGGCTCCGCTCGCCCCCAGGGCCGACACGGCGCCCGTGCCCGCCGAGCCGGGCGAGCCGCGGCCGTTCTACAAGTCCCCGTGGTTCTGGGGATCGGTCGGTGGAGCGGCCGCCCTCGGGCTGAGCGTGTTCCTGATCTCGCGAGCGACGTCGGCCACGAGCGACGTCCACCTCACCGGCAAGGTCGGCCCATGAGCGCTCGCCGCGCCGGCGCCCGCGGGCTCGGGGCGGCGTTGCTGCTCGCCGGCTTCCTCCTGCCGCGCGCCGCAGCGGCCGCCCGCGTCGAGCGTCCGTACGACGCCCCCACGCTCGACGCCCGTCGCGCCGCCGCGCCCGAGATCACGCCCGAGTACGCCTCGATCGAGGAGCAGGGCATCAAGGTCGTCTACCACCTGCTGGCCCGGGAGCGCGCGCACACGCTCCTGGCGCGGGCGCTCGCCGCGCGTACGGAGCTGAGCGCCCTGCTCGGGCGCGACGTGCTCGGCGCGGTGGAGATCCGGGTCGCCGCCATGCCCGCGCAGATGGCGGCGCTCGCGCCTCCGGATCTGCCCCCCGCCGCTCCCGCCTCCGCGTTTCGCGAGCTGCACCTCGTGGTGATGAGCCTGGGCTCGCCGATCCCTCAGGAGCCGGCCGACCTCGAGGAGCGCCTCCGCCACGAGCTCGCCCACCTCGCCCTCGACGAGGCCGTGGCGGGGCGCGATCTCCCCCGCTGGCTGCACGAGGGGTTCGCCGTCCACGCCTCCGGCGAGGACGCGGCGGCGCGCGCCGAGGCCCTGTGCGTAGCCGCGCTGCGCGATCGCCTGCTCGGTCTGCGGGACGTCGACGCGCGCTTCCCCGAGGGGCCCCCGGGCGGCACGGTCTCCATCGCCGGCGCCGAGGCGGCCGAGCTCGTCCGCTTCCTCAGCGAGCCTCCCCAGCACCGGCGCTTCGGCGCGCTCATCGAGCAGCTCCGCGAGGGCAAGCCCTTCGAGGCGGCGCTGACGGCGACGTACGACGGCGATCTCGACCACGTCGAGCGCCGCTTCCGTCAGGAGATGGCGCGGCGCTACAGCTTCCTCCCGGTGCTCGGCGGCGCGACCGTCCTGTGGGTGGCGGTGGCGCTGGTGGTCGTCGTCCGTCGCCGGCGGCTCGCCGAGCAGCGCGCCCAGGCGGCGGGGGAGCGGCGCGCCCTCGGCTCCGCGACGCGGCTCCTGGCGCGCGAGCCCCCGGCACGGCGCCTTCCGGCCGAGGACGACGAGCTGGCCCAGGCGATCCCTCCGGATCCGGAGGTCCCCAAGGTGGAGCACGACGGGCGCTGGTATACGTTGCACTGATGGCAGCGAGAACGGTTCCCTTGCTCGTGGCGCTGGCGGCGGTGACCGCCGCGTGCGGGCCCAACCCGCAGTTCGTCTCGCCGACCCAGCCCCTGGGGCCGCCCCCCTTCATCGGCCCCCCCGGACAGGGGGAGCCCGCCGCCACCGGCCAGCCGTCGTCCGCCCCCCCGCCCGCGCCGCTTCCCGGGCCGCCCGCGCCGCTCGTCTTCTACAAGACGCAGGACTCGAGCGACTGGATCGCCCACAACTTCAAGGTGCAAGCGCGCTATGCGCGGGTGATCCTCGTCTCCTCGACCGCGCCTTCGCCCGCCAGGGTGACGGTGAGCAAGCTCGACCTCGCCGGGCTCCCCGCGAGCGGCGCGCCCACCGAAGAGCTCCCGGTGACCCTCGCGGTCAAGAGCCTGGAAGAGGCCGCCTCCCAGGCCCGCGGCGGGGATCTGGTCGCCGTCCTGCCCGGCCACTACAAGGGCTTCAAGCTGGGCGACAAGGCCGACGCCGGCGACGGGCGCTACATCCATTTCCTGGCGCTGGGCGCCCCCGGCGAGGTGATCATCGACGCTCCCTCCAGCGCCGACCCGAACTGGATGATCCTCCTCGAAGCGGCCCACCACGTCATCGTGCAGGGCTTCAACCTGGCCGGCACCAACACCCCGGGGAGCAAGGATCTGCACGGCCCCAACGCCGGCATCCTCATCAACGGCAATTTCGTCGAGACCTCCCGGCTCTGCCACCACATCGCCATCGTCGGCAACTACTCCCACGAGCACAAGGCGTGGGGCATCCACAGCGTCGACAGCCACACGGTGCTGATCGAGGACAACCTCTTCGCGACCTCGGGCCGGGAGCACTCGGCGTACTTCTCGGACGGCTCCGACGACTACGTCATCCGGCGCAACGTGTTCTTCGGCAGCAACGCCAGCGGCCTCCAGGTCAACGTTGATCCGCTCGCCTCCCTGGAGAAGCTCGCCAGGCACCCCGCGCTCGACTACCCCCCCATGGCGCCCACGCGCGAGTGGGCCCTCGGCCTGCTCAAGCTGGCGACCGATCGCTTCGGGGCCAACGCCTTCCCCGACGGCCGCGGCTTCAACTACCTCATCGAAGACAACGTCATCAACGGCAACGGGCGCGCGGGGGGCGCGGCCATCAACCTCGCCGGGGTGCGCGAGTCGCTGGTCCAGAACAACCTGATCTACGGAAACTACTCGAGCGGCATCGCCGAGTGGGACAACGGAAACCCGTTCGACGCCGCCTCGGTCAAGCCCGGCCCGCAGTCCGCCGCCGAGGTGACCGGCGCGGACGTGCTGCCGCTCTTCGGCTGCTTCAACAACGTGCTCCGCAACAACACCGTCCTCATGGCCGTGCGGAGCCGCCCCGCGCTCCTGGTCGGCAACGGGAGCTGGGGCACGCGCGCCTCCAACAACGTGCTCGTCAACGACGAGCTGCCCTCGATCGAGCTCCTCAACACCAGCATCTGGCGCTTCGACGGCAGCCACAACGTGCTCGACCGGGTCAACTACGAGGGCCCGGCGGCGGGGCTCAAGAGCCTCGCCATCTCGCTCCCGGACGGCCCGCGCTCGACCGTCGGCATCAACCGTCAGGCGCTGGCCATCAACTTCGTTCGCCCCGGTGAGGAGCCCTGGGTCATCCTCGAGGGCAACTGGTGGAAGCTCAACCCCAGGCGGCCTGATTTCCACCCGCGCGCGGCGTCCGCGCTCCTCGCCGGTCGCGGCGATCCGCGCGACATGCCCCTCACGGATCTGGAGGGTAAGCCGCGCTCCAGGGCCGACATCGGCGCCTACGCGGCGGTCCCGTGAAACGAGCCGGCGCCCCGCCTGCGGACGACCTCCCCGAGGTGTCCGGCCCCGGACCCCGCGGCTCGGCCGCTCCCCTGGTCGAGCTCGGCCTCGGCGCGGGCTGGCTGGTCGGCCTCGGCGCGGCGGTGCAGCTCCTCGACCAGATCCTCGGCGCGGCCAACCTGGGCGCGGCCATCCTCGGGGCGCTGCTCGTCGACCTCGCCGCGGGTCGCGCCGGGGTGCGCTGGGATCGCGAGGACGTCGGCATCGATGCCCGCAAGGGTGCTGCCCGTCGCGTCGCCGCCGGGGCCGCGGTGGCGCTGGGCGCGGGGGGGCTGGTGCTCGCGCTGGCCGCTGCTCTGCGCTGGTTTCACGCCGAGGACGGGGCGCGCCCGTCCGCGGCGCTCGCCTTCGCCCTCGCTCGCGCGGCCGCGGTCTCGGTCCGCGACGAGATGCTCTTTCGTGGCATCCCGCTCGCGGCCGCCGCCCGGGCGGGAGTTCCCGCGCCGATCGCCCGGGGCTTTGCCGCGCTGGTCAGCGGGGCGGCCATCGTGATGGTCCCCGGCGTCTCGGCGGCGGCGGTGGCCCTGGCGGTCGGCTCCGGGTGGCTGTTCGCAACCCTGTGGCAGCGGGACGGCGGCGCCTGGGCGGCGGTGGGCGCGCACGCGGCATGGTTGCTGCTGATCGGCTCCCTGCTCCACGGGGGGCTCTTCGACGTCGACTGGACCACGGGCAACCTCGCCCTCGGCGCGAGCTCCGCGGGCGCGCCCGCCTGGCTCGCCGCCGCCGTCCTGGTGGTCGCCGCGATCGCGGTCAACCGCCTCCCCTGGCCCGGACGACGCCCCCACCAGTAACGCCGGTCGGGGGGCGTTCCCCAGGATGGCCGGTCGGGGAACGCTCTCGGGCGTTCCCCAGGATGGCCGGATCGACGATCTATTCGTCGATAATTCGGAAGAACGTGTGAACCTGGGCCATCGTGACCTTGACGACGTGCCCGTCCGCGAGGGCCACGCTGACGGCGTCGAGCTGCCCGCCGTTTCGGCTCAGCTTGGTCACGCTCACGCGTGAGCCCTTGGCGATTTCGGCCATGTGCAGGGTCACGTCGGACGTCGCCATCAGCTCCGTGCCAACGTCGATGGGTCGCTCGTCGGCGCGGGCTTCGCCCGTGCCGCAAATCAGAACGGCGGCCGGCGCCGCAGCGACGGAAAACAGGAGCGCGACGGCCAGGGGAGCAGATCGCAGCACGCGTAAGATAGTACGCACCGCGACAGCGAAGTCATCCCCAAAGTTGGCCGTTCGCCGGGCAGGGCTCACTCGCCCCGCGGACGCCAGCCCCCGAGGGCGCGTTCCACGAAAGCGAGGCGATCCTGTCCCCAGAAGAGCAGGTCGCCGATCAGGAAACTGGGGGCTCCGCAGAGGCCCGCGCGTTGCGCCTCTTCCGTGGCTTCCCTGAGCGCCGCCTTCATCGCCTCGCTCCGGGTGCCGGCGACGAGCGCGGCGCCGTCGAGCCCGAGCGAGCCGGCCACCGCGGCCAGCTCGGTCTCGTCGGCGAGGTCGCGATCGTCGGCCCAGTACGCCTGGAAGAGGGCGTGGACGAGCGGCGGCCTCTCGGCGTCGGGGAGCTGGAGGACCATCCGCAGCGCCTTCACCGAGCTCATGGGGAAGCGCGTGGGGGGGCGGAACGGCGCTCCGTGGTGCGCGGCCCAGCGCGACATGTCGACGGCGGCGAGGCGACGCTTGGGCTCGGGCATGGCGAAGAGGGGGACGTCTGGCGTCCCGATCGCCTTGAAGAGGCCGCCGAGGAGGAAGGGCCTCCAGCGGAGGGTGGCCCCGGCGCGGCGGGCCACCGCCTCGATCTGGGTGCTGGCGAGGTAGGCGAAGGGGCTCGAGAAGTCGAAGAAGAAGGCGACCTCGCGGCCGGACGCGACGAGCTGATCGGGGGCTCTGGGCGGCGGCTTGCCCCCGAGGGCCTCCTCGACGAAATGCAGCCGGTCCTGTCCCCAGAACGTCTCCGTCTTCCCGTCCACGGTGACGAACAGCATCGGGGCGCCGAAGACGCCTCGGCTGACGGCCTCGTCGGTGCGGGCCCGGAGCGCGTCCTTGAGGGCGGGATCGTCGGCGCGCTGGAGGAGCGTGGCCCCGTCGAGCCCGACCGAGTCGAGCGCCTCGCGCACGACCTCGGGGCGGGAGACGTCGCGGCCGAGGGCCCAGTACGCGTGGAAGAGCGCCTTGCTCGCGCGCGCGAGGCCGTCGCTGCCAGCCGCCTCGGCCGCGAGCGCGGCGCGCAGCGCCAGGACGGTGCGGTTGGGGTGCCCGGGCGGCATCACCAGCGGCACCCCGAACCAGTCGGCCCAGCGGTGCATGTCGAGGAGGTTGAGCCGCGCCCTGGCGGGCAGGAGCGAGGGACCGTCCGGCGTGCCGAGGGCCTTGAACACGCCGCCCAGCAGCATCGGGCGCCACACCAGCTCGGCCCCGGTGCGCGCGCACAGCGCCTCGATCTGGGTGCTCGCCAGGTAGGCGTACGGGCAGGAGAAATCGTAGTAGAGCTCGACGCGCTTCACGCCCCGAGCGTAGCCGATCGCGCCTTCGATCCAAAGCCGCGGCGGCCCGCGGTGTCGCATCCCCATGGAGGCGATGATGAAGACGAAGATCGCGGTGGCCCTGGCGTTCTGTGGCGGCATCTGCGCGGTGGCGCCGAGCGCCCATGCCGACCCGCCCAAGAGGGACGACGGCTATGCCTACAAGTTCGAGGACGACAGCCTGCTGAGCGCGGACGGGGCCGGCATCACCCCCGTCATCCACGTGCGCGGCAAGGGCCGGCGGGATCTCCTCCACCGGCCGCGCATCCAGTTCGTGCAGGAGATGCTCAAGTCGGTCGAGAACATGTGACCGCTCCGGCGAGGGCGTGCGTACGCCCTCGCGCCATTCGCACCATGGATCACGGTGCACCCCGTCGATCGCCGCGGACATTCGCGCCGCGCTGGCCGTCGCGGGACGCGCCTCCTGACGATGGCTCCAGCCCTCGCCCGACCGACAACCCTCCGCCCGCGTGTCAAAGCGAGCCCTCGGGCATCGAAGGACGGAGGCGCGCGATGGTCGGAGGTACGGTGATCGCCGGCAAGTACCGGCTCGAGTCCCCGCTCGCTCGGGGGGGGATGGGCTCGGTCTGGACCGCGCGCCACGTCCTGCTCGGCACCCGCCTGGCGATCAAGTTCATCACGCCGCGCACCGCCGGCGCCGAGCGCGCCCGGAGGCGCTTCGAGCGCGAGGCGAGGACCGCCGCGCTGCTGCAGAGCAGGCACGTGGTGCGCATCCACGACTACGGGGTCGACGGGGAGACGCCGTATCTGGTGATGGAGCGGCTCGAAGGCGAGGATCTCGCCGCCCGGCTCGCCGCGCGAGGGCGGCTCTCGTTGCCCGAGACCGCGCGAATCGTCACCGAGGTGTCGCGGGCGCTGCGCCGAGCGGCGGAGGCGTCGATCGTCCACCGCGACCTCAAGCCCAGCAACGTCTTCCTGGCCCGCGAGGACGACGACGACGGCGGCGGGGGCGAGGTCGTCAAGGTGCTCGACTTCGGCGTCGCCAAGGCCCCGTGCCTCGACGGCGACGCGGCCGCGGACGGCACCGAGACCGGCTCGCTCCTCGGCTCGCCCCGGTACATGAGCCCCGAGCAGGTCCGGGACAGCGGCGCCGTCGATCCACGCAGCGACCTGTGGTCCCTGGCCGTGATCGCCTACCGCGCCATCACCGGCGCCGTCCCCTTCAGCGGGAGCGAGCCTGCCGAGGTCATCCTGCGGGTGTGCCGTTACCGGGCGGTGCCGCCCTCCGAGATCGCCCCCGAGCTCGGCCGCGACGTCGACGCCTTCTTCGCGCGCGCGCTGGCCCGCGATCCCGGGCACCGCTTCCAGACCGCGGGCGAGCTGGCCCAGGCCTTCGCCGCAGCCGCGGGCGAGGCCCCTCCTTGCCTGGCCAGCACCCCGCCTCCGCGCCTGCCGAGCGCCGCGTCGGAGCGGAGCCCGGCGTCGCGCGAATCGTTGCTGCGGCTGGCGGAGCTCGTCGCCCAGGGCACCCCGTGATGCGCAGATGCTGCAGGTCGATGCAGGTCGTGCGCGCCCGAGCATCGTCGTCACGCCGCGCGGAGCCGGGAGCAGAAGTTGCTAGCACCGGGGACCGAGAGCGAGGGAGGACCACACCATGAACGCACCGGGCAAGACGCTGAGGATCCGGGACATCATGACAGCGAACGTGATCACGCTGGTCGCCAGCACCTCCGTCGAGGACGCCGCGCGCAGCTTGACGTTCCACCACGTGAGCGGCGCGCCGGTGCTGGAGCACGGTCGCATCGTCGGGGTCGTGTCCAAGAGCGATCTGGTCGACCCGCGCCACCGCGCGTCGGCGACGGAGAAGCCCAGCGTGCGTGACGCCATGACCAAGGTGGTGCTGGCGGTGCGCCCCGGCGATCCGGCGATGCTGGCGGTGCGGTTGATGGTCAGCGAGAGCGTGCACCGCGCGGTGGTGGTCGACGATCACGGCAAGCTCGCCGGCATCGTGTCGCCCATGGACGTGCTGCGCGCGCTGGCGCGAGGCGACCGGGTCCAGGCGAACGACGCCGCCTTCGACGACCGCCAGGAGCGCCACGCCGAGCCGGCCACGGCGACCGAGTACGTGGACCTCACCCTGTTCGAGCTCCGCGACGACACCTAGCCCCGGCCGGCGCCCTCCGCTTCGCCGAGCCACTTGGCCAGCGTCTTCAGATCGATGCCCAGCCGCTCGGCGCAGCGGGTGCGGTGCCCCCCGAGCTGCTCGAGAGCCCACACGGCGTAGCGGCGCGTCAGCTCGCGCACCGGCATCACCGCGCCGTGGAAGGGAGAGCCCCCACCGCCCCTGTCGGCGACCATCGCCGGGGGGAGATCGATGACACCGATCTCGGCCGAGCGCGCCAGGAGGACCATGCGCTCGACGGCGTGGGCGACCTCGCGCACGTTGCCGGGCCAGCGGTACTCGACGAGGCGCGCGGCGGCCTCGGGCCCCAGGCGCTCGGCGGGGGAGCCCGGGTGGCGTGCCCGGGCCTCACCGAGGAAGTGCTCGAGGAGCGCCGGGATGTCCTCGCGCCGGTGGCGCAGGGGCGGCAGCGTGAGCGAGACGACGTCGAGGCGGTAGCGGAGATCCTCGCGGAAGGCGCCGGCGGCGACGCGCTCGTCGAGATCGCGGTGGGTCGCCGCGACGACGCGGAGATCGACCGCGCGCTCGCGGGAGGCGCCCACCGAGCGCACCACGCGGCGCTCCAGCACGTCGAGCAGCTTGGCCTGGAGCGCCGGGGACATCTCGCCGATCTCGTCCAGGAAGAGCGTGCCCCCGCTGGACTCGACGCAGAGGCCCTGGCGATCGCGGGTGGCGCCGGTGAACGCGCCCTTGACGTGGCCGAAGAGCTCGCTCTCCAGGAGAGGCGCCGGCAGGGCCGCGCAGTTGACGGTGACGAAGGGGCCCGAGGCGCGGTCGCTCCGCGCGTGGAGGATGCGCGCGAAGAGCCCCTTGCCCGTGCCGGTCTCGCCGAGGATGAGCACCGGCACGCCGGATGGCGCGACCCGCTCCACCCGATCGAAGACCTCGCGCATGGCCGTGCTGACGGCGACGACGCCCGACTCTGGCGGCCGCACGCGGAGCGCCGCGCGGAGCGCCGAGGCCTCGCGACGCACGCCCCGCTCGTCGATGGCTCGATCGAGGAACAGCGCCAGCTCGTCGAGCTTGAAGGGCTTGGTCAGGTAATGGCTCGCCCCCTTGCGGATCGACTCGACCGCCGAGTCGACGGCGCCGTAGGCCGTCATCACGATCACGGGCAGATCCGGGGAGACCCGGCGCGCCTCGGCGAGCAGCGCCAGGCCGTCGACGCGCGGCATGCGCAGATCGGTGACCAGCGCGTCGAAGCTCTCCTCGCGCAGCCGGAGCGCGGCCTCCTCGCTGGAGGCCACGGAGACGGCCTCGTAGCCGCGGTCGGCGAGGCCGTCCGCGAGCATCTCGGCCATGGCGCGCTCGTCGTCGACGACGAGGACGCGCGGGGCTCCGGCTTCACGCGGGGGCATGAGCGCTCCCCTCCGGCACGGGCAGGGCCAGGGTCGCCGTGGTGCCGCGCGGCGCCGCGGGGCCGAGCGCGATCGCGCCCCGGTGCATCTTGACGATCTCGCTGGCGATGGCGAGGCCGATGCCGGAGCCCACCCCCGGCTCCTTGGTGGTGAAGAACGGCGCCGTCGCCCGCGCCGCCGCCTCCGGGGTGATGCCCCTGCCGTCGTCGGTGACGGTGAAGATCACGCGGTCGCCCTCCCGCGCGACGGAGGCCGCGACGTGCCCGCCGCGGGCGCAGGCGTCGCAGGCGTTGAGGAGCAGGTTGACGAGCGCCTGCTGGAGCATCGGCACGTCGCCGCGGATCGCCGGCAGCTCCGAAGCCGGGAGCCGGGAGAGGGCGACCCCGGCGGCGGCGAAGCGGTGGGAGACCAGGGCGGCGGCCCCCTCGAGGACCGCGGTCGGCTGCACGTCCACGAGGGCCGGAGCGCCGCCGCGGACCACGTCGAGGAAGGCGCGGATGACCCGCTGGATGCGCGCGGTCTGATCGAGGATGGCGCGGGTCGCGCGGGCCGCGCGCGGGTCGCCCTCGACCCGGGGCAAGAGCTGCTCGGCGCGCCCCGCGATGACGCCGAGGGGCGTCGACACCTCGTGGGCGATGCCCATCGCGAGCGTGCCCAGCGTCGCGGCGCGGTTGGCGGTCTCGAGCTCGGCGTCGCGCTCGCGACCGAGCTCGGCCAGCGCGAGCTCGCGCTCGAGGATCAGGCTGCGCCGCTGCCGGCGCAGCGCCGCGGTGCCGAAGGCGAAGACCAGCCCGGCCGCGACGATCACCCCCAGGGCCAGCCGCAGCACCGCGCGCCGCTGCCGATCCCGGACGCGCTCGGCGCTGATGACCACCGCGACCGTCCAGCGGCCGAGCGGACCGGCGTCGACGCGCCCGAGCCCGGCGGCCGTGCGGCGGGGCCGGAGGCCGAGATCTGCCGCCTCGGCGTGCGACAGCCACACCGAGCTCTGCTCCGCCGCGATCGCGGCGCGCAGGGGCGCCGACTCGACCTCGGCGCCGTCGGACCCGCGGAGGTGCCCGTCGGGGTCGAGCAGCAGCAGCCGCGCCGCCCCCGGGCGCTCCAGCGACAGCGCGCCCTCGAGGAGCATCGCGGGCGTCGGCGCGTGGTCCCCCGCGGGTGCCACGAGGTGCGCGCGCAGCACCGCCGCCACGCTGGCGGCCAGCGTGGCTTGATCGGTCGCGAAGTCGTCGAGCGCGGAGTCCGTCTCGCGTTGCTGGTCCCACAGCTCCAGGAGCGCCACCGCCCCGACGGCGAGCACCATGAGCAGCACCAGCACGCGCGCCCCCGCAGAGGGGGCCACCCGCCCCATCACCCTCGCCCAGGCGCCGCCGCCAGGCTGCCGGGGTCCACGTTCCCGCCGCAGAGCAACACGCCGACGCGTTCGCCCGGGCGAGCGCGGTACGCGCCGGTGAGGAGCGCCCCCAGAGCCGCCGCGCCGCCGGGCTCCGCCGCGATCCGGAAGCGCGACCACAGCGCGCGCTGGGCGGCGCGGATCGCCTCGTCGGGGACGAGGGCGACCTGGTCGACGGCCTCGCGAGCGACGGCGAAAGCGAGCTCCCCGACGCGCCTGGCGCCGAGCGAGTCCGCGGCGATCGACTCCACCGGCACGTCGACGGGGCGCCCGGCAGCGAGGGCCGCGTGCAGGCAGCAGGAGCCCTCCGGCTCCACGCCCACGATCTTGACCCGGCCGGCCCAGAAGGCCGCGACGCCGGCGATGAGCCCCCCCCCGCCCACGGCGACGAGCACCGTGTCGAGCGGGGAGAGGCCGAGGCGCGCTTGATCCTCCTCCCACTCCAGCGCCACCGTGCCCGCGCCGGCCACGGTGGCGGCCCCCTCGAACGGGTGCACCAGGAGCGCGC
>Ga0302267_10003860_pt1 | contig 16889 bp, 11 predicted proteins | sample III_Bog_E1_3_FD_194555 | JGI IMG/M metagenome (GOLD analysis project Ga0302267, IMG submission 194555) | Peat permafrost microbial communities from Stordalen Mire near Abisko, Sweden - III_Bog_E1_3 | ecosystem: Environmental > Terrestrial > Soil > Wetlands > Peat | place: Sweden: Abisko... | reverse complement strand
TGTGCTCGACCTGCAGGTTGCGCCGGGCCGGCTCAACTGGATCGCCTTCACCCCGGGCCGCATGCCCGCCACCTGGGGCGACGTCCGCCGCCGCGAACCGGCCCTGCGCGCGCGCCTGCTCGGCGGACTCGCCCTGCGCGACGGCGACCGCCGCATCCCGCCCGACGACGTGCAAATCCCCGGCCTCGCCACAAACACGGACGGCGCATCGCTGCCCGAATTTTTCGTCATCGAGGTTGCGTGGCATCACGCCGGTCTGCTCCACGCCGCGTTCGTTGCCAACGATGTCGACGCCACCAAGCTCGAGATTCCCGGCGTCACGCAAATCCAGCTCGTGCTGGACGACAAGATGCCGTGGTGGCAGGTGCTTTCGCGCTCCGTGTTGCTCGGCGTCGAGCACATCGTGCCGTTCGGGCTCGACCACATCCTTTTCGTACTCGGCATTTATCTCGCCGCGTCGCGCTTCCGCGATTTGCTCTGGCAGGTCACCGCGTTCACCGTCGCGCACAGCCTCACGCTCGGGCTCACCATGGGCGGCATCCTCATCGTCGGGCCGTTCTGGGAACAGTTCGTCGAGATCGGCATCGCGATTTCGATTTTCACCGTCGCGTTCGAAAATTGCCTCTGGCAACGGCCGCCCGGCTGGGCGCGCATCTGGATCGTTGGCGGCTTCGGCCTCGTGCACGGCATGGGCTTCGCGGGCCGGCTCGCGCAGGTGAAATGGCCCGCGGGCACGTTCGGCCTCTCGCTCTTCGGCGCGAATGTCGGCATCGAGATCGGCCAGCTCATCGTCATCCTCGCCGCCGCGTCGCTGACCGCGTGGTGGTGGAAGCGGCCGTGGTATCAGCCGCGCATCGCCGTGCCGGTCAGCCTGCTCATCGGTCTCTACGGCCTGTTCGCCGCGCTCGACCGCATCACGAACCTGCAGTTCCCCTCGCGCGAATTTTTCACCGGCTTCTGGAGTTTCTACGACCGCGATTATTGGTTTTTCCCGCTCGCCATCGGGCTCATCACGCTCGGCGTCCTGTGGCTCGGCTATCGCCAAGCCGTGCGCGTGCGCCGCTTTTTCTCGTGAACTTTTCCTCCCGCAAATTAATCGGCGTTGCACCGCTGCTGCTTTTCCTCGCGCCTGCCACGGCCTCAGCCCACAGCGATCTGCGCCTCGGTCCCTTCGGCGCGGGAATTTTGCATCCGATCGAAACGCTGCCACACCTGCTGGTGCTCATCGCGCTCGGGCTTGTGCTCGGACGCCGTCCGCCGTTCCGGCTCGGACCGCTGCTAGGGATTTTCGCGCCGGTGGCTGCAGTGGCGATGCTGCTCACGCTCGCCGATCACGCCGCGCCCGTGCCCGCGCTGCTCACGAGCGGCCTCGCCGTCGCCCTCGGCGCACTGCTCGCCTCAGGCCGGATTTTCGAGCCGACGGTCGACCTCGCACTGCTGGCGATTTCCGCGCTCCTCCTCGGCCTCGATTCTGGTTTCACGAACCCGTCCGCGCTCATGGTCGCAAAAGTTCTCTTCGGCAACTGGGTCTGCCTGCTCGTGATCATCGGCTACGTCGCGTTCTACACGTCGCTGCTGCCTTCGCGACCGTGGACACAACGCGCCTTCCGCGTCGCCGGTTCCTGGATCGCGGCCATCGGCCTGCTCGCGCTCGTCCTTTCCCTGCGCACCGCGCCTTAAATCACCAGCCAATACTGAATCACCTAAAAATGCAGGCTCCCCAGGCGAAATAAGCGACCACCGGTCAATGGTGCCGCTTGTTGGAGTTGCGGGCGGAGGCAGGCGCCGGTGGCGCGTCGGCCGCGGGCCCGGAGCCGGAGACGTCGTTGTTCGCGGTCACGTCGCCGTTGGCGGCGGTGTCGTCCGCGGACGTGCCGGCGGCCGGCGTCGTGGTTCCCGTCGTCGTGGTGCCGGTGCCGTTGGTGTTCGGGTTGGTCGCGGAATCGACGGCGCCGAGGCCGTTGAAGTTGCCCAACGCAGGCTGGAGGAACGCGATGTTCTCCGTCGCGCCCTTGTCCATGGCGAAGAGCCGGCTCATGATCTCCTGCGCGATCGGCGCGGTCGTCGTGCCGCCCCAGACGCCGCCCTCGACCACGACGCACGTGACGTAGCGCGGCGTATCGTTCACGCCCGCGGGGCCGTAGCAGTAGAACCAGCACTTGAGGTCCTTGCGAACCTCGCCGTCGACCTTGATCTTCGCCTGCGCCGTGCCGGTCTTGCCCGCGAGCTGATAGCCGGCCACCTGCGCGAGCTGTGCTGTGCCCTCCGCGACGACCTGCCGCATCCCTTCCTGCACCGCCTTCAGGTCCGACGGCTTCACGCCGAGCGTGCTGAAGACCGAGGCCTCGGGAATGTCCGCCACGTCGACGCCCTTGTAGTCGACCATGCGTGAGTAGAGCCGCGGGCGGTAGACCGTTCCGCCATTGGCCACGGCGCAGAGGAACGTGGCCATCTGCAGCGGCGTGGACTGCACGAAGCCCTGGCCGATGGCGGTGTTGGCCGTCTGCGCGCGGCTCCAGTGGTCGATGTGGGCGCGCTTCAGGATGGGTTGGGCCTCGGGTGTTTTCATCCAGCCCGGTCCGGGCACGATGCCGGCGTCCTCGTCCGAGTCGCCGAGCAGGCCCCACTTCTGGCCGAAGCCGGCGAGCTTGCCCATGTCCTCGATGCATTGCATGCCGGCCTTGATGCCCCACTGGTAGAAGAACACGTCGCTCGAGACGCAGATGGCGTGGACCAGCGACATGTCGCCGGCGTCGGTGCTGTCGGAGTTGTGGAAAAGGTGGTCGTCGATCTGGATCGCGCCCGGGCAGTTGATGACCGTATTGGTCGTGACGTTGCCCGACTTCAATCCCGCCAGCGCGACCATGATCTTGTAGGTCGAGCCGGGCGCGTAGGCGTGGAGCACGCGGTTGAACATCGGCGCGGTCGGATCGTTGTTGAGCACGTCCCAGTCCTTCGGCTGGATCTTCGGGATGAACTTGTTCGGGTCGTAGCTCGGCACGGAGGCCATCGCCAGCACGTCGCCGTTCTGCGGGTTCATCACGATGGCGGCGGCGCGGCCGACGCCGGCGTGGCGCAGCGCGGTCTCGACGATGTACTGCACGCGCGCGTCGATGGTCAGGTAGAGCGTCGCGCCCATGGTGGGGTCCTCCTTTGCCTCTTTCAGCTTCGGATCGTCGATGATGTAACCTTGCGAGGAAACGCGCTTGAGCTCGCTGCCCGGCTGGCCCTGCAACTGCGAGTCCATCACCGCCTCGATGCCGTGGCGGCCGACCGTCTCGTAGGGCGTGCCGTCCTTGGCGACGTGCTCGGTCTGGTTGTTGGGCCGGCCGACGTAACCAAGGATGTGCGCGGCGAAGGCGCCGTAGGTGTACTGCCGCGCCGGGTTCTGCGCGATGCGGATGCCGGTCACGCCCGCGTTGCGCTCCTCGAAGTTCGCCACTGTGGCGAAGTCGAGGTCGGTCATGTAGTGGTAGGGCAGGTCGGGATACTGGTCGAAGTGCTCGCGGATATCGCGCACGTTGAGCGGCGCGCTTAGGCCGAGCACGTCCTTGATCGGCGCCACGCTTTGGCGGACGATCTCAACGATGTCGATGTCGCCGCGGTTGGACGCCTGCTTCGGCGCCGGACCGCCCGCGGGATAAAACGTCACCGCGTGGACGGGATCGGCCCCGGTGGCGACGTCGATCGTCTGGGTCTTGTCGCCCGACTGCACCGTGACCTGGCCCTGCGCGGGATCGGCGGTCGCGGTAACGAGGACGCCCAGGTGGTCGCGCGTCGGACTGACCGTGATCTGGTCGTTGTTGGAGGAGTACTTGAAGACGATCTTGGGAAAGAGGAGCGTGGTGATGCGTCCCTGGCCGATGCGCACGCGCGGGATGTGCTGGTCGAACGCGTAGTAGGGATGGAAATTCAGGTAGGGCACGTTGCCCTTGTGGCTCCGCAGGTACTCGCGCCGCAGATCATTGAGGTAAAAGTCGATGTCGAAGCTCGGGCGGTTCTCCGCGAGCATCACGCCGTTGCGGTCGCAGATCGCGCCGCGGGCCGGTGCGATTCGGTCGCGTTCGGTGGTCTGCTGCTCGGAAATCTGCTGGGCCGAGGCCGAATTGGTGACCTGCACGGTCCAGAGCTTGTTGAGGAGCAAGCCCACCGCGGCAAAAACCCCCAGGGCGAGGACGCCCAGCCGCCAGCCTTGTACTTCTGCGTCGTCAGCGAGCATGGCGGTAGGGATCGTGGGATTCGTGGGCCGGGCGCCAGCCCACGGCACGCGGCAGCAGACCGACGAGGAAGAAGAACAGGGGCGCGAGGAGGAGGTTCAGCAGCGTGCCAAAGACAATTTTGCTCCAGACCGCGAACGGCCAGTACCAGCGCGCCATCTCGACCAGCCGCAGCAGATGCGTCATGACGAAGAAGAGAAACGTGCCGACGACCACGAAGGCGAGGCGGAAAATCCACGTGTGCGACTCGGGCTTCTGGGCCTGCGTCGTGATCAGGGCCGAGAGCGAAAAGAGGATCAGCACGGAGGTGCCGAGCTTGCTGCCGGGGATCATCAGGTCGAGCAGGAAGCCGAGGATGGCGGCGAGGATCGGCCCGCGCTCATCGGCCAGCTCCAGACTAGCGTAAATGACGACCAGCGGCACCAGGGCCGAGCCGACGCCAACGACATTAAGCACCGGAAACATGTACGGCAGTACCATTTGGGCGAGGATCGCCAGCACGCCGACGAAAAGCATGTAGATAACAATAAGGGCAGGCACAGCGGAAAGGGTCCGGAAGAATTATCGACAATACCGCCGAAATTCTGACATTTCCACGGATTTTAAACGTCCATGTAGCAAACTTCCCGCAGAATGCGTCTTACTTTGAAGTAATGTTTTTTCAACGCCTTAACGCGAGCCCTGTGCTATAACCGACCGTGCCCAAACGCATAGAGCCCCTGTCGTCCCGCGCACATATTGTCGACCAGGGGCCTTCCAAAACCGCGCGCCCGAAAGACGCCGCCAACGGCACGCTTCAGCAACCGCGCCGCATGGAGCAGCCCAAGCGCTCCTCCTCCGCCTCGAAGCCGCCGCAGAAGAAGTGGACGCTTTGGCGCAAGATCGTCCTCGTCGCCCAGATCGGCTTCATCCTGGCCGTGATCGTGGCCGCCGTCGCCGGCTACTTCATCTACGAGAAGGCGCTGGTCTACTACGCCCGCGCCGAGACCTACGACCTCAAGAAGCTCGACGACCTCAACGTCACCTCCACGTTCCTCGACATCAACGGCGAGGAACTCGGCCGCATTTTCGTCGAGGACCGCATCGTCCTGAAACCGGAGGAAATCCCGAACACCATGCGGCAGGCGGTCATGGCCGCGGAGGACAAACGCTTCTACGAGCACGGCGCCATCGACTACTGGGGCATCGTCCGCGCGTTGCACCAGGACCTCATGCACAAGTCACATGGTGTGCAGGGCGGCAGCACGATCGAGCAACAGCTCGCCAAGCATCTCATTGGCGATTTCTCCCGTACGCTGGACCGCAAGTTCCTCGAGGCCTTCGTGGCCATCCGCCTCGAGCAGAACCTGAGCAAGGACCAGATCATGAATTACTACCTCAACCGGATTTATTTCGGGAAGGGGTACTTCGGAGTCGGCGCCGCCGCGCGCGGCTACTTCGGCAAGGATGCCTCGCAGCTCACCGTGCCTGAGTGTGCGCTGCTGGCCGGCATCATCCGCGCGCCGGTCACTTCCTCGCCGCGAACCGATCCGCAAAAGGCCAAGATGCGCCGCGACACGACGCTCAAGACCATGTACGAGGTCGGCGACATCTCGCGCGAGGACTACATCCGCGACATCCAGACGCCCGTGCGCGTTCTGCCGCCCAAGCCCGACGGCCGCCAGACCTACGTCATGGTCGCCGCGGTGAAGGAGCTCGAGCAAATTCTCTCCGTCGAGGGCACGGAAGAAATGCCGCAGGGCCTGACCGTCCGCACCAACATCGACCTGCGCCTGCAGCGCGCGCTCGAGAGCACGATGAACGAGCACCTCTCCGCGCTTGAGTCCGCACAGCCTGCCGGACCGCCCAACCTCGCCGCGCCCAAGCCGGTGCTCCAGGGCGCCGCGATCGTGGTCGATGTCCCCACGGGCCGTGTCCAGGCGTGGATCGGCGGCCGCGACTTCAACAAGAACCAGTACGACCACATCTCGATGGCCAAGCGCGAGAGTGGTGCGCTGCTCCAGCCGCTGCTCTACGGGCTCGCCTTCGACCGGCTCAACCTCACGCCCGCGTCGATGATCAACGCTTCCTATATCGACCCGTCCGCACCGCCCGCGCAGCAGGATCTCGGCCTCGGCAACCCGCAGACCGACCTCAACAAGTGGTTCCTGTCGGTCGAGGACGCACTCGCGCTCGGCAACAAGTCCGCCGCCACGCGCGTCGGGCTGAAGATCGAGGCCTCCAACGTCAACGACTGGTTTCATAAGGCCGGCATCGAGCAGGGCAACGTCCCGACCAACAAGCCGCACGTCTTCAACCCCGACCCGATGACCCTCGGCGACATCGCCTCGATTTACCAGATCCTCGGCAACGGCGGCGAGAAGCGCAAACTGAAGCTCATCCGCTCCATCACGGCGATGAACGGCAAGGCGATGTACGAGGACGGTCAGCCTGACCACAACGATGGCCGGGATGCGATGCTCAATAACATCAACGACCAGCAGCTCACGCTCACTCTGCAAAACTCGCTGCGCGAAGGTCCCGCCCGCACGCTCACGCGCGACTACGGTTTCCATTCCGCGATGGCCGGCATGCCCGGTTACTCCGAAGGCTACCGCGATGCGTGGTTCGTCGGCTTCACGCCGCAAACGCTCGCGGGTGTCTGGGTCGGCTACGACGATTCGCGCGCCATCGGCCCGAAGGAACTCGCGGTCAAATCCGCCGTGCCGCTCTGGGGCGACGTGATGCGCCAGATTCAGGCCCGCCAGCAGATGGGCACCACCTTTCCTGTGCCGTCCGAGCTGACCAAGGTCGAGATCGACCGCTCCACCGGGGCACTGCGCGGCCTCGCCGGCCTCGCGCCCGCGCCCAGCGACATCTTCGTTTACCTCAAGAAAGACCAGGTCGACGCCGCAGGCAACACGACGGCGAGCGCGACCATGGCTCCCCCGGAATGGAGCGACTGGCTCACCACCATGTTCAACCAAGCCGACGAAACCGGCCTCACCGGCGACCAGATCATGGGAGGCGGCGACAAGCGCTCGAACATCATTCCCGCGCTCGCCGAGTACAAGATGCCCGGCCTGCGCGGCGACATCCTTTCCTCCGACGGCACGGTCTACGCGACCACGGCTTCCGAGAAAAATCTCGTCCTCGGCTGGCCCGGCACCGACCAGGCCACGGCCGACACCGACATCGTCAAATGGATGCGCACGCGCCTCAATGAAGTGCAGCAGACCATCGGCACCACACTCAACATCAGCGACGCCGACCTTCTCAATCAGTACAAGATGCAGCGTTACCAGCCGTTGATGGTGGTGGAAAATCTCACGCCGGACCAAGCCGACAAGATTCAGGCCGCTGGGATGGAAGCGAAGGGCTTCGGCTTCCAGACCGCGCCGCTGCGCGTTTACCCGAAGGGCCCGCAGCTCGCGCACGTGCTCGGTTACCTCGCGCGCGACCAGCAGCGCAACAAGGGCAAATACCTCGGCGGCGACGTCATCTACGACCGCTACAAGGGCGCGTCCGGCCTTGAGGAAGTCTACAACAAGGATCTCGGGGGCAAGGACGGCAGGTTCATGATCTCCACCACGCCCGACGGCTACGCCCGCTCGGCCGCCGTGGCCGACGCGGCCACCTACGGCAACAACGTGCGCATGAGCATCGACTCGAAGGTCCAGACCGCGCTCGAGACCGCGATGGCCCAGAGCACGAACCCGATGAAGGCCGGCGTGATCATGAACGTGCAGACCGGCGACGTCGTGGCGATGGCCTCGCATCCCACCTACGACCCGAACGTGTTCGTGCCCTCGATCGACGCCGACATGTGGAACGCGCTCAACACCGCGCAGTACAATCCGCTGCTCGACCGCACGCTCCACGCGCAATATCCGCCCGGCTCGCAGTTCAAGACCGTGACGTCCATCGCCGCCATGCGCGCGGGCGTTTTCGATCCCAACTGGGTCGTGCATTGCACCGGCTCATTCGATCTCGGCAGCATGCACATGGACCTCAAGAACGAGCGCGGCGACGTCACCTACCTCGAGGCGCTGACGCATTCGTACAACACTTACTTTGCCACGCTGGGCCTCAAGATCGGCCGCGACGTCCTGATCGACACCGCGCGCAGTTTCAACTTCGGCAACCCCACGCACATCAACCTGCCCGGCGAACTGCCCGGCTTCATCCCCGACGAGGAATCGGTGAAGCGCATGCACCAGCGCGATTTCGGCGTGGCCGGCGGCGACACCGCGCTCACCGCCATCGGCCAGGGCGACGTCCTCGTCACCCCGCTGCAGATGGCCGACTTCATGGCCGCGCTGGGCAACGGCGGCACGGTCTACAAGCCACGCCTCGTGAAGGATATCGAGGACCGCAACGGCAACGTCGTGCAGAATTTCCCCACCGACACGATCTCCACCGTGCAGTTCGACGACAAGTGGATGCCCGCGCTCAAGGAAGCGATGATCAACGTCATCGACGAGGGCACCGCGACGGTCGTGCATCGCGACGACATCAAGATCGCGGCCAAGACCGGCACGGCGCAGGTCGGCTCGAAGACTAAACGCCGCCAGATCGCGTGGCTCTCCGGCTACTGGCCGGCCGACAATCCGCAGTACTCGTTCTCGGTGATGGTCGAAGGCCGCTTCGAGGACAACAAGAATGATACCGAAGAAGGCGGTCTGCTCGGCGGACGCGAGTGCGGCCAGATCGTCCACGACATGCTCGAGATCCTTTACCCGACGCCGGGCAAGCACAAGAAGGACAAGGACGACGAGGTCGCCAACGACGACGATTCCTCCAAGACGAAGCACCCCGGCGAGGACAAGTCCGCCAACGAGGATCCCGGCCAGGCCTCAACCGCCTCCACCGACGACACGCCCGCGACGAACGCCGCGCCGGTCGCGCCGCTCAGTCCGATTGCTCCCGGCGATACGGCCATTCCTGCTCCCGCTCCCTCGCCGGCTCCTCAGCCTGTTGCCCCTCCCGCGGCAGGAAATACCACAGGCGCGAACGTTACACAGTAAGCTCGCGAATGCAGCGGTAGCCCGCGACCTCCGGGCTCGGGGCTCGGAGACTGATCGCACCCACATTCTCGGTTCGAATAGTCAGCGAGCCCGTCGCCCGGAGGTCGACGGCTACCGCTGTGCGCTATTCGACCGGCTCCTCAACATGCTCCGCCTCGGCATCTGAATCCGCTGGCACTGGCGCAGGCTTGTACATCACCCGCAGCCGCCGGATGCGCCGTAGCGTCACCTCGGTCGCCACAATCTGGAAATCCTCCACCTTCAGCATGTCGCCCGTGTGCGGGACACGGCCCCAGTGGCGCAGTGCCCATTTCTCCACCGTCTCCGTCGTCTGCCTCGGCAGCGGCCAGCCCGTTTCGCTGGCGAGGTCGCGCACCTGCAGGTCGGCGTCGACCAGCACGGAGTCGGGACTGCGCTCAAAGATCGGCCCCTTCTCGATGTCGAACTCGTCGCGGATGTCGCCGACTAATTCCTCCAGCACGTCCTCGAAACTCACGATGCCGAGCATCTTCTCGTCCGCGTCGAGCACCAGTGCGAGGTGATTGCGCGACTTGCGGAAGAGCTCGAGCATCGCCGGCAGCCGCGTCTTCGCGAGGAACGTCAGCACCGGCCGCACGATGTCCGCCAGCTTCGTCTGCTCGCCCAGCACGCGATATTGCCAGAGCAATTCCTTCACGTGAATGACGCCGAGCACCTGGTCGGTCGAGTCGCCACAGTAAGGCATGCGGCTGTAGCCCGACTTCTGCGCGATGGCCAAATTCTCCGCCAACGACTTGTCGCGCCAGAGGCAAACCACCTGCTCGCGCGGCAGCATCGCCTGCTCGGCGGTCGTTTCCTTCAGCCGCAGCGCCTTGAGCATGATCTTGTTCACGAGGTCGTCCGAGGGATGGACGTGCCGCGAGTTCATCAGCACGTACTGCAGCTCCTCCTGGTTGAAACCGTGGTCGAATTCCTTGGTCGGCGGGATGCCCATCCACATCAGCAGGGTGTTCGCGGTGCGGTTGAGCAGCCAGATGAACGGGTAGGCCGCATTGTAAAAGAGCACTAGCGGAGCGACGAACCACCGCACCACCCACCCCGGCCGTCTGATCGCGAAATATTTCGGAACCAACTCGCCGAAGACAATGTCGATGAAACTGATCGCCGCGAAGGCCATGCAGTAGGCAAGCGAAACCGTCGCGGCATGGCTGATGATGCCGATGTCGGCGAGGGGACCCTCGATCCACCGCGCCACGACCGGCTCGCCCACCCAGCCGAGGCCGAGGCCCGTGAGCGTGATGCCGAGCTGTGTGGCGGAAAGATAACGGTCGAGGTGCTTCGTAACGCGCAAGGCCAAGCCCAGACGCCAGTCCCGTTTGCCCTTGACCTGCATGGACTTAAGCTGGGACTCACGAATCTTGACGAAGGCAAATTCGGTCGCGACGAAGAAGGCGTTGGCCAGGATCAGCAGCACAATGGCCACGCCTTGCATGGGCACTTGGTACCAAATCAACGCGAACATCCCTTCAAGTTAGTAGACTTCGACGGTCATGGCTATGCGGAATCTGGCCGCGATAAGTGCAAATCGACATCACTTGCAGCTATTTCCTTGCCGGTCGAAAAGGCTTAGAATGCGAACAATGAAAACGCCACTCGCCTACCAGACCTACAAAAATCTACTCCCGCTGGCCGGGTTGACCGATTTCGAGCACGCGGCGCAGCCGGGGCTTTCGGTTGAGGACTGCGTCCGTCGGCTCAAGCGCTTTCACTACTCCTTTTGGCGCCTGCACCAAGCGTTCATCGCGCACCTGGCCGAGGAGCCGATCTATGAACTCAAGATGGCGTGGAGCCTCCACGGCCATCTCACCGCCGAAAACGACACCAACATCCGCGCCCGCATCGGCGAGATGCGCGAGCCGCCGCTCGGCCTGGAGAAAATCCCGCATCCCGCGCTGGCCGTTTTCTTCGATGAGATTCTCGGCACGCCCTCAACCGAGGAACGCGTGCTCGGCTTCTACGAAAAGGCCGTGCCCGCGCTGATCGAGGCCATACGCCGCTACACCACGCAGACGCATCCGCTGGCCGATGCGCCCTCGATCCGCCTCTGCCGCATCGCGCTCATGGACCTCGAGGACATCGCGAAGTATGGACGGCAGGCGATTGCCTCGCTGGTCACACCGGAACAGCGGCAGGCCTCCGCGCAGTGGCTCGCGCTCCTCGACGTCTGCCTCGCCGCGGCCGGTGGTCTTGACGGCAGCGCCAAGGCGAGCGAGGGCGAACCGACGCGTCATTATTCCTCACGGCCCTTCGCCTACAACGGCGAGCCGCGACGCGACGAGCGCTTCCCCGATCCCTACAACATGTCCGTCAATGCCGAGGTCTTTCTCTACGACGAGAACCAGTCGCCGGAGCTCAAGGTGCTCATGATGTTCTACAAGCGCATCCGCGAGATCGACGTGCCCGAGATGATGTCGAGCATCATCAGCGAAACCAAGGGCAAGCCGTGGGGCTACTACCGCGACATGACGCGCCAGCTTTGGGACGAGGCGCGCCACGCCATGATGGGCGAGGCCGGCTTTGTCAGCCTCGGGCTCGACTGGCCCAAGCTGGTGATGGTCAACTCGACGTGGTCGCGCGCGCTCAACGAGCAACTCAAGCCCAAGGAACGCCACGCCGTGCTCTATTACATCGAGCAGGGCCTCATGCCCAAGACCGGCAAGCGCCACGAGTGGGAAGTCAGCCGCGAGGCCAAGTCGCCGCTCGCCACCACGTTCCAGGACTTCGACTGGGCCGACGAGGTGCTCCACGCCCGCGTGGGCCGCGACTGGTACGTCGCCGATATGCCCAGCCCGGCCGAGGCCGTCCACTACGGCGACGAATGCTGGAGCCGCGCGCTCATTGACTGGCAGGCGTGGAAGGACGAGGGCAAGACCGGCCATCGCAACTGGTGGCCGGACCTCTATCGCGCCTACTGTGCGGGCAAAGGCATCACGCCCGACCCGAAGGTGCTCGCCTACGACACCAGCTACCAAGGCAAACGCGCCGACCTTAAGCAGGTCGCTGTGTCGACGTAGGTTGCCCGCGTCCCATTGGTAGCCCGCGACCGCCGGGCGCGGGGCTCGTTGGATGTTCGCAACCACGGCTCGAATCCGCAAAGCCGCCGAGCCCGTCGCCCGGAGGTCGACGGCTACCCAAAAGATTTTAGGCTCACCAAGCTCCGCAGTCTTTGCAGAGCTACCGCCTTTTTCCAAAACGTGCCATAATGCGCGGCATGACGACCTGTACTTTTTCCCGGCCCGAAACGGTTGCGAAAAATCATATGTCCTTGGCACGAAAAATGACATTCGCCTGACACGCCTCACACGGCTGACACGGCTGGCACGGTTATTTTTTTTATCGAAGTCCCTTCTCCTATAACTCCTATCCGGCCGCGCGATTGACTTCCCCAAAGTTTACAATAGGCTGAACAACTGACTCTTATGGCGACGACGGCATACGAAAACAGCGCGTGGGCGCAGGTGAAGCAGGGCTGGCGACAGCTCTACGGCTCCTTTTCGCGCGAGGGCGTCAGCGTCGAGAACCACGAGTTCGAGGCCACGGCGGCGCTCAACTGGGGCCGCAGCTTCCACCGCAACAGCGTCGAGCTCTGCCTCAACTTGCGCGGCAACGGCACGGTCGACGATGGCCGCACCCAGGCCCGCTACCAGCCGCACACCGTCGGTTTCTACTGCAACGCCAACGCCGACCTCAAGGCCGAGCGCAAGAAGGGCGAGGTTCACTCCTTCATCACCGTCGAGCTCTCGCGCGAGTACGTCGAGTCGCAGGTCGATTCCATGGAGGACGAGTTGCATCCCGCGCTGCGGCGCTGGCTGATCAACAGCGGCGGCTCCGCCGCCAACGTCGGCACGATGGCGCCCGGCATGGAGGTCATTTTTCAGGCTCTGCGCCAACCGCCCGTGCCGCAGGCCGCGCAGAAGCTCTGGTACCAGGCCAAGACGCTCGAGCTCCTCTCGCAAATCCTCTTCCAGCCGCTGCCGAAAGAGGAGTTTTTCTGCCAGCGCCAGAAGCGCGTCGCCCGCGAACGCGTCGAGCGCACCACGGCCATCCTGCGCAGCCATCTCGTCGAGCCGCCCGACATCGAGGCACTCGGCGCGCAAGTCGGCTGCAGTTCGTTCTACCTGAGCCGCCTTTTCTCGAAAGAGATGAACATGACCATCCCGCAGTACGTGCGCCAGATTCGCATGGAACGCGCCGCTGAGCTGCTCCTCGCCGGCCGCCACAACGTGACCGAGGCGGCGATGGAAGTCGGCTACTCCTCGCTGAGCCACTTCAGCAAAGCCTTCTGCACCACCATCGGCTGCTGCCCGACGCTCTTCCCCCGCGCCACCGCGCTGGTCGAGAAGTTCAAGGCCTCGCGCAAGCTCTAGATTTGGAGGGACGGGCTCCTGCCCGTCCGAACGCGTTGCGCCAAATCAAGCGACGGTCATAGACCGCCGCTACAACTGTTCTTTTACAACTGAATAAACTCGCCGACCTTCGGCAGCGCCTTTAACTCGGCCGTCTGCTTCTCATCAGGCCGCTGCGGCCGATCTCGCTCCACGTTGACCAGGCAGAGAAAGCCCAGCGGCTCACCTTGGTTCGCACGAAACTGATGCCACGTCATCGTCGGCACATAGACGAGATCGTTGCCCGTGATGTCGTAGATCGCATCACTCACGAGGCACTCCCCGCGCCCGCGAATGACCATGACCGAGTGGATGTGATCATGCCGCTCCAGCGTCGAGTGCCCGCCCGGCTCGATCTCGAAATAACGCAACTCGGCCCCGAGCTTCGGGCCGCCCTCAAAAAGCACCTGCCGCGAGATCGCCTTGAAATGCGTTCCCTCTTCCTTGTAGTTGAGCACCGGCACGCCATTCCAGCGATGCCCACCCACATGCCGCACGATCGCGTTCATCCCGCCATTAAAGCGGTTCGCCCTCGCGTTGTCCAATGTAGCGGCGGTCTATGACCGCCGGTGAATCTCACGCGGAGCGCCCGTCCGTCACGGCTATCGCGCGTTTTCGCGGAGCGCCACCTCATACGCCAGACGCTCAAGTCGCTTCGCATGCTGTGCGGAGGTGAGCGATTCCGGCCGAGGGCCGGGATTCTCCGGCGTGCTCAGTCCAGCCAGCTTTACGAAGGGTGACTTGCCGCGGAAGTCGACGCGGCCGCAGAGTGCCCATGCGGGCCGCTTCAGTTCGCGCGCCAGCGTGGCAAGTTGCGATGGCGCCTTGCCGTGCAGCGACGTGCGGTCGAAAGCGCCTTCGCCGGTGATGACGAGATCGTGCGCGAGGATGACGTCATCGAGCTTGGTCAGCCGCCGCACGAGTTGGAAGCCATCCTCGCGACGGGCGTCGAAAAAGGCCATCAGGCCGTAGCCGCAGCCGCCGGCCGCGCCTGCGCCGGGCTCGCTTGCCAAATCGTAGCCGAGATCGCGTTTCACGACGCCGGCGATATGGCGCAGGCCCTTGTCCAGTCGACGAACCATCGCGGGGTTCGCTCCTTTTTGCGGTCCAAACTGAAAAGCCGCGCCACGGGGTCCGAAGAGCGGATTCTCGACGTCAGTAGCGACGACGAAGCGGCTCTTGGGCATAGGTGATGGAGTCAAGATTCGATCAATTTTGAGCAGATTCTCGCCAATCGGCATGACTTGCCTGTGATGTTTATCGATAAAGTTGTATCCAATGGGCGCTGCGAGGGATAGGCCGGCTTCCGTTGTGGCGCTACCGCCCAGGCCAACCAGAATCTCTGCAAAGCCCTCCTGTGCAGCGAAGGCCAGCAGGCTGCCGGTCCCGAGATTGCTCGTCTTCTCCGGGTTGCGCAGGCGTGGCGGCAGATGGGCGATGCCCGAGGCCTCGGTCAGGCCGATAACCGCCGTCTTGCCGTCGCCGAGCACGCCCCACTTTGCGCGAATCGGCCGTCCGGCGGCATCGAGCGTCTCCGCGTAGCGGAACTTCCCCTTCGTCGCGCGGATCATGAAGTCGACGAAGCCGTCGCCGCCATCCGTGAGTGTGAAGCGCGTCGTCTTCACGCCCGGCCAAGCGCGGCGCAGGCCCTTCTCGATCGCGCGGGCGGCTTGGTCCGACGTTAGCGTGCCCTTAAACTTGTCCGGCGCAATGAGGACGCGGCAGGGATGCGGCGATGCGACGCGACGACGGGCCATGATCTCTAATTAGACGGCGGCGGGCCGCGGGCAATGGTGAAGTTCGCCTAGCCATTTTCCACGCGACAAAAGACCGGGCGTGCGTAAGTTGGCTCCGCTATGCCGACGCCTCGTCCCATCCTCTACGTCAAGTCCGCCTGCTCTTGGTGCGACGAAGCGGAGGACTATCTCAAGGAGCACGGCATCGCCTACGACCGGATCAACGTGAGTGCCGATCGTGCCGGGTTTGCTGAGATGCTGGAGCTCTCCGGCCAGACCAAGGCGCCAACGATGGACTGGGCCGGCGAAGTCCTGGCCGACTTCGGCACGGACGAACTCGAATCCTTCCTGCGCGAACGCAACGCGGTCAAGTAGCCAGCCGTCGCACGATCACCGGAATGGCCACGCACAAGTCCCCCAAGATCGATGCGCTGCTGAGCCGTTTTCCGGACCTGCCCGGTTTCAATCGGCACTACGTCGGCTACTTCCGTTGCTTCAACGAGCAACTTTACTACGAGGCGCACGACGTGCTCGAAGAAGTGTGGCTGCCGATCCGCGGACAGGCGCAGGCCAAGTTTTACCAGGGGCTCATCCAGTTGGCGGGCGGCTTCGTCCACCTGCAGAAGAACCGGCTCGGCCCCGCCGCGCGACTCTTCGCGCTCGCGCTGGCCAACTTCAAGGATTACTCCACGCGCCACGCCGGCATCGATCTCGAGGTCATCCGCAAGCTTTGCCACGACACGCGCAAAGCCATCCTCGATTCCGGCGAGGCGGTGAACCCGTGGTCCAAGGAAAACGCGCCGCAGCTCGCGCTGCCCACGATGCGCCTGACGACGAAGAGCGACCGCCTTACCGCCATCCTCAAGAAGCCGGAGAACAAGCCGACCTCAAGCTGAGCATCGCCGGTCTAGTGCGTGTATCGGTACCAAATCGCCAGCACGACCATAATCCCGATCAGCGCCGAAGCCCCGCTGATGAAAAGCCGTACCGGCCGGGGAAGGGGAGCGCGTTGGTTCATTCCCAAAGATACACGCCTGCCGTGCGTTCGCACGGTAGGTCGTCCAAGAATCTTGCGACTACACTAAAAACCCGCTCGCGGCGTAGTCGTCGATGCCGGTCTCGAGCGTGAACTTGGGCGTGTAGCGGAGTGCCTTCGTCGTCTCGGTGAGGTCGGCCTCGGTGTGGGGCTGGTAGTGGGCGTGTGGGTTGTCGATGTAGTAGGGCTGCCACTGCGTGCCCAGGACGCGGTTGAGATTCTCGACGATGTCGTTGAAGGAACGCGGGACGCCGCTGCCCGCATTGTAGATGCCGGATTTGCGCGCGCGTGAGGCGAGGATGGTGCAGTTGACGATGTCCTTCACGTAGACGAAGTCGCGGATTTGCTCGCCGTTCTTGAAGATGCGCGGGGCTTCGCCGCGGCGGATTTGCTGCGCGAGCTGCAGGATCATGCTCGAGGCCGGACCCTTGTGCGCCTCGCGCGGGCCGTAGACGTTGAAGTAGCGCAGG
>Ga0302267_10003857_pt1 | contig 16899 bp, 14 predicted proteins | sample III_Bog_E1_3_FD_194555 | JGI IMG/M metagenome (GOLD analysis project Ga0302267, IMG submission 194555) | Peat permafrost microbial communities from Stordalen Mire near Abisko, Sweden - III_Bog_E1_3 | ecosystem: Environmental > Terrestrial > Soil > Wetlands > Peat | place: Sweden: Abisko... | reverse complement strand
GTGGGTGGAACATGGCTACCTCGAGGCCGCGGCGCAGCTACTCGCTGGCTGGGCGTCGACGCGAGCACTGGCGAACGTGGACGTGACGATTCACCGTCTGGAAGGACGGACGCCCACCCTCGTGGTGACCGTCGACTCGACGGCTGGCGACGGAGGCACCGTCGTGCTCTACGGTCACCTCGACAAACAGCCACCACTGGGCGACTGGTCGGCGGGTCTCGATCCCTTCATTCCGGTGCGACGGGGCGACCGTCTCTTTGCCAGAGGGGTGTCGGACGACGGGTACGCCATCTTTTCCGCGCTGAGCGCCATCGAGGCCATGGAGGCGAACGGCATCGCGCACGCTCGGTGCGTGGTGTTAATCGAGGCGAGTGAGGAGAGCGGCAGTCCCGACCTCGAGGCCTACCTCGACGCCCTCGCCGATCACCTCGGTGCGGTGGAACTGCTCATCTGTCTCGACTCGGGAGCGCTCACTTACGACCGACTGTGGGTAACGACGTCGCTACGCGGTCTGATCAACGTCGAGCTCACCGTTCGCGTCCTCGAGCAGAGCCAACACAGTGGATCGGCGAGTGGCGTCGTGCCCTCGTCGTTTCGCCTCTTGCGCCAACTCCTCGACCGCGTCGAGGACGCGACGACGGGCACGGTGCTCGTTGAGTCGATGCACGTCACGATTCCTGAAGCCGAGATGCGCTCCGCCCACGACCTGGCCGCGGAGTTCGGCGACGTCATCGCCAAGGAGTTGCCGACGGTCGCGGGTCTTGAACTCATGGGGCGTAGCGCCGAAGATCGTCTCATTCAGCGAACGTGGCACCCGACGTTGTCGGTGATCGGCATGAGCGGCATTCCCTTACCCGACATCGCCGGCAACGTGCTGCGCGCCTTCACGACCGCGGTGTTGTCCTTTCGAATCCCTCCACTGACCGACACCGCGGCGGCCAGCGACGAGGTACTGCGCATCCTCAGTGCCGATCCACCGTCGAACGCGCAGGTCGAAGTCACGGTACGCAGTGACGGTGACGGGTGGTCGGCACCGACCTTCGCGCCGTGGCTCACCGCCGCGCTCGACGCGGCGTCGCTCGACGCGTTTGGTCGACCGGTTGGCTACACCGGTGAGGGTGGATCGATTCCCTTTCTGGCCTCACTGGGCCGGCGTTATCCCGGCGTGCAGTTCGTCGCGACGGGAGTCGGTGGGCCCCAGGCCAACGCGCACGCGATTGACGAGATGCTGGACCTGCCCACGGCGGTTGGCGTGACCAACGCAGTAATTACTGTGTTAGCAGCACACGCCAACCAATAAGGAACGCACATGAACGAACACGTCGATCTCTGGGTGGACCCCGCCTGTCCCTGGGCGTGGATGACCTCGCGCTGGCTCTTAGAAGCGGCGAAGGTACGCGACTTCGACGTGGACTTTCACGTGATGAGCTTGGCGGTGCTCAACGAAGGACGAGACCTCGATGAGAAGTACCGGGCGTTGCTTCAAAAAGCCTGGGGACCCGTGCGCGTCCTCATCGCGGCCGAGCAGCGTCACGGCAACGAAGTGCTCGAACCGCTTTACAGCGCGATGGGCACTCGTCATCACGTGAACGGCGAAAAGGACTTCAACAAAGTGATCGTCGAGGCCCTGGCCGACGTCGGCCTGGAGTCGGACCTCGCCGAGGCCGCCACGAGCACCGAGTTCGATGACGCACTGATCAAGAGCCACCACCAGGGCATGGACCCCGTCGGCTTCGACGTCGGTACGCCGGTCATCCACGTGGGCGACGTGGCGTTCTTTGGACCCGTGGTCACGCCCGCACCCAAGGGGGAGGCCGCCGGTCGTCTCTTCGATGGCGTCATGCTCGTCGCGAGTACACCCGGCTTTTACGAACTCAAACGCACGAGGACCGAAGGCCCGAACTTCGAGTGAGCCCGCGGCGACCAGTTGGCCACGAGAAACTCGAGGACTAGCTTCGCGGAACTTCCTTCCACGCCACGTCTTTGTCGTTGCGCGGTTCGCCCGCGAGTCCGAGGACTCGCTCACCCAAGATGTTGCGCATCACCTCACTCGTGCCGCCTTCGATGGAGTTGGCGCGCATGCGCAAAAAGGCCTTGCGCATATCGCCACCGGTCATTGCCGACTCGGTGGGACGAATCTGGGGGTACGTCGAGCCGTACAGCATGCCCTCTGATCCGAGCAGGTTCACGCACAGCTCGCTGGTGCGCTGGTTCTCCTCGGCGAAGGCCAACTTCGCGACGGAACCCTCGGGCCCCGGGGTGCCCGCTTTGCGCAGGTCGCTGGCCCGCCAGTTCGTCAACCGACCAACTTCGTTGCGCACCCAGGCTTGCATCAGTTCCGCTCGCACCGCGATGGCGTGCGCGTCGGACCTCGTCGCCCAGCGCGCTCGCCAGATCTTGAGCGCCTCGCCGATCAGCCCTGAGTCTCTTGGGGGTACCGTGCCACCGATCGACACCCGTTCGTTCATCAAGGTGGTGAGTGAGACGTTCCATCCCTCACCCACGCCACCGAGACGGCGCGAGTCGGGCACGCGCACGTCGGTGAAGAAGCACTCATTGAACTCCGCCTCGCCGGTCACCTGGTAGAGCGGGAGCACCTCCGTGCCGGGCGCGTGCATGTCCACCAAGAACGCGGTGATCCCCTTGTGCTTGGGAACGTCGGGATTGGTTCGAGCAATGATCAGTCCGTAGGCGGCGATGTGCGCCAGCGTCGTCCAGACTTTTTGCCCGTTGAGTACCCACTCGTCGCCGTCGCGCTCCGCCCTCGTGGCGAGTGACGCCACGTCCGATCCCGAACCCGGTTCGGAGAAGAGTTGACACCAGATCTCCTCACCCGTGAAGAGTGGCCGCAGGAAGCGCTCCTTTTGTTCCTCGGTGCCGTGGATGACGATCGTCGGGGCGACCATGCCGTAGCCGATGACATTGCGAAACACGGCGGTCGGTGCGTGGAGTTTCGCTAAACGGTTCAGCGCGTGCGTCTGCTCGGCCGGCGAGAGACCGAGTCCTCCGTTGCCGAGCGGAAAGTGCACCCACGCCAGCCCCCGATCAAACTGCTCGCCGAGGAACGTGACGGGGTCCGTCGTTTCGGGGGGAAAGGATGAGACGAGTTCATCGATTAACTCATCCAACGTCGCGACTTTGGTGGTCATGGGTCTCCTTCACACGTCTGAGCGTGGCACTGGGAATCCTAGACATCCTCTCGGAGTCGCGGCGCTGAAGTAGAAAGGTCGGATGACGACTCCTCGAATTCTCGCGACCTCGGGTGGCATGGTGCCGGGCCCGGTGCAGATGACCTGGCGAGCGGGCCAGATGGTCCTCGACGCGCTGGCCGCCACCAAGAAGGATCGACCACGAGTCTGTCTTGTCGAGACCGCGAGCGGTGACTCCATGCTCTTTTACAACCTCCTCTACGAAGCCTTCAACGCGGCGGGCTGTGACGTGACGGAACTCAAGCTCTTCTTACAGCCGTCGGCCGATCCCATTGAACGACTCGGCGGGAGTGACCTCGTGTGGGTCGGTGGGGGTTCCGTCGCGAATCTCCTGGCGCTCTGGCGTCTCCACGGCGTCGACGTCGCGATGCGCGAGGCCTGGGAGCACGGCGTCATCCTCGGCGGCGTCTCCGCGGGCAGTCTCTGTTGGCACTTAGGCGGCACGACCGACTCATTTGGTCCGACGCTGCGTCCCGTCACCAACGCGCTGGGTTTCTTGCCCTACGCGAATGGCGTGCACTACGACAGCGAGGAACAGCGCCGGCCGTTGCTTCATCAACTCATCAAAGACGGCACCCTCGCGCCGCTCGCCTTCGCGACCGATGACCGCGTGGGCATCTGGTACGAGGGCACCGAACCGACGAGCGTCGTTGCGGATTTCGCCGTTGACCCGGACACCGGACCGGCGGCCTATCGGGTCGAACTCGTTGGCGGCGAGATCGAAGAGACGCGCGTCGGTGTCGGCGGCCGCTGGAGCTAGCGCTCGAGGTCGATCGTGACCTTGCCACGGGGTTCGTGCGTTACGCCACCGCGCAACGCCGCGACCGCGGCGTCAACGTCGTCAAAGGAGAACCGGTGCGTCACGAGGAAGCCGGGCCGCAGAGTTCCTGCGTTGAGGCGATCGACGACGTCGCTGAAGGCAGCCCGGGTGTAGGAGAAACTGCCCTGGATGATCTGATCGTTGTTGACGAGGTCGTCGGGCGCGAAGTTCACGGTGGTGCCGTGAGTCGGCAGACCGAGCAGGATCACCATGCCCCCGCGCGCGCAGTGGTGCAGCGCGGTCGTTACCGCATCGGCGGTGCCCGCCGCTTCGATGACGAGGTCGAAGTCCTGCGGCGTCGTCGTGACGAAATCATCGGCCCCCGCCCGGCGCGCGAGTTCGGCTTGCTCGTCGCGGCGTCCGATCACCACCGTGGTAGTGGGCGAGAAGGATTGCACGAGGTGCACGGCGAGCAGCGCGACGGTACCGTCACCAACGACCGCCACGCGAAGCCCTTCGCGCAGGGGTACTCGCGTCAGCGCTCGCCAGACGACGGCCATCGGCTCCACCAGTACCGCGTCTTCGAGCGCGACGGCGTCATCGATTCGATGGACCAAAAATGCGGGGACGCTCACCAACTCGGCGAGGGCGCCCGGACGGGTGAATCCAATTTCGTCGTAGCGCGAACAGAGGTTGCTCTCCCCTCGCCGGCAGGCCGCGCACACCCCGTCCGGCACGACTCCCTCGACGACCACGAGCGCGCCTGCGGGCCCGACGGCCGTGACCTCACGCTCGAGTCGGCCGACCCACTCGTGGCCCAGCACGAGGGGATAGCGGACGTAGGCGGGATCAATTGTCGCGTCGATCAGTTCGAGATCGGTGCCGCAGAGACCCACGAGCAACGGGCGCACCACTACCTCGTCGAGCGCCACCTCCGGGGCGGGCCACTCGCGCGCGCCAGCGCGCTGGCCGTCACCGACGACGAACGCCCTCACCGAAGGGGGACGGGTCGCGTTCCGCCCAGCATCGTGCTCATGCGATCCGCGTGCTCTCGCACGGTGATGCCCAGTTGGCGCACCTCGCGTAGTGGAACGTCCACCTTGAGACCGGTCACACTGACGGCCCCCGCGCAGGCGCCTTGATGATCGAAGAACGCCGAGCCGACGCAGAACACTCCTTCGGCCTCTTCCTCGTCGTCGAGTGCGTAGCCCTCGGTGCGCACGCGGTCGAGTTCGCCGAGCAACGTCTCAATATCGGTGAGCGTCTTGGGTGTGTAGCGCGCCATACCCGCCTCGGCTAGTAAGAGTCGAACCGCGAGGTCATCGAGTGACGCGAGAATCGCCTTTCCGGCGGCGGTGGCGTGGGGCTGTTCGCGCTGTCCGAGGGGAGCGTGAAAACGAATGGAGCCTTCACCGTCGATTCGCTCGAGAAAGACCGGATACCCCGCCTCGTTCATCGCGAGCCGCGCCGTCATCCCGGTGGTGGCCGAAAGATCGCGCAAAGTCGGAAGACCCAACTCGGCGATGGAGGTCTGTTGGCCGACGAGGTCTCCGAGTCGCAGCAGGTTGAGACCCAGCACGTAACGCGGTCCCGGCTCCACGCCGCGCAAGAGGCCCGCCGAGGCCAGAGTGCGCGCCAGGGCCAGTGCGGTACTTTTCGCCACCGAGAGGCGCAGCGCGATCTCGGTCACGCTGAGGCCCGTGGCCCCCTCGTCGGCGATGACGTTCAACAGGCTCGCCGCACGCGCCACGGACTGCACCTGGTAACGATTGTCCTGCTCAGTTCTTCCGTTGTTCGGCATGGCAGAACACTATACGGAAACACTGTGGCAACATAGTGCCCTAACTTGACCGAACGTTGTCGACGTGCTTGGATGCAGTAATCAAATCCGACACCAGTTTTGTAGAGCCGAACAGACTCCAGCGAGCCGGGCGCAGGGCTGACGCGGCGAAACGTGTCACCGACGCGCTGCGCGCGAACTTCAACGACCGGGCCCTCCTCGTCACCTCCCCCGGTTCCGTCAACTGGCGCACGGGTGGACTGTCGGACCCCATCGACGTGGCGGCAACGAGCGATCCGCTCTGGGTGCTCGACTGCGCCGCGGGCACCGCGCTCATCACCAGTGAAATTGAGGCGCCGCGATTCGACTACGACTTCCACGTGCGCGAGCACGGATGGGACGTGCTGACGGCGCCGTGGTTCGAAGCACTCGCGCCGCTTCAATTGGCGTGCGAGTACGCGAACGTGTCGCCCGAGGATCTGCTCAGTGACACCGACGCCATCGGCGAGAGCGTTCGCGAGGAACTCGTCGCGGCGCGCCTCGTCCTCAGTGACGCGGAACGAGACGAGATGCGCGAGCTCGGCGCCCTCGCCGGCGTCGCACTCGGTGCGGGGATCGACGCGTGGCGCCCGGGCGTCAGCACCGACTTCGACACCGCCGCGATCATCAGCGCGACACTCGAGGCGGCCGGCGCGAAAGCGGTGTGTCTCATCGTGGGGGGCGACGAGCGGCTACGGAGGTTCCGTCATCCCCTGGCCGTGGGCCAGGTCGTCGATGACGCCATTATGGCTGTCGTCGTCGCGAAGCGCTCGGGTCTCCACGTCGCCGCGACGCGAATCTGCGTGCGTCGTGCCGACGACGACATCGTGACGTTGATGAAGACGTTGGAGGTCGTCAACGACGCGGTGCTCGACGCCTCGAAGCCCGGGGGTACCTGGGGCGAGACGCTGAACGCGTTAGCCGCGGCCTACGCGGCGGTCGGTCGACCCGACGCGTGGCGCGAACACTTCCAGGGCGGACCCATTGGCTTCGAGCAACGAGAGTTCGAACTCGCCCCGGGTCAAGACGGGTCCCCGTTCTGGGACCTGGCGCGACGTGCCAACAGCGCGGTTGCGTGGAATCCCAGTTTTGCGGGCGGCGCCAAGCTCGAAGAGACGTACCTCGTGGGTGAAGAGATGGAACTACTCACTTCAACCCCGACGTGGCCCGTGCTCGTAGGAACTCACGGACTTGAGCGCAGCGCGCTCAAGGTTTTGCAGTAGTGCTCAGAAAGGATCAACGATGATTGATGGTGCCGGTAGTCCCCGAGGAACCTCCGCTCTGTCTCGACACGTCGGCGCGAGCGGCGAGACGCTGAGCGCGAGTGCCGCGCGATTTCCCGATGGTGCGCACTTTCGAATCGAGATCCCCAGCGTCGAGAACCCGGCCGCGCTGCGCGCGGTGCTCGAAGAAGCTCACGCACGCCGCGTGCCCATACATCGAACCTCCCAGGGCAGCGGCGCGATGTTGCTCTCGAACAGCGAGCTCGCCGAGATGGCCCAGATCGGTGCCGACGAGGGCCTCGAGATCAGTCTCTTCGTGGGTCCGCGCGAGGAGTTCGGGGTGGGGAGCGCGGTGCGCAGTCCCGAGGGAACGGTCCTGTCGGGACGTCTTCGCGGTTTTCATCAGTTGCGCTACGCGATCGAAGACATCCATCGAGCCGTCGACGCGGGTATCCGCGGGTTCCTCATCGCCGACACCGGGCTCTTAGAGATACTCGGAACGATGGTCGCCGCGGGAGAACTGCCCTCGACGATCGTGTGGAAGATCTCGGCGGTGCTCGCACCCTCCAACCCCGTCACCTTTCGCCAACTCGTCGACCTCGGCGGTTCCACCGTCAACGTGCCGAGCGACGTGACCCTGGCCGAACTCACCGAGATCAGAACCCTGAGTGACGCGCCGATCGACCTCTACTTGGAGTCACCCGACGCCATGGGGGGCGTCGTACGGGGACACGAGCTCGGTGAGATCGCCACGGTCGCCGCGCCGCTGTACGCCAAGTTCGGTCTTCGCAACGCGCGCGCGGTCTACCCCGCGGGCCTCCAGTTGCACGACAACGTGATCGACAACGTGCGAGAAAAAGTCCGACGCGCGCAGTTGGCGCTCGAGTGGCTCGACCTCTCCGCGCTGGACCTCGCGATCTCCAAGCCCGGTGCCGAAGGAATTGGGGTCCCCGAGCCATGAGCTTGCGTAGCGACCGCTGGGTGCGAGGTGACGATGAAGTCGCCCTCGACGCTCGCGTCGCGTTACGCATGGGCGGCGCCGACGTGCAGGCCGCGGGGGGCCGTCCCATCATCGGCATCGCGAACTCGGCCAGTGACCTTAACCCCTGTAACCAACCCCTCGACGCGCTCGTCGAGACCATCAAGGACGGCGTCGCCGAAGCCGGGGGTGTCGCGGTCGAGTTCCCCGTGATGTCGCTCGGTGAGGATCTGATGAAGCCCTCATCGATGCTCTACCGCAATCTCCTCGCCATCGAACTCGAAGAGTCCCTGCGCAGCCAGCCCCTCGACGCGGTCATCGTGCTGGCGGCGTGTGACAAATCTGTACCCGGGGCGCTCATGGGCGCCTTCAGCACGAACCTGCCAACGTTGTTGGTCGTCTCGGGTCCTCGACCCGTCGCGACCTTCGAGGGTCGTCGCGTGGGCACCGGCACGGACCTGTGGCGACTCTGGGACGAGCGACGCGCGGGCACGCTGTCTGACGAACGCTGGGCCGAACTCGAAGCGGCGCTCACCTTGGGCAAGGGAACCTGTAACACGATGGGCACCGCGTCGACCATGGGGGCGATCTGTGAGGCCATCGGTCTCGCGTGGCCGGGGTCGACGTCGATGCCCGCGGGCGACCCCCGTCACGTGGACGTCGCTCGACGCATCGGCGCGCGCAGCGTCGCGCTCGTCAACGAGGGTGCGACGGCGACGAGCCAAATCTCTGCTGACGCGCTCGAGAACGCGCTCGTGCTCTTAAGCGCGTTGGGCGGCTCCACCAACGCCGTCATCCACCTGACGGCGATGGCGCGCCGACTCGGCCACGACCTCACCCTCGCCGACGTCGATCGGGTGAGTCGCTCGACGCCGGTACTCGTTGACGTCGAACCATCGGGAACCGCGCTCATGGAGGACCTCGACGGTGCCGGTGGCGTCCCCACGATTCTCCGAGCCCTCGGTGAACTACTGCATCTCGACGTCCTGCTCGCCGACGGTACGACGACCAAGGAGTTGCAAGCTCGCGCGCGGGACACGAACGGCGTGGTGCACAGCCTCAGCGACCCGGTTGACGCGGGCGGTGCGTTTCGCGTGGTGCGGGGCAACGTCGCGCCCGAAGGTGCCCTCATCAAGCGCTCGGCGGCGACGGTGTCGCTGCTCACCCACCGAGGGCCGGCCTACGTCATCGAGGGGTACGACGAGATCGCCCCGCGCACCGGACCAACCGCGCAGTGCCCGGACGACGCCGTGTTAGTGCTCCGCGGCGTCGGTCCCGTCGGCGGGCCGGGGATGCCCGAGTGGGGCATGATCCCCATCCCCGAGCCGTTGCTCGCACGCGGCGTGACCGACATGGTGCGCGTCACCGACGCGCGGATGAGCGGTACGAGTTACGGCACCGTCTTCGTCCACGCCGCACCAGAGTCCGAGGTCGGGGGCGTCCTCGGTCTCGTTCGTGATGGCGACATGATCCGGGTGGACGCGGAGGCGGGCGAAATCGAACTCGAGGTCGCGGACGAGGAACTGAGCCTTCGCGCGATGTCCTGGCGCCCTTCGCACGCCGCCGGCGCACGCGGGTACGTCGAGCTCTATCGGCGCCACGTCACCCAGGCACCCGATGGCTGTGACTTTGATTTCTTGGCGCAACCGCGCGGCCAGACGCCGCGCCTCGTTGAGCCGATTGTAGGAAGGTCTTGAGAAGTGGAAGCTTCACGAGAGTTGGGGTTCACGGTGGACCCCGAGCGAGTAAGGGGAGAATGACTTTGAAACGGATACGAACCAGAGGTTTAGGAGTGCTGGCCGCCGCCTTAATGTTGGCGGGCACCTTCTACGCCGTCGCGCCGGCGTCGGCGAGCTCCAAAGTGACCCTCACGCTGTGGCAGAACTACGGCACCGAGGACAATGCCACCGCCACGACCAATCTCATCGCGGCCTTTGAGAAACTGCACCCGAACATCACGATCAAGGACGTCGCGCAGCCAGGAACGAACTACTTCCAGTTGCTACAGTCCTCGGCGATCTCGGGCGACGGTCCGGACTTAGCGGTCATGTGGACCGGGGTCTACGACCTGCAGTACTCGAGCTTTCTCGTGAACTTAAAGGGCAACGTCCCCGCGGCGGACTTGGCGAAGATGGGTGGGCTCCAGTGGGAGTCGCCGAACTTCGACGCCGCAAAGGGTCCCCTGGTCATGCCGTTAGAGACGCAGTTCTACATCGGCTTCTATAACAAGAAACTCTTCAAAGAAGCCGGCATCACGAGCGTGCCGACGGACTGGTCACAACTCTTCGCGGACGCCAAGTTGCTGAAGGCCAAGGGCATCGAGCCCCTCGTCTACGGCAACGGCGGCCAGGCGATCTCGACCGAGTTCTACCCGTGGTACGACATGAGCTACCTGATGATCGGCGCGCACTCGCTGTCTTCTTGGAAGGACCTCTACGACGGCGTGACGCCCTGGACGAGTTCGACGAACGAGGCGCAGTTGGCCAAGTGGGCGGAACTCGAAAAGGACGGTTACACCAACTCCGACGTCTTGACCAACACCACCAACATCCAGCAGTTCGAAAAGGGCAAGGCGGCGATGCTGGTCGACGGCACGTGGGACACCGCGCAGTACACCGGCGCCATGGGCACCAACGTCGCGGCCTTCGTACCGCCGTATTCGAACACGCCGATCAAGGGCGTCGTGGAGTACCCCGGCGACGGCTTCTCGGTCACGAAGTTCTCCAAGCACAAGACCCAGGCCTTCGAGTTCTTGGACTTCTTAACGACGACCCAAGCGGGCAACATCATCAACAAGGCCGGACTCATCCCGGACATTGCGGGCCTGAAGACGACCAACCCGGTCAACCAAGAGATGTTGAACTTCGTCACCCAGGACCACATGACGGCCTACCCGATGATGGACAACTACGTCCAGGTCAACGTCGGTAACGCGGCGGATAAGGAACTGCCCGCGGTGCTGGCGAACCAGGAGTCCCCGAAGGCGGCACTGCAGAACATGCAGCAGGCCTGGCAACAGTTGCCAGCGGCCCAACGAAGCACGAAAGACTTCGCGGGCTAGAACGTCAACAGTGTCCCCACCCGGCTCGGTCTCGAGCCGGGTGGGGACGTCCCCTTAATTTGAGGAACGTACATGAAGAACGCCACACCATGAGCGTGATGACGACGAATGCCCCGCGCGCGCGACGTCTGACGTTGCGTCGGCGACGCCAGTTGGCCGGGTTCGCCTTCGCGTTGCCGGCCATCGCGTTGGTGGTCGGCTTCATCGGGGTGCCCATCGGACAGGCCGTCTACTACTCCTTCACTCAGTGGGACGGACTGACCTCGACGTGGATCGGCTGGTCGACCTGGTCCCAGGCGTTCCATAACACCGACCTTTGGACGGCGCTCGAGAACAACGCGAAGCTGCTCATAACCGTGCCCTTCGCGCTCGGTCTGCCCCTTTTGATCGCGGTGCTCCTTCACCAGCGGGTGGCGGGGTGGCGCATCTTTCGCTCGATCTACTTCCTCCCCACGGCGATCTCCTGGGTCGTACTCGGTCTCGTTGCGGAACGGTTCTTCGCCTACCAGGGCACCTTGAACTCCATCATCCACTTCTTCGGTTTCGCTCACACCAACACCAACATGCTGGGCTATGAATCAACGGCGCTCACCGCGCTCGGCATCACCTTCATCTTCACCATGATCGGCACCAATACCATCCTCTTTCTCACGGGACTCGCCACGTTGGATCCGACCCTGGAAGAAGCCGCGCGCATCGACGGCGCCGGCCGGTGGCGGATATTTCGCTCCATCACCCTCCCCCACCTCAGCCGTTTCATCCAACTGGCCTTCGTGGTCACCGTCATCGCCCTCTTCTCGGCCCTCTTCAGCCTGATCTTCGTCATGACCGGCGGCGGCCCGGGCTATTCGACCACGACGATGGAGTTCCTCATCTACCAGACCGGCTTTAACCAGGGCGATTTCGGCACGGCGGCCCTCTACGGGCTCATCCTCTTCGTCTTGACCGCCATCGTCGGCATCGTGCAGCTGCGACTCATTGGATCGAACGAGTGACCACCCTCGCCACTCCCCCCGACACCGCACCGCTCGACGACACGCCCGCGGTGCCCGATCGAGCACCGCGGCGCAAGGTCGGACGTTGGATCCTCTTTGCGGTCATGTTGGCCATCGCCGCGGTGATGCTCTACCCCTTCTGGGTGATGATCTTCACGAGCCTCAAATCCGAACAGCAGTTCCTCTCGGGCGGCGGGTTCTCCTGGCTGAGTTGGCGAGATCTCACCTCGGTCATCCCTATCGGACAAGAGATCTTGAGCTCCACGATCGTGTGCTCGGCTTCGATCCTGGTGATCCTCGTGGTCGGACTGCCCGCGGGCTTCGCCTTCTCCAAACTGCGCTTTCGCGCATCGACGGCCGTCTTTTTGATCATGGTGAGTGCGATGATGGTGCCCCTCCAGGCGATCTTGATGCCGGAGTTCGTCAACGTCACCAGGTTGCATCTCACGGGTGGGTACCTCGGGGCCATCCTCGTCTACGCCGCGCTCGGCACTCCCTTTTCGGTCTTCCTCTTCACGACGTACTTCCGCGGCGTGCCCGATGAACTCATCGAGGCCGGCATCGTCGACGGGCTGGGGTACTTCGGCGCGCTGTGGCGCCTCGTCGTGCCAATCGCCATCCCGGCGATCGCCACCGTGACCGTCTTGCAGTTCATCCAGATCTGGGACGACCTCTTGGTGGGCCTCTTGTTCATTCAAAACACCAACGAGCGCCCCATTACGGTCGGACTCGCGGTGTTGGCCGCCGGTCGCACGACGTCAATTCCTGAGTTGATGGCCGGCTCGCTCATCAGCGCCGTCCCGGCGATGGTGGTCTATTTGATCTTCCAGCGCTACCTCGTCAAGGGTCTCACGATGGGCATCGACCGATGAGACAGCGCTACCCGCGTAAAGGAGAACGACCCCGTGGCTGAGATTGATTTCGAAGGGGTGACCAAGGTCTTCGGCGCGGGACCCCCCGCCGTCGACGGCCTGACCCTGCACGTCAACGAGGGCGAGTTCATGGTCTTGGTGGGTCCCTCGGGCTGCGGCAAGACAACGGCACTGCGCATGCTCGCGGGACTCGAGGAGATCTCCTCGGGCACGCTGCGCATCGGTGGGGTCGTCGTGAACAACACGTTGCCCAAGGACCGCGACGTCGCGATGGTCTTTCAGAACTACGCGCTGTATCCGAACATGTCGGTGGAGAAGAACATCGGCTTCGCCCTCAAGATTCGCGGGGACTCCAAGAGCGAGATCAAGCGCAAGGTCGACGAAGCGGCCGCCATCTTGCACCTGGAGGACTACCTCGAGCGCCGACCCAAGGCGCTCTCCGGCGGTCAACGTCAGCGCGTCGCGATGGGTCGGGCCATCGTGCGCAGCCCCCGGGCCTTTTTGATGGACGAGCCGCTCTCCAACCTCGACGCCAAGCTCCGCGTGGAGATGCGCCTCGAGATCGCCCGGATCCAACGCCTCTTGGGCGTGGCGACCGTCTACGTCACCCACGACCAGGTCGAGGCGATGACCATGGGTGACCGCGTGGCGGTCATGCGCGACGGGAAACTCCAACAGGTCGATACCCCCCAGGACCTCTACGACCGACCGGCCAATGAGTTCGTCGCCGGGTTCATGGGTTCGCCCCCGATGAACTTGATTCGTTGTCGCGTGCGTTCGGGCGAGGACCGCGTCGAGGTGGTCTTCGGCGACCAGGTCGTCGAACTGCCCTGGCACTACACGTCCTCGCACACCTTGCCGCCGAGCGGCGTCGACGTGGTGGTCGGGGTGCGACCCGAGGACGTACTCGTCGCCGACGCGTCGAGCACCAACACCATCAAGGCCCGGGTCGAACGCCGCGAAGCACTCGGCTCGGAGATCCTCGTGCACCTCTCGCACCTCGACGTGACCGTCGGCACCGAGGTCGCCACCCGGGACGACGCGCGAGTCTCGACGCTGGTGGCGAAGATGGGACCGCGCTCGAGCGTCTCGGTGGGCGACGTTTTGTCGGTGCAGATCTCACCCGAACACGCACACTTCTTCGACGCCGTGACTGGCGCGACTTTGAGGGAGAACTAGATGACGAGTCCGATACCCGAGTCCTTTGATCGCCGCGTCATCGCGAGCGGTCTCGACCACGTCGAGGGTCTGTGCTGGGACGCCAAACGTCGCTGCCTGTGGGCGGGCGGCGAGGCCGGTCAGCTCTATCGCATCGGGCTCTTCGGCACCAAGCGGGTGATGGCCACCATCGAAGGTGGCGCGCTGTTGGGCATGGCGCTCGACCGGGAGCACTTTCTCTACGTCTGTGACCCGGGGAACCATCGAGTCTGGCGCGTCGACGGGCACGGGGTCGCCGAACCCTTCGGCGACCCGATCGACTACCCCAACTACCCCGCCTTCGGTCCCGACGGTCGCCTCTACGTCTCGGATTCGGGTTCGTTCGACGAGCCCACCGGCCAGCTCTTCGTCATCGACCCGGACGGCACCACGACCAACATCACGCCGAGGCCCATCGCCTTCGCCAACGGGCTCTGCGTGGACGCCACCACGCTCTACGTCATCGAGTCCAGTGCGCCGTCGGTGAGTGCGATGGCCCTCGCCGGCGGTACCTTAGAGACGTTGGTCGAGATGGAGCGCTGTGTGCCCGACGGACTCGCGAGCGACGCGGAAGGGGGCCTCCTCATCTCGTGTTACCAGCCCAACCAACTCTGGCGTTGGACGAAGGAAACGGGCCTTACGTTGCTCTTCGAGGACTGGACCGGTGAGTACGTGCTCTCGCCGACCAACATCGCCTTTTACGGCGAGCGCTTCGACCGTCTGGCCCTCGCGTCGCTCTGCGGGACGAACCTCGTGTCGGTGAAACTGCCCTACGCCGGTACGCCGGTCTACTACCCCTACCAAGTCGGGGCACCCTCGTGACCCAGGTCATCAGCATCAATCCGGCGTCGGGCGTCGAGCGGGAACTCGACGAGGAAGAGACGACGCCCGCCGAGGTGAACGTCGCGACCCAACGAGCGGCTCTCGCCGCGCGCGAGGTCGCGTCGCGACCACTCCCCTGGCGAGCCGGCCTGCTCCGCGCGATGGCCGACAACTTAGAAGAAGACGATCAACGCCTCGTCGACGTGGCGATGGACGAGACCGCCCTCTCGCGAGTTCGACTGGAAGGTGAGCTCCGCCGCACCGCGTTCCAACTGCGGTTCTTCGCTGACGTCGTGCTCGACGGCGCGTTCCTCGACGTCTCGATCGACCACGCGGGTGACTCGCCCATGGGTCCGCTACCCGACCTGCGTCGCCTACGCGTCCCGCTCGGTCCCGTCGCGGTCTTTGGCAGCTCGAACTTCCCCTTCGCCTTCTCGGTCCCCGGCGGCGACACCGCCTCCGCCCTCGCCGCCGGCTGTCCCGTCCTGATCAAAGCGCACCCCGCCCATCCCGCGACCAGTCGGGCGACCTTTGACGCGCTGGCCCGTGCCGCGCGAGTCTTTGACGCGCCCGAGGGTCTCCTCGCACTCGTCTACGGCTTCGACGCCGGTGTTGCACTCGTCGACGCACCGGGCGTTGCCGCCGTGGGTTTCACCGGTTCGGTGCCCGCGGGGCGGGCCCTGTGGACCCGGGCGAACGCGCGCGCGACTCCCATCCCCTTCTTCGGCGAACTCGGTTCGGCGAATCCCCTCGTCGTCACCACGGCCGCCGCGAAGGAACGCGCTGGGGAACTCGGTGCCGGGATCGCGGGATCGATGACCCTCGGCGTCGGACAGTTCTGCACCAAACCCGGTCTCCTCTTCGTGCCTCGAGGCGAATCCGGCGACGAGCTCGTAGCGGCGTTGGTCGCCGCCCTCGAGCAGGTCGCGACGATGACGATGTTGAGTGCGGGTATCGCCGAACACTTCAACCTCGAAACGGTCGCCATCGCCGGAGTCGCTGGGAACAACCGACTCGTGGGCGACGAAGCGACAAAGGGCACCGCGGTTGCGCCGCAACTCTTCGAGGTCCCCGCGTCGCGCTTCGCGGACGCGTCCTCGGCGCCACTTCGCGAGGAGTGCTTCGGCCCGCTCGCGGTCGTCGTTCGCTACGCAACTCGTGAGGAACTCCGTGACGCGCTCCATGCGGTCGAGCCCGCACTGACCTTCAGCGTGTTCTGTGCCGACAGTGACCGTGACGCCGCGTGGTTGCTCGAGTTCGGACAGACCAAGGCCGGTCGAGTGATCGTCAACGGCTACCCGACGGGTGTCGGGGTGAGCTGGTCGATGCACCACGGCGGTCCGTGGCCCGCGACGACCGCGCCGGCCGCGACGTCGGTGGGCGCGGCGAGCATCGAGCGCTGGTTACGACCGGTCACGTATCAGAACGTCCCCGCGGCGCTGCTGCCTGAGGCGCTGCGCGATGAGAACCCCCTCGGCGTCCCCCAACGAGTTGACGGTATCAGCCGCGTCGACTCAATGCGTGGGTTGGGGTAGCGAGGCGCGCACCTCGTCCGCCCGCGAGGAGAGTTCCTTCGCGCGCGCCACGGCGCCACTCGCGCCACAACGCTCCAGCCAGTTGGCGAGCATGAGGTATCCGTCCTGGGTGAGGACGGATTCAGGATGGAACTGCACGCCCTCGAGGTCGAGGTCACGATGACGGATCCCCATGATGAGGCCGTTCGAACGCGCCGACACCGCAAAGACGCCGGGCAGGTCCTCGTCGGCGACCACCAGCGAGTGGTAACGCCCGACCATGAGCGGGTTCGCCACCCCGATGAACACGCCGCGTCCATCGTGTTCAACGATGCTCGCTCGCCCGTGCAGGAGCTCAGGCGCTGGCACCACCCGCGCGCCGAAGGCTTCGCCGAGGGCCTGGTGACCGAGACACACCCCGAGCAGCGGGACGCCCGACTCGCCACAG
>Ga0302267_10003846_pt1 | contig 16954 bp, 17 predicted proteins | sample III_Bog_E1_3_FD_194555 | JGI IMG/M metagenome (GOLD analysis project Ga0302267, IMG submission 194555) | Peat permafrost microbial communities from Stordalen Mire near Abisko, Sweden - III_Bog_E1_3 | ecosystem: Environmental > Terrestrial > Soil > Wetlands > Peat | place: Sweden: Abisko... | reverse complement strand
TAATCAATCGCGTAGCCTTCACCTGGATAAACGCCAATGAACTTCGAGCCTTCGCGAACCTCAACCTTTTTGAGAATGCGCAGATACTCGCGTTTGCGCCGCTGCAGTTTCACGCCGCTTGCGAGAATCGCCTCGACATAAGGCAAAGCGCTTCCGTCGAGAATCGGCACTTCGAGGTTGTCGATCTCCACAATCACGTTGTCAACGCCAAGTCCGATGAACGCGGAGAGCAGATGTTCGGTAGTCGAAATCAGCACACCTTGACGCATCAGCGAAGTCGCATAACTGACCTTCGCGACGTTGCGTCCAGTTGCGGGAATCTCGAAGTTGTCCAGGTCAGAACGCCGAAACACGATTCCCGATCCCGCAGGCGCGGGAATCAGCCGCATCGACACCTCCGCGCCCGAATGCAGCCCAATTCCGCGGAACTCCAGCGGTTCCTGGATGGTCTGCTCGAATTGGGGATCGTTGGCCAGGACGGTCTCTCGAGGACGACAATCGCAAGATTACACCTGCTTTAGGCCTCCTACGATGTGGCTAATTTGCCACACTACCGGACGCCCGGAGAAGCCGCATCGTAGCCGCAATCGGAAGCCCCATCACGTTGAAGAAGTCGCCCTCGATTCGCGGAATCCAGCGCGCCGCATAGCCCTGAATGCCATACGCTCCCGCCTTATCGAGCGAGTCTCCAGAGGCGAGATAGTGAACCAGATCAGCCTCAGGAATCTCCGCAAAGTACACGGTGGTCGTTTCTAAGTGTTGCCAGTGATTCGCACCGTAGACGACCGCGATTCCAGTGTGAACCCGATGCGCGCGTCCTGAGAGAGCACGCAACATGCGCTCCGCTTCGGCGGCATTGGCCGGCTTATGGAGAACCTCGCCGTCGAGTTCAACGATGGTATCCGCACCAAGAACGACCGCTCCGTTATGCAGGGCGAAGATCGCCTGCGCCTTCTCCAGCGCGAGACGTTGCGCGTAGGCTTTTGGCCCCTCCCGATGATGCTGAGTCTCGTCGATGTGCGCTGGCAGGACGTCGAAGCACAGACCTGCTTGCACTAGCAGCTCTCGTCGGCGCGGAGAGGCCGATGCGAGAATGAGACGCGTAGAGTTACTCAACTCACGAACTCCTGCACGGTGATGTGAGTTTGCATCGTGTGATGTGCGCCAGGTTGCAGGATCAATGCATTGTCGGCAGCATTGGCTGTCTCAATACAGGTCATCGACTGCCAGCTATCGGGGCTCATGTCACTCAGCTTCGCGGAGAGCTCCGACCAAGGATTCCAGACGACGGTGGTCCTGGAGCCTGACTTGGAGACTGTAATGCGGCGCTCCAGGACAGGATCATCGAGCGTAACAGTCTGCTCGGTATTGAGATAGGGCCGGTCAGTCTCACCGCTAAGCGTGAGCGTCGTCTCGATCTGATGCTTGCGCTTGAATCCGTCGGTCTTGTCGATATAGTCCGTGTCGGATAGTCCCCTGATGCGGACCCGTCGTGCATCGCCAACGCGCAGATAGGTGTGCAGAGCCTCTTCGATCCGCAGAGGCGCAATTCCAGGATTTGCAACGGTGAGAGACATTCGCAGCTCAGCGCCGAGGATGAGTTGGTAGGCAAGCTGAAAGTGGTCGTATCCCAGCGCGCGGCTGGCGTCATTCGGGGAGAGTGTCAGTGTGAGGTGGAGGTCGTCACCGGCGATGGCAGCAAAAGCGAGGTCCCATACGGTAGTGCGGGCAAAGCCATGCGATGGGCCGTCCGTGCGTGGACTATCAAGCGTTGCAGTTCTCGCTCCAAACCATGGGAAGATGATCGGCACACCGCCACGGATGGCTTTGCCCGGCTCGAATGCAGAACGCTCACTCAGGAAGAGTACGGGTCGTTCGCCGGTCGGCCGCCAACCGGTGAGATGCGCACCCTGGAGATAGAACTCGGCATTGCAGGCAGGGGTTGCAATGATAGCGCGCGTCAGGCCATATTCGCTCGTCTCGAACGATAGAACTCCGGGGATGGCGAAGCGCTCGGTAAGGGTCTGAATATCCATCGAGGTTAGTGTAGAGCGTGGGGCGGCTAGGTAAGGTGGAGATTGGCAAGGTTGCGCTCGCCCGCAGGGCAGATCTTCAGCAGAGGGCACTTCCCGCATTTGGGATCGGCAAAGGTACAAAGAGTCTGTGCGTGCAGTTTGATGAGGGAGTGGTGATCATCGAGCATAGCGGCGTCCCAGTTTTCGGGCACAAGACGCATGAGCCGCTCCTCAGTGGTAGCCGCGTCGGCGCGAGGAACCAGGCAGAGACGTTGCGCTACGCGGAGATGATGACTATCAATGCAGAGAGCTCGCCGGCGCAGTGTAGAGAAGTTGACGATGGCACCGCTGGCATTGGGCCCGACTCCTGGAAACTGCTCCAGCCATGCCCGGATCTTGTTTGTGCGGTACTTCGCGAGGAAGTCCAGCGTCAACGATCCGTAGCGGGCGGTGATACCTTCCAGGGTAGCTTTCAACTGGGGAGCCTTCTGTTCAGGGAAGGTGACGATGGAGATTGCGCGTTCGATCTCGGCGACGGAGGCATCGCGAACCGGCTCCCAATTGCCTGGACCAGCATGGAATGTGCGTTCCAGATCACGCATCACCTGATGCGAGACCGGCGTCTTGGTACGCGCCGAGAGCAACGAATAGATCAGTTGCGTGAGTGGGTCCCAGGGCTCGCGCGGCGCAGGTTGACCGTAGTGACCGAGCAGTAGGCGATGAATGTGCGGTAGCTTGTCGGCCTGCTCCGGAGTGAGTGGGGGGCGGTTCGGTTTGATGTCGGCCGGATCGGCAAAGAGGTCAGTGGTCATGGCATTCAGATTCGATCAGGAACGCGGTCGAACCACATCACGGAATCGAGAGTTCCAGCTTGCGGCGTTCGGTCTCAAGATAGGTGAAGCGGATGCGGTGAATGACGGTGACGGTCGAGAAGACGGCGAGCACCCATAGCGCCGGCGCCATTGCACCCCAACGTTCGAAGAGCGCGCCGAGGATAATGAGAACCACACGCTCCGGGCGTTCCATAAAGCCGACCTTGCAGGAGCCGATGAGCGCTTCCGCGCGGGCGCGGGTATAGCTCACCATGAGCGAAGCGGTCATGACGAAGGCCGTGAGGAAGACGTAGAGCAATCGGTTGCCGCGAGCATAAAAGACCAGCAGGCCGAAGAACAGAGCCACGTCGGAGTAGCGGTCAAGAACGGAGTCGAAGAAGGCGCCGAAGACCGACACTTGATTAGTCTGACGCGCGACGCGGCCATCCACCATGTCAAAGAGACCGGCTCCGATGATGACCAGTCCCGCGTAAAGAAACATGCGGATGTAGTTGTTGGCGCGCGCATATCCGAAGAAGAAGGCCGCGACAACATTGATGATGAGGCCGATGAAGGTGAGCGTATTCGGCGAGATGCGCGACAAGGCAAGACCGTTGACGATCTTCTGTAGCAGCCAGCCGCTGCCTTTGCCGAATGCGCTTGTCCAGGTCATGAAGGATTATTTAGGTGTGGAATCGTGGATGGTAGAGAGGTTGAGTATCTCCAGCTCGCGTTTGCCGTTAGGTGTGACCACCGTAGCTGTATCCCCAACTTCCTTACCAATAAGCGCACGTCCGATGGGAGATGTGGTTGAGATTAAACCTTTGGTGACGTCGGACTCTTCACTGGTCACAAGCTTGTAGGTGATCTTCTCGTCCTTGGTGCTGTCGAAGACCACCACCGTGGAACCGAAACCGACCTTGTTGTGCGGGATGTTGGCCAGGTTGACCATGGCGAGTTCTCCCATCCGCTTCTTCAATTGGCCGAGGCGTGCATTGACGAACTCCTGGCGCTGTTTGGCGGAGTGGTACTCGGCGTTTTCGCTCAAGTCACCGAGCGCAACGGCCTTCTTGATCTCGGCGGGAAGCTCCGTGGTGAGCTCATATTCGAGCGCCTTGATCTGCTCTTCGAGCGCTTTTTTGATGTTTTCGGGCATGAGATGGGTTCCGCTTGACTGCCTTGCGGAAGAGCTGCAGAGGCTAGGGGAGTGAAAATCCTATTATACGAAATGGCTCCTTCCGCCACCTGCGGGAGCCTCAACCATCCGGGTCGGGCAATAGCGGGGCACGGAGGGTCGTCAGGAATGCTTCGAGCAGCAGGGTTGCGGCGACCTGATCAATGATGTCTTTGCGATCCAGCCGGGCGGACCTTCCTGTTTCACGTGGAACATACCCGGCTGAGTCGAGGAGCGCATGAGCGTCGCGGGTCGTAAGGCGTTCGTCGAGCAGGTGATGCGAGAGGGTGGGATGGGCCTCGCGCAGGGCCGCGGCGAAGGCCAGCGCCTTGGCGGCCTGCGGGCTGGGGCTGCCGTCCATGTGCAATGGGTTGCCGACAACGACGGTACTGACGGAGTGCTGGCGCAGAAAGCGGGCAACGGATTTCAAATCGGCGCGGAGCGTCGTGCGGTGGACGGTGAAGAGCGGCTGCGCGGTCAGGCCTAAGGCATCCGTGATGGCCAGCCCGATGCGGCGGTCACCGACATCCAGGGCGAGGATGCGACCGGGGGAAGACATGGGTTTAGTGTACGGTTGTTCACCGGCCATAGAATGTATGCCGAGAGGAGTTGCACGTGAGCCGCTGGAAGACATTCTTTTTGATTGTGTTGTTCGTGGCTGCCGTGGCGGGATATCTCGTTCTTGTGCCCTACGGGCCCACATCGGAGACGTTTGTCGAAGTTGCGCCGGGCACGGGGACCGCAGGCATCGCACAGCAGTTGCAGAGAGAGGGCATCGTCCGCAGCCGTTGGGCATTCGAGGCCCTGAAGGAGTGCAAGAAGGCGACCGGCGACGCAGGGACGTTGAAGGCGGGGGAGTACCGGTTTGACCATCCGGCGACGCTGCTGGAGGTCTATGACCGATTGCGACGAGGAGACGTGTACACGCGAACGGTGGTCATTCCGGAAGGCTTCAACATCTTCGATGTGGCCAATGCCGTTGCTGAAGCAGGAATCACAACGCACGATGAGTTCCTCGAAGCAGAGAGGCAACATACGGAGTTGATCACGCGCTGGTCGCCCGGAGCGACGTCACTGGAAGGCTATCTCTTTCCCGACACCTACAAGTTCAGCCGCCACGCTAAACCGGAGCAGATGTTGAGCGTCATGGTGAAGCGCTTCGCACAACAGGCGCAACGTCTCGGCTTGAATCCGGAACAGGTGCAGCGGACGGTCACGATGGCGTCACTGGTCGAAAAGGAAGTCCATATCGACGACGAGCGGCCGGAGGTAGCCAGCGTATTTGAGAACCGCCTGGCGGCTGGGCTCCCACTACAGACCGATCCCGCCGTGATCTATGCCTCGATGCTGCGTGGTACGTGGACCGGTGTGATCCATCAGTCCGAACTGCACTCGGATTCGGCCTATAACACCTACGTGCATAAGGGACTGCCGCCGGGACCCATCTGCAATCCGGGCATGGCAGCTTTGAAGGCCACGATGCATCCGGCGACGACAGACTATTTGTATTTTGTGGCGGATGCGAAGGGGTCCACCCGGTTCGCGGCGACGCTGGCGGAGCACAACGCGAACGTGGCAGCTTACCGGGCCTCGCTTCCGTAGAAGAAGCGTTTGGCGCTGGTTCAGAAGCGGTCAGTCGCTTGTGGTGGCTTCCTAAAGACCACAATCCGTGGACCTCTAGATCAAACAAATTCCTTAAATTCAGGCTATCTTCTTGCGCAAGCGAATACTTGGCGAAACCATGAAGGTAAAACCTGTCCAAAATACACCTAAACAATTGTAAAAATTGGGCTTATGCGCCAATCCCAATAGCGGAAAATTATTTGTTGACAGTGTCGGGGGGCAAGTCTATAACCGCAGAACTTCGAAGTAGCTGCCGCTAGTCCCAAAGCCCGGGAACAGGGTTTGCAGGGAATCGGCCAAGCCGCTTTGAGGGCTGAGGGTGTGGCAGATCGGTGTATCTCGGGACCGAATCTTTGCCAAGAGACAAACCAGCAGGTTGCGTCGTGTCGCGGATTTGTGCCGAAGAGTGCAGACCGCGATACACGAGCCTCATACCAACTGAGCGAGCCCATTCCGACCGCTGAAATGATCGAGGCTCGCCAGGGTACTTTCCTGGAGATGAGAACAATGAAGGACTTTCGCGTTGAGATGAAGATTTGTGAAGGGTGTGGAGCGCTGTGGTTGCGCTCCGCAGGCCATGGGATCTACTGCCACGGATGTGCGCTTCGGTTGTCGGATTTCCCGGCGCCGCTGATGCACTTTCGGAGAGGACGCAAGCGCAGAACACTAAAGGTGGTTGCCGGTGCAGGAGGTGGGCGATGACCGACTTCTCAGAGAAGAGGCAACACAGAGCCAGAGTAGTTGTGATGAGGAGAAGCCGTCCGACAGTCACTGGCGTTCGAGTGCTTCGGGAGGGAAGCACGGGACGGTTGGTCGAATGTGTACCTCGGCTATGGGCAGCCGCAGCGGCAAGACCGCAACGATGCACAGGCGAGCGGCGAGCTCATCTTGTATCTGCCAAGCCCGTTCAAGAGCCAATCGCTTCGGTTAGTCAGGGCGCGATAGCAGACCCCAAACCTGAGCTGGCGTTCTATCGCAAGTACACGGAGGCGTTGCTGCGGCGCTATCTGCGTCTTTCGCTGGAGGCAGGCCGAGTCCCTTCGCTGATAGGACGTGAGATGTTTCGCGGTAACGTCACGCACTACCGGGTCCATAACTTCGAAGATGTTGTGATCTTCTGTCACGATGTGGAGAAGCGACTAGGGCAACTGAGTCCGCTTGATCAGCAACTGGTCAAGCGGATCGGGCTACAGCAGTACACCCAGGGAGAGGCGGCAGGAATGCTGGGCATAAGCCTGCGCCACTGCGTGCGCCGGTATGCGGAGATGCTGGACCATCTTACCGAGCTGCTTCTGCAGGACAGGCTGCTGGAGCCGCAGAATTGTTGTCAAGGGGGCTAAGCGTCGTGGTTCGCGACAAGCATAAGATTACAAGCGAGATATAAATTTGCAAAACATGGCGTATATATATTGCTCCACTTGGTATTCTATGTAAGTAGACATGAAACGGGAGACCCCTCAGGGGGTTTCCCGTTTGTTTTGGGGAGGTGTTATGAGGAAGAAACCGGTGGGGAAGCCAGTCCGAAACAGGAAGGTTGACTCGAAGGTCGAATCAAGGAAGGTCGAATCAGTCGATTCCAGGGAGAGACAGACAAAACGGATCTTGCGGCCTGCGGGGTGCAGGTCGTACATGCGAAAGGAGCTGGCCGAGGAGTTTCCCGAGATTGTGGAGGGTTTTGTCGAGGCGGCGAAGACGGGCAGTGTTCCCCACGTCAAACTGGCGACCGAACTGCTCAAGCCGACTCGAAAGGGAACCACGCGACGGAAGGGCTCCGTGGCGAAGCTGCTCGAGAAGTTGGGAAAAGACGAGCCAGAGCGGTATCCGTCCGAGATGACACAACGGGCCAAAGAGGCAGACCACTCTAAACATTGATGGATACGGTGCCGATTGTTCTGAATCGCCTGGCATCCTGCGTGAGTCGATATACTTGTAGATGGTACCGATGAGGAAATTGCAAGCCGTATCGATGATGGTGTTGGCACTGGTGGCCGGATTGACCGGCTGCTTCTCGACGACCCGCGTCGTACAGAAGACCCAGGCCCCCGAGATCTATCGGACGACGAGTGTGGAGCAGTTGGAGAAAGAGATCTCTGACCGCGACGCGGCGATCCGGACGTTGAATGCACAGGTGCTGATTACAGCCAGCACGGGCGGAGCCAAAGAGGGCAAGGTCATTGAGTACACCTCGTTTCGCGGTTACATCTTTGTGCGTCGGCCGAGAGACTTGCGCGTGATTCTGCAGCTGCCGGTGATTGGGTCGCGGGCGCTGGACATGGTGAGCGACGGAAAAGAGTTCACCCTGTTGATTCCGCCGAAGAACAAGGCGATCGTAGGGACCAATGAGGTGACCAAGCCTTCAGACAATGGGCTGTATAACCTGCGTCCGGCGGTGTTTCTGGATTCCTTGCTGGTTCCAGCGGTGACATCGGATGAGTATGTAGCGCTGACCGAGTCGACGCGCGTTATCCAACCCGAGTCGCGGCACCATGCAGCCATCGAGGAGCCGGACTACGACGTGAGCGTGCTGAAGGTCAAGAGCGGGAACGTGATGAAGAGAGAACGAACGATTCACGTGAGCAGGGTGTCCATGTTGCCGTTTCAGCAGGACATCTACGACGACAACGGCCAGATTGTGACCCAGGCGATGTATGACGACTACCAGTTGAAGGATGGTCAGCAGTTTCCCATGCTGGTTACGATCCGGCGGCCGCTCGATGAGTACACCTTAAAGATCGATGTCACCAAGTTGAGCCTGAACGAAAAGCTGGAAGACGATCAGTTCGAGTTGAAGATTCCGCCGGGAATCACGATCCAAAAGATGGAGTAGGGGGACCTAGAGCAGGCCCGCACGGTGGGTGTGGGCGGCGATCCGGTCGTTGATCTCCAGAGCCAGAGCAAGCGCTGTGCGTCCGGCCTCACCGGTGACTTGGGGCGAGGTACGGTCGCGGACGGCGTGAAGGAAGTCCAGCAGTTCCAATTTGAGCGGCTCGTCGCGAGAGATTTCGATCTTCTTGAGCGAGAGACCCGCGGAGGGATGGGCCGTAGCGCCAGGCGGCGGCACGTTCACGCCGGTGGCGCTGCGCGGGTTGGCGGCGATGGTGGCCGCAATGATCGCAGGATCGACGTCGATGGAGAGCAGCTCCTGGCGTGCGAAGTCCAGCGAAAGGTACTGGTGCGGCTGAAAGAGCCGCAGCTTGCGTACGAGCTCCGTGCTGACCCGGCTGGCGGTGAAGTTGGCAACACAGCCGGATTCGAACTCGAGACGGACGTTGGCGATATCGACCTTCGGTGAGAGGACAGGAAGACCGACTGCGCGCACCTCCTTCACGGCAGAGCCGGCGAGAGTCAGGACGATATCGAGATCGTGGATCATCAGGTCGAGCACAACGTCGACATCGAGCGAGCGCGGCGTGAAGATGCTGAGACGGTGGGCCTCAAAGAACATCGGCCGCGTGATGCGCTCCGTCACCGCGGCCACAACGGGGTTGAAGCGCTCGAGGTGTCCGATCTGCAGGATGCGGCTGCGTTCATGTGCCAGCGCCAGGATGCGGTCGGCCTCGGCCAGTGAAGAGGCAAAGGGCTTTTCGATGAGAACATCGACGCCGGCGAGCAGAAGTTGTTCTGCGACGCGCGCGTGATGGACTGTGGGCACGCAGATGGAGGCCGCATCCGGGACCGTGCCGGAGGCAAGGAGATCCTCGAGGCTCGCGAAGCCGGGTAGGTTGTACTGCGCGGCCTGCTCGTCACGGCGCTGCGGGTCTGTGTCGACGAGCGCAGTGAGTTGCACGAGATCAGGATGTAGAGACTCGAACTCGCGATAGACGCGCAGGTGGTTGCGCCCAAACGAACCGGCGCCGACAACGGCTACGCGCAGCGGAAGTGGATGCGGCGGGGGCACGGCTACTTCTTCGCGGCCGGGGTGGGGGCCTCCACGGCCTCGCGGCAGCGCGCATAAAGCTGGAGTACTTGCGTGATCTGGTCTTCCGGCTTGGCGCTGGAAGGAAGGCCGAAGCCGGTGGAGGACGTCGACTTGCTGCCCAGGTTGGCATGAGCCGCGACGAACTTGAGCAGATCGAGAGCGATGTCTTCAGAGCGGCGAGCGGAGAGATTGTTGCTGGAGTCCATGGTTGCCTTTCGTTGCACGATGCGCGCGGGTGAGAGTGTGCGCGTGTCGCTAAGACGATGGTAGCGGTTGGATGGAGATGGTGGCAACGTGCAGGGGAAGTATGCCTCGCGCAGAGACAGTGGCATTTGTAACACCAGAAAGATCGCGAAAGCGAAGGAGAACAACATGAAGAAGAGCGAACTGCAGACGATCCTCGGCTATCTGAACATCGGGCTCGCCATTGCGCATAGCGTTGGCGTATCGGTGGGCCACTTCGGCGGGACCGACTTTATCCAACTGGCGCAGAGTGTCAACGGCCTGCTGTTGAACGCGATTGCGCCTGCTGCGACCGCGACGACGGCAGCAACCGTCAGCTAGAGAAGTCACAGGCCCGCGGCAAGATGCTGCGGATGGTGTGTCGTGCAACCCACGGAATGATGGAGGCGGTGAAGTGATGAGTGATGTGAGGCGAGGATTGACGCTGCTGGCGGTCCTGCTGGCGATGATGGCGGGATGGGCCGGAGGCGCAACAGCCCAGACCGGATCGATACCGACGACGACGGTTCAGGACACCGTCTACAGTGCGAATGGAACGCCGGCGAGTGGAACGGTGCTGGTGAGCTGGAATGCATTTACTACGGCCAGCGGAGCGTCCGTCCCGGCGGGCAGCACATCGGTGACCATCGGCGCGGGCGGAGTGTTGACGATTGCGCTCGCTCCGAACGCTGGCGGCACGCCCATCGGAAGCTACTATACGGCGATTCTGCACCTGAGCGATGGGACGACGAGCCGCCAGTACTGGGTGATTCCGATTGCGATTCCTGGGGGTGGTCCTGCGAAGCTGGCGGCGATCCAGAACCAGGTGCTGCCTACCAGCGTGGCGATGCAGACGGTATCGAAGCAGTATGTCGATAACGCGATCGCCGCCGCGGTGACGGGTACGCCGACGAATGCATCACCGTATGTCTTGAAGGCTGGTGACACGATGACCGGACCGCTGGTGCTGCCGGCGGATCCGGTCAGCCCGAACCAGGCGGCCGACAAACATTATGTCGATGAAAATGTTGCGGCGGTTGCGGGTGGGATTGGGCAGAAGGTAAGCCTGCTGCCGTCGGCGACACAGGTCGTCGCACAGCCCAGCGGGACACAACTGCAGGTGAACGACCTGAACGGCGACCTGTATGCAAGCCAGTATGTAAGCGGCGCGGGGAATAATGGCATCGCCAATGCGTTGGCCAGTGCGGGTTGCACGAGCGGTTGCACGGTGGAAGTGGAGCCGACGTATAGCTCATATGAGCTCCCGAATAGCTCTGCGATGGGATCCAACACCGACGTCGTCGATCAGCGGGGCGGGGAGATCGCGGAGACGGCGGTGAATCCGCTGGCGCCGCAGGCTGCGTTCAGCTCGGCCGCGAGCATCACGGCGGTGGAGACGCTCTCCGCACCGCAACTGCAAGTGCTGCGGCCCGGAGCGATTGGCATTGGAACGGCGGCGCTCTCGTTGACGACGCAGGGCCTGGCCGGTGGTTCGAACCAGTTTCCCAGCGGCATCGAGCAGCCTCCTTACTTCAAGAACACGTATGCAGTGCTGCAGATGGAGGGCATCTACAATACGCAGGGTCAGCATGTGCAGACCAGCAATGATGTGTACTGCTATGCCGTGGGTGACTGCCTAGCCGGCGGCCAGTTTATCTACTCCTCCGGTGGCTATCGCGATGCAGGAGACGAAGGAGCACACCCCTTCGACCTGACCATAAGCGAAGATCAGCGCGTCTTTGAGGGAAGCTGCGCGAGTGGCTGTTCGACAGGATCTACGTCACTTGCAGTTACCCCGACCGCCAGCGCAGGAACGCAGGGAGACGGGCGCTTTCTCATAGACGTGAATCCCACGAAGGTCATCTCCGCCGGCAGTCTCGTCTCCGGCTCCAAGACCATCTACGGGATCGCTAGCTTCAGTGGCACCAGTTTTCCGGTGAGCGTGTTTCTCAGCACAGCGCAGGCGGCGACCTCGCAGGCCAGCAACCTGGCGCCGGGGACGGTGACGCTGCCCATTGCCACCAGCGGCGTGACGAGCGGTTTTGCGACCAGCACATCGGCTCTTCCCGCGACCTCCGGCGTTGCCTGCGTGGCCGACGTCTCGGACACGCCCAACTTCGAGACAGCAACCTACACCGTGGTGGACAGCTCTCACCTCCAACTGACGTTGAACAAAGTGCACGGCTCCGGGAGCACAGTTGCCGTGGGCGGACTCTGCGGGTATGGACTGGAGCAGAAGGTCGATACCGCGAACGGCATACGCCAGGTGTTTCCCGTTGTCGGATCGATCAGCGCCAACCAGCTCTACTACTCGGATGCCGCGATGCCGATCATCGCGTACCGCGGACCTGGCAGCACCAGCGGCTATCTCAACCTGTCGTTGCCGGTGGCTTCGATTGCGCGGACTAACAATGTCGTTACGGTAGCGACGACCGGCAATCTACCTTACGACATGAATGGCCTGACGCTAACAGTCAGTAATGTTACTGATTCGAGTTACAACGGTAGCTACGCCGTCGCGACGACCGGGCCCAATACGCTGACGTATACAAACAGCGGCGCCAACGGAACCAGCTCAGGTGGAACGCTGACGTTCCTGACGGGCAACTACGCGCTGTATCCGATGGCTGAGGTGCTGAGCGTCTTTGACACTGCAAGTAATAAGGTGGATGGGACATTCACGCTCGCAGCCAACACGGTTCCGTGGGCGTCAGGGGATGCTGTCGAGGAGCCCCACTACTATAAGCAACTGACCAATGCGGACGTGGAGCAGATCACGCAGTATGTACCCCGTCCCATCCAGTACGCGAGCGCCGGTAAGACCTATGAAGGGCTGGTAGGCGCAGGACTGCGCGGATGGAATGTGGCGAATACGACTCCGCTGACGAGCTATCTGGGAGGCGGCGGCACCTACACGACACCGGACGATGCCTACGAGGCCACGGGCGCATGGAGCAACGACTTCGAGGTGGATGCAGGCGTGAACGCCGTCATACGGGCGCACTGCAATCTCCATACTTGCGGCCGCTGGGACTCCAACTACAAGCTCTTCGACCTGGATGGTGCGCTGAGCGAGGATGCGCTGGTCTACTATCCGCAGAGCAGTACAGCGCAGTGGCAGTTGCAGGGAACCTCCTACACGTTCTCGCCGGCGGCGTTTTCCGCAGGGACGATCAACGCAGGGACCCTGAATGCGACGACGATCAACGGAGCCGTGAATGCGGCACTGACAGGCAACTGGACTGCATCGACTCCAGCGCTGGGAACGAATACCACACAGCTTGCAACCATGGCCGCGCTGTATACAGCCACCACGCTGACGGGGAATATAACCCTGACCGCGGCAACCTCGGACTCGATCACCGTCACGGGCGTATCGACAGCTTCCAAGTGCAGCTTTACGGCGACGAATTCGATAGCCGCCGGAATCACTTCGACTCTCGCTGGGTACTATGCGGTGAGTGCCAATACATTCACGCTCAATCACGCGGCCTCGATCGCTTCAGGTGCAACCTATGGAGTGATCTGCAGCCAGCACTAGGAGGGGAGGGGTGACGTGAGGGAGTTGAAGAGGTTGATCGAGCTGGGGAAGCAGATGAAGCGCGATCATCATCTAGTCCAGGAGGTCGCCGCAAAGTGGTTGCGTATCCGTGACCGGAACGGCAGACCTGTGCCGCTGATCGCAAATGCAGCGCAGCTTCAATATGAATCGCGGCGCGGCCCGAAGAACATTGTGTTGAAGGCGCGACAGATGGGGATGACGACGTGGATCGCGGCGCGCTTCTTCCTGCGCACGATCACGACGCCCGGAACGCTCACGCTGCTGGTCGCGCACAATCGCGAGTCTGCCGAGGCGATCTTCCGCCTGGTGCAGAGAATGTGGCAGGAGCTGCCGCAGGACGTGTGCGAGGGGCCGCTCCAAAGGAGCCGCGCCAACGTGGGTCAGATGGTGTTTCCGGAGCTGGACAGCGAGTTCCGCATCGCCAGCGCCAGCGATGAGAATGCCGGGCGTGGCCTGAGTGTTCAGAACCTGCATTGCAGCGAAGTCAGTCGCTGGCCCGGCGATGCGGCGGCGACGCTCGCCGGTCTGCGCGCGGCGCTGGTCCCCGGGGGTGAGATGGTGCTGGAGAGTACACCCAACGGCGCTTACGGCGCGTTTTACAACGAGTGGCTCTCTGGAGTCGAAGATGGCGATGGACTGGTGCGGCACTTTCTCCCCTGGTGGTTGGAACCGGCGTACGTCGGCCCCGCCGTAGATGTCGATCGGATGAGCAAGGAGGAGTTGGACTTGTTGCATCGGCACGGTCTCAGCCTCGCGCAGATCGGTTTTCGGCGGGAGCTGGAGGCGCGCTACGGCGGGTTGCGTTCGCAGGAGTTCGCCGAAGATGCGGAGAGCTGCTTTCGCACCACCGGGATGTGCTGCTTCGATCTGGAGTCGATTGAGCGGCGCCTCATCTCGCTGCATACGGAGCCGCAGCAGCGCCACGCTGGCGCCCTGCAGATATGGCTGCCTCCGTCCGTCGGCCGCGAGTACATCGTCGCTGTAGATTCCGCCGGTGGCGGCGGGGAGGGCGACTTCGCCGCGGCGCAGGTGGTCGAACTCACCACCGGGCTACAGTGCGCCGAGCTACAGCAGCGCCTGCGTCCTGTAGAACTCGCACGGGCCGCGGCCGAACTGGCCACCGAGTACAACCGAGCGGTTGTGGCGGTCGAGCGCAACAACCATGGTGCCGCCGTCCTGGCCTACCTGGAGACGAGGGAGCGCTACGATCGAATCTGGTGCGGCGGCCGACAGCGCGGCGAACCCGGCTGGCTCACCACGGCTTCCTCCAAGCCGGAGATGATCGCCCGGCTCGGCTCGCTGCTGCTGGAGTCGCCAGAGCGCTTCTACAGCCGCAGGCTGCTGGCCGAGTGCCGCACGTTTGTCGCCGCAGAAAATGGCAGGACAGGCGCCATCGGCGGAGCGCACGACGACCTGGTAATGGCAATGGCCGTCGCGCACGCTGTGCGCGCTGAGCTATTGAGCCAGAGGCGAGTTGCAGCGTAATCTCGATAGGATATTGCGAGCAGAGAGGGACGCAAAGTTGGCGGTGATGGCGGTGCAGGCAATTCGTCGGATGCGAGGAGGAGCGCAGAGCCAGCTCATGCTGGGAGCGGACTCGCAGTTGTGGGTGGTGAAGTTCAAGAACAACCCGCAGCACATCCGTGTGCTGGCGAATGAATTCATTGCCGGACGCATCGCCGAAGCGCTGGATCTACCTGTGCCGAGGAGCGATGTGCTGGAGGTGAGTGAGTGGTTGATCGCCAACACACCGGAGATGGTCATCGACGGCGGCCGCGGCAAGTTGGAGCGCTGCGCGCCCGGCCTGCAGTTCGGCAGCCGCTTCGTCGGCGGCCTGATGCCCGGACAGGTGATGGACTACCTGCCCGAGCAGCAGCTCGACGAGGTACGCAATCTCGCCGACTTTGCGGGCATGCTGGTCGTCGACAAGTGGACCGGCAACTGCAACGGACGGCAGGCGGTTTATGAACGCAAGCCGCGCGAGCGAAAGTATCGCGCGATCTTCATCGACCAGGGCTTCTGCTTCAACGCCGGCGAGTGGACGTTTCCGGACTCTCCGCTGCGCGGCGTCTTTGCCCGCAACCGGGTCTACACGCGCGTCACGGGATGGAACAGCTTTGAACCTTGGCTCAGCCGCGTGGAGGAATTCGCCGCCACGCGCCTCGGCCAGATTGCCGAGGAGGTTCCGCCTGAGTGGTACGGTGGCGATCCGCGCATGCTGGAGCAACTGATGGAGACGCTGCTGCGGCGTCGATCGAGAGTGCGATCCTTGATCGAGCGCTTCCGCGAATCCAGCCGTCAGCCGTTCCCGAATTGGGGCGCGAAGGTGGCGGTCTCTGTGCCGGCGGTGTTTGAGAATATAGATGCCGGCGCTAAGTTTGTAATGTAGTTCATGGAAGGGAGGTGAAATGGTTCAGGAGGTCGCATCGGCGCTCGGAATCGACTATCTGCACGGCTACTGGCAGCGCGGCCGCCACATCGCCGATGCTCCCAAGGGTCCGCTCGATCTAGACCACGCCCTGCTCAGCGGTGTGCGCATCAATATTCTGGAGACGATGCGGTTTCTCCACGATGGCAATCCATCGTTTGAAGAGTTCGAAGCCTGGATACTGGAACGCAACGGTGGTTCCATCGAAGAGGCCGCGCTCGACCGTCTGCGCCGCGCGTTACGCGGCGAAACGGTTGGATCAGAGATCGGGAGCCTCGAAAACATCGAAGGCCTCAGCGAGAGCGATCTGCGCCACTGGGACGAGCACGGTTACGTCGTGCTGAAGAACGCGGTCACACGCGAGCAGGCCAAGGCAGCGGAGATGGCTATCTACGATTATCTGGAGATGGACCCGCACCAGCCGGAGAGCTGGTACGGCGGCAGGCAGGGTCACAGCATCTGGGTCTCGCTGCTGCGGCATCCGGCGTTCTGGGCCACTCGCCGTTCGCCGCGCCTCATCAAGGCTTTCGCGCAGCTCTGGGGTCGCGAAGATCTCTGGGTGACGGTCGATCAGGGTGGTCTGAATCCACCGGAGCGGCCCGGCTGGAAGTTTCCCGGCCCGCGGCTGCACTGGGACACGACCATCGCGCCGCCGCACTACTTCGGCATCCAGGGGATTCTCTACCTCGCCGACGTAGCGGAGGACCAGGGGGCCTTCACCTGCATCCCCGGCTTTCATCGCGAGCTGGAGAGCTGGCTCGCGTCGCTTCCCGCGGACGCCAATCCGCGCGACGCAATCTTCCAGGTCGGCGGAGCGAAGCCGATTGCCGCCGGCGCAGGAGACATCGTGTTGTGGCATCAGTCGCTGCCGCACGGCAGCAGCCCCAACCGCGCTGCGCGCCCGCGTGTGGCGCAGTACATTACGATGAAGCCCACGCGCTGGCAGCACAACGACGTATGGAGATAGCATGAGCCTTGCGAAAGCAGAACAACGGAGGCGAAGGTGAGCGAGCGGTTACAGTGTGAGTTCTCCCTCATCCGCTATGTGCCGGATGTAGTGAAGGGCGAGTACGCCAACATCGGTGTGTTGGTGCGCGAGTCCGGCCGGCATGAACGTGCAGTGGTGCGCTTCACACGCGACTGGAGTCGTGTGCGCTGCCTGCATCCGGAGGCGGACGTCGACCTGCTCGAATCGCTTG
>Ga0302267_10003845_pt1 | contig 16960 bp, 7 predicted proteins | sample III_Bog_E1_3_FD_194555 | JGI IMG/M metagenome (GOLD analysis project Ga0302267, IMG submission 194555) | Peat permafrost microbial communities from Stordalen Mire near Abisko, Sweden - III_Bog_E1_3 | ecosystem: Environmental > Terrestrial > Soil > Wetlands > Peat | place: Sweden: Abisko... | reverse complement strand
CATCAACACCTCCTGGAAACAGAACAACCTACCAAGATCACGTGCAGAAGTATCTACCTGTATCCCTGTATCCCTCTCGTCAACGCTGCCCGCTACGCCTTCGCCTTTTCTTCATGCGATGGCCCTGGAACGCATGTTGACCACCGGGCTCGACGCTGCCAGCGCCGCCTTCGAGGTAGGCTACGAAAGCGCCAGCCAGTTCAGCCGCGAGTACAGCCGCTTCTTTGGCCAGCCGCCCATGCGCGACATCAAAGCGCGGCGAGGGGTCGATCCCGCAGGGATGCAGCAATAGCGAAAAGCCGGTTCTGCCTGCCGCGTGAGAAATGAACCGCTGTAGCCAATCCAACCTACCGCTTCCCTGGTTGACGGGCATCAGCTGCCCGCTTGGTCTCTGCTCGCTGTTCTGCGGGAGACCTTTTTGCTACGCCAACGAGGACGGGATTCACAGCACAGGTTTTTTGCGGTCCAACCTCTGAATCGCGCACCTCGTAATTCTGCCTTCAGAGGTTAATCCTGACTCTTATTCGCACTCCCTCCTTCCAACCTCGTTTCCCATCTGAATTCATTTTCGGACGGCAAAAATCGGGCGAGATAGCTCTATGGAAATTGGAATACGTCAGAGAGTGAAGCGACAGTCCGAGGGGTTCCTTCTGGCGTCCGAATCGTCCCCCATTTCGAGACACTTTCTGTATTATCCTCATTATATGAGTTTTATCTTAGGTAAAATTTACTTGAGTTTACTCGAAGACCCTATGCGGCACAGCCAGGATCGCAGGTTGTGATTCCATTTTCCGTATCTCTGTAATGTTAAAAATGAAAATAATTTTTCTATTGACAATAGTTTTACCAGAATGAGTTAATTCTCTCCCGAGGTCAGACCTCGACTCTTCTTCGTTCTCAAATGGGTCTGGCCACGTGAAATTGAGGCTCATCACTCACCCTTTAACTGGAGGCTCCAAAGGCGAACGACTATGAAAAGATTTCTCAGTTCTAACCCATCGCCCTCTTGTCGCAAAAAAACAGGGATAGGAATCCTCTCCCTGCTGTTCACCCTTGCTCTCAGCTTGGGCTGGACGACAATGCAAGTCCATGCACAGACCGCCGGTGAAGGCGCGTTGCAAGGAACAGTCACCGATTCAACCGGCGCCGTCATCGCCAATGCAACTGTCAAACTCACCAATGACGCAACCAAGATCGGTACCACACGCAGCTCCAGTTCGGCTGGCTACTACGTGGTTTCTCCCGTGCAGCCCGGCACTTACACCATGCAGGTCACTGCTCCGGGTTTCAAAACCTTGATCCAGGCCAACATCGTTGTTGACGCTCTACAGACCCGCGTTTTCAATCCGGCGCTGAGCGTTGGCCAGGAAACACAGACTATTGAAGTCACCGCCGCGCCCCCTGTGCTGGACACCGCCGACGCGACCCTCGGCCTGACGGTCGAAAACGAGACCTACACCAACCTGCCCATCCAGATGACCAGCGGCACGCAGCGCGATCCTACCGCCTTCGGCACACTGACCCCCGGTGCACAACCCGGCGCACGTATGCCGATCGTCGGTGGCACCGGCAGCTACATGGGCCAGATGTACCTCGACGGTATGCCGGCCACCACGGTCAACATGCAGGGCGACAACCGCGTGATTTCACTCACCATGAGCGTGGAAGCTGTGGATCAGTTCCAGGTGCTCACCTCGACGCCTCCGTCCGAATACATGGGCGCTGGCTCGATGAACTTCACCATGAAGTCCGGCGGTCGCGGCTACCACGGCGAAGTCAACGACTACGTACGCAACACCATCTTCGACGCCTGGGGCTTCACGCAGAAAGCAGCGACCGTTGTCACGGCATCGGGTGCAAAGGCTCAGGCTCCCAAGCCCGTTGAGCACCAGAACGAGCTGTCAGCGAGCGGCGGTGGCGTTATTCCCTTCACGCACGACAGGCTGTTCTTCTTCGTTGCCTACGACAAGTACCACTATCGCGCTGCCGGCAACCCAACACTCTATAACGTTCCCACGCCGGCCATGCTCACGGGCGACTTTACCGAGCTGAACGGTAACGTGGGCGGCGGCGGCCAGTCGGGCGAAGGCTCCGCTAACCCAGCCATCCTATATAGCCCCACCACCAACAGCTGTACTGGCAACGTCTGCACCCGCCAGCCTTTCGTGGGCACCAAGAACGGTGTTTCCACCTACAACGTCATCCCTTCGGGCATGATCTCGCCCATCACCAAGGCGATGGCAGCGTTCGTTCCAGCTCCGTCTAACACCTCATCGCTCTACAACAACTACCTAGGCGCTAACCCCGCCGGCAAAGACAACTTCGCGTTCGACTGGCGCGTAGACTACGACCTGAGCGACAAACAGCGCATCTCGTCGGTGGGCGCAATGGGCGCCATGCACTACCTGAACAACTTCAGCTCGGGCGGTACTGCACCTACCACCTACGGCTATCTTCCTCTGCCCTATGTTGGCGGCACCTATGCCGACATCTACCCGAAGAACTACATCCTTGAGGATGTCTACACCATCAGCCCGACCCTTGTGAACCAGTTGAAGTACAGCTTCACACGGTTCATCCAGCCTCAGAAGAACGCCACGGATGGCGTGGCAGCGTACGCTCCTTCTGCCTTCGGCATCTCCAACCTGCCGGCCGGCCAGGCCACCACGGAGTTCCCGGGCGCGGCCTTCGGTTCCACTTTGGCCTTTGGCACCGCATACACCGGTTGGACAACGAATGGCGCGTCGTCGGCCACACAGAAGGTAAACCCCAGCACCTATGCGTTGACCGACAACATGCAGTGGCTCAAGGGCAAGCACTCGTTGACCTTTGGCTTCTCGTACCTGTGGGAAGAGATCAACAGCGCCGCTCCGACCGGTTACTCTACGCAGCTCTACCTCAACTACAACGGCTACTCGACAGCCAACTTCGCCAGCAACTCGAACGCGCTGAGTACCAGCACGACGGGCTATTCGTTTGCCAGCTACCTGCTGGGCGCCGTCGCCGGATCGGCGTCAAACGCCACCTCGGCTCCCTCTATGGGTCTTTATCCGCTCAGCGAGACCGGCGGACGCTATCATCCCTTCTCGCCCTACATCCGCGACAGCTTCAAGCTGAGCCAGAAGCTGACCGTCGAAATGGGCCTGCGTTGGGATTACCTGCCTCCGTTCCATGAGGTCAAGGACCGCTGGACCTTCCTGAACCCAGCGTTAACCAACCCGCTGACCAACACCCCCGGTATGCTTCAGTTTGCCGGCAACTACGGTGGCCCAGGTGTCAGCTGCGGCTGCCGGACCCCGGTATCCACCTACTGGAAGAACCTCGGACCACGCCTGGGCTTTGCCTATGCGTTTACGCCCAAGACCGTCCTCCGTTCCGGCTTCGCGATTGTCTACTCGCAGGCGGGTGGCGTCGGCGGCCGCGGCGGCAACGCCACAGGCACTGGCCAGACCGGCTTTAACATGAGCGCCATTGGACCCACGGAAGTCGGCACCGGAGCAACAGCTGGACCTTCCTTCTGGCTCAATAGCAGCAACTCCAGCATGTACGGCAGCACCTTCACCTATCCTTCGGCGCCGACGCCTGGCGTAACCGCGCAGGAGCTGAACACCGGCTACTATCTAAACTCCAGCAACAAGATGGTTTCAGCCAGCAGCGTCTCCTATGCCGATCCTTACTTCTCAGGTCGCGCGCCCGAGATCATCCTGTTCAACTTCGGCATCGAGCGCAGCATCACCCCTGACCTGACGTTCGCGGTCAACTATGCCGGCAACGAAGCCCACTTCGTCATCAACTCCGGCACCACCGGCTCCAACGCCCGCGGCTACTGGAACAACCAGATGAATCCCAAGTATCTTGCCGTACTGGGCGGCGTGAAGGATTCCACCAACAGCAAGCCAATCCTGAATGCGGCAGCCACTCCGGCCAACGCAGCCATCGTCTCCAGCTACTTCCCGTCGGCTCCCACGCCTGCCTTCTTCACGGCAGCTGGCGCGGTGAGCACCTCGGCAACCATCGCCCAGATGCTCACCGCATTCCCGCAGTACTCGGGCGTCAGCGATACGTTTGGCAACGTTGGCAACTTCACTTATCAGTCCCTGCAGTTCGTTCTGAACCAGCGCGAGCACAAGGGCCTGACCTACAGCATCAACTACACCTACTCCAAGAACCTGGGCGACGACGGCACCTACCGTTCGGGCTTCGATCTGCCTTCAACGGCCATCTCGGGCGGCACCCAGTCCTACAAGGCCGACCGCATCGACCGTTCGTGGGCCATCATGTCGCTTCCGAGCATCGTCCACGCGTACGGCGTCTACAAGCTGCCCTTCGGCAAGGACAAGATCGGCAGCAACAACTTCCTGGTGCGCACGCTGGCCGGTGGTTGGATGTTCTCCAGCGTCTACACCTTCAGCTCTGGTTCGCCAGTCGCTGTCATCGGTGGTAGCACTGGCCCTGGTCAGGGCCAGGCAATGCCGGACAAAAGCTCTTCCTTCACAGGAACGGCACGTACGGGCGGCAAGTACGGTTCCGGCCCCAAAGGCTACAACACCTGCAACCTGGGTATCAACGCAATCGGTCAGACGGGCTGCTCCGCTGTCCAGTACATGGACCCGACCGCCTTCGCTCTGCCGACCGATCTCTCCATTGGATCGGGTCTCGACACCACCTACAACAGAACGCAACCTCAGGGCCTAGTCGGCAACGCACCTCGTACGCTTGCCTATGGCATGCGCAACCCGTACACCTGGGACGTGGATGCAGGCTTGCGCCGCACCATTCCCATCCACGACCACATCGAGTTCGTCTTTGAAGCCGACGTAACGAACGTCTGGAACCACGTAACCTTCAGCGCACCGAGCGCCAGCTGGTCGGCAACCCCGGTTAGCTCAACCAGCTCCTACACCTACTCCAGCACCTACGGCACGATCAGCGGCGTCTCAGGCACGTACCCCGCCCGCGACTGGCAGTTTGCTGGCCACCTGCGGTTCTAACCTCCTACCCGCGGTCCAGCGTCATCACAGCGCTTGATCACGTAGCGCACAACAGAAACGGCCATGCTCTCAGGAGCATGGCCGTTTTTCTCCCTACTGATCCGGCCCCTAGGTATTGATATACCTAGCCGCAAGAACAAGTACGCGGCGATTATCCGCCCTACGAATGAAGACCTGACCGTGGTGGCCCAGGAATGGGCACCCAAAGCTCTATACCAAGCAGTATGAAGCTCTACCGTGACCAACAAAGGGCAGATGCGCTGGAAGGTCTTCTCCGGGGCGCTCGATGCAAAGATCTTGATCGGCTTTATGAAACGGCTCGTGCAAGGACGCGAGAACAGAGTCTTCCTGATTCTGGACAACCTGCGCGTGCTCACTCCAAGGCGATAAAGAAATGGCTCTCGGAGAATGAAGACAATATCCAGGTCTTCTATCTTCCCAGTTATTCGCCTGTGCTGAATCCGGATGAGTTGCTTAACGCGGACTTGAACAGCGCGTTACAAGGACCGCTCCGGCTAGCACCAAGCTTGCCCTGACACGCATCGCAATCGGAGCGCTGCACAGCATCCCGAAACAACCCGGAAGCATCGAAAAATACTTCGGGCACGAGGATGTATGTTATGCCGCTGCGTAGCAATGCCTCAGGACCGGATCAATAACTTACAATTACATTTCTGCAGTAACGCCAGTATTGTGCTTGCCCGTGATCACACTCGTTGCAACTGCGTTGGCCAACGAATCTTAGAACTAAGACGTATTGCAGAAGTTTCTTCCAGAAGGGTGGGAAGAACAGGCTAAGCTGTACGGAGCGATGAAGCGCGCGGTAAATCAAGAGTCCAGGGGCTGTTTTTCGCATTATGACCATTAGGCGCCCGGCTTACGCGAGCGGCGGTTCGCCCGGCTTGCTGCGCAACTGCTCTTGCATTTGCTTGCGCTCGTGAATGTCTTCAACACTTCCGTACCAGCGAACAATCTCGCCCGAGTCTCCAACGCGCGGCGATCCCCGTGAGCGCATCCATCGCCAACCACGGTCAAGTGTCTTCACCCGATACTCGACATCGATGGGCATTCCGGTGCGCATGGCCTGCCGCAAGGCCGCCATGGTGGGCTCAAGATCATCCGGGTGCAATGCCTCATGCCATCCATGATTGCGCGTTTGCTCTTTCGTCATCCCGGTGAGCTTCGTCCATCGAGAGCTGACCTCAAGGTTATTGCCCTCGGCATCCATCACCCATGGAATCTCAGGATTGAGTTCGACCAGATTCCTGAGGTGCTCCTCGCTTTCACGGAGAGCCTCCTCGGTCCGCTTGCGAGTTGTGATGTCTATGGCAGCGAGCGAAATTCCAATAACCTCGTGGGCCTCGTCGAAGGCCGGCTGGTAAGACAACAGAACTGTCCTGTCCGGGTCGCCGACTTTGGGAGACGGCACTTCAACCTCAACCTCCGGAATCGACTCACCACTGAGGGCACGGATCAGGTGCGGCTCAAAGAATGGGAACGTCTTGGGAGTTACCTCCTTCACGGTCTTTCCAATATATGAAGAGATCGGTATGCCATCCATATCGGCAAGGCGCCGGTTGAGGCTCACATAACGAAAATTGCGATCCAGAAAACACAGGCCAACCGGTGCACCGTCATAGATGGCCAACAACTGCGCCAGCCGCTGGGCAGGCTGAGCTTCAAGGCTGGAGACAACCCAGCCGTCCCCATGAATGGACAGCGCGGTAGAGAGCATCCGCGGGGCGGCAGAGACCGCCTGAGCAATTCGATCCGCCGTGAGGGGCCGCCCATAAAACCACCCCTGCCCCATCACGCAGCCTAGCCAGAGCAGCATCTCCGCCTGCTCCTCCGTCTCCACACCCTCCGCCACGGTAGTCAGCCCAAGGCTGCGCCCGAGGCCAATGATCGTGGCTACAATCTTCCGGCTGTCGCGGGTGTTGGTCATGGAACTGACGAAGCTGTGGTCGACCTTCAACTCGTCGAAGGGCAGCGCCTGCAGGTGGCGCAGGCTAGAGTATCCCGTTCCAAAGTCGTCCAGCGACAACCTGCATCCGAGCGCTTTCAGTTCGCTGGTAATTGTCAGCGCCCGCTTGAAGTTGTCAACCAGCCCAGTCTCAGTGATCTCAACCGTCAACCGCTTCAACGGAAAACTGACCTTCTCCGCTGCATCGCGAATCTGGCTGGGGAGACTGAGGTCGCGCAGCTGTGTTGGAGACACGTTTACGGACAGTGCAAGGGGCTCCGGCAATAGAGGAGCCGAGACAAAGGCTTTGCGCAGGATCTGCTGCGTGAGCCGTCCGATATACCCGTTTTGCTCCGCTAAAGAGATGAGATTGCCCGGCAACATCAAGCCAAGTTCCGGGTGCTGCCAGCGCGCCAGAACCTCAAAACCTGCCAGTTGGCCGGTATGCAGCTCAACGATGGGCTGGAAGCACGGAACGAGATCATCGTTCTCGATCGCGCGACGCACGTCGGCAATATCTACCAGCATTCTCGAATGCTATGAATAAATCGAGAAAAGTTACTGTCCCATTCGATACAAATCGAACAGAGCCGGGGGTCAGGCGGCCGCGGGAGCAATCAGCAGGGACGTGGCTACGCGATTGCGGCCTTCGTGCTTTGCTTTGTACATGGCATTGTCCGCCGCCAGAAGCAGACTCTCCGGCATCCTGATGGTTCCGCCCTGGCGAGCGAGAGCGGTAGCCACACCGATGCTCACGGTAAGCCTGCCTCCCTCTCCCGGATTGCCCTCATGCCCTAGCCGCAGAGCCGCAATGGCGGACCTCACCTTTTCGGCGACTTCAACTGCGCCGGCAGTGAAGGTGGAGGGAAGAATGATGGCGATCTCCTCGCCGCCGTAGCGGGCAGCGATATCCGTGGCGCGCACGGCCCCACTGATGGCCGTGGCAACCGCGCGCAGGCAGTCGTCGCCCACCTGATGTCCGTACAGATCATTGAATCGCTTGAAATTATCAATATCGAGCAGCAACAGCGAGATCTCCGAACCCTCACGCAAGGTGCGTTTCCACTCGCGTTCCAGGGACTCATCGAAGGAGCGGCGATTGGAGATCCCTGTCAGGCCGTCCGTGAGTGCCATTGCGGAGAGTTTATCCTCGAACCTCTTGCGCTCCGTGATGTCACGCATAACGGTAACGACCCCTTGGGGGCATCCCGTGGCGGGATCGCGCACCAGGCGGGCGTTCATCTCCATCCACACCATGGACCCATCTTTTCTCCGCATATGGATCGTTTCGGAATCGGTTTGAACCTCCGAAGCGAGAATGCGGACAACGGCGGCATGGATGGCGGGAATATCTTCGGCCACGATAAAGACTTCTGCCTTCTTGCCCACCATTTCCTCGGGTTTATAGCCGAGAAGAGGCAATGAAGAGGGGGAAACGTAAGTTAGCACCATATCCATATCAGAGCGGCTAATGATATCGACACTGTGCTCCGCGAGGAATTGAAAATCTGTCGGGTCGACGGTGGGCATTGTTTTATCCGGTTTCACAGCAAAAGATTAGGGGCGACGCAACCCGAAAACTGTGCGCAATTGACCGGTAACGTAGCGCCGCCGGCCGCGATTTGAAAGTGTGCCGCATTGCTCAGAACTCCTGTTTTTGACTCACTAGCATAAAACGGTCTAGATAGCGTCTCCGCGTTCCGGGCAAGGCTGGTAGCAGGAACATAGATAAGAGCTCCCAACTGAAGAACAAGGACATGCGATGCGCAGCCCATTGGTAAAGCCGGCCTCATTCAACCGCGGAAACAGCGCTCCAGCAACCAACCATACTCGCACTCGGTGGGCCGCATGAGCGCTTATCCGGAAAGACTCGGAATTCTCGCGCGAATCTTCCGCACCCTGGTGCTCTGCTGCACCGCATTTCTTCTCTATCAGCTGATCAGCATCTATCTAAGTTGGCCACAGCAAATGATTCTGGGCATCGCCAGCGTCGTGCTCGGGCTCATCATCAACAAGGCCTCGGCATCGCGTGTTGTCACACTTGCCTTGATGCTGATTTCAATGACCGCGACACTGCGCTATGGCTGGTGGCGTGTCCACCTGCTGATCGACTACTTCTCCGACGAGTCAAACAATCGCGGCGGCGCGGATGCGGCCTTCATGTTCCTTCTGATTTCGGCGGAAGCCTACACTGTGGTAATCATGTTTCTGGGGTACATGCAGACCTGTTGGCCGCTGCGGAGAAAGCCCCTCGCCATGCCGGCCAACGATTCACAGTGGCCCCACGTGGATGTGCTGATTCCCACCTACAACGAGCCGCTATCGCTGGTCCGCTACACCGCACTTGCAGCCATCAACATGGATTATCCGCCGGACAGGCTGCATGTATACATCCTGGACGACGGCACGCGGGAAGATTACCAGGAGTTCTCGCGGCAGGCAGGCGTGGGCTACATTACTCGCGCAGAGCATGCCCATGCCAAGGCCGGCAACATTAACCACGCGCTGACCACCATGCGATCGCCCTACGTGGCCATCTTCGATTGCGACCACGTTCCGACGCGCAGTTTTCTACAGATGACGCTGGGCTGGATGCTCGCCGACTCGATGCTCGGTATGCTGCAAACGCCGCATCACTTCTACTCACCGGACCCCTTTGAGCGAAACCTTCTCCAATACAAGACCATTCCGAATGAAGCGGAGTTGTTCTACGGCATTGTGCAGGATGGCAACGACTTTTGGAATGCCACATTCTTTTGCGGTTCCTGCGCGTTGCTGCGCCGCTCTGCGCTGGACGCAGTAGGCGGTATCGCCGTGGAGACCGTGACCGAAGATGCACACACCTCCCTGCGTATGCAGAAGATCGGGTATAACACTGCATACATCAACATGCCGCAAGCCGCAGGCCTTGCCACCGAAACGCTCTCAGCGCATGTAGGTCAGCGCATCCGCTGGGCCCGCGGTATGATCCAGATCCTGCGCATAGACAATCCTCTATTCGCGCACAAGATGAAGTTTACCCAGCGCCTATGCTACTTCAACGCCATGGCGCATTTTCTGTACGCAGTGCCGCGCCTTGTGTTCCTGGTTGCGCCGCTGGTCTACCTTCTGCTGGGCAGAACCATCATCCCAGGCTACTGGGTTGCCATCCTGGTATACGCGCTTCCCCACCTGATCCTGGCCAGCATGACTAACTCGCGCATCCAGGGCCGCCATCGCCATTCGTTCTGGAATGAGATTTACGAGGCCGTGCTTGCACCTTACATCCTGATGCCCACGCTGCTGGCCCTCATTAACCCCAAGTTGGGGAACTTCAACGTGACCAGCAAGGGCAACACTCTGAGCAAGACCACGTACGACAGGAAAATCACGAGGCCCACCAAGTGGCTTCTCTTCCTGAACTTTCTTGGATTGCTTGCGGTTCCCTATCGGCTGCTTACCTCAGACCAGCAACACACCGGCGCAATCGTCATGAACCTGATTTGGATATTGTTCAACATGGTCATTCTCGGAGTGGCTGCTGCCGTTGCCCACGAGCAAAAGCAACGGCGGAAGTCTGTCAGGATCGTGGCAAGAATCCCGGTCCGCATCGATCTGGAGGGAGGCAGGCAGATCGATGGCATGTCAATCGACATGTCGATTGGCGGCGCCTCCATCCTGCTGAACGAGGAAACTCCCTTCACACTGGGCGCAAACTTCAGACTCGCCTTTCCGGAACAGGCTGGCAATGCGGAGGTCGGTGCAGAGATCGTCGGCATCAATGGCAAGGAACTGCGACTGTCGTTTGCGCTGCCGACCATTACCGAACAGGAGACCCTGACCAGGGCTCTTTACTCGCGCGCGGATGCCTGGATTAGCTCACTCCAGGACAAGGAAGTCGATCGTCCGCTGGTCAGCCTTGCACGTGTCGTCAGGCTCTCCTTCTCTGGAATTTACCAGGTACTCAGTAGCCTGCTTCCTGTGAGGGATGAAACTCCGCAAGGACCCTCCTCTTCAGCCGCGGCGGTGATCCTTGCGGCGCTTCTGCTCGGCGGCTGGAGCTATGCCAGCGCAGCCAGCCACGCTGCCGGACACGCATCTGGCGGCGTCGCCAGCCCGGTCGCTGCCATGATCGGGAGCCCTGCAACCGGGGCCACCGCGGAGATGGCCAGCGGAAAGCAGATCATGAACTTCAAGGATATGGGTCTGCTTCAGCCCATCGAGATGCGGGGAACACATTCCTATTACTCAGTCCGCTTTGTTCTCTCTCACTCGCTGGTACCGCGGCACGCAACACTCAAGTTGCTCTACAACGTCGATCCAGCCCTCGACGCTCACACAGCCAAACTGGGACTTACGCTCAACGGCATAGCACTTGCCACTGTTTCTGCAACGTCGTCCTCGGAGTTGGTCAATGGCTTCGCTACTGTCTATATTCCCGTCCTGGATTCCTTTCTGGTGCGAGACAATACTTTGACATTTGAATTCACCGGCAGAGGGATCATGCAGTCGGAGGATCAGGCCAGGGCACATATCAATGCCAGAATCAGCCCCGCGTCCACACTCGAGGTCGACGGCGATCGCCTGCAGTGGGAAAACAATCTGAGTCAACTTCCTCTTCCGATCTTCGATAGCGAACTTCAGACCACGACAACCGTCCCCATCGTCTTTCTAGCGCAGCCAAGCGCAAAGATGCTGGAAGCGGCAGGCATTCTTGCTTCTTGGCTCGGACTGCAGAGCAGCGCCAAACCGGTGCGTTTTGTGGTTTCGGTGGGACAGATTCCTTCTGGCAACCCGATTGTCTTGTCGAGCAATCCGTCCCTGCTGCCTGAAGTACTGAAGATTCCAGTGGAGGCCACACCGCTGCTCGCTCTCAGGGCCAACCCGTCGGACAGTTTCGGAAGTGTGCTCGTGCTCTCGGGCGGGGATGACGACCAAGTCCTGACGGTTGCCCGGACACTCTCGCTGAACAAGAGCGCCACTGCTACGGCCGCGGCAGAGGGTCTTACGATGAGCGGCGACACCACAAGAATTCCGAGTTTCGTTATGCCGGCGCCGCGCACCCAGGACGACTCTCCGCGATGGATGCCGATTAGCCGGACTTCTCCCTTGACCAGTTGCCAGAATCAGGACGTTCTCCAAAGCGATGGCTCCGGCCCCATCCACATCTACTTCCACGTTCCGCCCGACCTTTACTACGGCGAAGAGCAGAACGTGGAGATGCACCTGCATTACAGATACAACGCCTCGCCCATTGCCGCAGGTTCCGCGCTGCGTATCTTCGTCAATGGCGTGCTGGTGAATGAAGTTCCACTACAGCCGGGAAAGGGCATGGTGGAAGGCCAGCGCGCCATCCTTATCCCAATTGCCTATATTCGTCCGTTTGGAAATACCATGGTTTTCAACTTCGACTTTGTTGCTGCAAACCAGCAGACTGCACAGAATCCGGTATCCACTGCTCTGAAGGGCGAGATCCTTTGCAACTCATCGCTGGACCTTCACGGACTTGCCCTATGGACGAACATGCCGAATCTCGAGCTGTTTGCCAATGCGGGATACCCCTTTACCAGGCTTGCAGACCTGTCAGACACAACCGTAGTTCTGCCGGCCGTTCCCAGCCCAGAGGAGATCGCTCTCTATCTTCATTTGATGAGCCACTTCGGCGCGCAAACTGGGTATCCCGTGCTTCGCGTCACGGTCGATGGTCCCAATGCCGTGCTGACGAATGGGCGCAATTATCTTGTTCTTGGCTCTCTGGCCGACCAGCCCGCCTTCAACTCTTTGGCTCCTCAGCTTCCCGTAGCGTTCGATTCGAGTGGAATCCACATCAAGCCAGAAAGCGGCTACCTGGCCGACGCCTCTTCAATCGACGCCGCCATGACACGCTGGCTGGCTCACCTGGTCGGCAGGACCGTCAGGCGGGACGTGCCCTCCAGTGCTGCCGGTGTCCCCGACGCAATGGTTGAGGAGATCAAGTCTCCTTCGTCGATTGACAGTTCGATTGTGCTGATTGTGCTTGGCCACAATTCAGCCGCGGAAGACTTCATGACTGTGTTTCTTGATCGATCGCAGTCGACAGACATCGGCGGGTCAGTGAGCTTGCTCCGCAACTCAACATTCCATCGCTATTCGATGGACGACAAAACCTATCACGTCGGCAATATTACGCAATATGCCGTTTTACGCATCTGGCTTACGCGGAATTTCCTGGTCCTGCTGTTCGCTGTTACCGCGCTCAGCTTCCTGGTGGCCTTCTGGACCTACAACTGGCTGAAGTGGCATACACACGAACGGTTGAAGTTGGCGAAGACAGAGGACAACTCAAAGTAAGTCGGCGGGAGATGTAATAGTCGGGCAAATTGAGCGAGAGAAATGTTAGCCGCCTGCGCGCACTCTACATCTTTCTGAGCAGGATGCTTCCCTGCCCCCGCGCCCAACTGAGGCTGATAACCTCACGAGTCTCCTTCACTTGGACAGCGGCAACAACTGCCCAAAAGGAGACCGCCAGGACTGATGAGCACCCTGTATACTTCGCGCTTCACATCCTCTGGAGGACGTCATGACCTACGAATCTGTTGTCAATGAGCTTGTTGAACTAATTCGTGTGAACCAATGGGAAGCAGCATTTCAGGAAGCGGTGACTCGGGCGCACAACAGCGGCGTTGTCGAGATGCAAGGTATCAAGACGACTGCGGACTACCTTGACTTCATCAATAGACTGCTCCGTTGGGTTCCTTCAGAGAACGTCCAGGGCAAGGACATTAACAACCACCTATGCAAGTTCCACTTCGTACTGGATCAACCTCCTGTGAAGCATCTGCAGAATGCGATCGTGCCGCATCCGGAAGCCCCTCCACTGACGGCGCTTTCGGCATGGATGGTTCACTTCGCGAAGGCGATGGGCGCATTCCTCGATACGCCTGAATCAATTACGCCTGAGTCCTTAGCCAGTTTCAAGGCGACACCAAGTTACAACATGAACGACTACATCGAGCCCCGCGGCGGGTGGCGCACGTTCAACGAGCTGTTTGCGCGGTCGTTCAAGCCCGGTTATCGGCCGGTGGCCGCTATTGCGGATCAGATGGTAATCGTAAGCCCGGCGGACTCCACATTTAACGGGCAATGGGAGATTCGAGCCGACTCTCATGTGACGGTAAAAAACTACCACTGGGAGATACAGGAACTGCTGGAGGGGAGCCCCTATAAGGATCGTTTCGTCAACGGTCTTTTCATGCACGCATTTCTGGGCCCGAACGACTACCACCGCCAGCATGCTCCGGTGGGAGGCACAGTATTGGAAGCGCGGGTGATTCCCGGCCAGGTGTATTTCCAGGTGATTGCAGAGGCGGTAGCCGGGAGCACGACGGGCGCTCTGAGTCTGAAGGCGCACCGCACGTTCGACACTGTGGACGGGGCTGGGTATCAGTTTGCCCAGGCGAGGGGCTTGATCGTGCTCGATACGCCAATAGGACTAGTGGCAGTTCTGCCGATCGGCATGACCCAGGTATCCTCAGTGGTTGTCACGGCTGAAGTGGGGGTGACAGTACGCAAGGGGGAGGAACTGTCGTACTTCCAGTTCGGCGGGTCAGACATCATCCTGCTGTTTGAACCGAAGAGCAACGTCAGCATCACGGCTCAGCCTGGGACTCACTACAAGATGGGGACGCGCATCGGACAAGCTTTTCCGGTGATTTGACCGGTTCGACACTGCGTAAGACGGCCAACGAATGCCCCTGAATTGAATTGCCCTTTCCAGACGCCTGCTCATGCCCTGATCGGGCTGCGCACCCGGCGTTAGCCGTTACTGATTCTGTCAGGTCGACTAAGATCGCACGGGCTTCGCTCGCTTTGCAGTTCGTCTTTACCTAGAGTGGGATCAAGGAACTGGGATCTGGATGCGTTTTCTTCGCGGAGTTCCTTGTTGATGCTAATCTGTGGTTGCCTTCTACTGGTATCTCATTGCCCATCCTTAGCTGATCGACAAACCCACGCTCCCTCCCACATATTAACCGGGACAGACGACGGAAGATAGGAGACTCGAACCACATGTGCGATGACTTGATTCACCAAGGCCTCACCCACGATCCCACAGTTTCGCGCCGCGCCTTCGGGATCGGCGCAGCGGTCACCGCTGTTGTGCTGTCCGCACCCGACGCGACAGCACAAGCCAAAGTCGTTGAGACCGACGTGAATGTGCCCATGGCCAGCGGCGTCTCTGACTCAGCGCTCTTCTATCCCGAGGGCAAAGGCAGTTGGCCCGCCGTCCTGGTGTGGACCGATATCCTCGGCCTCCGGCCAGTCTTCCGCGAACTGGGCCAGCGGCTCGCCGCTCAGGGCTATGTGGTCTTGATCCCGAATCCCTTCTACCGCAACGCGAAGGCGCCTGTAGTCGATGGCTCGTTCGATTTCAACAAGCCCGAAGACCGTGCCAAAGTTATGCCGCTTGCTGCGGCTCTTACCGCCGACGCTAACATCAGCGATGCCCGCTCCTACCTCGCCTTCTTCGATGCACAGCCCCAAACTGACAAGAAAAAGAAGATGGGTGTTCAGGGCTACTGCATGGGTGGCCCGCTCACCTTCCGTACCGCAGCCACTGCCCCCGATCGCGTCGGCGCCGCAGCTACCTTCCATGGTGGCGGCCTCGTAACCGACAAGCCCGACAGTCCGCACCTGCTCATCCCGAAGATGAAGGCCGAGGTCCTCTGTGCGGTCGCAGACAACGACGACAAGCGCGATCCCGTCGCGAAGGACGCGCTCAAAGCTGCTTTCGCCGCAGCGCATCTCACCGCGACTGTTGAGGTCTACAACGGCTGCAATCACGGTTGGACGGTGCGCGGCAGTCAGGTCTACAACCAAGCCGGAGCCGAACGCGCCTGGGCCGAACTGCTCGCACTCTACAAACGCAATCTCACCTAACCGCCAAAAATCGCGTGCAGCGTTATAGCCCCACGGGGCTATCGCGTATCTGATAGCCCGAGTCAATAACGTCGGCAGTGTCTTCAGGCAAGATCGCTATTTCGCTTTGAAAAGCTCTCCATCCTGATAGGCCTTCTGGAGAGTGAAGAAAGCCTGTTTCTTTTCACCTTGATCGGAGATCAAACCCTTGAGGTTATAACCGTCCTGCACTCCGGGCAGCATCCGTCTTGGCGAACGAAAATCCACCAGTATCCACGGACTTATGCCGCGCAGTTGGGGGATTCGGTTCAACATGACCAACTGATGACGAAAGACATTGGCCTGATACTCTTCAGTCCAACGTTCCGTCTCGGTTCCGTGCAATCCAGCTTTGGCGTCGGCGCCGAACTCGCTGACGATCATTGGCTTGTCATAGGCGATGTGCCACACCGTGGTATCGGCGTCCTCGGGCCGTTGCTCATACCATCCGATGTATTCGTTGGCTCCGATCACATCGAGAGCATCACCTAGCGAGTCGTCGATATATTTGTCGTGGCCTTCTGTGCGAACCAACAAGGCCGCTGTAACCAGGCGAGAGGAATCGAGCGCACGCACATTGCTTGCGAGGGTTTTGAGAAAGCGTGTTCGTTCCGGTGTGTTCGGCGTCTCGTTGGCGATAGACCAGAGAACAATCGATGCCTTGTCACGATCGCGGCGAATTTCTTCACTCAATTGTTGCTGCGCCTTGTTAAGTACCGCTGGGTCTTCAAAATGCTCGGCCCAGTAAACCGGAATCTCCGACCAGACCATGATGCCCATACGGTCAGTAGCGCGAGTCATCCGCTGGTCATGTGGATAGTGAGCGAGGCGCACATAGTTGCAACCCAGTTCGCGTGCCCATCCAAGCAGCGTTTCCACATCCTTGTCGTTGTTGGCGCGGCCGCCACGAATAGGCGCCTCCGCATGAATGGAGACACCGCGCAGAAAGATCGGTTTTCCATTGAGCAGGATATTCCGGCCGTCGGTTTCGACAGTTCGGAAGCCGGCTTCATCCTCCAATTTGTCCTCTCCCGCAGATAGAAGGATGCGATAGAGTTTGGGTTGCTCAGGAGACCAGAGTTGCAAACTGGTC